>WNFI01194517.1_pt1 | contig 23438 bp, 16 predicted proteins | sample 5400471 | NCBI WGS metagenome assembly WNFI01 (sample SAMN13153348, study PRJNA577476) | soil metagenome | isolation source: 100 cm saprolite on Douglas fir-dominated hillslope | place: USA:California | collected 2013-09-17
ACGACCGCGGAGAGGTGGCTGAGCGGTTGAAAGCACTCGCCTCGAAAGCGAGCGTGCGGGAAACCGTACCGTGGGTTCGAATCCCACCCTCTCCGCCAGTATCTGTAACTCCTTTATTTGGTCGCTCTTATCTCTTTGGTGTCTATCCTGGTGGCTGCGGCGGAGATCTTCCCACTAAATGCCTCCAGTCGAAGAAAACATTCTAAATCTCCAAAAGGCGCTCTTTATAAGGGATTTCGGAGCGAGTGTCCGGAAGTTTCCCTGTTCGACACCCGTATGGGTGAGAGTGTGCCCCTCTAACCCAGCGCTTCGTTCGCGGGGGATCACAATTAGCGATTGATTTTGGCGTGGGGATGGACGTTGTGAGGAACCGTCGTTGTTGGAGACGCTAACATCCTGGCCAACACGGAAAGCGAGGGCGCTCGTGGCGTAACAGCCTGTGCTGGTCAAAGGTCACAGCGCTCTGAGGAATCGGGACGCTTTCCGGAGGATCAGAAGATGCATAAAGTGAGACAGAGTGCTGAATCTGAATGCTTTGTTTCTCTGGGTTCCGCCGACAGGCAGAACAATCGCAGTGCAGGCTATGGATTTCTACCGTCTGTCCGGCGGGCAATTCGTCGAAGAATAGAGACGGCCTGATATTCTGGCGTTGGTACGGCAAATCAGTGCAGTGCCGACAGCGCATACCGGGCTGCATAACAGCCCATGGTGAAAACGGTTCTCGGAGTAGCGCAGCGGGCGCTTATAATGAAACAGGCTTGTCCCTCACCAGAATCTTATCCGCGCCGAAAACGAATGTTCCTCTGGTTGTGAAAACTCCAGGGCATACATCTACATTCCAAGAGTCACCTTTCTCAATATCGAATCGCAGGTTGCTGTAGGAGTAGAAGTACTCGCTGAGCAGATCACCATTTGTCCCACGCAATGGGCAAGCAAGCTGCTTCTCCAATTTGAACACCGATTCTCCATGTCCAGTCTTGTATTATTGCTCGACCGAGATTACGGTCACCGACTTGGGTTCCAGGTGCAGAGCCGGCTTGCCGCTTTGAACCCTTTCCGAAATAGGCTTCGGCACGACCGTATTGGGTGCGTCGAAGGTGTTGGCACTGTCAACCTTGGGCGCAGTTAGGGTTTGTCCGACTGCCGATCTGGCCGTGACGCCCGCCAGGTTCGCCGCGACCTCGATGGGTTCATTGGGGTCGAGATTGGTAATGGCTAGCCATAGCTTGCCCGTCGTGTCTTTAGCGGCAATCGCATCCACACGAGGCAAGCTGATATTGCCGAGGGTGTAGGTGCCGGCGTCGAAAGCGACCAGCACAAAGGTGGCGTCCTGGAACGCTGCGTACATTTTAAACACGTGGTACGTCGGAGTCAGAACCATCTTTTCTCTATCCGTCACGATCATGGCCTGCAGAACATTGATCATCTGGGCGATGTTGGCCATGCGCACGCGGTCGGCATGGCGGGCAAAGATGTTAAGATTTAGCGCAGCCAGTATGGCGTCACGTAGGCTATTTTGCTGCATCAGGAATCCTGGATTCGTGCCGGGTGAGGGCGCATACCATGCGCCCCATTCGTCAACGACCAACGCCACTTTCTTCTGCGGATCATACTTGTCCATGACAGCTGACTGCTTACTAACCAGATCTTCCATGTCCAGCGTGGACTTGAGGATCTGACTGTACTCGGTCTCCCCGAACCCTACGGACGCAAACGAGGGCGGCCATCGGACTACCGTATACGAATGCATCGAAAGGCCAGTAATGTCCCAACTCCACTCGTGATCCTGATGGGCCTTCATGATGGCTTCCGTCCACTGTGCATCGGGGCCGCCCGGGCCACAGCAACCTTGAGCATCTGCTGTTTGCCCTGCTGTGCTGGATTGAAGTTCCTGGCGAAGCGGCTCTAAATCTTAAGCTGGCTCAGATAGTAGTCGGCTGACATGTTGCCGCCGCAGGCCCAGCTTTCATTGCCGATGCCAAGATAGCTGACCTTATAGGCAGCTGGATGACCCTTGGCGGCGCGCTCCTTAGCCAGTGTCGTCGGGTGAGCGCTGGTCATGTATTCCAGCCATTCGGACGCCTCCTGCGGAGTTCCGGAGGCGACATTGAGCGAGATGTACGCTTCGCTGCCAATTTGCTCGAGGAAGTCTATGAATTCGTGCGTTCCGAACGTGTTCGGCTCGACCACGCCGCCCCAGTTGGGATTGAGCGTTACCACTCGCCGATCAGCGGACCCGATCCCCTTACGCCAGTGGTATTCGTCGGCGAAACAGCCACCAGGCCAGCGAACGTTGGGGACCTTGAGCGCCTTCAGCGCGGCAACAACGTCGTTGCGGATGCCGCGAGTATTAGGGATTCTGGAATCTGGACCAACCCACACGCCCTCGTAAATGCCGTGTCCGAGATGCTCGGCGAATTGGCCGAAGATGTTGCGGTCGATCTTGGAGCCCGTTTTGGAGACGTCAACTGAGATTTGGACCTTTTGTGCGGCCGCGGCAGGCGCAGTCAGGGCTATACTGATCAGTGCAAGAGTGACAAGAAGGGGACACACGAGAGGTGATGCCATTTGAGTCAGAATCATCAATGGAAGGGCGAAACAACGCCTCAAAAACAAGTGTTCTGCGGACGTCATTCCACAAGTCGAGACGGTAGAAACCTGACGTCGCTCGCTGTGGAACTAGAATATGCACCTCAAAGCTGTCGAACGTGCTCCGCACTCAAAAAAGGGCGGTCTGGGGAATACGGCGCACGGTATGACTCGCCGTGAATTCCTTGCCGTCCTCGCTGCAGGAGCTGCAGGAGTCAGCGCATCCCGGACCCAGGACCTGGGCGGCATGGCGTCGCGCGGAGTCAGGCCGCAACCGCGCGGGAAACCTTCGGGTCTGCCCTTTCATGCGCGCTTCACCGAAGTGGCCGCCCAAGCTGGCTTGCGCGCTCCAATCATCTACGGTCCCCCGGACCGTATGAATTATATCCTGGAATCCATGGGCTGCGGGGTCGCCTTCCTCGACTACGACAACGACGGCTGGCTGGACATCTTCCTGCTGTCGGGGACGCGCCGAGAAGGACCGATCGAGGGCGCCACCAATCGCCTTTACAAAAACAACCGCGACGGCACCTTCACCGACGTGACCGCAAAGGCACGCCTGGGACGCCAGGGCTGGGCATGCGGCGTGACTGTCGGCGACTACAACAACGACGGGTTCGAGGATCTATTTATCACCGGCTGGCCTCAGAACACTCTGTACCGCAACAATGGCGACGGCACTTTCACCGATGTGACGGGGGCGGCAGGCCTGTTGCATTCCGGCAAGCGCTGGGGCAGCGGTTGCACGTGGGTGGACTACGACCGCGACGGCCGCCTGGATCTGTTCGTCTCCAACTACCTGGTTTTTGACTTTGATAAGATCCCACCCACGGGAAAGGACCCCAACTGTAACTTCAAGGGCGTCCCAGTAAATTGCGGTCCGCGCGGACTGGTTCCCGAACGCCCGATGCTCTACCACAACAACGCAGACGGGACTTTCACGGACGTCACGGCGCGCTCCGGCGTAGGTTCCGTGGCGCCGGGATTCGGCCTGACCGCCGTGGCGGCGGATCTTGACGGCAACGGCTGGCAGGATATCTACGTGGCCTGCGACTCGACTCCCAGCCTGCTGTTCCACAACCGTGGAGACGGCACTTTTGCGGAGCAGGGGCTATTATCGGGCCTGGCCGTGAACGAGGACGGCAGCGAGCAGGCTGGTATGGGCATCGCCATCGGCGATTTCGATACCGACGGCCGGCTGGACGTCCTGAAGACCCATTTTGCCGAAGACACCGTGGCTCTGTACCGGAATGCGGGCCACCTCGTGTTCGAGGACGTCACGTTGCGCTCCGGGTTGGCTGTCGAGACCCGGTACGTCGGTTGGGGCGACGGCATCGCCGACCTGGACAATGACGGGCAGCCGGACCTCTTCTGGGTGACGGGAAGCACTTTCCCCGAGGTGGAGCGAAAGCATCCGGAGTTTCCGCACAGGACGCCAAGGGTGTTGTTCCGCAACTTGGGCGGCGGTCGATTCGAGGAGCTTCTGGACGCCGCCGGTCCGGCGATCGCGGAAGCCCATTCCAGCCGCGGCGTGGCTTTTGGCGACTTTGACAACGACGGCGACCTCGATATCCTGATAATGAACATCAACGAGCCACCGTCGCTGTTGCGCAACGATGTTAGAGGCGCCGGACACTGGCTGAAAGTGAAGCTTGTGGGAACGCGCTCGAACACCAGCGCCGTCGGTGCAACGGTCACCGCGGCATACGGGGGGCGGCGGCAGGCGCTGCCGGTGCTGGCGTCGTCCGGTTACCTCTCCTGTGGAGACCGGCGCTTGCACTTCGGGTTGGGATCTGCTGCGATGGCGGACCTGGAGATCGCCTGGCCGAACGGTGTCCGCGAGTCGGTGAAGGGCCTCCGCGCTAATCAGCTCGTCACCGTAAAGGAGGGCGTTGGAGTGATCGGGCGGGAGCGATTCGGCTCGTGACACGGATCTTGGCAGCTTTGTTGGCGATCGTGGCGGGAATGCCCCAGGCGCAAAGACCCGGCGCCGAGGCCCACCTCGGCCGGGGAGTCCAACTGATGCAAGGCCAGTTGTTTGAGGCGGCCGCGAGCGAATTTGAGCAAGCTCTGGCAATCAATGCGGCGGATCCGAAGGCACATTTTCAGTTCGCAGTCTGCCTGCTGTCCCTGGGCCGCAACGACGAAGCGCGCAGCCAGTTCGAGCAGGTGCGCAAGCTGGCTGGAGAGTCGCGCTATGTCACGTATTACCTTGGGCGGCTCGACCTGCTGTCCAACGATTACGCATCTGCGATTAAGCGGCTGGGATCGGTGGTCGAGGACCGGCCGTTTCCGGATACGGCCTTCCATCTAGGAGTGGCGTACATTTCTTCAGGCGACGTAGCCGCGGGGACTAAGTGGCTGGAGCGTGCCGTCAAGCTTTTGCCGCGCGACTACCGCATCCATTACCGGCTGGCGCGGGCGTACTCCAACGGCGGGCGCGAGCAGGAAGCGGCTCGCGAATATGACCTCTACACGCAGCTCCGGGACGAACACAAGAACACGGAAAAGGAAGTGCGCGGCTGTACCAGCGCGTTGCGGGCCGAGCCACTGGCCGCGCAAGAGGTCTGCCATCGCATTTACGACCCCAACGACGCGGACAAGCTTACCTTGCTGGGACAATTGTTCGGAGATGCCGGTGCGTTCGCGGAAGCGCTCGATCCACTGACGCGGGCGGTGCAGCTCGATCCGAGCTCGTTCGAAGCGTGGCACAACCTGGGAGTCACCTACTTCCGCTTGAATCAGTACAAAGAAGCACGCGCGCCGCTGGAGAAAGCGGTGGCGTTGCGTCCGGAATTCTACGGCTCGGTTGTGCTTTTGGGTGCGACGCTCTACATGTTGGGCGAAGACGCGGCGGCGTTGCCTGTGCTGGAGCGCGCTCACCGCCTTAATCCGGCTGATACGCAGACCGCGGCCGTGTTGGAGAAGCTTCGCGCCAGCCAGAAAAAACAATGAGAGTTCTTCCTTAGAGGCTGGCAGAAGGCGTGGCCACGCTGAGCAACGCCATCATTGGTGCCGCGCCAACCAATCGGCCGCTTTCTCTTGCGCAACCCTGCGCTGTTCAGCAGTGAGGCTGCTTTTCAGGAGGTCCCTAAACTGCGCATCGGCCTGACCACGATCTTGTGCGATCAGCATCCATTGGTAAGCAAGCACAAGATCGCGAGGTGTCCCCTCGCCTTTCGCATACATGACGGCCAGATTCAACTGAGCCGCAGCGTTGCTTTGTTCCGCGGCCTTGGTATACCAATTGAGAGCGCTGCCCAAGTTCTGGATGACGCCGGCACCTTCCTTATACATGGCCGCGACGGTGGCCTGAGCGTCGGGTAGTCCTTGTTCAGCGGCTTTAAGAAGCCAGCTAAACGCTGTTTTCGCATTCTTAGATACGCCCTGTCCGAGAAGAAACCGATGCCCCAGGTTGTTTTGCCCCATTGGGTCGCTCTGTTCAGCGGCCCGCGTGAGCCAGCGTATCCCTTGTGCGCAGTTTCGGGATACGCCTGTGCCATCACACAGCAAGTCCCCCAAGTGGGTCTGTGCTTCCGAGTTGCCCTGCTCCGCCGCTTTCGTCAGCCACTGAAGGGCAGCGGCGTGGTCTTGGGGAACTCCTTGTCCATGCAGGTAGAGATTCGCCAGATCGTATTCCCCTTGGGGCAGCCCAGCCTCTGCTGCCAGTCGAAACCACTTTGCAGCAGCAGCCTCGTCTGTGGGCACACCGTCGCCGATAAGGGACATTCTCCCAAGCGTGTCCGCAGCGCTCGGATTACCCTGTTCCGCGGCCTTCAAGAACCAGTGCGCGGCTGTTTCGAAATCACGCTCCGTGGCAGAACCAAAGAGATAGCGAGTCCCAAGGTTGTACTCAGCATCTGCATAGCCTTGTTCGGCAGCTTTTTTGAACCACTCGAGTGCTTTCTTGTCATCCTTGGGGACCCCCTCTCCCGAAGCGTACATAGACCCCAATTCATTCTCTGCCAACATGTGCCCTGATTCGGCGGCTCTGCTCACCCAGTTGAACGCTTTTGCCGCGTCCGTCTTTACTCCGGCACCCATCGAATACGCCAAACCAAGCATAAACTGCGCCTGAGGATCGCCACTCGCTGATTTCTGCTGGAGTGAAGGAATGTCCTTTGAAGTCAAACGGGACACACGCTCGACGACGGCGCCAAGAGGGTCTTGCTGAGCCACCGCAAGATCTGGAAGCGCAAGGAGAACGAGCAACAAGCCCATCTTCATTAGGCTCTTCCTTATCCCAGCATGTTACCAGCGGGGTTTGGGAAAGTCAGCGGACTGCGCACAAAAGCGATGCTCGGAAATAGATCTTCTAGCGTACACTGCAAACGATGACAGCGACAACGGAAGGCGCAGGCTCGTGCAGTCTCGTTGGTCGGTTCCGGATGGGGCCGGGGCGCGACATGTTCGTCGCCCTCAGGTGGTTCGCGGTGGTATTTCCCCTGTTTGCAGTTAGCTTGCCGCCGAGTGCGAGCAGGATGCGTGGAACTGAAACTACATCTTCCGAAGCTCTGATTCGGTTTGCATACCGTTCGATTGACTTCCGCCTGGACACCTGCGAGACGCCTGAGCGCCATGAGCCTGAGGCTATGGGGGGAGGAGTGGCCGTCTTTGACTACAACAACGATGGACGCCTCGACATCTTTTTTGCGAACGGCGCGGACATACACACGCTGAAGAAGGACTCGCCAAAGTACTGGAATCGTTTGTTCCGAAACGACGGCAACGGCGTTTTCACGGACGTTACGGAACAGGCTGGCCTTAAGGGGACTGGCTTTGACGTGGGCGTTGCAATTGGCGACTACGACAATGATGGGCACGAAGACATTTTTGTCTCCGGTGTTTATCGCAACACACTGTACCACAACAATGGCGACGGCACTTTCACTGATGTCACCGCCAAGGCGGGGCTCGGAAAGATGGATCCGGAGTACGGCCCGCTGTGGTCGGTTGGGGCAGTCTGGGTGGACGTGAATAATGATGGGCTGTTGGACCTGATCGTCATTAATTACCTGAAATGGGACGGTCGGAACGAACCCTATTGTGATGCCGGCGGCCACCGGGCCTATTGCCACCCGGGGAAGTACAAACCCACGCCGAACCAATTGTTCCTCAACAATGGCGACGGCACGTTTCGGGACGCTTCGGTGGAGTGGGGGCTGCGTGCACATCCCGGAAAGGGAATGGCAGGCGCGATAGCCAGCACGAGCCTCGACGGCAAAATGGATCTCTTTGTGACTAACGACAAGCTCCTCAACTTTTTCTTTCGCAGCAAAGGCGGCAAGTTCGAAGAGGCGGGCTTTGACGCCAGCGTGGCTTTGCATGAAGACATTGGGTTCATCTCCGGCATGGGAGCCGACTTCCGTGATCTGGACAATGACGGTTATCCCGACATTTGCCTGGTCGCTCTTGCTAACGAAACATTCCCGATGTATCGCAATACCGGCAAGGGGACGTTCGAAGACGTCACCGAACCGAGCGGCATGGCTAAACTGAGCTTGCCGATGGCGGGCTACTCTCCCACGATCGCCGATTTCGATAACGACGGGTGGAAAGACATTTTTGTCACGCGCGGAGATGTTCAGTCACTGCAGTCCATGCCACACGCCAATGTGAATCAGCCAAACACTGTTTTCCGCAACTTGGGCGGTATGAAATTCGCGGCGCTAACCGATGAGGCGGGCTTGACTTCACGTCCCCCTGCCAGACACCGGGGATCGTCCATTGGCGACCTGAACGGCGACGGTCGACTGGATGTTGTCGTGAGTGCGATCAACGCCCCTGCCGAGATTTGGATGAATGAGAGCCCGGATAACCACTGGCTCGAGATCAAGCTTCAGGGCACCAAGAGCAATCGCGATGGCGTTGGCGCCTTGGTCAAAGTTGTGACCAAGAGCGGCTCCCAATACAACCACATGACCACGAGCGCAGGTTACGCCTCCTCGAGCGCGGGACCCGTTCATTTTGGACTGGGACCGAACGCGTCCGCCGATTTGGTCGAGATTCGCTGGCCCTCCGGAATTGTCCAACAAATGCGCGATGTCGCCGCCGACCGCATCATCGTGGTCAAAGAGCCAGGAAAGTAAGCGCCAGGTTCCCGAAATGAGTTCTGTTGACCCATGGACTTGCCTTACCAGGATGAATCCGCGTCTGAGCAAAAAAGAAAGGGCGGCCTTGCAAGCCGCCCTTTCACTGATTCCAGGTGATGGAATGATTACCACATAAATTTGATCTGACCCTGGATAATACGGTGGCCAATGGTGTTGGTAGCGTAGCCGAAGGCCGGTTTGCGAACGCCGCTTGAGTTGAAATTAAGATTCAAGCCGGAATCGCCCGAGATGAACGTACGATTCGGATGATTCACGAAGTTGTAGCCCGAAAAGCGGAACTGGAGCTTTCTGCTTTCCGACTGTCCAAACGTGAAGCTCTTGAACAGTGACATATCGGTGTTAAAGAATCCCGGACCGGTTAAAGTGGGGAAAATATAGTTGCCCTGCTTGCCCGGTGTTGCGAACGGCGCGAAACATGCGCCGTTGATGTATTGGTTCTGCTTGAGCCCTTGCCTGGGGTCGCAGGTGAGCGTGGGCATAAGCGTGATATTCGGCGTGCCAAGCACGGTGCTACTGTTCGCCTGGAGCGGGTAGGGGTGCGTGCCTGTCGAGTCCGTATAGGCAAGGGTCTTCCCCATGAACGTGGTACCGGCGGGAATAAAAGCGGAGTAGTTGAAATTCGAGTTGACCGCGGCTTGCAGGTCCGCTCCGGTTTGGTACTGCGCAAGTCCCGAGACTTGCCAACCGTTGGCCGCGCCTTTCACGAAGCGGTTCGCGTTGTGTACTGTTGGGAATTCATATACATAGGCGAGGTTGAAGATATGCGTGCGGTTGTTGGGCAGGGTTCCATAGTTGTTCCTGAGGATTGTGGGATCTCCGGTTGCCGCGCCGTTTTCGCCGCGAATGCCCAGCGCCTTGCCAAACGTGTAATTGCTCAGGAAGGTCATGTGCCCAGCCTGTTTGTTCCAGGTCACCTGGAGGCTGTTGTAGTTGGAATACATCTTGTGATCGATGAGCTTCACCGACCCATAGCTCAACGGGCGCGTGGCTGCTACTTGCTGGTCGTAGTAGCCGGTGGTCCAAGGCCACCCCCCATTGACACAAGAATTTGCCCCGCCTGCAGTTCCGGGGTCTTTTGCGCCGGGAGCAAGCGCGGGATTGCAGTCTGGCAGCCAGCCACATTGCGATGTTCCGGTTGACGCCCATGGGGGGTTATATCCCGACGCACATGTGTTCGCATTGAACATGGCCCCCATGCCGAGGTCATTGATCTGGTCGAAATTGTTGTTGTAGTTGCTCAGGTAGTCAGACTTGCTCCCGACGTATGCTACCTCCAACAAGCTATGCCAAGGCAGCCGCTCAGCGAGGGTGAAGCTGTAGGTCTGGGTTCGCGGCTCCTGGTCATCCTTCGGATCCAGGGCTGTGACTCCACTCGCATTGAATTGCGCCTGAGTGGAATTGATTTGAGAGATCTTCAGATTCAATCCCGGGGTTGAAAACGATCCGCGGACAACGCCATATGCGCCGTTCTGGACGTTCTGTTCGTCATGATAGTGGTACATACCATAGCCGCCGCGCAGCACTGTCCGGCCAGTGCCAAACAGATCCCAGGCAAAACCTACGCGAGGATTGTAGAAAAACGGTCTGCTGGAGGAGCCCGAGAGCGGCGTCGAAGAATGCACCTTGTTCCACTCTATGCCGGGGAACGTAGCGGTCTTACCATTTGTAGTTACCGAGCCGCCAGTTCCACTGGCGTAAAGGTTCGGATACCAGGCCGCAAAGCCGTAGCCTGTGGTATCCACCCAGGGTCCCAGATGCGAGAACCGCATCCCGTAATCCAGGGTGAAACGGCGAGAAATCTTCCAGGAGTCCGTGGCGTAAAATTCCGACGTCATGTAGCGGAAGGCAGGAGTGACATCAAGAGTCAATTCCGAATAGTTTGTGGTCTGCCCAACGAGCATGTCAGCGTACGCGTTGCCGCTGCTGCCGCCTCCCCAGGGGGCAAACACCATCGAGCCATTGACAGGACCATTGCCAGGTTGCTCGTTCCAGGTGCGCTCCCAGTAGAAGCCGAACTTGGTGGTGTGGGTTCTCCAAACTTTGGAGAGGTTGTCTGCCACGGATGGCAGAGTCTTCTTGGCATAAACGTTGCCGTTCAACTCAAATCCGGTGTTGAGCATATTCGAAATGCCATCGCCCCAGCCGGTCATCTGCGGGAAGATCAGGTTCTGTGTATTGGAGTGGGTAAAGATCGTGCCGTAGTTGAGACCGAGCGCCCCGCGCTCTAATTTGGTTCGATCCTGAAAATGATTCGGTAGGTTTAAGTACGTGTAACTGAAAACCACTTCGTTGGTGAGAGTGGGGCTGATTACCTTTGTTACGTTCGCCGTCACGACGTCCGATTGCGATGTTTCAGCGATGGCCGAGGGGTAAGGCGTTGTCGGGGCTGCCCAACTGTTCGTACCACCCGGTCCCCAAAGAACGTCAAGGCTGTTTAAAGCGCTATCATGCTGGTGGTTATAGGTCACGTACAGCTTCGTCGTCTGGCTGATGTTGTAATCCACACGCCCGCGGAACTGCAACATGTTGGAACGCCGGGTCTGACCGCTGGCGTAATTAAAACCCCCGAATTTACTCGGATCCTGGTTGGGCATCGGATAGATGTTCATCAAGATTTTACCGTTAGGGTCCGGAGCAGTGTTGAGCTTACCGCCAGTGAACATGCTGCCGCCCGGCACTCCCGTAACGCCATAGCCGTTCAAGCTGCTTAGATAGGCGGCATCACTGAAATCACCGTTGCGCATTGCTGCGGTCGGAACCACGGCGTGATAAACGCCGTTGTCCACATCCTGCTTGTAATACTCAGTTCCGAAGAAAAAGAAGAGTTTCTCGCGGTTGTGGTTAAAGTTTGTGCCTGGAATGATGAGCGGCCCGCCGATGTTGAAGCCAGGATAGAAATACTTTGATTCGGGGCGCCCCTCCCCCGCATTCTTGTTTTGCGGATCGTTGGCGTTGAGATGGAAACTACGAGCGTAGACATAAGCCTCACCGTGGAACTGCTGACCGCCTGACTTGCCGATGGCGCTGATGACCACCGGCCCCTTGGCCTCATCCGCGCCGAAGTTCGAGGTCATCACTTTTAGTTCCGCGGTCATATCGACATTGGTGTTCATGGCCTGGCCGCAATTGCAACCAGGATCAATGATGTGGGCGCCGTCGGAAGTTATGTCCAGAGCCGCGCCGCGGGTTCCGTTGGCTGAGAAATTCCCCACTGGACCCGTGCCGGTACGATCATCCTGGGCCGCATACGAAGACACGTTCATGACACCACTCGTCATCGCTACACCCGGTATGATCTTGATAAACTCGGCCGCATTCTGGCCCACAATGGCCACGTTCTGCAAAATGTGCTGATTGATGAGGGTGGATTTCTCGCCGGAGTCTGTCGGTGTAATCTGGATGCTCGACGCTTCCACGACCACGGTTTCCGTCGCAATGCCAGGTTCCAGCTTGATTCCAGCAACATTCCGTTTGTCATCGGAGGTGAGGACGATGGATTTGGCTGCCCACTTCTTAAAATTCTCTCTCTCCACAGAAAGCGTATACGTGGCGGGCGGGACGGCAGCGAAAGTAAAGTAGCCTTCCCCGTTACTCTTGGTCGTCCGCGTGTCGCCGCTCGCTTCGTTCTTCAGCGTTACTGTCGCATCCGGAACTACCGCGCCTGACGCGTCAAACACAGTTCCGCTCAGAGTCGCGCTAGTGGTCTGCGCCAGCGCCGACGGTTGAAAAGGCAAAACAAGAGTAGCCAGGACCGCAGCCAAAAGCATAAGTGCCACGACCGAGCCTTTACGCAGAAAATCGATGCTGCACGCAGAAAGTCGCAAAATTGGAGTCATCAAGAAGCACCCCCCCTTTTTTGCTTGAAAACTTGAAAATGAGAACCACCACCGGCCCCTAGTTACGTGTAACGCCTGTCTCAGGACAGAGAGACGCTACCGTTAACGTTCACGATAGTGGGTTTCTACAATCCGGTCGGCGGCTTGTCAAGCGTTTTTTTTATGTTTCACATCAATTTTGTGGTTCGTGCCGCCCCAAGGCAAATTCTGAGGTGGTACTGGAACTTACGATTTGGGATTTCGCGGGTGTTATAAGGCTGTCAAAAACTGGCAATTGCAGGAACTTTACGGCCAGTTTGCCTGCTCCGCTTTGAGCCGAGTGTACTCGGCATTTTCGCGCCGCATATCTTCGATACGGCCGAGGGCGCGATACTCATTCACAATCTGCAGCCGGATGGCCGGACTCACGGAATCGAGCCGCTCCGCCGCCAAGAGGGCTGCCAGAGCACCCGCGTGGTCACCTTGGGTTCGGAGCGTCTTCGCAAGCGCCAACTGTGCTCCTACAGAATCAGGACTCAGCGCCACTGCCTCGCGAGCCGATTTTAGCGCCTCGTCCAGCTTGCCATCGAGAAGGTAGCGCAGGGCCAGTTGGACTCGGGAAGGCACACTATCGGGAGTGACGCTTAGATCTTGCAGGAACTCTGGCGCGCACCGTTCGGGATCCCGAGCCGCAAGGTATGTGCCATAAAAATAGTGTACGTTGGGGAACTTCGGGTACTTGGAAACCAGCGCTTTAAAGTCAGCTTCGGCCTCGTCAGATGGCTGAGTTGCCAGGTCCCAGAAGGCTTTCCCGGCCATTGCTATGACGTCCCGCTGGCTTGCTGGCGCATCCGAAGGCAGGATTGGCATACGCAGTGATGGCAGACCGGCGGCAAACATCATCTCGGGGTTATTGTGAACCTTTCGCGCGATGCGCATCAGAATCTCCTGCGCCACCTCGAAGGCGCCCTGCTGAGTGAGCAGTAAGCACAGATGGTAGTCGGCCATATCCAGCAACGGCCCTCCTCCGCCCTGCGTTTCAGGTACTAACATGTGGGCTTTCTTCAGATGCGTGAATGCAACGTCGTATTGCTTGGCGCGAAATTCACACAGCCCGAGCAGCGCCCAGCCCGGTGCGGCCGAGGCATCCAGCTCCACCATTCGAGTTAACGCATCGCGGCATTCCGTGTAGCGGTCGCGCTCGTATTCGATCATCCCGAGCGCCCACCACCCTTGGGCCCAATCGGGACGCAACTTGACGGCGCGGCCATAGAGTTGGGCGGCCTCCTCGGGATGATCCGCCTCGTAAGCCTGCCGGGCCCTGGTGGAAAGTTCTTCAAATGTCCGAGGCTCGCTCTGCCAAGAGGCCAACGCTAGCAGCAGAAGAACGCTTATCCCCCGGATCATTTCTGTAAACTCCGGCCGCGTGCCTGATCCTTTGCCTGGATCGCGGCGTCCATCTCTTCGGCGATCTTCTTCTCTCGTCGGGCTTCCGTTACACGCCCCAGACGAAAGTAAATCGTTGAGAGGCTGCGATGCGCCTCCGTGTACTCCGGCGCATCTTTTACTAGAGCCTCCAAGAGCGCCGCTGCGCGCTGGTCGTCTCCTTCGTCTGAGCGCATCAGAGCGAACTGATAGCGGACTCGGACATCTTTCGGTCGTAACTGCGTGGTCTCTTCCAGACGGGAGTGCGCTTCCTGGAGTTTGCCCTCCTGACGCAGTAGCGTCCCCAGCCAAAGCATCGCATCGAAAGCAGTTGGGTCCAGAGTCAACGCTTTGCGGAACGCCGTCTCAGCACCGTCCAGGTCGGCCGCCATAAACGCCAATCTCCCGCGCAGAGTGTAGGCCTCCGGCAGATTCGGATTCAGCGCGAGAGCCCGGTCCACCTCCCCGAGAGCATCCTTTTTCTCGTTGGCTTTCATGCGCGTGAAAGCCATTAGCATGTGAGCCTCGGCGGTATCGCCATTTCGCAAGATGCGCTCGATCATAAGGGCTCCGCGCTCGTCGTGCCCCTGATGCAGTAACGCGGTACCGAGCAAGTAAGCGAGAGTGAGATCGTTCGGGTCGGCGTCGGTCAGCGGATCTAGCAGCGCCACCACACGCCCATCTTCGCCTTGGCGAAGATAGCATTCCGAAAGGAGCAGCATGAGTTGCCGCCGCTCAGGTGCATCGGCCGGCTGAATCGCGTAAACCGCTTCGAACTCTTTGACAGCTGGTTTGATCTCGCCCGTTTTGTAGTAAGCAAGTGCAAGGTTGAAGCGGATCCCGTAATTGGTTGGCTGTGCCGCCAGGGCCTGCGTGTATTCCTGAATGGCTTCGGTGTAGCGGCCCTCGTGAGCCAATGCGGCGCCTAGATTGGAGCGAACCGGAGCCGCTTCCGGATGGGTTTTCAAATAGGCCTGATACTCGGTGATCGCTTCGGCGTAGCGTCCCGACTGGTGCAGCTCGACGGCCCGGCTCAAGGTCTGCCGCCCGGATTCATCCTGTGCCTGCGCGAAGCACGGCAAAAGCAAGCACACCAGCATCCACCACCGCATCACTTTCATAGCCCCAGAGCCAGTATAACCGGAGGGTAGCCCGTTGCGCTTCATTTGACTGCACCGCTTCCCCTGCGATTGCGTGCAGTGTGCTAGGAGCTGGCGGCCAGCACGGAATCCGGCGGCATTTCCGTCCACGATCTGGACCAACCGCGATTGGGCACTATGCCCACGCCTTCCCGAATTGTCAGCAGTTGATTGGCCGACATACCTTTGTAGCTTTCATGTAGTCCGCTCGGCCAAAATATCTCAAGGTCAACTGAGACCGATGTTCCCAGCCCGAAGTGCAACCGGGGATCGTTACAGGAGAAGAAGCTAGACTGACTGAGTAGGGCTTGCGCTTGGGTCTTCCCGCCATAATGGGCCAATATGCGAGCTCCGATTGCACTGCGATTGGATTTTGTGCCTTCGAGCTTAACCTTAAGCCAGTTTACCTTGCCGGTGAGGTCGTTTCGCAAAAGCGACGGCGGTTCGTTAAGGTTGACGACGACGATGTCAACGTCGCCATCATTATCGAAATCTCCGAAAGCGCAGCCACGGCTGCAATGCTGGGCTGCAACGCCAGGACCCGCTTCGTCGATCAATTCCTCAAATATACCTTGACCCAAGTTTCGGAAGACCGCCCGCGGAGTCTTGTTGGGGTATTGTGGTAGCTTTTTTTCAATCTTGGGGTCCACATGACCTGTGGTCATGAACAAGTCTGGATAACCGTCGTTATCCAGATCAACAATTCCTGCGCCCCAACACACGTAACGAGTCTCGACGCCCAGGCGCGAGGATGATGTGGCGTCCTGAAAGTAGGCCTTTCCATCGTTGCGGTAAAGAATGTTCCTGTCGTCAGCGAAGTGGGTCTTAAAAAGATCGAGGTGCCCGTCTAGATCGTAATCTCCCACTCCGACACCCATGCCCGCCTGTGCCATGCCGTCGTCGTTTAACGCGACGCCCCGCAGGACCCCCTCTTCGCGAAAGGTTCCATCGTGGTTGTTCATGAAAAGGAGGCTGGGAGTGGCATCACAAGCGACGTAAATGTCCGGCCAGCCATCTTCATCGAAATCGGCTGCTACAACCGTCAGGCCGTAACTCGAAGTCGCTTGCGCGATGCCCGCGCGCTCGCTCACATCGGTGAACGTCCCGTCGCCATTGTTTCGATAGAGCCAATGCCTGCCGGTGGGCAGCCCGCGCGGCCCGCACGCGACGGGGATTCCTAGCCAGATGCAGCTGTTGTTTTGCCCAGGGACCGGCGCCTGCTCAAAGGAAAACCGCACGTAGTTGGAGACGAAAAGGTCGAGGTACCCGTCGCGGTCATAGTCCACAAAGCTGCAACCGGCGCCCCAGCGCTGCTCCTGGCTCCAGAGGCCGGCCGTCTTGGTCATATCCGTGAAGGTACCATCGCCGTTATTGCGGTAGAGAATGTTCTGCCCGAAGCAGGTGCAGAAAATGTCGTCAAAACCGTCGTTGTTATAGTCACCCACGCAAACGCCACAAGCCCAACCAACTGATTGCAGTCCTGCTTTTTTTGTAACATCCGTGAAACTGCCATCACGATTGTTTTTGTAAAGACGATTGGTGGCACCATCGGGTGCGCCCTCAAGACGAGTGCCCGACAAAATGAAAATGTCCATCCAGCCGTCATTGTCGTAGTCGATGAACGCGCAGCCACAACCAGTCGCCTCGACAAGATACTTCTTTTGCTCCGTCCCGCCGTAGATGATCGGGGCACGCAGCCCCACATCCTGCCCAACATCCACAAAACGAGCATGGAAAGGGCGACCGGAAGGCGCGGATCTCGGCAATGGCTTAGCGCTGTGTGTGGAAAGCCCCTGCGCTAGGAGCCACTTACTGCCGACGGAAAGCGCAGTCCCCATCCCCAACTGCGCAAACCTACGGCGTGTGATAGTCATTGGCAGAAGTTCTCCCAGAAATTCAGGCGTCTCACGGACAAATCCGTCCCCTGCCCTTGCCTGACCCGCCCGCGGCAAATTCCCGCAAACGCCCACGCGCCTCATTCAAGTCCGTTAGTTCACCTGAACTGTGACCTTCTCCTCCGCCTTGGAGCTGCCTTGAGTGACGCCGATGTGGATCTCGTATGCGCCTGGAGCGAATTTATCCGCAGGCAAGTTCGCGATGTAAGGAATTCGTCCGTCTTGTTGCACGTCCGGCAACGGCGCCTCTGCCGCGCCGAGATATTGTCCTCCCTTGTAGAAGGACATCGTGAGCTTAAGAGCATCCTTATTGGCGCGATCCGGATAGACCGCAAAGTAGAAAGGCAGAACATTTCCAGGACCGCCCTTGAGCGCGCGAGCAAGAGTGGGCACCACCTTGCCTCCCGGGAAATAAAATGCATCCGGAGCCGGATTGCCGTCTTTCATGGGGTCAGTCCGGCGTATCACGACCACGTCGCTCATAGACAGCTTGCTGGAGGGTGGTTGCACCGTGAGGGTGCTCTTTGTTACTCCGATCTTGCTGCCGTTTCGATCCATTACCGCCGCTTCCAGGGCATATTCTCCTGGCGGCAGTTCCGTTCGGAATGTTTGAACCAGGTTTCCCGCCTTGAACGCATCCACCTTGTCGAGAGCGACCTGCACGGCAAAGTCTTTACTAAACTTTTCAACGATTTCGCCGTTGGCATTCTTCAAGACGGCAATCAGCGCTGCATCGACCGCGCTGTTCTTTTGATCTGCCTGTGGCGCGAAAGTCAGTCCTTTGAGGGGAGCTTCCAACGTCACCATGTACTCGACTTTCAGGCCATGATCATTGAACCGCTCTGCCGCAGCCTGAAAGGCCACATCCAGAGGAGGCGACGCGGCATTCAAGGCATTCAGTAGGGGCATCTCATAGGCGAACAACTGTTGTCCACCCTTGATGTGAGGCAAGGCAAAATATCCGCTGCGAGCATGGACAACGACATCCGGGCGATCCACGCGGGCGGAAATTTTGCGGAACTTGCCGTCAAATACCGTAATATGCGGAGCGTACGAAGCTTCGTAGTAGGTTCGCACTTCTTCCAGTGCAGTTCTGAGGGGCGCTCGATAGTCGTTGGTTTCGGCAATCGTCACGCCGCCGGTTTGCTGAGCCAGGTCGCGTAACCAGAGCAACGGATTAGCACGCAGCGCGCCTTCCGCCGTTTCGCCGGCGCGTGCCTGCGCCGCCGTCACCTCGCCGATGCCTCCTCTCATCTGCTGTGCGCGAGTTTCTCCAGCAGCGTAGTTGAGTGCATCACGGCCCGTGTTGTTCTGACTCCAAGTCACCAGCCCTTTGGGATCAACCGTGTAGAAGCTGACGTTCGCGCGATTCGCGACGCTGATCAGGTTGGCGTATTGCTCTTTCACCGTCTCCGGGATGAACAACCATGGATTGAAGTACAATATCCCTTTGCGGCCCGGGAACTGGGACTGCGACCGCACCAGGGCCGACAGCGCATCTAGCGTTGATCTGGCGTTATATGCCCGGTCAGCAGTCTCGGCCTGTGTGAGCATGTCGTACTGTATCCGCGCCATTCGATAGTTGACAAAACCCTGAACCTGGCTTTGATTTGGGCCGCCTCCGATGCCGCCTTGGAGTTGCGGCTCACCCTCTGACAGAAGCTGCTGGAGGGCCTGTTTTACCTCGGCGGACTGCTTCTCATATTGGAGAAACGACCACGTCATGGACTTATCCATGGACCTCAACAATGCGGTGTGGTTGGTCGTAAAAGGTTGGACAATGTGCAGCCCATGGTCCACCGTCAGGATTGAGTAATACAGGTTTTTCTCTGGGGACATGTCGAGAATGTCCTTGAGCGCTTGGCGGAAGAACCGCTTGCCATCCTGGTCCAGTCCTTCGAAGACGAGAGTAACTAAACGCAGTTGCCGCATCGGATCCAACGTGAGTGATTCACTCGATCCACTGGCCGTACTTGTCGTGTTGGAGGGCGCACTGCCTTCCACCAAGCGGAATGACGTAAGCTTCTGCTCGACCCCATCCTCAAAAACGTGGATTTCCTCTGGCCGAATATCGCGGATCGTTCGGCCCTTCTTGTCGCGGAAGACCACGTCGAGCACGACCTCTTGCGCGGTCGAACGAACAACAGGGCGGGTATCCTGACCCGAAGTGTTTTGCTGGGATGGCTGCTGGGCCACCAAGCTGAATGCACCCAGCAGGAATACCGCGAGAATAAGAGACAGCCGGTTCATGGTTCAGACCTCCAGCGGAAACTTTACGGAGCAAGTGTAGCGCTACTTTCAATGCAGCAAGAACGATTTTTTCCGGCCTTCCTGGCCATTTCAGGCCGTTCCGCTAATTTGTGGTTTGGATTAAGACCGAAACCTGGCTTCTATAGTTCCCCGAGATCGCGGTTTTCCAAGTGGCTCTGCAATGACATAGTTAGCGCCCTTGGCGCGGTCGTGGGCATTCGGTTTAAGGTTGCGTGCTCGCACTCTGAGCCTCAAACTTCTGACATAATCGAGTCGTGATTCGGAGAATTATTCTCATTCTGATTTTTGTACTTTGCGGAGCCTCGATGCGGGGGACTCCGCTCTTCCTGCAAGCTGCGAACCCTAACCCGACTGCGAACGATAAAAAGACACAAGGAAATGGGAATTCCAGGTCGTTTGAGAAATTGGTGGAACGCGCGCAGGCAGCAATGGACTCCGAGCGCGTCCCGGAAGCCATCCGGCTGTATGACCACGCCACTAAGCTTCGGCCTGACTGGCCCGAAGGCTGGTGGCATCTCGGAACGCTGTTGTTTGATGCAGGACGCTTCAGGGAAGCGCGCGATGCCTTCGCGCGCTTCGCGTCGATCGAACGGAACCAGCCTGGCCCTGGGTTCGCCATGCTCGGTCTGAGCGAATTTCAACTAAAGCATTACACCAGGGCACTTCCGGCGTTGGAACGCGGCAGAAAGCTCGGCTTAGGGGCCAACCCAGAGTTCATGCGCAGTGTGCTGTTTCACGCTGGCATCCTAAACGCTCTGCTGGGCAAACCAGAAATCGCACTCCAGCGCTTGACGTTGGCCGCCAACCAGGTCGCTGCCGCGCACCCAGAGGCTCCCAAAGATACGGTATTGGCGGATCTGCAGCTGCTGGACGCTTTCGGAATTGCTGCGCTGCGCATCCCGAAGCTTCCTTCCGAACTCGCAACCTTGCAAATTCCGGTGGTCCGTCTGGCTGGCCGCGCCCAGGCGTTGATCGCCTTACAGGACCGCGTGGCGGCCGAAACGGAGTTCCAACAGTTGCTGGCCCTTTACCCCTCTGAACCCGGTGTGCATTATTTCTATGGCGTATTTCTGCTGAAGGAGCGTCCCCCGCTGGCTATTGACGAATTTCGCCGCGAAATCGAAGTCTCCCCCTCTCACGACGCGGCGCGGATTCAACTCGCTCTGGAATTGCTCCGCACTGGTGAGTACGAACAGGGGCTGAAGTATGCGAAAGAGGTGGTCGCCTTGGCGCCGCAGAACTTCGTCGCGCACGTAGCATGCGGCAGGCTATGGCTGGCCCTCGGAAAGACTAATGGAGCGCTGCAAGAGTTGCGCACGGCAGTTAAGTTGGCTCCCGGCAGCCCCGACGCGCACTTTGCGCTTTCCCAAGCTTTGTCTGAGGCAGGACGGAACGGCGAGGCCGCGCGCGAGCGAGCCGAGTTCGAGCGCCTGAAAGCGTTGACCGATACCGCAGAGTGATGACAGGCAAATTTCGAGACACCCCATGCTAAACTCAGCTTCAACGATGATTCGATTCTTCCTTTCTATAGTCCTGTCGATGGCGGCGCTCGTTGCTCTCGCGGTAACGATCGTGATTGGAGCACAAGCAGACAAAGACAGTAGCATTCGTTTTGAAGACATCACTGGCCGGTCGGGTATGACCTTCGTGACGGACAGTAGTCCAACTCCGAACAAGAACCAACCGGAGACGATGGTCTCGGGCATCGGTCTAATCGATTACGACAACGACGGATACTTAGATATCTTCATCATTAACGGGGCAGCGATTCCGTCTCTCAGGAAAGAGTCGCCCAAATACTACAACAGCCTCTTCCACAACAACCATGACGGCACGTTCACGGACGTTACAGAGAAAGCCGGACTGGTAGGCGATGGCTACGACATGGGCGTCGCCATCGGTGACTTCGATAACGACGGTTGGCAGGATATTTACGTCGCGAGCGTCACCAAGAATCATCTATATCGAAATAATGGGGACGGCACCTTCACGGACGTCACGGACAAAGCTGGGGTCGGCACACCGACTTATAAGGGCCGTAAGATGTGGAGCGCGACTGCCGGTTGGCTGGACTACAATAACGATGGCAAGCTGGATCTTTTCGTGTCGAATTACTGCCGCTGGGAAGTCAACAAGGATCCCGTATGTCTAAGCGGAGGGCGGCTGCGGGCTTACTGCCACCCTAAGTTTTACGAGCCGCTCCCATCCACCTTATACCGCAATAACGGCAACGGCACATTCACTGACGTTTCTGACGAAACGGGCATCTCCAAGAAGTTAGGCAAGGGGATGGGTGTGGGCTTCAATGACTATGATGGAGACGGCTTCATTGATATTTTTGTCGCCAACGACAACATGGCGAATTTGCTCTTCCACAACCTCAAGGGCAAGGCTTTTGAAGAAGTGGCAATGGATGTCGGCGTGGCTTATTCCGAAAACGGCAAGGCTGTCTCGGGGATGGGAGCCGAGTTTCGCGATCTGGACAACGACGGCCTGCCGGACATCTGGAAATGTCGGGCTGGTCCAACGGGGTCGCCGACTTTGACAACGATGGCTTGAAGGACCTGTTCGTTGCCCGCGGCAACGTTCTTGACAACATCGCTGAATTCTCCAACCGGGCGTACGCTGAGCCTAACTCAGTCTTCCGAAACCTGGGCAAAATGACGTTCCAAGATGTGACGGCGCAAGCAGGTCCCGACATGCAAGTTGCTGAACCCTATCGCGGTGCGGTTATCGGCGACTTGTTCAACGACGGACACATGGATATCGTTGTTACCGTCTTGAATGGCAAAGCAAGAATTCTCCGTAACGTGACATCGAATGCCAATAACTGGGTGACCTTTCAACTGGTGGGCACCAAGAGCAATCGCATGGCAATCGGCGCACAACTGAAAGTGACGACCGAAGACGACAATAGCCAGTATGACATTGTCTCGACAAGCGCGGGCTTCGCAGCATCGCGCGATCCCCGTCCCCACTTCGGTCTAGGTCCCTTCAAGACGGTGAAACAGGTCGAAGTGCGTTGGCCCAGCGGGGTACGCCAAGCGCTGAGAGATTTGCCGGCCGATCAGATCCATCGTATTGTGGAACCATAAAGTCTCTCCTTAAAATCAAATTTGGAATTTCGATTGCGACGACTACCACGTTCATCCACAATGCGCAGAAAGATAGCAACACAAACCATGAATTCGTGCGTGCCGAACGAGTTCGGCTCGAAATCAAATACGTTTAGCGTTGCATCGAAATCCTCGACTTTGCCCTCTCCCAAACGGAACATTCTGCTTCAGAGAATGGATAACCGACACGAAGGTTCCCGACAATATTGCACTGTCGAGGGACTCGGCTCAGAACCGAATGCTCCGCGGTCCTGAGCGTCGGAATTCGAGACGGAAAACTTTGGCGATCACGAGCACAATCTGAGTAGCGGAACCCCATGCCAGCGTTCCAGGGATGATCCTTGCGATCCAAGGCTCTTGGTGTCTTTGGTGTCTGTTTAAGGCGGAAATTTGATCTAAACAGAGGAAGTAGGAGAGGCGGTTGAAACAGGCGAGAGCGTAGAAATCGCCTGTATTCATGAACCTTTCATGCATCTTATTGAAAACAGGGTAGGATTACAAAAGTGGCTTGGTGAGTATCCCACCAATCTCAGACAGACCAAGGCGTTTCGCCGAGTAGCCGGTGATCCCATCAACTGAACGCAAGACCCCGGGATAGCTCTACGCTAGGCGCAAGGGAGGGGCTATTTCCCAAAACCCCGTTTCTGGCCAACTTCCGTTTTGTCGACAATCCAGGAGTCGGCCCGGCCACTCAATACAATGCGCGCCTCCGATAAAGCACTAGTGTTTGACGTTACTAATCAGGCCGAATTCAATCAGCTGCGTTGATATCCATATCCTGCCGCGGAATACATATCGCGTTTTTCAGCATTCTGTTAAGCCCGCCAGACCAAAAAACGACCTTGCGGATAGCACGGGGAGCCCTGTCGCCGTTTACTTTTGCTCCCGAAACACCTGCCCGTAGGTCTTGCCGCCATAGGGATAAAAGCGATCACGTTGACCCTGTTCCCAAGCGGCTTTCAGCTCCGGCGTAGTTATGTCCCAGTCCGGCCGGCATTTCTTCAACACAGCACGCAAGTCTTGCCGAAGCTCTTCAATGGTCGGTCGGCCAAAAAACCAGTAGCCGTTGTAGATT
>WNFI01520354.1_pt1 | contig 23428 bp, 19 predicted proteins | sample 5400471 | NCBI WGS metagenome assembly WNFI01 (sample SAMN13153348, study PRJNA577476) | soil metagenome | isolation source: 100 cm saprolite on Douglas fir-dominated hillslope | place: USA:California | collected 2013-09-17
CTCCATCAGCACCACGACGCGCTTGACGCCCGACACCAGGTCCATCGCGCCGCCGGGGCCCTTCACCATCTTGCCCGGCACCATCCAGTTGGCGAGGTCGCCGTTCTCCGCCACCTCGAGGCCGCCGAGGATCGACAGGTCCACGTGGCCGCCGCGGATCATGCCGAAGGAATCGGCGCTGGAGAAAAAGCTCGACCCGGGCAGCGTGGTGATGGTCTGCTTGCCGGCGTTGATGAGATCCGGATCGACCTCGCCGTCGGCCGGGAACGGTCCGATGCCGAGCAGGCCGTTTTCCGACTGCAGGTGCACGGTCATGCCGGGAGGAATGTGGTTGGCGACCAGGGTCGGGATGCCGATGCCCAGGTTCACATAGAAGCCGTCGCGCAGCTCCCGGGCCGCGAGCCCGGCCATGAGGTCGCGGATCGGCGAATCCTTCTTCGATGCCGCCGCACCCGAGACGGTGCGGAACTCGATGCGCTTTTCGTATCTGGCGCCCTGCAGGATGCGGTCGACGAAAATGCCCGGCGTGTGCACCTGGTCCGGATCGAGCTCGCCCACCTCCACCAGCTGCTCGACTTCGGCCACCGTCACCTTGCCGCAGGTGGCGATCATCGGGTTGAAGTTGCGTGAGGTCTTGCGGTAGACGAGGTTGCCGAGCTTGTCGCCCTTCCACGCCTTGACGATGGACACGTCGGCGCGGATCGCCTCTTCGAGAACGTATTCGCGGCCGTCGAACATGTGCGTGCCCTTGCCTTCGGCGAGCTTGGTGCCGTAGGCGGTGCGCGTGTAGAAGCCCGGGATGCCGGCGCCCCCGGCGCGGAATTTCTCGGCGAGCGTGCCCTGCGGCGTGAGCTGTAATTCGAGCTCTCCGGCCAGCACCTGGCGCTCGAACTCCTTGTTCTCGCCGACGTAGGAGGCGATCACCTTCTTCACCTGGCGCGATCTCAGCAAGAGGCCCATGCCGAAGTCGTCCACGCCCGCGTTGTTGCCGGCGATGGTGAGCCCCTTCACGCCGCTTTCCACCAGCGCGGCGATCAGGTTCTCGGGAATGCCGCACAGCCCGAAGCCGCCGGCGGCGATGGTCATGTCGTCGTGCAGCAGCCCTGCGAGGGCCGTCTTGGCATCCGCGTACACCTTGCTCATTTCCCTTGCTCCTTGTGGTTCAGTCGAGCGCTCCCTCGGACACCTTGATGTCGTGCCGGTGCTCGTGCGCCGCGGCGATCGCGGCGTGCACGCCTTTTACCATCGAGGCCAGCGCCATGCCCGGCGTGTCGCGCTTGTCGAGCACCTGCTCTTCGGAATACGGCACGTGGATGAATCCGGCGCGCGCGCGCTGGCCGCTCGCCGCGAGGTAGTGGAGCACGCCGTACATCAGATGATTGCAGACGTAGGTGCCGGCAGAGTTCGACACTTCGGCGGGCACGCCTGCGGCGCGCATCGCGACCGCCATCGCCTTCACCGGCAGCGTGGCGAAGTACGCCGGCGGCCCATTGGCGGCAATCGGCTCGTCGAGCGGCCTTGCGCCCGCATTATCCGGCATGCGCGCATCGTCGACGTTGATCGCGATGCGCTCCACGCCGAGCTTGGCGCGCCCGCCGGCCTGTCCGACGCAGACCACGAGCAGCGGCCGATGCGCCTCGATCGCGTTGGCGACCACCTCGATCGAGCGCCGGAATTCGCACGGCACGCGGCAGGTCTGCACGCGCATCCCCGCGATCTCGGCCGGCAGCCGTTCGCAAATCTCCCATGACGGATTCGTGGTCTCGCCGCCGAAGGGTTCGAATCCGGTGACCAGCACCACTTCTCTCCCTCTCCCTTGGGAGAGGATAACGTCCCTCACCAACAACTGCGGTGGCACCGTCACATCCGCCCGCGGCCGGCGCCGCGACTGCAACGCCTCCGGCGCGCGGCGAGCCTCGCGAGCGCTGCCCGGCTTCGGCGTCTTGCGCCTTCTTCGCAGCATGCTCAGCGCGCGGTCCAGCCGCCGTCGATGGAGATCGCCGCGCCCGTGATCTGCGCGGCCGCCTCCGAGGCCAGGTAGAGCGCGAGAGAGGCGACCTCCTCGAGCTTGATGAACTGCTTCGTCGCCTGGGGCGCGAGGATCACGTCCCGGATCACCTGGTCGCGGGGGATGTTGTGCACCTTCGCCTGGTCGCCGATCTGTTTCTCGACGATCGGAGTGAAGACGTAGCCGGGGCAGATCGAGTTGGCGGTGATGCCGAGCTCGGCAACCTCGAGGGCGAGCGACTTGGTGAAGCCGACCACGCCGTGCTTCGAGGCGACATAGGCGCTCTTGAAGGGCGAGGCCACGAGGCCATGCGCCGAGGCGATGTTGATGATGCGTCCCCACTTGGCCTTCTTCATCGAGGGGAGCGATGCGCGCGTCGCATGGAACGTCGCGGAGAGGTTGATGGCGATGATCGCGTCCCACTTTTCAAGCGGAAACTCGTCCACGGGCGCCACGTGCTGGATGCCGGCGTTGTTGACGAGGATGTCGAGCTTGCCGAACGCCTTGATCGCCGCGGCGACCATCGCGGCGATCTGCGCGGGCTTCGACATGTCCGCGCCGTGATGGAGCGCCGTCACGCCGTGCTGCTTCTCGAGCCCCGAGCGCAGCGCCTCGATCTCCTTCGCGTCCCCGAATCCGTTCAGCATCACGCTGGCGCCCTCGCGCGCGAAGCATTCGGCGATCGCGCGCCCGATGCCGCTGGTGGACCCGGTGACGACCGCGCATTTTCCCGCGAGCTGCTTTGCCATTCCCATCCCTTCTAGTTGTGTCCGACTTTCCGGCCGCTCTTTTCCGCAACCCTGGACGTCGGCCGCAGCATCTCGATGTGCAGGATCCCGTCCTCGTCGTACGGCTCCGAAGCCGTGACGAACCCGAAGTCCTGGTAGAAGCGCTCGAGGTGGCGTTGCGCGCCGATGCGAATCGGGACTCCCGGCCACAGCTTCTCCAGCAAGAGCAGCGCCTCGCGCATCAGCTCGCGCCCCATGCCCGTGCCGCGCACCGCCTGCGAGGTGACCACGCGCCCGATGGACGGCTCGGTGTATTTCGCGCCCGCCGGGAGGAGACGGCAGTATGCGACCAGTTGCCCCTCTGCGTAGCCGAGCAGGTGCCAGCAAGCCGGATCGATTCCGTCGACATCCTGGAAGACGCAGTCCTGCTCGACGATGAACGCGGCCGCGCGCACCTGGTAGAGGTCGTGGACCTCGCGCGGCGTGAGCTCCGCGAACGGGGCGAAGCGCCAATCCATCATCGCCCCGCGGCGACTTTCGGCGTCGCGGCTCTTGCGAGATGCAGCCACGTCTCCACCACCGTGTCCGGGTTGAGCGACATCGACTCGATGCCCTCGGCCATGAGCCACTCCGCGAGGTCGGGATAGTCGCTCGGCCCCTGGCCGCAGATGCCGACGTACTTGTTCGCCTTGCGGCAGGCCTGGATGGCGAGGTGCAGCATGCGCTTCACCGCCGGGTCGCGCTCGTCGAACGCCTCCATCACGAGGCCCGAGTCGCGGTCGAGCGCGAGGGTGAGCTGCGTCATGTCGTTGGAGCCGATCGAGAAGCCGTCGAAGTGCCGCAGGAACTCGTCGGCGAGGATGGCGTTGGAGGGGATCTCGCACATCATCACGATGCGCAGCGCGTTCTTGCCGCGTTCCAGGCCGTTCGCCCTGAGGATCGCGAGCACCTGCTCGGCCTCGGCCAAAGTGCGCACGAAGGGCACCATCAGCTCGACGTTGGTGAGTCCCATGACATCGCGCACCTTGCGCATCGCCTCGCACTCGAGGTGGAAGCAGTCGCGGAACGAGGCGGCGATGTAGCGCGAGGCGCCGCGGAATCCGAGCATCGGGTTTTCTTCCTGGGGCTCGTAGCGCGCGCCTCCAATCAAATTCCGGTACTCGTTGGACTTGAAGTCCGAGAGCCGCACGATCACTTTCTTGGGCCAGAAGGCGGCCGCGATGGTGGCCACACCCTCGACGATCTTCTCGACGTAGAAGCGCACCGGGCTCCCGTAGCCGCGCGCCTGCTTCGCCACCTGCGCCTTCAGCTCCGCGGGCAGCGAGTCGAACTCGAGGCACGCCTTGGGATGGACGCCGATCGTGTTCGAGATGATGAACTCGAGGCGCGCGAGCCCCACGCCGTCGTTGGGAAGCTGGCAGAAATCGAAGGCGAGCTGCGGGTTGCCGACGTTCATCGCGATCTTGACCGGAATCGCCGGCATTCGCGCGAGCTCGACCTCGACCGCCTCGAAGTCCATCTTGCCGCCGTAGATGTACCCCGTATCGCCTTCGGCGCACGAGACCGTGACTTCCGAGCCGTCCTTGAGCGTCTCGGTCGCGTTCTCGCAGCCCACCACCGCGGGAACGCCGAGCTCCCTCGCGATGATCGCCGCGTGGCAGGTGCGTCCGCCGCGATTGGTGACGATCGCGGAGGCGCGCTTCATCACCGGCTCCCAGTTGGGGTCCGTCATGTCGGTAACAAGCACGTCTCCCGGCTCCACGCGCGCGATCTCCGAGACGTCGACGACCACGCGCACGCGCCCTTGCCCGATCTTCGATCCGATCGCGCGTCCGGAGGCGAGCACCTCACCCCGTTTTCCAATGCGATAGCGCGTGAGGGTATCGCGGCGTTTCTCCTGGCTCTTCACGGTCTCGGGGCGCGCTTGCAGGATGTAGAGCTTGCCGTCGCCGCCGTCCCTGCCCCACTCGACGTCCATCGGGCGGCCATAGTGCTTCTCGATCGCCATCGCGTAGCGCGCGAGCTCTTCCACGTCGGCGTCGCTGAGCGAGAAGCGGTCGCGATCCTTCTCGGCAACCTCGACCTCGGCGACCGACTTGCCCGCCCGGTCGTCGGCGGCGAAGACGAGCTTCAACGCCTTGGCGCCGAGGCTGCGGCGCAGGATCGCGGGCTTGCCCGCGGCAATGCACACCTTGGAAACGTAGAACTCGTCGGGATTCACCGCGCCCTGCACGACGGTCTCCCCCAGCCCGTAACTGGCGGTGATGAACACCACATCGCGAAAGCCCGACTCGGTATCCATGGTGAAGAGCACCCCCGCGGCGCCGGTGTCGCTTCGCACCATGCGCTGCACGCCGGCCGAGATCGAAATGTCGGCGTGCGAAAAGCCCTTGTGCACGCGATAGGCGATCGCGCGGTCGTTGTAGAGCGAGGCACAGACGCGCCGCACCGCGTCCAGGACGTTGTCCACGCCGCGGATGTTGAGATAGGTCTCCTGCTGCCCTGCGAACGAGGCGTCGGGCAGATCCTCGGCGGTCGCCGAGGAACGCACGGCGAAGCTTGCGTCGCTACCCGCCGAAACGCGCGCGTACTCCTCGCGGATCTGCTTCTCCAGCTCCGGCTGCAGCGACGCCTTCTCGATGAGCGCGCGAATCCCCCCGCCCGCCCTGGCAAGCGCGCCGACGTCCTCCACGTCGACCTTGGCCAGCATCTCGTCGATGCGCGCGTCGAGCTGGTTGTGCTTGAGGAAGTCGTCGAAGGCCCGTGCCGTGGTCGCGAAGCCCCCCGGAACGCGAACGCCGCTCGCGGCGAGCTGGCTGATGAGCTCTCCCAGGGACGCGTTCTTGCCGCCGACGCTGGCGACGTCGGTCATGCGCAGCGATTCGAGCGGAAGGACGTAGCGGTTCGCCATGGGGAGCCGGGCCGGAAGTGACGTGCCAGAGGGAATAAGGGATTATATCGAACGCAAAGTTCCCCAATCCCGCCCGATGCCCTCCCGAAAGCGCGTTTTCTTCGTCTCCGACCGTACCGGCATCACCGTCGAGGCCCTCGGCTCGTCGCTGCTCACGCAGTTCGCCGACCTCGATTTCCTGCGCCTCACGCTGCCGTTCATCGACAGCGTGGAGAAGGCGCGCGAGGTGGTGGCGCAGGTGAACGAGGCGCATCGCGATTCCGGGCAGCGCCCGCTCGTCTTCAGCTCCATCGTCGACGACGCGGTGCGCACCGAGATCAACAAGGCCGACGGACTGGTGCTCGACGTGTTCGAGCGCTTCATCGTGCCGCTCGAGAACGAGCTGGGAACGAAGTCGATGCACGCCGTGGGCCGCAGCCACTCCGTCTCGAACGCCAAGGACTACAACCACCGCATCGAGGCCATCAACTACACCCTCGCCCACGACGACGGGGTGACCCATCGCGGCCTGGAAGAGGCCGACATCGTGCTGGTCGGCGTCTCTCGCAGCGGCAAGACGCCGACCTGCCTGTACCTCGCGATGCAGTTCGGCATCAAGGCGGCCAACTATCCGCTCATTCCCGAGGACCTGGAGGCGAACCGCCTGCCGCCGTCGCTCGGGCGGCTCAAGCAGAAGGTCTGGGGCCTGTCGATCACGCCGGAGCGGCTGCACCAGATCCGCAGCGAACGCCGGCCCGACTCGCGCTACGCCGCCCTCGACAACTGCCGCTACGAGGTCGCCGCCGCCGAGAAGCTCATGAAGCAGGCGCAGATTCCCTTCCTCGACTCGACCACGAAATCGATCGAGGAGATCGCCACCCACATGCTGCACGAGGCGCACCTCGCCCGGCGCGCTTACTAGGGGACAGACCACTTGTTCTGTCGGCAGGAACAAGTGGCCTGTCCCCGGTTTATACTGCCGCTAGAAAAAACGAAGTCCCCCCGAGGAGAGGCCATGAAAATGAAGAAACGCGTTCTTCCCGCCCTGTTGCTGACGCTCTTCGCCGGCGCGATGGCGCCCGCGGCAAGCGCGCAGCAGCAATTCACCAGTGTGGTCGTCTTCGGCGACAGCCTTTCGGACGCCGGATACTATCGGCCGTTCCTCGCGGGCCTCGGCCTCCCCGCTTCCGTGGTCGCCACGCTCGGGCGCTTCACGACCAACCCGGGCCCGGTGTTCTCCGAGCTGCTCACCACGCACTACACCAGCTCCGCTCCCGGGCCGAGCAACGTGACCGGCGGCCTCATCTTCGCGCAGGGCGGAGCGCGCGTAGCCCTCGCCTCGCCCCTCACCCCTCCCGGCCAGGCGCAGCGCCCGGTGTCCACGCAGGTCGGCGAATTCCTCGGCGCCAACGGCGGCGCGGCCGATCCCAACGCGCTCTACTCGGTCTTCGCCGGAGCCAACGACATCTTCGTGAACCTCGCGACATTCCAGGCCGGGGCCATCACGCAGGCGCAGCTGCAGACCAACGTGCTCGCCGCGGCCACGGCCGAGGTGCAGCAGGTCGCGCGCTTGCAAGCGGCCGGGGCGCGCTACGTCATCGTGGCGGGCTTGCCCGACATCGGCGGCGCGCTGGCCTTCGCCGCCGCCGACGCCGCCACGCGCGGCGCGGTCACGCAATTGTCCGCGGGCTACAACACGACGCTGTTCGCCGGCCTTGCCTCCGCGGGAATCCGCGTGATCCCGATCGACTCCTTCACATTCTTCACCGAGGTGCGCGCCAATGCGGCCGCCTTCGGCATCACCAACACCACCGCCATGGCGTGCGGTCCGTTCCCGCCGATCACCACCGCGACCACCATCAGCTCGCAATTCTGCGGGCCGACGAACCTGGTGGCTCCGAATGCCGCGACGACTTACCTATTCGCCGACAGCGTGCACCCGACCACCGTGGTGCAGGCGCTCTTCGCGCAATTCATCGAGGGCATGATCGACGGCCCGATCGCGTATTCGATGCTCGCCGAAGTTCCGATGCGCACCCGCGCGGGCCACCAGCGCACGCTGGCCGATGCGTTCGCCTCGCGCAAGGAGGGCGACACCGGATTGTCGGTCTTCGTCTCCGGGGATCGCGGCACCTTCGACGTAAGCTCCGGTGCTCCCGGCATCGGCGTGGATAGCAGGAACACTTCGGCCACGGTCGGCGTCACGGCGCGCCTTTCGGAAGCGGCGCTGCTCGGCCTGGCGGTGGGCACCAGCCACAGCGACGGCACCTTCGGCGGCGGCATGGGCGGCTTCAACAGCAAGGAGACCGTCTACTCGCTCTTCGGCACCGCAAAATGGCGCGGGCTCTACGGCTCGGCGATCGTGAGCGTATCGGACCTCGACTTCGACGACATGCACCGCGACATCGTCCTCGGTCCGGTGACGCGTACCGCGAGCGCCCACACCGGGGGCTCGAATGCCTCGGCGTACTTCGCCGCGGGGTATGACTTCTCTCTCGGCCGGCTCTCGATCGGGCCGATGGTCTCGGTGTCGACGCAGAACATCACCATCAACTCCTTCGACGAGAGCGGCGCCGGCTCCTCCAACCTGCGCATCGGGGAGCAGAAGAAGCGCTCCGAAGTGTGGAGCGCCGGCGTTCGCGCGAGCGCCAACCTCGGCGGCTGGACGCCGTGGCTGCGCGTCACCGCCGACAAGGAGCGCAAGGACGATGCGCGCTTCGTCACCGCGCTCCCGCTCACGATGGTCGCCACCGGCGGCACTTACGACCTGCCGGCCTATTCACCCAAACGGGACTTCGTCACCGGCGCGGTCGGCATCAACGCCACGCTCATGGAGCGCGTGGGCATGAGCCTCGCCTACTACAAGGTCTCGGGCCGTTCGGGCATCAAGGAAGACGGCATCAGCGCGCTGCTGTCATACCGGTTCTGAAGCGGGTCTACACCGCGGCGAACCTGCCCGAGGCGCACCTCCTCGCAGACTTCCTCGCGGATCGAGGCGTTCGCACGCGCATCTTCAACGCGAACGCCTCGAGCATCGCGGGCGAATTGCCCATCGATGCCGCCCTGCCCCAGATCTGGGTCGAGAATCCCGCCGACGCCGCGCGCGCAAGGCAGCTCATCGAGGCTTTCCTGCGCCCGCTCCCCAGCGGCCCGCCCGTCATCTGCCCGAAGTGCGGCGAGGAGAACCCCTCCTCCTTCGACCTCTGCTGGTCCTGCGGGACCGGGCTGGAGACTACGGCGAGCCGATGAAGAGATAGACGCGCCCACGCCCGTGTTTCGCGTCGGCGACGCCCAGGTACACGGGACCGAGGAAGGTGTTGGCGGCGAGGTAGGCGCCGAACGAGCGCTGCCAGCCGCGCAGGGAGGTTTCGGTAAGTGCCTTGTTCATGCGGGCGGCCTCGGCGGTAAATCCCCCGATCAGAGTGATGCCGTAGAGCGGCGAGGCGAAGTTCAATCGGTATTGGGTCTCCAGCCGGCCGAACATGTAGTCGCCGCCGAGCATCTGGTCGTACGCGAACCCTGTCATGCGCCGCGGGCCGCCGAGCGTGAAGGCGTCGGCCAGCGGCAGCGTTCCCGAGAGCGCCGTTCCGCCCTCGAGGCCGGTGAGGATCACGAAGCCGCCGTAGGACCACGCCGCGCCGAGGCGCGCTTCGCCGCGCGAGTACGGCCCCAGCCCGTTCGACACCTTCATCGCGTCGAAGTACGTCACGTCGAGCTTGAGGCCCTGCGTGGGGAAGTACGGTTGGTCGTAGGTGTCGACTCCGGCCTCCAGGCCCGCGCGGTTCTCCTGGATGCGGTAGACGGCGAGGCGGTCGCCCTCGAAGAAGAGCGGCAGCTTGCGCAGCCCGGAGCTGGCGGTGGCGCGAAGGTAGGTCGCGTGGCGCCGGTCGAGGGGCTGGTAGAACTCGGTGGAGACGCTCTGCACGCTGCCGATCTGCGCGCCGGCGAGCCATTCCGCGCCGAGCGGATTCAACCAGGTGCGCCGATACAGCGCGCGAAAGTTGTACGACGATTCGCTGCGGAAATCCGAGGCCAGCCCGAGCCCGAAGCGCAGGTAGTCCGGCCCCCACGGCTTCTCGATCGGCGTGATGCGCAGGATGGTCTTGTCGTGCTCGCGCACCACGCTGTAGTCGAGCGAATGCAGATCCCCCTGGCTGTACTCGGTGACGAGATCGGTCGCGAGCGCCTTCGCGTCGAGCGGCTCGCCTTCCTTCTGCCGGATCCCGCGCCGCAGCGTCTCGGGATTGACGAAGCGCGTCTCGGCGATCTCCACCTTGTCGATGATCGCCGGGGCTTCCTTTCCGCTCGCGCGCACCTTTTCGCGCCAGGCGACGTATTCGCGATCGGGCACCGAGAGGCGCCGCAGCTCGCTCGCGGCCGCTCGTGCCGCGGCGCGCCCGCGCTCCGCCGCCTCGATCTGGCGCGTGAAGGCGGTCGCGTTGATGTCCTCAAGGTCGGGCTGGATGTAGATGTCCCGCGGGGTAAGCAGCGCCTTCGACTTCTCGACGTTCTGCTCGGTGAGCAGGTTCACGACCTGGCCCAGGACGGTGACCACGCCGGTGACCTCCTCGGGCTTGAGCAGCGGCGAGCCGACGTTGACCGCGATCACGATATCGGCGCCGCACAGGCTCTTCACCTCGGCCACCGGAAGGTTGTCGGTGAGACCGCCATCGACGAGCTTGCGGCCCTCGCGCGGCACCGGCGCCATCAACCCGGGCACCGACATGCTGGCGCGCATCGCGGAGGTGAGGTTGCCGTTGCGGATCGCCACGCGCTCGCCGCTGCCGATGTCGGTCACGATGATGGAAAGCGGGAGCGCGAGGTCCTCGATCGAGCGCTCGCCCGACTCCGAGCGCACCAGCTCGTTGAAGAACAGCTTGAGCTTCTCTCCGGCGAGCGCCCCCTCGCGGAAGCGCAGCCCCTGGCGCGAGACGCCGAGCTCGAGGCCGGAGTAGTAGCGGTCGTCCAGGCCCTTGCGCCGCAGGTTCACCGCCTGGCGCCCGGCGGTGTCGTCGAACATGTTGATCCAGTCGGTGCGGCGGACGAGCTCGACGATCTCGTTCGGCGCGATCCCCGCCGCGTAGGCCCCGCCCGCGAGCGCGCCCATGCTGGTTCCGGCGATGCAGTCGACGGGCACGCGCAGCTCCTCGAGGACCTCGAGCACCCCCAGGTGCGCGCCACCGCGGGCGCCTCCGCCGCCCAGCACCAGGCCGATGCGCTGGCGCGAAGGGGCTGCCTGGCCGAACGCATCGGCGGCGGCGCAGGCGAGAATGACGGCGACGAGAATCCGGACGAGCATGCCTAGACCTTGAGCGAGAACGGCGTGAACCGGGTGTCGCGGTCGTAATAGTCCTCCCGCTCCGCGCGCTTCAACCAGCCGACGATGGCGTAGGTCGCCGGCGTGAACACGACCTCGACGCCCACCTTGCCGATAAACTGCGCGACCATCACCGTGGGCAGCTTGTCGTTGGGGATGATGCCGGTGCCGTAGAAGGCGAGCGGATAGAAGATGAGCGAATCCACGCCTTCGCCGAAGATCGTCGAGCCGATGGTGCGCGTCCAGAGCCAGCGCCCGCGGGTGGCGATCTTCATCTTCGCGAGCACGAACGAGTTCACGAACTCGCCGCAGAAGTACGCGATCATCGAGGCGAGAGAAATGCGCCACGCGGCGCCGAACGCGACCTCGTAGGCCTCCTGGTGCTTCCAGAACGGCGCGGGCGGCAGGCTCACCACCACCCACGCCATGAACGAGGCGAAGGCGAGGCCCGCGAACCCCGCCCAGATCACGCGCCGGCTGCGCGCGTACCCGTAGACCTCGGTGAGAATGTCGCCGAAGACATAGGAGATGGGGAAAAAGAGCACGCCCGCCCCGAAGGTGATCACGCCCACGAGCGGCAGGTCGAGCTGCGCGATCTTCGCCGGCCCGATCAGGTTCGAGCACACCAGCACCACCACGAACGCCACCATCACGAACTCGTAGTACCGGTACTCCCGGTGTGGGGCGGCGTTAGACATGGCGAGCAAAAAGACTTGGAACACAGATGAACACAGATGAACACGGAAAAGGCAAAGGCCAATCGAGTGTCGTGCCTACGGTTGCCGTATCTCGATATTCAAAGCGTTCTTTGCTTTTTCTGTGTTCATCTGTGTTCATCTGTGTTTCCCATCTTTTTGCCTGCTCGTGCGCTGTCGTACCGCCTCGAAGAGGCAGATCGAGCCGGCGGTGGCGGCGTTGAGCGACTCGACCCGGCCCGGCATCGGAATGTGCGCGCGCACCTTCGCGGCGCGGGAGATCCCGTCCGAAAGGCCGACCCCCTCGTTGCCGATCAGGAACGCGCTCGGCTTCACCAGGTCGAGATCGTACAGCGAGGCGCCGGCGCCGGCCGCGAGCGCGATCGAATGGCCGCGATAGCGCGCGAGGAAGGCGGCGAGGTCGGCGCCTTCGACGATGTTGAGCGCGAAATGCGCGCCCATGGCGCTGCGCAGCACCTTGGGCGACCACGCGAAGGCGCAGCGCGCCGAGAGGAGCACGTGCCCTGCGCCCGCCGCCGCGGCGCTGCGCAGGAGCGTGCCGACATTTCCGGGATCCTGGATGTCCTCGAGGAGAAGGGCGAGCGGCGTATCGGCGGGCACCGGAGCGCCCGCAGGTGTCGCGATCGAAGCGATGACCCCGGTCGGCGAATCGACGGTCGAAAGCGAGGCGAAGAGCGCATCGGCGAGCAGCGTCACGCGAGCCGGGGAAGAGCGCTCGACGAGGGCCGCGATCTCGCGGTCGGCCGCGCCGGCGCGGTTCACCAGGACCTCCTGCGGCACGCGCCCCGAATCGAGGTATGCGGCAAGCAGGTGCGCCCCGTCGAGCACCGAGAGCCCGCTCTTGCGGCGCTGCAAGCCGCTCGCCGCGAGGCGCGCCATCGCCTTGTAGGCGGCGTTGTCGCGCGAGGCGACGCTCTTCATCAGAAGGGCAGGTCGGCTTGCAGCAGGACGTGCACCGGCTCGAAGCTGCGGCGGTGGATCTCGCACGGCCCGAAAACCTTGAGCGCGGCGAGATGCTCGGGCGTCGAGTACCCCTTGTGGTTGGCGAAGCCGTAGCCGGGATAGCGCTCGTCCAGGCGCATCATCTCGGCGTCTCGCGCGGTCTTGGCGAGGATGGAGGCCGCGGATATCGCCTTCACGAGCGAGTCTCCCTTCACGATGGCGCGGCACTTGTAGACGATGTCGGGCGTGTGCAGCCCGTCGACGCACACTTCCTCGGGCTCCACGCCGAGCGCTTCCACGGCGCGGCGCATGGCGAGCAGGCTCGCCCGCAGGATGTTGATGGCGTCGATCTCCTCGACGCTCGCCGAGGCCACGGCCCAGGCGATCGCGCGGTCCTTGATCCGCGCGGCGAGCTTTTCGCGGACCGGCTCCGCGAGGACCTTCGAATCGGCGAGCCCGCGGATGGGACGCTTCGGATCGAGGACCACCGCCGCGGCGAAGACCGCCCCCGCGAGAGGCCCGCGACCCGCCTCATCGACCCCGCACAGCAGCGTGACGGCCGGAGAGAAACGAATCTGACGGGACATTCTTGGCGGCCTGGGTGAGGTAGGGCGCGAGCGCCTGAACGATGCGCTCATCATGACCCTTCGCGAGCGTGGCGTGAAGACTTGCGAAACGCTCGCGCAAATGTCCACGTGCCGCCTTGTTGTCGAGCCAGTTGCCGAGCGCCTGGGCGAGGTTGCCCGGCGTGGCGTCGTCCTGCAGCAGCTCCGGGACGATGAACTCTCCGGCGAGCACGTTCGGCAACCCGAAATACGGCAGCACCGCCTGGCGCCTGGCGAGCCAGTAGGTGAACCGGTTGAGGCGATAGGTGATCACCATCGGGCAGCGCGCGAGGGCGGCCTCGAGGGTCGCGGTGCCGCTTTTCACCAGCGCCACCTCGGCCGCGTGCAGCGCCAGGCGCGCGTGGCCGAAGAGGATCGTGATCGGCAGCTCCTTCGCCTCGAGGGCGTAGAGCCTTTGCTCGAAGAAATCGCGCGTCTCGCGAGTGGCGAGCGGCACGAAGAAATGCATTTCCGGGTGCTTCTTCAGCAGTTCCCGCGCCGTTTCGATCACGAGGTCGGCGTGCAGCTCGAGCTCGCTCACGCGGCTGCCGGGCAGGAGCGCCACGGGGATGGCCGCCGATCCCAGGCGCAGCTGCGCCCGCGCCTCGCGGCGGTCGGGCTCGAAGGGCATGGCGTCGGCGAGCGGATGGCCGACGAAGGTGACCGGAATCCCCGCCTTCTCGTAGATCGCCTCCTCGAAGGGAAACATGACGAGCATGCGGTCTACCGCCTTGCCGATGGCGCGAAGGCGTCCCGTTCTCCACGCCCAGATCGAAGGGCTCACGTAGTGCACGGTGGGAATGCCCGCGGCCTTCAGTCGCGGTGCGAGGCCCGGGAGCCACCTGCCGCCCAGGTTGAAATCCGGCGCATCGATGCCAATGAAGACTTCGGGCCTCTCGGCCAGGATGCTCTTCCTCAACCCGCGGCGAATGGCGAAGATCTCACGCAGGTGCTTGAGCACCTCGACGTAGCCGCGCACCGAGAGCTTCTCCATCGAATAGAGCGAACGCGCGCCCTCGGCGATCATCTTGGGCCCGGCGATGCCGTAGAACTCGATCTGCGGCCAACGCTCCTTCAGGGCGCGGATCAACGCCGCGCCGAGAAGGTCTCCCGAAGCTTCACCCGCGACGATCGCCACGCGCATGGTCGCTCGCCCTAGCGCACGATCCCGCGCGTGGAGGTCGCGAGGAAATCGGCGAAGGCGCGCACTTCCGCGCTCTCGCGCGCCTGCTTCTCGAGCTCCGCCTTGGCATCGGCGAGCGACAGCCCCGACTTGTAGAGCGTCTTGTACGCCTTCTTCAGCGCGGCGATCGATTCCGGGGTGAAGCCGCGGCGCTTCAATCCCTCCGCGTTGATGCCGTAGGGCGCGGTGGGCTGGCCCGCCACGGTAAGGAAGGGCGGGACGTCCTGCACCAGCACGCTCGAGATGCCCGCCATCACGTGGGCTCCCACCTTCACGTACTGGTGCACGCCGACGAAGCCGCCGAGCGTGGTGAAGTCGCCGATGTGCACGTGCCCGGCGAGCGTGGCGTTGTTGGCGAAGACCGTGCTGTTGCCGACCTGGCAATCATGCGCGACGTGGACGTAGGCCATGATCCAGTTGTCGTCGCCGATGCGCGTGACGCCCGCGTCCTGCGCCGTGCCGCGGTTCACCGAGGTGTACTCGCGGATCGTGTTGCGATCTCCGATCTCCAGGCCGGTCGGCTCGCCCTTGTACTTCTTGTCCTGGTTCGCTTCGCCGATCGAGCAGAAATGGAAGATGCGGTTGTCGCGGCCGATCTTCGTGTGGCCGGTGATCACGTTGTGCGCGCCGATCGTGGTGCCCTCGCCTACCTCGACGTCCCCATCGACGACGGTGTAAGGACCGACCGTGACATTGGCACCAAGCCTGGCGCCCTTATCAACAATCGCTGTGGGATGAACGTGGCTCACGGGTCAGAAAGGCCTGGGAACACAGATGAACACAGATGAACACAGAAAAATAAAAATCCAATTGAGTTTCGTGCCCATGGATCCAGTATCCCGAAGTTCAAATCGTTTTTCGCCTTTTCTGTGTTCATCTGTGTTCATCTGTGTTCCCAGGCTTCTCGCTCGCGTCACTCACAGCTCCCTCAACGCACACAGCAGTTCAGCCTCCGCGGCCACTGCATCGCCTACCTTGGCGACGGCGGTGAACTTGGCCAGGCCGAGGCTCTTCAGCGAGAGCACGGCCGCGGCCTGCGCCATCGCCTCCACGATGAGCACGCCCGGCATCACGTGGTAGTGCGGAAAGTGTCCCGGGAAGAACGGCTCGTTCACGGTCACGTTCTTCAGCGCCACGATGCGCTTGTCCTTCTCGAAGGAGACGATCCGGTCGATCAGCAGGAACGGGAAGCGGTGCGGGAGGTATTCCTTGATCTCTTCAATCGTCATTTCGCTCACGTTCATCTCCCGCTGAAAGCTTGCGCAGCTCGGCCGCCATCTTCTCCAGGCGCCGCAGGTGGACCGCGTTCTTCAGCCACTCCGCGTGCGGCATGAAGGGCAGCCCCGAAGTGTACGTGCCCGGCTCGATGATCGACTTGGTGATGAGCGAAAACCCCGAGACGGTGACGTGGTCGCAGATGGAGATGTGCCCCACCAGGCCCACCCCGCCGCCGATCATGCAATCGCGCCCGATCGTCACGCTCCCGGAAATCCCGGTGCAGCCGGCGATGACGGTGTGCGCGCCGATGATGCAGTTGTGGCCGACCTGGATCTGGTTGTCGAGCTTCACGCCGTCCTCGATCACGGTGTCGTCGAGCGCTCCGCGGTCGATGGTGGTGTTGGCGCCGACCTCGACGTCGTCGCCGATCCTCACCGCGCCCACTTGCGGGATCTTGATCCAGCGTCCCTCGTCGCGCGCCATGCCGAACCCGTCCGCTCCGATCACCACGCCGGAATGCAGGATGCAGCGCGCTCCGATGGCGCAGCCGTCGTAGAGAGTGACACGCGGGTGCAGGCGCGTGCCTTTGCCGATCGCGACGCGCTCGCCGATGACCGAGTGCGCGCCGATCGTGGCGCCGGGGCCAATGGAGGACCGCGCGCCGATCACGACGAAGGCGCCGATCTCGGCGCTCGCATCGACGTTGGCGCTGCCGTCGACCTGCGCGAACGGATGGATTCCCGGCTGCGGGGCGTCCGCGGGATGGAAGAGCGCCACGGTGCGGGCGTAGTACGCGTAGGGATTGTCGCAGACGATGCGCGGGGCGCTGGCCGCGTCGCGATCGCCGCGGCCCACGATCACCGCTCCCGCGCGCGTGGTCGCCAGCTTGTGGCGATATCTTGGATTCGCGAGGAAGGCGATCTCCGAAGGCCCCGCGGAATCAAGCGTGGCGACGCCGGCGAGGGGGCTCGCGACCTCTCCCACCGCCTCACCGCCCAGGCGCGCGACGATTTCCCTTAACGTGAACGCGGGATTTGGGGGACAGAGCACATCCGGCTTCGAGCTGTGGTCTGTCCCCATGTGCTCACTTGTCCGCCAAAGCCTTGATGACCTTGTCGGTGATGTCGATCTTGCCGCTCGCGAACACCGCCTCCTGGAGGATCAGGTCGAACTTCTCCTGCTCGGCGATCTGGTTGATGACGCGCGTGGCGCGCTCCTGCACCGCGGCGAGCGCCTCGTTGCGGCGCAAGTTGAGGTCCTCGCGCAGCTCGCGCTGCAGGCGCTGGAAGTTGCGGCTGATGTCGGCAAGCTGCCGTTCCTTGTCGCGGCGCGCCGCCTCCGACATCGTCACGTTTTCGCGCTCGAGCTCGGTCTGCAGGTCGCGGCCCTGCTTCTCCAGCTTGGCGAGCTCGGCGTTGCGCGCGGCGAAATCGCGTTCGAGCGCCTGCTGCGCCTTCTTGGCCGGCGCCGCCTCGCGGAACACGCGCTCCGTGTTGACGAAGCCGATCTTCAGCGATTGCGCGCCCGCGGCGAATACCCAGCCCGACAGCACCGCGGCAAGGATGATCTTTGACTTGGCCACTAGAAAATCTTTCCTAGCTGAAACTGGAATCTCTCGATCTTGTCGTCCGTCTTGCTCTTGATCGGCGCGCCGAAGGAGAAGCGCAACGGCCCTACCGGCGAATCCCAGCTTACCGCGAGTCCGGTGGAGGCGCGCAGGTCTTTCACCTGGATCTTGTCCCCCGGCCCCCAGACGTTGCCCACGTCCAAGAATACGCCGAGGCGGACATTCTTCTCCTTGTAGCCGGGCATCGGAAAGAGCGCCTCGAAGTTGCCGATGAAACGCCGGTCGCCGCCCAGCACATCGCCGACGGCATCGCGGGGACCCAGGCTCGCGGTCTCGAAGCCGCGCACCGAGCCCACGCCGCCCGCGTAGAAGTTCTTGAAGAACGGCAGCGGCTTGCCGCCGTAGCCGTTGGCGTAGCCCGCCTCGCCGTTCAGCATGAAGGTGAGCCACGAAAGGCGCTCCGCGGTGAAGAACCACTGGCTCTGGTAGTTGGTGCGGTAGTACTTGAGGTCGCCGCCCGGCAGGCCCACCTCGACGCCGATCTCGTTCAACCACCCCTTGGTGGGCCAGGTGAGGCTGTCGCGCGTATCGCGAGCGAACGAGACGTTGGTGCGGAAGGTGTTGGTGGTCTGGCCGAAGATGGTCACGAAATCGATGTAGCGTTGCGGAGCCGTGGCCGCGTCGATCTGGAGCTTGGTGCGCTCGCCGGTGAAGCCGACGTTGACCGCGTCGAACTCGGTGACCGGAATGCCGAAGCGGATGCCCGCGCCGGTCGAGTAGGTGTGGTAGGCCGCCACCGTGAGCGAGGAGGTGTCGACGTCGCGGCGGAAGAAGTCGAACCCACGGGAGATGCCGTCGGTGGTCCAGTACGGGTTCACGTAGCTGAACGAGTAGATCTTGTTCACCTGGCCGTTGTTCACCTGGAAGGCGACCATGTTGCCGGAGCCCATGATGTTGGCCTGCGAAACCGAGGCCTGCAGCGTGAGCTTCTCCGCGGCCGAATAGCCCAGGCCGAAGTTGAGCGTTCCGGTGTTGCGCTCGGTCACGGTCACGTTCACGTCGACCTGGTCGGAAGTGCCGGCCACGGCCGGGGTCTCGATGTTCACTTCCGAAAAGTATCCGGTCCTTTGCAGCCGCTCCTTGGAGCGCGCGATCTTCTCGAGCGAATACCACGAGCTCTCGAGCTGGCGCAGCTCCCTGCGGATCACCTCGTCCTGGGCGAACGAGTAGCCGTCGTTGCCCAGCCGGTCGGTGATCCGCTTGGTCGAATCGACGATCTTCTCGCGCGAGAACACTTCGCCCTGTTTCGCCAGGATCAGGCGGCGCAGCTCCTCCTCCTTCACGATCAGGTCTCCCGAGAGCTTGATCTCGCCCACGCGGTACACCGGGCCCTCGGTGACGGCGATGGTGATGTAGATCTTCTCGCGGTCGGCGGTGATCGAGACCTGCGTGGACTCGATGTTGAACTCGAGGTAGCCGCGATTGAGATAGAACGAGCGCAGCGACTCCAGGTCCGCGGTGAGCTGCTGCTTGGAGTACTGGTCGTCCTTGGTGAACCACGTGAACCAGCCCGGCGTGGTGAGCTTCATGTGGCGCAGCAGCTCTCTCTCGCTGAAGTCCTTCGCGCCGATGATGTTGATGTCGGCGATCTTGGTCACCGCGCCTTCCTCGATGTCGAAGCGCAGCGACACGCGGTTGCGCTCGAGGGGCGTCACCGTGGTCTTCACGACCGCGGCGTAGTAGCCGCGGCTCGTGTACTGGCGCTTCAGCTCCTTCTCGGCGCGGTCGAGCAGCGACTTGTCGTAGATCTTCGACTCGGAAATCCCCGTCTGCTTGAGCCCTTCCTTCAAATTGTCCTTGGTGAACTCCTTGGCCCCCTCGATATCGATCTGCGCGATGGCCGGGCGCTCCTGCACGAAGACGATGAGCACGTCGCCCTCGCTCTCCAGGCGCACGTCGGAGTAGAAGCCGGTGGCGTAGAGCGCCTTCACGGCCGCCGCGGCCTTCTCGTCGTCGATGCGATCGCCTACTTTCACGGTGAGGTAGGAGAAGACGGTGCCCGCTTCCGTGCGCTGCACGCCTTCCACGCGGATGTCGCGGATGACGAAGGGTTCGATGGCGGCCGAGGGAAGCGCGACGGCGAGCGCGAAGGCGAGGAGGAAGAGGCGCAGCAAGGGTCAGCCGGTGAAGAGGCGATTGATGTCGTTGTAGAAGGCGAAGAAGGTGAGTCCGAGAAGAAGTGCCAGGCCGAGACGCTGTCCGATTTCCATCGTCCTTTCCGACACCGGACTCCCAGTGACGATTTCGGCGAAATAATACACCAGGTGCCCTCCATCGAGGAGCGGAATCGGCAACAAATTGAGAACTCCGAGGCTCACGCTGACGAGCGCGAGGAACCCGAGCCACGTGAGCCAGCCCAGCTGCGCGGACTGTCCGGCATAGTCGGCGATGGTGATCGGGCCCGAGAGGTTCTTCCACGAGACGTCGCCCTTGATCATGCGGCCGAGCATCTTCACGCTGAATATCGAAAGGTCGAAGACCTTGTTCGCAGCCGGGCCGATGGCGGCGATGGGACCATAGCGCACCGTCGTGGTCATGCGATCGTATTCGCGCTTCAGCTCCGCGGGCGCCTCCACGCCGAGCCTGCCGATGCGACTGTCGCCATCGCTCGCGGGCTCCGGCGTTGCGCGCACCTGCAGGCGGCTTCCGGAGCGCTCGATCTCGAGCAGCAGCGATCGCCCCGGGCTGGAGGAGACCTCGGCGGTGAAATCGGACCAGGTCGCGATCGGCTTGCCCGAGATGCTGATCACGCGATCGCCCTGGAGAAGCCCCGCGCGCTCCGCGGCGCTCTGCGGCAGGATGCGCCCGAGAAGCGCCGGAGCGCGCGGGCGAAACGGCCGCAAGCCCACCTTGCCGAGGAAATCGCGGTCGAGGTCCTCCTTGCTCACCGCGGACATGTCGAGGGGGCGGGTCACGTGCGCGCCGCTCCCGGTCTCGATTTCGAGCGCCACCGTCTCGCGCTTCACCGCCTCCTTGAGCAGCAGCCAGCGCACGTCGTTCCAGGTGAGCACCGCCTCGTCGCCGATCGCGCGGATCGTGTCGCCGTTGGCGAGCCCCGCCACCGCCGCCGCGGTGTTGGGAGGCGGGTCTCCCACCACGGGCTTCATGCCGGGAACGCCGGCGACGAAGAGCGCCCAGTAGACGAGGAACGCGAGGAAGAAGTTCGCCGCCGGCCCCGCAAGGACGATGAAGATGCGCGCCCACACGTTCTGGCGATTGAAGGCGCGGTGGACTTCGAGCGGTTGCACGTCGCCTTCGCGCTCGTCGAGCATCTTCACGTAGCCGCCCAGCGGGATCGCCGCAAGGACCCATTCGGTGGCGTGCCGGTCCCTGCGCACCGCGAGCGGCTTGCCGAATCCCACGGAGAAGCGAAGGATCTTCACGCCCACCCAGCGGGCGGCGAGATAGTGGCCGAACTCGTGGATCACGACGAGTACTCCCACCGTGACGAGGAATGAGGTGATCGTGATGAGGGCGTTGGTCATGTAACGAGGCGCGAGAGGCGAGAGGGGAGACGCGAGACAAAACGGGAGGCGAGCGCGCGGGCTTCGATATCCGAAGCATAGACCTGATCGAGCGACACGAGCGGCTCCACGCTCACTTCTTCGAGCACGTTTTCGATTACTTCCGCAATGCCGGTGAAATGCAGGCGCCCGGCGAGGAAGGCTTCGACCGCGATCTCGTTGGCGGCGTTCAACGCGGCGGGAGCGGTTCCGCCGCGGCGGATCGCCTCGCGCGCGAGCGCGACACAGGGGAAGCGCAGCGCGTCGATGCGCTCGAACTCGAGGCTGCCGAGCGTGGCGAAATCGAGCGGCTCGGCCCCCGACTCGATGCGCCCGGGCCACGCGAGCGCGCAGGCGATCGGCGTGCGCATGTCGGGCGCACCCATCTGCGCGATCACCGAGCCGTCGAGGTACTCGACCATCGAGTGGATCACGCTCTGCGGATGCACGACCACCTGGATGGCTTCCAGCGGCGCGCCGAAGAGGGAGGCGGTGAGCAGGATGCGCCGCACGCCGGCGCGCTCGAGCTCGCCCGCGCGCCCGCAGATGAAGCCGCGCGGCAATGCCTGCAGGATCGCGGAATGCTCGCTATCGACCGGCAGCAAAGTCGCGTTGCCCTCCGCCACGGCGGTCATGAAGAGCGCGCCCGACATCACCAGCGCCTCCTTGTTGGCGAGCAGGACTTCCTTGCCCGCGCGCGCCGCGGCGATGGTGGCAGGCAGTCCCGCCGCACCGACGATCGCGGCCATCACCGCATCGACGTCCTGCAGCGCGACGATCCGCTCGAGCGCCTCGGGGCCGAAATGCACTTCGGTCGCGGCACCCCGGGCGGTGAGCGCGAGGCGCAGGCGCTCCGCGGCATCGGGGTTGGCGAGCACCGCGTGCCGCGGCTGGTGCGCGATGCACTGCTCGAGGAGCAGCGCATCGTTCTTGCCCGCGGCGAGCGCCACGACCTCGAAGCGCCCGGGATGGCGCGCGGCCACATCGAGCGTATTGCGGCCGACCGAGCCGGTCGAGCCGAGGACCGTGAGGCGCTTCATACGCCCCACACCTGGAGCGAGAGTGCGAAAGAGGCCACGGGGAGCGTGGAGGTGAGCGCGTCGATGCGATCGAGGATGCCGCCGTGGCCGGGAAGCAACGCGCTCGAATCCTTCAGGCCCGCGCCGCGCTTCATCCACGATTCGAAGAGGTCTCCCACCACGCCCAACGCCGTGAGGACCAGCATCGCGCCGATCGCGGGCAGCCCCATCGCCGGCTCGAACAATCGCGAAAAGGGCGTGGCGTAGTGATGCGCGATCTCGCACAGCGCGATTCCGTACACCGCCACGCCGGCGAGGGCGCCGATCACTCCCTCCCACGTCTTGCCGGGACTGATCCCGGGGGCGAGCTTGCGGCGGCCGAAGCGCCGCCCGGCGAAATACGCGGCGATGTCGGCGACCCACACGACGGCCGCGATCGCGAGCAGCAGCCATGGGCTCGCGTCGCGCAGCACCACGAAAGCGAACCACGTCGGCCACACCACGAGCCATCCGGCGATCGCGCACGCGAGCGCCGAGGGACGCGCCTTCTTCTTCAGCCACACGGGGGCCGCGACGATCCAGAACACGGCCGCGAAGAGAAACGCGGTGCTGGCCGCGGACATGTACGCCGTCTCGGAAGCCTGCGCATACAGCAGCCACAACGCGCCGCCGAGGATCCCCGAGGCCACCAGGAAGAGCGCCTGGCCGCGCGGGCCCAGCCCGCACATGCGGGACCATTCCCAGCAGGCGAGAAGGGCCACGGCGAGCGCGAAGAGCGACCATACGAGCGCGGAGGCGAAGAACAGCATCCCCACCATGATCACGAGGATCACGACGGCGGTGATGACGCGGGTGCGGAGCAAAGTCGGGTGCCCGGGGGCGCGACGCGCCAGCGTCAGCCGGCTTGCGGCACCGGTACGCCCTCTTGCAGCTGCTCGCTGGTGCGGCCGAAACGGCGCTCGCGGCGCCGGTACGAGGCGATGGCCGCTTCGAGCGCTTCGGCGCCGAAGTCGGGCCAGAGGGCATCGGTGAAGTAAAGCTCGGTGTAGGCGAGCTGCCAGAGGAGGAAATTCGAGACGCGCTGCTCGCCGCCGGTGCGGATGAAGAGGTCGGGCTCGGGCGCATAGCTCATCGAGAGGTACTGCGAGAGGCGCGCTTCGGTGATGGGTGCGGCCGGATCCTCGGCGCGGCAGCGGTCGGCGGCCTGCAGGACGTCCCAGCGCCCGCCGTAGTTCGCGGCCACAGTGAGCGTGAGGCGGTTGTTGTCGCGCGTGAGCGCCTCGCCGCGCGCGATGTGCTCGAGCAGCCGCGCGTCGAACGGCGAGAGGTCGCCCACGACCTTGAAGCGGATGTCGTTGCTGTGCAGCTTCTCCACCTCCTGCTCGAGCGAGCGCAGGAAGAGCTGCATCAGGAACGAGACTTCCTCCGGCGGCCGGCGCCAGTTCTCGCTGGAGAAGGCGAAGAGCGTGAGGTACTCGATGCCGCGCTCCACGCACGCTTTCACGACGGCACGCACGGCCTCCACGCCGCGGCGATGTCCCGCCACGCGCGGCAGGAAGCGCTTCTTCGCCCAGCGGCCGTTGCCGTCCATGATGATCGCCACGTGGCGCGGCACGGTGCCCGCCTCGGGGATCGTCTGCGTGGAGCTCGCGAAGTCCGTCATTCTCGCGTC
>WNFI01123832.1_pt1 | contig 23423 bp, 20 predicted proteins | sample 5400471 | NCBI WGS metagenome assembly WNFI01 (sample SAMN13153348, study PRJNA577476) | soil metagenome | isolation source: 100 cm saprolite on Douglas fir-dominated hillslope | place: USA:California | collected 2013-09-17
CGAAGTCGCCGGCAACTGAGAGTGACTGAGCACATTCGTACAGTCTTCGTTCTCAGCAAGGAGCAACAGTGAGTGTCAGTCTCACCAAGGGCGGCAACGTCTCGCTCTCCAAGCAGGCGCCCGGCCTCACCGCGGTCATAGTCGGGCTCGGCTGGGACCCGCGCACCACGACCGGCGCGGACTTCGACCTCGACGCCTCAGCGATCATGCTTGACATGAACAACCGGGTCCTCTCCGACGGCCACTTCGTGTTCTTCAACAACCTGAAGAGCCCGGACGGTTCTGTCGAGCACATGGGCGACAACCTGACCGGCGGTGGCGAGGGTGACGACGAGCAGATCAAGGTCAACCTGGCCGGCGTCCCCGCTGAGGCAGGCAAGGTGGTGTTCCCGGTCAGCATCTACGAGGCTGAGCAGCGCCAGCAGAACTTCGGCCAGGTCCGCAACGCGTTCATCCGGATTGTCAACCAGGCCGACAACAGCGAGATCGCGCGTTACGACCTGACTGAGGACGCCGCCACCGAGACCGCGATGGTCTTCGGCGAGATCTACCGCAGCTTCGGCGAGTGGAAGTTCCGGGCGGTCGGCCAGGGCTACGCCTCGGGCCTGAAGGGAATCGCCCAGGACTTCGGCGTCAACGTCGGCTGACACGAGCCTGCGCGTTCTCGCGGCCGGTTGCCTGAGACGATTACCGGGCAACCGGCCGCGCTGGCCACATCGCACGGGGATATGGAGGGTTTGTGCTGGCGCTGTTCCGGCTCCCGATCGCAGTCACCATCATCGGTATCGTCGCAGCAGGGATTCTTGGCGGACCGTCGGTCGCTGGAATAGTCGCCATCCTGGCCATTCTCGAGGTGTCGCTGTCCTTCGACAACGCCGTGGTCAATGCGACCGTCCTGCAGAAGATGAATCCCTACTGGCAGCGGATCTTCCTCACAGTCGGGATCCTGATCGCCGTCTTCGGCATGCGCCTGCTATTCCCGCTGATCGTCGTCACGATCGCCGGCCACATCTCGCCGATCCATGCGCTCGACCTGGCGCTGCATCAGCCCCATCAGTACGCGCTCAAGCTCACGCAGGCGCACCCCGCCATCGGCGCGTTCGGCGGGATCTTCCTGCTCATGATCTTCCTGGACTTCCTCTTCGAGGATCAGGAGATCAAATGGCTGGTGCCGGTCGAGCGCCCTCTGGCCAGGATCGGCAAGCTCGACCAGGCCTCAGTCATCATTGCGCTGGTCTTCCTGATTATCGCAGCCGCCACGTTCGCCCGGCATGCTGCCATTCAGGTCCTGTTGTCAGGTGTGGCGGGCCAGCCTCGCCAGGATGGGGCTATTCACATTCTTGTACCTCGAGGTGCTCGACGCCTCCTTCAGCTTCGACGGCGTAGTCGGCGCGTTCGCGATCACCGACATGATCTTCGTGATCGCCCTCGGCCTGGGCATCGGAGCGTGCTACATCCGCGCGCTGACCGTCTACCTCGTGCGCAAGGGCACGCTGGCGGAGTACGTCTATCTCGAACACGGCGCTCACTGGGCCATCGGGGCACTCGCCATCTTGCTCTTCGTCACCATTCGCCACAGTGTTCCCGACCTCGTGACCGGGCTGATCGGAGTCGGCTTCATCGGCGCCGCGCTGGTGTCGTCGATCGTCAGGAATCGCCGGGGCGAGCAGGTCGAGGCGCCGCCGGTGCCAGAACCGCTCGGGACGTGAGGCCCTCGCCGCACGCATGACGCCAGCCAGAACAGGACCTCGAGGAGGGCACCTACTATGCCGATCGACTACACCAAGGACCGCCGCCCGAAAGCCGCGCAAGGGCCGGGCGTCAGTCTCAGCAAGGTCACGCTCACCAAGAACTCGCCGACGGTCTCGCTGAGCAAGCAGCAGGGAGGCAGCGCGGGCGGCGAGCTCCGGGTCAATCTGAACTGGACATCCCGGCCGGCCTCTGGCGGGCTCTTCAAGCGGACGGCAGCGGCCGACATCGACCTCGACCTCGCGTGCCTCTACGAGCTTTCCAACGGCAGGAAGGGCGTGGTGCAGGCCCTCGGTAACTCGTTCACCTCCCGCAACGACGGCAGCCCGATCATCTCCCTCGATGGCGATGACCGGACCGGGCAGAGCACCGAAGGCGAGAACATGCGGATCGACCTGTCCAGGCTGCGCGAGGTCCGCCGCATCCTGGTGTTCACCTACATCTATGAGGGCACGCCGAACTGGGCTGGGGCGAACGCCGTCGTCACCTTGTACCCGCAGGGCGGTGCCCCCATCGAGATCCACCTCGACGAGGCCGATCCCAGCGCGCGGACCTGCGCGATCGCGCTGCTGGAAAGCACGGGCACCGACTTGTCGGTTCGCCGCGAGGTCCGGTATATCAATGGCACCCAGTCCGCCCTCGATGCCGCATATGGCTGGGGCATGTCATGGACGAAGGGCCGCAAGTAAGTGTGTCTGGCGATGATGCGGTGACAGGCGCGGGCACCGGCACTGACGCGGGGGAACCCGGAGCTGGCGTGGCCGGCGACGCGGCGGCGACCGAGCCAGGCACGGGTTTGGCGCGCGATACGCCGGCTGAGGCGCCCGCCCCCGCCGAGTGGGCCGCTGAACTTGAGGCGACTACATCCGATGACGCTGGCAGCGCGCTGCCAGACGAACTCGATCTGGCCGGCGTGCCTGATCAGCCCGGGCAGCCCGACCAGCCCGGCCAGCTAGCCGAGGCCAACGAAGCCGCCGAGGCGGCATCGCCGCCTGACTCTGCGCCTACTGTTGAGCCCGGTCAGGCTGTTGAGCCGGGCCACGCTGCGGAACTCCCTCTTGAACCCTCTCGCACGGAGGATCCTGCCCCTTCCGGCACGCTGGATCCTGCCTCTGCCGGCCCGTTGGACCCTGCCTCTGCCGGCCCGTTGGATCCTGCCCCCTCCGGCACGCTGCCCATAACCGAGCTTGCGGGAATCCGGACCGCAGTCAGCGCGCTCGGCGGGCGGGTGGACGACCTCGCGAACGCGGCCGCTGAACTGAATAGGCTCCGCTCTCGCGACACCGATCTCATCGCCAGGCTGCACGAGGACGTCACCAGGCTGCGCACCGGAGAGATCGCCACCGCACTGAACCCGGTCGTGACCGGCATGATCAAGCTGCACGATCAGATGGTCAGCCTCGGCGCGATGGATGATCCGGCCAGTTCCGTCGGCATGCTGCGCACGCAGCTTCTCCAGATCATGGAGCTGACCTGTGCCGTCAAACCGTTCACCCCAGCGCCGGGCGAGCGGTTCGACGCGTCGCGCCACATGGGCGCGCGGCGGATCCCGACAACAGACACGTCGGCCGACGGGACGATCGCGAGCACGATCAAGGCCGGGTTCGCCCGCGCCGACGGATCAGTTGTCCGCGTCGCCGAGGTTGAAGTGCACCGGCTATCGGGCTGAACGCGCAGCCTGGCAGGATGATGCGCCCGAGCATGGAGGTTTTCCGTGGCTAACAAGGTCTTCGGCATCGACCTGGGGACGACGTACTCGTGCATCGCGCACGTGGACGAGTACGGCCGTCCTGCCGTGATCATCAATGCCGACTCTCAGCCCACGACGCCGTCCGTGGTCCTGTTCGACTCACCGACCGATGTGGTCGTCGGCGTGCAAGCTAAGCGCCAGGCCAGGATCCGGCCAGACGACGTCGCCTCGCTGGTCAAGCGGCACATGGGTGACGGCGACTGGCGATTTGCCGCGCACGGGCAGGAGTACTCGGCGTCGGCCGTCTCCAGCCAGGTACTCCGCAGCCTGGCCAACGACGCCGCCCGCGCCCTGGGCCAGCCGGTCAGCGACGTGGTGGTCACCGTGCCCGCGTATTTCGGCGACGAGGAGCGGAAGGCAACCAAGCTGGCGGGCGAACTTGCCGGACTCAACGTCATCGACATCATCAACGAGCCGACCGCGGCCGCGTTCAGCTACGGCTTCGCCCAGGAAGGCTCCACAGCCCAGACGGTGCTGGTCTACGATCTCGGCGGCGGCACATTCGACTCGACCGTCATCACGCTGGCTGACAAGAACATCAACGTGGTCGCCACCGACGGTGACCACGCGCTGGGCGGCGCGGACTGGGACGACCGGCTAGCCCAGTACCTGTCGCAGAAGTTCCGCGAGGCGGCGCCCAACGCGGGCGACCCGCTTGATGACACCTACGGGGCGCAGGACCTCATTACTTCGGCGGAGGACGTGAAGCAGGCCCTGACCGCGCGCGAGTCCGTGGACGCCCTCGTCGTGTTCGGCGCTGACCGGGCCAGTGTGACCGTTACCAGGCAGGCGTTCGAGGAACTCACGAGCGCTCTCCTTGAGCGGACCATCGCCCTGACCCAGAAGGTCCTGGCCGCCGCGCAGGAGAAGGGTGTCCGCGGCATCGACAAGGTCCTGCTCGTCGGCGGCATGAGCAAGATGCCGGTCGTGGCGCGACGGCTCGCGGAGGCGATCCCAGATCTGCCGCCCGCGGAGCTGACCGACCCCGATCTGGCCGTGGCCAAGGGCGCGGCCATCTACGGCCAGAAGAAGGAGCTCGAGAACTACGTCATCTCCGACCTGGTTGCCCAGGGCAAGCTCGCCGAGGGCCAGACCATCGCCGACGCGAACCCGGTCGACCTGAGCAAGGCGGTCGCAACCACGGCAAGCGAGTACGGCCTGGCCAGCACCGCCGTGGCCGATCTGGTTCAGACCCAGGTCAGCAACGTAACGAGCCGCGGCTTCGGCGTCATCGTGATGGACAGGGAGACCGACACCGAGTACGTCGACTTCCTGGCGCACGCCAACGACTCGCTCCCGATCACCGTCTCCGAGCTGTACTACACGAACGTGGACGACCAGAGAGTCGTGCAGATCCAGGTCGTGGAGCAAGCCACGAGCGTGGAGTCGGCCAAGCCGGCGGACAACAAGGTCATCATCGAGGGCCCGATCGACAACATCCCGGCCGGCTTCCCGCGCGGGACCCCGGTCGAGGTCACGTTCGCGATGGGCGGCGATCAGACGATCGAGGTGACGGCCCGCCACGCGGCGGTTGCCGAGCCCCTGGTGCTGCGGATCGAAGTCGGGGTGTCCTCGAGCGCCATGCGCGCGGAAGAGCAGGCAAAGGTCAATTTGCTCAAGCAGAAGACCTGAGATATCTATCGCTTGTCGCACTGCGATTTGGTCGCTGCGGCGATGTCTGACGGCGTGCGGGGAGCTGGGCGATGAGCGGGACCGAGGTCGGCACGTTCGACGCGACCGGCTACCGGCAGCGCGTGCTCGCCACTTTGCGCGGCGCATCCAATCTCGACCTCTCGGACCCGTTCTTCATCGTCGACCTGCCAGTCGACGTGGACGACGCCGAGCTGATCCGCGCGCGCATCACCGCGCTGGTCGGATTCTGGAACAAGGAGCGCAGCCCGAACTACAAGGCGCTCACCGCCGAGCTCGCCAAGCACCGCGCCGACCTCGAGGCGATCCTGCTGGACCCGGAACGGCGGGCGGAGTGCGCCGCGCAGGTCAGGTCCGCGAGGGCCGCAGCCAACGCCGACCGTTACGGCGCGCTTGACTCGCTCGCCGCGAAGCTGGTGGCTCGCTACCAGGGACTCCCGCGGTCCAGGCTGCCGAGCCTCGCCCGGCTCGCTAGAGCCAGGGGCCTAGACGAGGCGGCGTTCGCCGCCTGGGCGGACCGCCAGCATGTGATCGAGGACGGCGCCGACGCCGAGCCGCTTGCCGCTGGCGTGCGCGCGCAGATCCGCAGCGACCTCGACGAGTTCGGCAGGCTGACGGGCGATTCCAGCCGGTCGGCCACACTCTGGACGTTCCTCGGCATCGCGCCGACCACGTCGGCCGAGGAGATCGCCGCCCGGCACGCGGAGCTGACCAGCGAGAACGAGCGCCGGCAGCACGACCACCAGATGACGATCGTCGCCAACCTGCTGACCTACACCAGGCAGCACCTGATGACCGGCGATGCCGCGCGCTACGCCGCCAGCCTCATCGAGGACGCGAAGGACCGGCTCCGCGACACCGTCGCCGAGAAGGTCATCGTGGAAGGCGAGCTGAGCGCGGCCGACTACGAGGCTTGCATCCGCAAGGTGATCGGGTTCGGCTTCGGGCTCTCCAGCGAGCAGGCAAGGCTCGCGGTCAGGCGAGTCGCCACCGAACTGGGCGCGACGCTGGCGGTCGCGCCCGCCGTCGACTACCTGATCTGCCCGAACTGCAGGGAACCGCAGCCCGCATCCGGCCCGCGGGCCTGTCGCTACTGCGGCGCTGACCTGTACGTGCGGTGCCCTGCCTGCGGTCAGCAGGCGGAGGCGGCGGCGGTTGCCTGCCCGCACTGCGGGACCAGCTTCCGCGCCATCCAGGCGGCGGTCGATCAGCTAGCCGCGGCACGCGCCGAGCTGGCACAGGGCCACCCGGCAGCGGCACGGGCCGCGCTGGCCCCCGCTGTTGAGGCAGCGCGGAACGCTCCCGCGCTGGCCGGCGAGGTCTCGGTGGTCAGCGACGAGCTTGACCGGGTAATCGCGACCGCGCAGTCGGACTGGCGCAGCGCCGAGCGTGAGCTGGCCAGTCACCGCCTGTACGCGGCCGTGGACAGGCTTTCCAGGATCGCGCGCGTGGCCGCCGACGTGGCGGGGTCGTCCGGGGAATCGGCTCCGGACCAGCTTGCCGAACTCGCCGCACGGAAGGCAGCCGTGCAGGCCGACATCGCGGCGGCCAGGAAGCTGCCCGATGCGCAAAAGGAGGTCGCGCTCGGCCGGATCCTGAGCGTTGCGGCAGACTGCGGCGAGGCGATCGACATGATGGCAGCGCTTCCGCTGGCCCCGCCCTCGCACTTGCAAGCGGGCGTCACCGCGGACGCGGTGGCGCTGCGCTGGGAGCCCTCACCGTCGCCGGGACCAGTCTCGTACAAGGTCACCCGGATCACGACTGCGCCAGGCGGCGGCCAGCCAGAGCGCCGGGTGCTTGGCACCACCAGCGCCGCTGAGTTCGACGATGCGGGCGCTCCCGGCGGCGCCATGATCGTGCACGAGGTCACCGCCGTGTCGGGGCGGCGAACCTCGGCGGTCGTGACGACCACGCCGACCCTGATGGCCCGCGACCTTACCAGCCTCGCGGCCCGAGCCGATTCCTCGGGAATCACGCTCACCTGGGTGCTCCCGATCAGCCACGGGAATGTCGTCGTCGAGCGCGAGGCCGACCCGCAGGCCGGTCTTAGCCTGCCGCTGCGGCGCGCCCGCGCCGACGGGCAGTCCTGGCGAGACGCCAGCCCGGCCGCCGGGGTGGAGTTCAGCTACCACGTCTACGCCGAGTACCGGGACCCTGACGGCGTGATGATCCGCACCCGGGGCGCTACCGTCCGGGGCAAGGTTGTGCCGCGACCAAAGCCGGTCAGCGAGCTCTGGGCCACCACCAGCGCAGGCCACACGACGATCGGATGGGTCCGGCCGCCAAGCGGCGACGTGCGGATTTATGCCGCCGACGGTCCCCTCGCCGCGCCCAATACCGAGGTAGATCTCGCCGAGCTTGCCCGCCGCGGCCGGTACGTCGGGGCGAGCCAGCGCCACGTCGTCGACGAGAACCCGGGCCGCAGGCTCGTCACCTACACCGCGGTCACCGTGGACGGCGGCCAGGCCGTGGCCGGGCCATCGGTCGCGCACCTGGCCGTCGCCGCGCCCAGCAATGCGGCGGCGACCGACACCGGCTCCGAGTTCGTGCTCACGTTCACCCTCCCGCCCGGCGTCACCGAGGCGGTCGTGGCTGGCCGCCGCGACGCGCCGCCGGCCGGGCCCACGGATCCAGCGGCCCAGACCTGGAGCGTGACTAACAGCAGGCTCGAAATCGACGGCGGCCTGCACGTACCCGCGCCGCGAGACGGGCTCGGCTGGTACTTCAGCATCCACTCGGTGCTGCGGGACGGGTCAGCCAAGCTCGCAGCGCCGACGGGGGTGCAGCTCAAGGCCAGGGACTCGACTCCGGTCACGGCCAGCTACACGGTCCGCCGGACCGGCGTGGTCAGGCGGTCGACCGTCATCGAGGTGACCGCCAGCGACCGCATGCCGGATCTTGTCGTGCGCGCGAAGCGGGGCGCCCCATCACCGACCCGCCCGAGCCCACCTTGCTGATCACCAGCTGACCGCGTGACGGAGGTTATCGCCTCCTCGGCTCGGTCTGGCAACCTGCCGACCGCCGGATGAGCCACCGCTGACGCTCGAATCTCTCCCAGCAGTCCCAGTGGCCACGTAGGCCACCTGGTTCACAAGATCATCTCGCCGGCTCGTGTATGGGTGTACCACCCATCGCCTCCCTCGGCGGCCCTGGCCCGCGTGAGCGGACCAGCATCAGGGTCCTAGCGGGCAGCGCAGGCGTCCAGCCAGTCCTGCGTGATCTGGGCGGCGGCCGCATGGCCCGGCTGCGACGTTACGACGAACTCCCCGCCCGCGCGGGCCGCGAGCTCCGATCCGACCGGAACCCACGCCAGGTCCGCATCAGCCAGCATGAGCCGGTCGTGCTCGGTGTCGCCGGCGGCGAGCCGGCGCGGAGTAGCACCTGCCTCCTTGGCGACCTTCTCGGCCACGAACGCCGCTGCCTGCTCCTTCCCGAACCCGGCGGGAAAGGCGTATAGCTTGCGGCCGATCAGCGAGGCCTGCCAGCCAAGCTCCAGGCTATGGCGGGCGATCTCGGCGAGCTGCCCGGCTGGGAGCAGCGCCGGGTCCACGATCGCCAGGCAGCACATGTCGTCTTCATCGCCCAACCGCTGCAGCCACGGTGGCCCGGCTGAACCGCCCGAACCGCCCGTCGCCGCGGAGCCACGGCGCCCGGCCCGGGATGCTGCGGCTGGTCGCGACGCAGATCAGCGCATGCGCGGGCAATGCGGCAAGCGCGTCACGCGCCGCACGGCACAGCTCGCCATCGGTGTGCCCGCCTGAGGTCTGGCCGCCTGAGGTCTGCCCGCCTGAGCTCTGGCCGCCTGAGGTCTGCCCGCCTGAGCTCTGGCCGCCTGAGGTATGGCCGAGTGAGGTCTCGACCGGGTCGGACGGAAGCGCACCGCCCAGGACCGCAATGGCCCGCGGGCTGAAGATCAGTGTCCGGTCGAGATCGGTCGTGATCAGCACCGGCGCCGGCCTAGCAGGCATCTCCGGTACCTTCACCCCTGCGTCCCGGCCTGCGGCCTGACCAGCCCGATGCAGCTATACGGCATTTCGGGATAGTCGACGACCTCGACGCCGCGCTCCTTCGAAAGCAGCAGCAGGTGCTCGAGCATGTCCCGGCAGTCCGGCCGCACCAGCACGAGCCAGGGCAGCCTGCGCAGGAGAACCCGGGTCGCCTCGCCCGCTCCCACCGGCTAGTGACCGCGTCGAGGAACTGCGCCGAGCGGTCAGCGCCGGCCAGCTCGGAGTACACCTTCGCGCCGTGAAACATGCCGGGCCGGATCAGCTCGTTCAGCACGGTCCTGCTGACCAGCCCGCACACCGTGGAGTTCAGGCAGGCCGATGGCACGAGGATGTCTTGCCTGGTGCCGAACAGCCGCGCGCAGTGCCCGGGGTCCGCGATGACGGCTAGCTCGTCCGGCAGCCGCGGCCCGCCGCCGGCCGCGTAGCGGGCGAGCGCTTCGGCCAGCTCGGCGGCGATCGCGCCCTTGCCGGTCCACCCGTCGACGAACAGGACGTCACGAGGGTCGTGCCGGGCGGCGATGTAGTCGAGCGCGACGGTATCGATGCCGCGCCCGCGCACGATGGAGATCGAGTAGTGCGGCAGCTCAATATTCTGGGCAAACAAGGCCCACCGGCGCATCAGGATTCCGACGGGAGTCCCGGCCCTGGCCAGCGACACCAGCACGGGCTTGCCCCGCCTCGCAGCGAGCGCCATCTCGGTGACGACCCCCACCTGCTCAGCGACCTGACCTGAGAACCGTTCGAGCAGGGCGTCGAACAGCGCCAGGTAATCGGCGCTTGGCGCATATTCGATCGGCAGCATCTCGGCGTAGTTGCGCCCGCCCTGGATGGCCTTCTCCCGCTCGCGCAAGCCGAGCTCGAGCTCGTGCCCAGATAGATCGGTGAGCAGGAATGTCACCTCGTCCGGGCGGTAGCTACTGCTCAGCACGATGTTCTCCCGCCATGGCGGCGAGGCCCGCGTCGACGCCGGCCAGCCCGGCCGGGCAGCCTGGCCGCAGGGTGAGAACGTGGACGCTAACGCCGGCGCTCTCGGCGAGCCTGCCGGCCAGGTCAGCGGTGCGCGGGCCGCGGGGCGCGTCGGTCACGAGCACGATGTGATCGAAGCCCGGCGCGTTCCCCGGGTCGGCGTGCGCGCTTTCGGCGACGTTGTAGGCGTAGGCGCGCCGGTGGCCGTCCTCGGTCGAACCGAACGTGAGCACCGTCCGCAGCGGATACCCGGGCTGGTCGATCGTGACCGCAGGCGTCCGGGTCGTGGTGGATGTCCGCACGTCGCCGCCGAGCGCGGCAGCGAGCAGTTGCGGCAGGTACATGAGCTCCTCGTCGCCGAGCACGAGCGTGCGGTCGTCACGGGCGACCGGCAGCGACGCCGCCGCCCGGCTCATCGCCGCCCGGGCGGCGCGCTCCTGGTCACGACCCCAGCCCGAGCTGGCGATCGCCGGCATGCCGTCAGGGAGAACGACGTCCAGCCAGCAGACGGGCGCCCGGCCGGATCGGCGCGCGGCGGCTGAGCACTGAGCAGGCGGTTCGGGCAGCTTGGCGATAAAGTCCCGCGCCCTGGCCAGCACGTCGGCGGGCAGGCGGACCCGGCCGTCGAGCAACGAGACGCTCACCACGCTAGCTCCGAGCTCGGCGGCAGCCTTCGCTACCCCGGCCCGGCATTCGTCGCTGCGGCAGTCGATCAGCGACGCAAGCACGTAGACCGGCCGCGGCCAGGACGCCTGGAGCACCCGGATCGCGTTGACCGCTGTCTTGCCGGTGGTGAGCTCGTCATCGACCAGAACGAGCGGGCGGTCGCCGCGCAGCTCCGCGTCGTCGAGCACGACGAGCGACTGGTCCACGGCGTGACTGTGTTCCTCGTTGAATCTGACAACCCGGGCGCCGTCAGGCGCGGGCCGGCGGGTGGTGTGCAGGTACGCCGCTGGCCCGCCATCGGGGGCGCTGACCGCGGCGACGCCATGGCCGAGGCCCGTCGCAGTTTCGGCGAATCCGATCACGACCGGCGTCTGCCCTGCGCAGGCTGACCGCACCGCCGCGCCCAGCGTGTGGGCGGCCGACAGCACGTCGCTGACCGGAGCCGGGATGTGCTTGCCGAGCACGCCGGAGACCAGCAGCTGAGCCCGGTTCGGGTTGTGCCGCAGCCCGACCTCAAGCGCTCCGGCGAACCTGGCCGCCCCGGCAGCCGACGGCGCGAGGTGAACCGTGATGCCAAGCTGGCCGGCTACCGAGCCGCCGGTCATGCGCCGATGTCTTCGATATCGAGCAGGTCGACGAATGTCCGGTCGGGCCGCAGCACTCCGAAGACGGCCGCACGGCGCAGGATGCCGGCCGCCCAGCGGGCGTGCGGCCTGCTCTCGATCATCTTGTTCGCATACGCGCTCGACCGCACCCCGCCGTCGGTCAGGCAGAGCGTCGCGAGCGCGTCGCCGTACTCTTCGGCGGTCACGACGAGCATCGCGTGCACCGGTCTGACATGGCTGGGATGGATGATCGTCTTGCCGAGAATGCCGGTGGCTTTGTCCAGCACCACTTCCCTGAGCAGCCCGTCCAGGTCGCTGCCGACCAGTTGCCGCCGGACCCTGACGGCGTTGGGCAGGTCATCGCGGGCCCGGAACGGCGACTCGCGCAGCTGAGGCTTGAAGATCCGCTCACCACGCGCGAAATACTCCCATACCGGCCCGGAGACCACGAACTGCCTGTCGCGACAGAACACGTTCACGATGTCGGCGATGACCTCCCGCACCAGTGTCAGGTCATACACCGTCTGGTCATTGCTGCGCCGCAGGCCGAACAGCCCGCACATGTCGGTCGCCCCGATGCGGACGGCAAGCACTGCGTCGGCGTGGCTGGCGAGCAGGTCGCGGACGGCCAGCAACTCGCAGACCCGTGACTCGGCGTAAATAGTCTCCGGCGATTCCAGCACCGGCATTCCGTAAAGCGGCAGGCCAGTTTCCGCCCGCATCTCGGCGAGAACCTCGAGGAATTCAGCGCCGTTCGCCGCGGTGAATTTCGGGAAAACAAAGCCGGTCAATATGGTTGCGGCAGATCCGATTTCCTTGATCAGGGACCGGATCTGATCCGGTTGCCTCACTCGCACGAACAGCAGCGGGGCCGCGGCGTCGATGTTATGCAACTCGTTCAGCTGCGCCGCGACATTGCGCTCGGCTGCCGCGACGTCGGCGTCCCGGATCGCGTCCTCCAGGCACAGCACGGCGGAGGTCACGCCCAGCCCGACCAGCGCAGCGATCCGGCACGCGTAGTCGGTGGCCGTCCCCGGCGTGTACAGCGTGGCGCCGAGCGCCATGGCGAGGGTGCCCCGGTCGCTATCGCGGTCGAAGGGCTGCGGCACATGGTCGAACAACGATTGGTCCTGACCTGTGGTCAGATATCCGAAGTGCCGCACTTGCGCTCCGTGAATGAGGGCCAACGAGGCCGTGCTACCGCAGCGAACGATAACGGATGATCATGCGTGCTTGGTACTTCTATATATGTACAAGCCACAGGTTCACGCCCGCGGCGATCGGCCTGTGGGCAGCCGATGCGCCGCTGGCTACTGTTGAGGCGTGACGGCGTTGCCATCGAACCGGACATATGCCGACCAGCTCGACGTGGCCGATCCCCTGGCCAAGTTCAGGGACCGCTTCGTCCGAGCGCTCGATGCACCGATCTACCTGGACGGGAATTCGCTCGGCCCGCTGCCGCTGGCCACCCAGGCCAGGATCGCGGAGGTGGTCGGCTCGGAATGGGGCATCGGCCTGGTCCGGTCCTGGGGCCGCTGGGTCGGCCTGCCCCGCGAGGTTGGAGACCTGGTCGGCGAGCACCTGATCGGCGCCGCGCCCGGCCAGATTCTGGTGGGCGATTCGACCACAGTGAATTTGTTCAAGCTAATCAACGCGGCCCTTGACGCACGGCCGGGCCGCAGCGTGCTGGTGACCGATGATGACAACTTCCCCACGGACCGCTACGTGCTGCAGGGCGTCGCCGCGCAGCGGGGCTGCGAGCTGCGGATGCTGCACACCGACCTGGACCAGGGGCTGGCCGAGGACGCCCTGCTCGATGCGCTGGGACCCGACGTCGCGGTCGTCAGCCTGTCACACGTGGCATACCGAAGCGGCGCGCTCGCGGACATGCCCAGGATCACCGGCCTGGTCCACGACGCCGGCGCGCTCATTCTCTGGGACCTATGCCACTCCGTGGGCGCGGTGCCGATCGGGCTTGACGCAAGCGGAGCTGACCTGGCGGTCGGGTGCACGTACAAGTACGTGAACGCCGGGCCAGGTGCCCCGGCGTTCCTGTACGTCCGCAATGAGCTGCAGCGGCGGATGCGGCAGCCGATCTGGGGCTGGTTCGGCCAGAACGATCAGTTCGCGATGGGCCCGGCCTACGATCCCGTGCCGGGCATCGAGCGGTTCGGCACCGGCACGCCCGAGATCATCGGGACGGTGGCCGTCGCGGAGGGCGCGAAGCTGCTCGGCGAGGCGGGCATCGAGCGGCTGCGCGAGAAAGGCATCGCGCTGACCAGCTACCTGATTCACTTGGCCGATGAGGGGCTCGAGCCGCTCGGCTTCAGGCTCGCTTCGCCGCGCGCCGACGCTCGCCGCGGCAACCACGTGACCCTGCATCACCCGGACGCCTGGCGGATCAACCAGGCGCTGATCGCTGCCGGGGTGATCGGCGACTACCGGACGCCGGACCGGCTGCGGCTCGGGCCCGCGCCGATCACGACCCGGTTCACCGACGTCTGGGACGCCATCGACCGCCTGCGGCAGATCGCCGCGAGCAGGTCCTACGAAGATCTGCCCGCTGACCTTGCCCGTGTCACGTAGCCGTTGCCTTCTTGTGAGCGAGTGTGAGTGCTCACGGTCAGGCAGCCTCTCCTTGCGGAGGGGCGGTCCCCGTCTTGCGGATCGGCTGATCCTGCGGGGTTGACGTTTCCTCGCCTCCTGCCCCGCCAGGCGAGGTCTTCTGGATGGCTCCACGTCCTGCCACCGGGCCACTCCCGGCGGGCCCGGGTTCCACGCCGGCGGCGTGCTCGCCCAGGCGGGCGAGGTTGATCGCGGCGTTGCGGTCACGGTCGTGCACGGCGCCGCAGCCTGCACACGTCCAGGTGCGTTCGGCCAGCCGCAGGCTTGGCTTTCGCCCGCCGCAACCCGAACAGGCCTTCGAGCTGGGATACCACCGGTCGGCGACGATCAGGCGGCTGCCGTACCAGATGGTCTTGTAGCCGAGTTGGCGGCGCAGTTCGGCGAGCCCGGCGTCGGCCAGCGCCCGGTTCAGGCCCCGCCCGCCCCGGCCGGCGCCAGGCTTGCGGCGCGTCATGTTCGCCACCGCGAGATCCTCGACCACGATCACCAGGTGGCGCTGGGCCAGGCGGGTGGTGGCCTGGTGCAGCGCGTCGCAGCGGAGGTCCGCTGCCCGGGCGTGGATCCGCGCGATCCGCCCGGCGGTGCGCTGCCACCGCTTCGAGCCGCGCCGCCCGGCACGCCGGTCCGGGCCGTCCTGGCGGGCCGCGCGGCGCTGCACGTGCCGCAGCCGGGCCTGTGCCCGGGCCAGGCTGCGGGGTGCGCCCACCCGGGCGACTTCGAACCCGTCCGGCGTCGCCACGACCAGCAGATCCCGCACCCCGGCGTCCACGCCCACCACCGGATGCGCCTGCCCGGGTCCCGCGTGCGCCGGGCGGCCCGGTTCGCGCCTGGTCTCGACGGTGAACGAGCAGTACCAGCGCCGCCCGTCGAAGCTGATGACGGCCGCCAGCACCCGCGCCGTCCCGGCGGCGACCCGGCCCAGCAGGGCACCGGTCTGCTCAAGTGTGTGGATCCGGCCGATCCGCGGCAGCACCACGTGCGTCGCGTCGTCGACCCGGATCGCGCCCGTGGTGAACCGGCACGACACCCGTGCCCGGCGGCGGGTCTTGAACCGGGGGAACCCGGCCCGCGGGCCGCGCCGCTTCCCGGACCTGCTCTGCGACCACGCCCGCAGACCGCGGGCCAGCGCGTCCAGGCCCGAGTTGTAGGCCTCCTTGGAATTCTCCGCCCACCACGGCGCCAGCATGCTCTTGCTGGCGTTCCACCAGCGGCGCAGCGCAGGCAGCGTCCACGGCACCTCGGTCAGCCACTCATCCGGCACGCCGTAGGAGCGTTCGGCCTCACGCTGGTCCAGGCACCGCTTCACGTGCGCAAGGCCCTCGTTGAACGCCTTGCGCGCCGCACCGCAGTGCGAGGCCAGCAACCGTTCCTGGGCCGGGGACGGGTCCAGCGCGAACCGGTACGCCTGCAACATCGGTCAGGCCGCCTCGGCCACGCCCGCGTTCTTCGCCGCGGTCACCGCGCGCATCGCCCGGTCCCGGGCGCCACGACGGCCATATAGCCATGCGCACATCGACGTCAGCACCTCGATCATGTCCCGGACCAGGTCATCGCTGGTCTCACCCGGATCAGCGACCAGTACCCGCCGCCCGGCCGAACCCAGCACCGCATTGAGCCGCTCAGTGCCAAAACGGGCCAGCCGGTCACAGTGCTCCACGACTATCACCATGACAGACGGGTCCGACAGAATCCGGCGCAGCTCCGGCCGCCGCCCGTTCATCCGGACCCACCTCGCACACCACGTCAGCAACAACGATGCCCCGCGCCGTCACCCACTCGGTGACCCGGGCGACCCGCCGGTCCAGATCCGTCCCCGGATCGAGGCCGGCACCCGCGCCTACACCACCGCCCGGCCACCGTCACTCCGCGGCACAACGTCAACCCAGATCGTGCCCGACGCCAGCCGCCGGGCCGGCACCGGCATCCAGTCCCCCGGAACCAGCGGTACGCCATCTGCGGATCCACCCGATTCACGCGTGCCCGCTCAGCCAGCTTCACCCGATCACCAAAAACACGCGTTCGCTACTCACGACACGCCGAGCAGTTCCTAACCCCCGGAGTCAGCGTGGCAGCCTGACGACTAGCTGGGACGGAACGATGCGCACGGGGAACGGTCGTTCCGCCTGGAACCCGTCGTCGCCGATAACGTGCGCGACTGGCTCATAGCTGCCGTCCTTTAGTTCGAACACGATCAGGGATGGCTTATCGCGATCCGGCACGACCACCCAATACGACGCGATGCCGAAGCGCTCGTACACGGCCTTTTTCGTGTTCATGTCAAACAGCGCTGTGCTGCGTGATCGGACCTCTACAGCAAGGAGAGGCGGCGTGGTGAGCCGCGGCCCGGCAAGCTGCTGCCTACCAACCACGACGAGGTCCGGTATCAGTTCGGTGATGTCCGACATCCGCACACCCGGGCCGGGGACGATGGCGAGATTGTCGGGCAACGCGGCATGAAGAACGACCGCGAGCTCGAAAAGCATGACCTGATGCGGGACGGGTGGCGCGGCACTCACCGTAAGCCCCCCGTCCAGAAGCTCGTACCGGCGCCCGTCATTGGGGGTCCGATCGAGGTCAGCGACGGTCAGCGGTGCAGTCGCTGGCGGCCAGTCGCTGGTGAGAGTCACAGCTCCCCCTCCTATTCCCATTCGATGGTGCCTGGGGGTTTGCTCGTGATGTCGAGCACGACGCGGTTGACCTGCTGCACCTCGTTGGTGATCCGGCCCGAGATCCGGGCGAGAACCGCGTCAGGCACCCGTGCCCAGTCGGCCGTCATCGCATCCTCGCTGGTCACTGGCCTGAGCACGATCGGGTACCCGTAGCTGCGCTCGTCGCCTTGCACGCCGACGGACCGCACGTCAGCGAGGAGGACCACGGGGCACTGCCAGATCTGCCGGTCGAGCCCGGCCGCGGTCAGTTCCTCGCGCGCGATGGCGTCGGCGTCCCTGACGATCCTGAGCCGGTCGGACGTGACCTCGCCCACGATCCTGATCGCTAGGCCCGGCCCGGGGAACGGCTGCCGCCAGACGATGTCCGGCGGCAGCCCCAGTTCGGCGCCCAGCGCCCTGACCTCGTCCTTGAACAGCGTGCGCAGCGGCTCGATCAGAGTGAACCCGAGATCTTCTGGCAGCCCGCCGACGTTGTGATGGGACTTGATGCTGGCAGTGCCCGTTCCGCCGCCCGACTCGACCACATCCGGGTAGAGCGTTCCCTGGACCAGGAACTCGGCCGTGCCGCCGGCATCGGAATCCCTGGCGTTGCTCTCGGCGATCCGTCTGGCGGCCTGCTCGAAGGCCCGGATGAATTCCCGCCCGATGACCTTGCGCTTGGCCTCCGGGTCCGTGATGCCGGCCAGTGCTGCGGCGAAGTCGGCCTGCGCGTCCACTACGACGAGATCGACTCCCGTCGCCGCGACGAAGTCGTGCTCAACCTGCGCGGCCTCGCCTTTGCGGAGCAGCCCGTGATCGACGAACACGCACGTAAGGCGGGCGCCGATGGCGCGCTGGACGAGTGCCGCCGCGACCGCCGAGTCCACGCCCCCGGACAGGCCGCAGATCGCATGACCAGACCCGACCTGAGCCCGGATCAGCTCAGTCTGCTCGTCGATGATGTTGCGCATCGTCCAGTCGGCACGGCAGCCCGCCGCCGCGAGGAACCGCCTGAGCATCGTCACGCCGTGCTCGGTATGCATGACCTCGGGATGGAACTGCATGCCGTACAGGCCAAGCCGCGGGTTCTCGGCGGCGGCGGCCGGCGTTCCGGCCGTGCTGGCGGTGACGGCGAATCCGGCAGGCGCGCGCATGCAGGTGTCGCCGTGCGACATCCAGACCTGCTGGGCCTCGGGCAGCCCGCCGAGCAGGACACTGCCCGCCACGCTGCTGCGCAGCGTCGCAGCGCCGTACTCCCCAGCTCCTGTTCTGGCCACCTCGCCGCCGAGATCGCGGACCATCAGCTGGAAGCCATAACAGATGCCGAGGACGGGGATGCCAGCCTCCAGCAGCCCGGCAGGCGCGGGCGGCGCCCCCGGTGCGTACACCGAGGCCGGCCCGCCGGACAAGATGATCGCGGCAGGATTGCGTCGCACGATCTCGTCGGTGGATATCGTCGACGGGACGATTTCCGAGTAGACCTGGCACTCCCTGACGCGCCGGGCGATGAGCTGGGCGTACTGAGCGCCGAAGTCCACCACGAGAACCGGGCCCGTGCCTCCGGCGCCGCCCGTGCCGCCGGTGCCGCCCGTGCCGCCCGTGCCCGCGCTGCCGCCCGGGCCAGCGGCCTGCCCAGATGGGCTGGTTGCCGCACCGTGGCTCCCGGTGACGTCGGACGGATACACCGCGTCAGCTTACTTGCGTCGCGGTCTCGCTCCACGTTGGCTGAGGTGGAGGCGGCGCGGACTCGGTGACCTTGACCCTGGAGATCCTGCGGCCGTCCAGCTCGGTCACGGTCAGCCGGCTCCCGTCGAGTTCCGCCGTTTCGCCGGGCTGCGGCAGGTGACCGAGGGCGGCCAAGAGATAGCCCGCTACCGTCTCGTACGGTCCGTCCGGCAGCTCGATCCCGGTCTGCTCGAGGAAGTCGTCCAGGTTCATCAGCCCGTCGACCTCGATCTCGCCGGTGCGCAGCCGACGGGACGGTCGGCCCTCGACGTCGTACTCATCCTGGATATCGCCGATCAGCTCCTCGACGAGGTCCTCGAGGGTGACGATGCCGGCCGTGCCGCCGTACTCGTCGACAACGATCGCCAGGTGGGCGCGGTCCCTGCGCATCTCCGACAGGGCCGACATCACGGTCTTGCTGGTCGGCAGCATCTTCACCGGCCGCTTGATGTCACCGACCCTGACTGACCCGTTGCGGCCCGGATCGACGAGGTCGCGGGCGTGCACGAAGCCGATCACGTCGTCGTAGGAGTCCTCGAAAACCGGGAAGCGGGAATGCGATCCCCGGGCCGCGACCGCGATCGCCTGCGTCAGGGGCATCGAGGCTGGCAGGAAGTCGACCTCGGTCCGCGGCACGAGAACCTCGCGGATCTGCCTCTTGCCCGCGTCGAAAACCTCGCTGACAATGTGCCGCTCGTCCGGGCTCAGGTTCTGGTGCCCGGCGACCAGATCACGCAGCTCGTCGCTGCTCATCGTGCCCCGGCCGACCTTCGGGTCGCCGCCGAGCAGCCGGACTACCAGGTTGACCGAGCCGCTGATCAGCCAGACCACGGGCCTGGCCAGCCTGGCGATGCGGTCGAGCACCGGAGCGGCGATGAGCGAGATCTGCTCCTGCCGCTGCAGCGCGATCCGCTTGGGAGCGAGCTCACCAAGCACCAGCGAGAAGAACGCGATCACCAGCGTGACGAGCACGAACGCGAGCGGGTTGGCGACACTCGCTGGCATCTCGTGGACCAGCCAGCGCCTGAGGTGCTCGACGAGGGTGGCCGCGCCGTAGGCACCGGACAGCAGCGTGGCCACGGTGACGCCGATCTGGACGGCAGACAGGAACCGGTTGGGATCAAGCGCCAGCCGTGCCGCGCGCTGGCCCCGCTTGCCCCGTTTCGCCAGGGCCCTGACCTGGCCCTCACGCAGCGAGACCAGGGCCATCTCGGCGGCGGCAAAGAACCCGCCGATGAGAATGAAGGCAAGGACGACCACTACGTCCCAGCCGACGCCGTTCACGTCGCATCCTCGTTCTTGGCTGCCGTCCGCGGGCGGCGGCCTGCCCGATAGCTGCCGTCCGCGGCAGGAACCGCGCGGTCGCGCGGTGTGCGAATCAGTCTAGGCAGTCTCCGGCGGCCGGGCGACCATCCCAAGCAGGCACCGGTGAGCTGGCTATGCCTTCCTGATCTGGCTATGTCATGCTGACACGGACATTCCGATGTCTACGACATCGACGGATAAACATGAACAAGCGCTGGAGGGCTCCCGATGGCCGCTGGGATCCTGGACGACGCTGCCGCCATCAGCGGCGAGATCGCCGCGCTGCGTCACTCGATCCACGCCGAGCCCGAGATCGGGCTTGACCTGCCCAAGACGCAGCTCAAGGTGCTCCAGGCACTGGAAGGGCTGCCGCTCGAGATCAGCTGCGGGGAGTCGCTGGGCTCGGTGACCGCCGTGCTGCGCGGCGCCCGCCCGGGGAAGACGGTCCTGCTCCGCGGCGACATGGACGCGCTGCCCGTGACCGAGCGGACCGGTATCCCCTACTCCTCCCAGATTCCGGGCGCGATGCACGCCTGCGGCCACGACCTGCACACGGCCATGCTGGCTGGCGCGGCGAGGCTGCTCTCCGCCCGGCAGGGGGACCTGGCGGGCAACGTGATCTTCATGTTCCAGCCCGGCGAGGAGGGCTCGGGCGGCGCCAGGATCATGATTTCCGAAGGCGTGCTTGACGCGGCGGGCGAGCGCCCGTGCGCGGCGTACGCGCTGCACGTGGCCTCAAGCGTGCTGCCGCTCGGCGTGGTTGCGGCCCGGGCCGGGACGGCCATGGCCGCTGCCGACACCCTGAACGTGACAGTGCACGGCCGCGGCGGACACGGCTCGCAGCCGCATCTGGCCAGCGATCCGATCCCGGTGGCCTGCGAGCTGGTCACGTCCCTGCAGACGATGGTGACCAGGCGGTTCGACGTCTTCGATCCCGTGGTGCTCACGGTCGGCACGTTCCACGCGGGCACCACCGACAATGTCATCCCCGACGACGCGGCGTTCGTCGCCACGATCCGCACGTTCTCGGCGCAGACGCGTGATCGCCTCAGGGACATGGCGCTCCGCCTGGTTCGGCAGGTCGCCTCGGGGCACGGACTCAACGCCGAAGCTTCCTTTGTCGACGGGTACCCGGTCACGGTCAACGACCAGGCCGAGTTCGCGTTCGCCAAGCGGACCAGCGGCGATCTGCTGGGCGACGCCAGGTTCCTGGCGCTCCCGTTCCCGCTCACCAGCTCGGAAGACTTCTCCTACGTACTCGAGCAGGTGCCTGGCGCGTTCCTCATGCTGGGCGCCTGCCCGCCAGGCACAGACCCGGCCACGGCGGCCTACAACCACTCGGCCGAGGCCATGTTCGACGACGCGGCCCTGGCCGACGGAACGGCGCTGTACGCCGAACTCGCGCTGCGGAGGCTGGCCGCCGCCTGACCGGGTTCGCTGAGCCCGAGGCACTCAGCCGCCATCAGGTACCGGGCAGCCGGGCCTTCAGCCTCGTCGCCTTCGCGGCGGCCTTGCCCGAGGTCCTCGCGGCCTTCGCAGTCCGCACGACATCGCGACGTGCCTCCTGTACCGCATGGCGGCTCCGCCACGCCAGCGACGGCCGCCCTGCCGTGTCCCCGGCCGCGATCAGCAGACCCCCGAACATGGCGAGGTTCTTCAGGAAGTGGATCCGCTGCATGACGCGGTCTTCGTCATTGTCGGCTTCCCAGAACCGGTGCCCGGCGAGCGTGGTAGGCACCAGCGTGGCCGCGAGGGCCAGGGCCGAGACACGAGACAGCCAGCCGGTCGCCAGGAGTGATCCGGCGACGAACTGGACTGCACCGTTGAGCCGTACCGCCTGCTCGGTGTCGTCCGGCACGACCGAGACGCGGCTGGCGATCGGCCGCACCACCGGTTCGGCTTTTTTGACGACCCGGTCAGGATTACGCATCGTGTCGTAGCCCTGCATGATGAAGATCGACGCCAACATCGGGCGCGCGAACGCTCTAAGTACAGCCATAGGCCTCAGTTGCCCGTCGAGGCCGTCTTCTAACATCGCGGTCTTCTGGCAGGCTGCCCGATTCGGGATGAGTTAAGCCAACCCGGTCGGGTATTTGCCTAGCCGTGCGAACGGCACGCGTTCTGAGCGAGCCAGCCGTTACAGGCTGGCTACATCGGCCTGCTTGGCGCGGACCGCGTCCGCCGCCGCACGCAACCCAGCGAGTTCAGGCTCGGTAAGCTCGCGCTCCACCACGCGGCGGATGCCGCCGGCGCCGATCTCAGCCTCGACACCGAGGTAGACACCGGAGATCCCGTACTGGCCGTCCACCCAGGTGCAGACCGGCATGACCGCCCTGGTGTCGAGCGCGACCGCGCGGGCCATCCTGGCCGCGGCCGCGGACGGCGCGTAGTAGGCAGAACCGGTCTTCAGCAGGCCGACGACCTCGGCCCCGCCGTTTCTGGTGCGCTCGACCAGCGCCGCGATCTCGTCGGCGCCGAGCAGGTCAGCCAGCGGCATGCCGTTGACGGTGCAAGCAGATGGGACAGGGACCATCGTCTCGCCGTGCGAGCCAAGCGTGAGCGTCCTGACCGACCCGACCGGAACGCCGAGCCGTTCCGCGACGAAGTACGTGAACCTCGCCGTGTCGAGCATGCCTGCCTGGCCTATCACGCGGTTCGCGGGGAACTGCGAAACCTTGGCGGCCAGCGCGGTCATCTCGTCTAGCGGGTTGGAGACAACGATCAGCACCGCCTCAGGCGCGTGCTTGACTACCTGCTCGGTCACGCTGCGGACGATGCCGGCGTTGACCCCGATCAGGTCCATCCGGCTCATGCCTGGCTTGCGCGGCAGGCCGGCCGTCACTATCACGATTCCTGAACCGGCGATGGCCTCGTAACCTGCCCCATCCTGACCGGTTGTCTGCCCGGTGACCGTGGTCTCAAAGCCCTCGATCGGGCGGGACTGGCTCATGTCGAGTGCCAGCCCATCGGGCTTGCCCTCGATGATGTCGGTCAGCACGACCTCATCGAAGATGTCGTACTCAGCGAGCCGCTGCGCGGTGGTCGAACCGTAAAAGCCGGCCCCGACGATGGTTACCTTGCCTGAACGGGCCATCGACGTTCTCTCCTTAGCTCTCTCGTGCCCGCGGGTCCCTGCGGGGCTCCGGGGGTCGTCCCCCGGGGCCAGCACTGCGGGGGCTCCGGGGGTCGTCCCCCGGGCCAGCACAGCGGGGGCTCCGGGGGTCGTCCCCCGGGCCAGCAGCGCTACGTCATCGCGGCTTGCAGGTTCTTGTGCAGTGCGCCGAGGAACTCCTCGGTGGTCAGGTACGGGGCGTCCGGCCCGATCAGCAGCGCCAGGTCCTTGGTCATCATCCCGCTGAGGACTGTCTCGATGCACACCCGTTCCAGCGTTTCGGCGAAAGCCGTTACTTCAGGCGTGCCGTCGAGCTTGCCGCGGTAGGCCAGGCCCCTGGTCCAGGCGAAGATCGAGGCGATCGGATTAGTGGACGTCTGCTTGCCCTGCTGGTGCTGCCGGTAGTGCCTGGTCACGGTGCCGTGAGCGGCCTCGGCCTCGATGCAGGAGCCGTCCGGCGTCATCAGCACGCTCGTCATGAGGCCCAGCGAACCGAAGCCCTGCGCCACGATGTCAGACACCACGTCACCGTCGTAGTTCTTGCAGGCCCAGACGATGCCGCCGTCGCCCTTGATGACCTGGGCCACCATGTCATCGATGAGCCTGTGCTCATAG
>WNFI01662358.1_pt1 | contig 23415 bp, 25 predicted proteins | sample 5400471 | NCBI WGS metagenome assembly WNFI01 (sample SAMN13153348, study PRJNA577476) | soil metagenome | isolation source: 100 cm saprolite on Douglas fir-dominated hillslope | place: USA:California | collected 2013-09-17
AACGGCGTCATCGGCCGCGCCCTGTCCGAAGAAGAACGCTTGCAGATTATCGAGTACCTGAAAACTTTGTGAGCCGAGCCGTCACTGCTTAATGCTTGTTAGAAGTTTGCTCTCGTCTGTGGTAGGAGGCTCGAATCTTCCTCCCAGGTATTTCGCCAGGAATTCTTCCGAGGCGGCATTGAAGGCCATGTTATTGGTCGGCCGCGCAAATCCGTGCCCTTCGTCGGGGAACACGTAGTACTGGACCGGCTTATTGTTCTTGCGCATGGCAGCTACAATCTGATCGCTCTCCGCTTTGTTTACGCGAGGATCGTTCGCGCCCTGGCCGATAAGCAGCGGCGCTTTGATCTGGTCCGCCTTAAACAGCGGCGACTGTTGCTTGAGTATCTGTTCCGAGTCACCCATGCGCTTGTGGAAAGTGGCTAACAGTGTGGACCAGTACGGTGGAATGGTCTTAAGCAAGGTATTCAGATTGGAAGGACCGACAATGTCAACGCCGCAGGCGAACGCATCCGGCGAGAACGTCACTCCCGCAAGAGTCGCATAACCTCCGTAGCTGCCGCCCATGATGCACACCTTTGCCGGATCTGCTATTCCCTGTTTAACTACCCAGTCTTTGCCATCGAGTAAGTCTGTATGCATCGTTCCGGCCCATTGGCGATCGCCGGCATTCACATATTGCTTGCCGTAGCCAGTCGATCCCCGGAAATTAATTTGCAACACCGCATAACCGCGATTCGACAGCCATTGCGCATAACGGTTGTAACCCCATTCGTCACGGCCCCATGGACCGCCATGCACAAACTCCACCATCGGCAGGCTGTTCGGTTCGACTCCCGCGGGCGTGGTCAGATAACCATATAGCTTCATGCCATCGCGGGCCGTAAACTCGATGGGTTTCATCGCCGATAGTTTGTATTTCTCAAGTAGCGGCCGGTTGCTGAACAGCAGCGTCGCTTGCTTCGCCGCCCGATCGTAGACATACCAGTACTCAGGCGCGTCATCGCTGACGAAGCCGACAATCCACTTGTTGTCGTCCAGATTTTGCGAGATACCCGCGATATCACCATTGCGAAGTTTTTTTAGAACCTCGAAGTCAGCCTTCACATTCGGATCGATGAACACATATTCCGTACGCTGCTTGGAGTAACTCACAGCTTCCAGAGCATTCGTTTTGGGATTGTTGATCGTGTTGTTGACATCGAACTGCGTATCTTCCGTTATGACCTTGCGTTTGCCGGTGGCGATGTCAATCTCGAGCAGGCGAGCGGCGTTCACGTCGAGACTGGTCGTTATCAAGAGTGACTTGTTGTCCGGTGAAAACCCGTTAACCCCTCCGAAGGTCTCATCCGCGCCCCATTTGATCAGTTCGCGCCACGGTGACTTGCTGTCATCGCGCACGCGGACAATGGCGCCGCCATCCGGCGTTTCGGCTTGTGCGCCGCGGATCTGCAGCGCGTTGTCGGCTTGCCAGTTCTGAACGTCTCCCGGATTCTCGGTGTCGAGCTCAATTTTCCCGCTGTTCAGATCGATGCGATGGACGTCAAACAGCTTCGGGTCGCGCTGGTTCATCTGCACCAGGATCGTGCCCGGGAATTTCCATTCGTAGGCCACGATATCCACGCGAACCTTGTCGAACGGCGTTAGATCCTTGGTTTGCTTGGAAGCAATATCGGTTTGGTAGAGCCGCCAGTTTTCGTCTCCGCCAAGGTCCTGCGTGTACAGAATGTGCCGATTGTCGTATTGCCACAGAAAATTAGTTGCGTGCCATCCGGCGAAATCTGTGGGTCGGCGCGCTCTGGATTCCCAAACAGCACCTCGCGAGGAATCAGTGGCGTTGAGAGCTTCTCCTGGGCAGCGGCAGAAATAAAAAGGAATCCCGCCAATGCCAGGACGGCGACAGCACGTTTAAACAGACGCATAAGGCCTCCCAATTCGCATGTAGTGTTCGAGTAACATGATAGTCGACCAATCGCCGATCTTGCCGGCATTGGCGTTCTGCGAAATCTAGCGCGACATCAGAAATTCAGCCTGGTCCTCAATTTCAGCGATCGCGATAGGAGCAACGTTGGCCTCACGGAGTTGCTGGTTGAGTTGCGCCAATCTCGTTTGCTTGAATCGGGCCCACTCTGCGATGCGTGCTTTTACCTGTTGGCTTGACTCCTGGTAAACCGCGATCGCCTGCGAAGGCACGGCACGATCCCCGCCTTCGACAACTCGCAGAGCTGATGTCAGACCGCTGTAGGCATCCTTCAGCCCGGGGCCCTCGGGTGCCTGTTCCTTATTCGCAAGAATCTTGCCGATTGCGGCTTGAGCTTCCGCCAGCGCCGCCTTGATCTGCGCGCTTTGTGCTTCGAGCTTCTGTTGCATGTCCGCAAGCTGTTTCTGAACCGAGCCCATCTCGGCCAGTGCGCGCCGCGCTTCGATGGTTTCGCCAAACATCTGTTGACCCAACCGCAACTGCTGCGTCAGTACCTCTGGAGTCGCGCGCGAGCGCGGGTCCATGATGACTTTCAGCGATTGATTTTGCGTCTTTCCGTCGACCGTCAGCCGGACCTGATAGATTCCCGGCACAGCCTTCGGCCCACTGGGATTGCGCATTTCGGCGTCTTCGTCCGCACTGGGGCCGCCGGAACTGCCCCAGGTAAGGTTCCAGACGAAGCGGTGCATTCCGGCAGTTTTCTCGAGGACGTCAGGCTTGGGGAACCACCGCTCGGCAACGGGAAGCGGCGGGTGCTTCGCCGTAACCGGATCTTCGGAAGAAAATTTTCTGCATTGGAACGATTCTCTGCCGTTGGTTCCTCGGGCGGAATGGGTGTGCCCGAAAACGAGTCGTTATCCACGCGCACCGCTGTGGCCGGACGGTAAAGCCACGGGCCACTCGCCTTTCTCGCCTCAACTACCTGGCGAAGCGGCGTGACGTTATCGAGAATCCAGAACGAACGCCCGAACGTAGCAATCACCAGGTCATCGCCATGGATCGTAAGATCGCGAACCGAAGTGATGGGCAGGTTCAATTGCAACGACTGCCAGTGTTCCCCGTCGTCAAAAGATACGTAAACTCCGAATTCGGTTCCGGCGAAGAGGAGCCCTTTGCTCTCAGGGTCTTCGCGAATCGCGCGCAAAAATGCCGGAGCAGTAATGCCGTCCGTGATCCGTTGCCACGCAGCCCCGTAGTCGCGCGTGCGATAGATGTAGGGCGTCTGATCATCGAGGCGTCCGCGATCGACGGCTGCGTAGGCGACCGCGGGATCGAAATACGAAGCTTCGATCAAAGAGATCTTGCTCCAGTCGCTCAGTCCATGCGGGGTGACATCTTTCCAATTCTTTCCACCATCGCGGGTCAAGTGAATCAGTCCCGTGTCGCTTCCCGCCCAGATCAGATCGCGGTTAAGCACCGATGGCGCAATCGTGAACACGACCCCATAACCGGCACGGTTCGCGTTCTCGATAGTTGGCGGGCTTGGCGGTTTCTCGTCCGCATGATGCACGTCATGAGTCGCTCCGGTGAGATCGGGACTAATGGTCTCCCAGTGCAGACCGCCATCCACAGTCTTCATCACATACTGCGTCCCGAGATAAAGCGTTGTCGGGTCGACCCCGGAACGAACCAACACGGGAGTCCACGGGTCACGATACTTACGCTCGTTGATCTCGGCTTCAAATGCAAATGCCGGCCATGGAGCAATGTCCTGGCTCAGGCCCGTCCGTTTGTTGAAGCGGGCAACGGTACCGTAAGTCCCACTTAGATAAATGATGTCGGGGTCCTTCGGATCGAGCACCAGGTATCCGCTCTCGCTCGGGCCAGCGGGAAACCAGTCCCGCGGCGTGATCCGATCGTGGTCGGTGCGGCTTACAACCGCGGCGCTGCCGCTATCCTGCTGCGCACCATACACGACGTAGGGAAACTGGTTGTCGGTAGTCACATGATAGAGCTGCGCCGTCGGCTGGTTGTACCAACTGCTCCAAGTCTGGCCGCGGTTGAGGCTGATTGTGGTTCCCTGGTCCGTTCCGAGGACCATGCTGGCAGAATTTCTGGGATCGATCCAGAGCTCGTGATAATCGTCGCCGCCCGGCGCGCCGCGCAACACCGAAATTGTCTTCCCGCCATCCTCCGATCGGTAGAGAGCGACATTCGGCATGTAGATCACATCGGAATTATGTGGTTCGATAGTGATGCGGTTGAAGTACCATGCCCGGCTGGTCAGCCGAGGATCGGCGTTGGCGAGCGCCCAGGTATTCCCTCCATCGTCCGACCGATAAAGGCCGGATTTCGTCGCCTCGGATTTACTTACCTCGATGAGCGCGTATACGCGCTTGCCGTCCGGTGCAACCGCGACGCCAACGCGTCCCCAATCGCCTTCTGGTAGCCCGTTTCCGTCGAGCCGGGACCAGGTTTTGCCGGCATCTTGGGAACGGTAAAGGCCACCGCCGGGTCCATCGACAGGGGCATATGCGCTCCACGGAGGACGCCGCGTATGCCAGGCTCCGGCAAACAAAAGTTGCGGTGCGGAAGAACACATTGCCAGATCTGAAATGCCGATTTCCTGCCCCAGGTCGAGAACCCGCGTCCAATGCGTTCCTCCATCGACGGATTTGTAGACGCCGCGCTGTTCGTTGGGACCATAAGCGTGCCCCAGCGCACCGGCGTAAACAGTGTTCGGATTCTGCGGATCGATCACAATCCGGCTGATCTGGCGCGTGTCCTCCAAGCCGATGTGATTCCACGTTGTGCCGCCGTCAGTGGATTTGTAGACGCCATTACCGGAAGAGAGGTCTTCGCGAATGTCGGTCTCGCCGGTTCCGGCATAAATGGTCTTTGGATCGGAGGGAGCCACGGCAAGCGCGCCGATCGAGCCCACCGGCTGGCCATCGAAAATCGACGCCCACACAACTCCGGCATCGGTTGTTTTCCAGATCCCGCCATTGACCGAACCAAAATAAAAGGTCGTCGAGTCGCCCGGCACGCCGGCCACGGCCACCACTCGTCCACCGCGGAAAGGCCCAATCAACCGCCATTTGAGCCCATTCACCAATTCCGGAGGAACCGGCTGGGCAACCGCTGCAACCGTGAGCAACAGAAAAAAATAAGTTGGGATACGACGATTCAAACACAACCGAAATTTGTGCAAGTGGCAGACCCCTCGGGTTGAGTACCTGGAACGCGTCTCATAAATGGTTCTGTACAGGGCACGGCTTCGCAGCTTGCGGAAAAAGTAAGGCTTCGTATCAGGTCATCGCTTTAGCGATGACGTAAACTCTTTGAAACCAGATGCCCTTTAGGGGCTGGGCATGGACATCAGCCTCAAAAATCATTTACGAGATGAGTGCAAGTTTACTAGATGACGGCTACGTTCTCGAAGTACCCCGCAATTTCTTGCCTGCTTTTCATCGGTGATACCATCAACCTGTTTTAACGACTCCCGGCACTGCCAACACGGAATGACTCGATTCTCCCGCTCCGTCGCCTCTCCCCGCGTGGTCAGCATCGCAGATTTCCGCGCCCTCGCCCAGCGCCGTGTGCCCAGGGCAGTTTTTGATTACCTCGATGGCGGCGCCGAAGGCGAGGTCACCCTCCGCGAAAATTGCCGTGTCTACGACGACGTCACCTTCCGCCCTCGCCATGCGGTCGCCGTCGCCGATTGCAACTTGAGCACCCGCGTTCTCGGCTTCGATCTCGCTCTCCCATTCGTGCTCGCTCCGATCGGCTACAGCCGCCTGATGCACCCCGTGGGCGAAGTGGGCGCTGCGCGCGCCGCCGGCAATGCGGGCACCGCCTACATTCTCTCCACCATATCGGGACACGAGCTGGAAGATGTAAAAGCCGCCTCGACCGGACCCGTATTCTATCAGCGAGCGCGATTACCGCAACGGAATGAAGGAACTCGTCTGCGGCAGCCTCTTCGAAAGACTTCCGTTTCTTCCGCAAATCCTTGCACACCCGGGATGGCTTGCGAGTTTTCTGCTCGATGGCGGTCTGCCCGCGCTCCCCAACGTTGTGATCCCTGGCAAAGGCCCCATGCCGCTAGTCGATGTTGCCGCCGTCCTGGCCAAGTCCACTGTGACCTGGGGTGACCTGCGCTGGATTCGCGAACTGTGGCGCGGCCCGATCGTCATCAAGGGCGTCCTCACCGGAGAGGATGCGCGCCGCTCCGTTGACGAAGGCGCCGCGGCAATCTCCGTCTCCAATCACGGCGGCCGCCAGCTCGATTGCGTTCCCTCTTCCCTGCGCGCGTTGCCGGAGGTCGTCAAAGCCGTCAACGGACAAATCGAGATCCTAATGGACGGAGGCATTCGCCGCGGCACCGACATCGTCAAGGCCCTCTGCCTGGGCGCGAAAGCCGTGCTCTGCGGACGCGCCTACGCCTACGGCCTAGCCGCAGCCGGAGAAGCCGGCGTCAATCGCGCCATCGAAATTCTGCGCACTGATCTCGACCGCACCCTAAGGTTGCTTGGTTGCGCGTCCATCGCCGAACTTGATCGTTCGTACGTGAATGTTCCGCAGAGTTGGGACGCCAGCTGATGCCGATTGTTGCCAAGGGATCTCCCGAAGAGATTTTGGCGCGAACGATGGATAAGATGGCGGACGATAGATAAGCTAGAAGCGAGCTCCGCTCAGGAGGTCCTCAATGAAGAAGGTGTTCCACTTCGACGCTCCCAGGGAAAAGTATCATTGCGACGCTGCCATTCTCTGGTGTTTTGATAATCGCTTTGACCTGGGCTTTCGCAAGTTCCTCAAGCGGATTGGCGTGGTCCACTCCGACCCCATCAAAATTGCCGGTGGAGCAAAGTGCATGGCGTCTCCCGAACACGAGAGCGATCGTGAATTCGTGCTGGAACAAATTCGCAAGTCCATGCGCCTGCACGGAACAAAACGAGTGATCCTGATGTTGCACTCCGATTGCGGAGCCTACGGAGGCTTAGCTGGCGGCTTTCACGGTGATTCCCAGGCTGAAGCCGCCCATCACAAGCAGGAGTTGCACCGGGCGGCAGCCAATTTATCCGAGGCTATACCCGGCATTGAGATACAGGGCTACTTCGTCGATTTCGATGGGATTTGGGACGCCGAGGTCGCCACTGGTTCTCGCAAGCCTCAGAGCCAGGCGGTAGCCTGACGGTCTGAGAACTGAGAACTGCGAACTGCCTAGGACAGTCGCCCGTGAACCCGGTTTCCAGAAAACCGCCAACGCATTCCAGCCCCGAAGCGCAGCGCCGTCTTGCTTATTTCAGCGAGCGCCGCGACGAGATTGTCTCGACCATCCGCGAACTGGTCGAAATCGAATCTCCCAGCGACAACAAAGCCGCGGTGGACGAAGTTGCGGAGGCCGTCGCGCATAAATTTTCCCGGCTCGGCGGTGAAGTACACGTCCATCCCGCGAAGGACTTTGGCAATCACCTGCAAGTGAACTTCGCCGGCAAATCCGCGAAGCCGGTGCTGCTGCTCGGCCACTACGACACCGTCTATCCGCTGGGCACGCTCGCCACCATGCCCTGCCGCGCAGTGCACAACCGGCTGACTGGACCCGGCGTCCTCGATATGAAGTCTGGCATCGCCTTGATGCTCCACGCGCTCGCCGGTCTTCAAGAATGGCACAGCAAAGAACAGAACGGCGGATTGCCGCGCCCCGTGACCGTGCTCCTGGTTTCCGACGAGGAAGTAGGCAGCGACTCATCGCGAGCGATCACCGAGTCGCTGGCGAAAAAAGCTGCGGCTGTGCTCGTGCTCGAGCCTTCCTATGGACGGCAAGGCGCTCTGAAAACCGCGCGCAAGGGAGTTGGCGCGTACCTCGTCAAAGTTACCGGCAAGGCTTCTCACGCCGGCCTCGACTTCCAGAAAGGTGTGAACGCGATTCTCGAGCTGGCGCGGCAAATCGAGAAACTTTCCGGCTTCACCGATCTGAAGAAGGGCTTAACGGTAAACGTCGGCATCGTGAGCGGCGGATCGCGAACCAATGTGGTTCCGGCCGAAGCGGCGGCGCAAATCGATATTCGCATCGCGCGCATAAAAGATGCGGCCGGAATCGATAAGAAGATGCGCGGCCTACGCCCCTTCCATCGCAAATGTAAAATCGCGATTAGTGGAGGAATCAATCGTCCGCCGATGGAACGCACCGCTGGAGTGGCAACGTTGTACGCGCAGGCCGTCGCCATCGCGCGCGAGTTGGGATGGAAGCTCGGCGAAGCCGCGGTCGGCGGCGGCTCCGATGGCAATTTCACCGCGGGTCTGGGGATCCCCACACTGGACGGTCTCGGCGGCGTAGGCGACGGAGCCCACGCTGCCCACGAGCACATCCTGATCTCGGAGTTGCCACGCCGCGCCGCGCTGATTGCTGGGCTGATTGAAGCTGTCTGATCAAAGCCACTTGTTCCGGCGGCGGGCAACGCGAGCACTCTTTGACCTAAAGGTCCGACTCACCTAGAATTCAATTGGGGACCTTGGAGTGAAGCGCGCACCAGGCCACCCCGCTGGAGGTTTCTATGCTGGGAAAACTGGGACTGCCTGAGATTCTGCTGATTCTTGCCGTTGCGCTCCTCATCTTCGGACCAAGCAAACTTGCCGACCTGGGCAAGGGCTTGGGCGAAGGCATTAAAAATTTCAAGTCCGCCGTAAAAGACGGCGAAGAGCCCGGCGAGAAAAAATCCTAATCGATCCATGTGGCGCGGACACTCTTGTCCGCGCAGCCTTATGTGATCCCTTTCTCCCGCAGCATCCGCCACACCAGCGCTATTGGCAGTCCCACCACGTTGCTGTAATCCCCCTCGACGCGAGGAATCCACCGGGAAGCGATGCCCTGAATCGCGTAGGCTCCCGCTTTGTCCATAGGCTCGCCGCTGGCGACGTAGTCGGCGATCTCCTGGTCGGTGATTTCACTCACCGTAACGAGCGTGGTTTCACTAGCCACCGACGACTGTCCACCGGCCACCAAACACACTCCCGTAATCACCTGATGCGCGCGTCCTGAAAGCATCCGCAGCATGCGCGCTGCGTCCGCGGCGTCGGAGGGCTTGCCGAGAACTTGGCCGTCGACGGCAACCACGGTGTCGGCTCCGAGCACGAAATCATGCGGACGTTGGCATACACCCGCCAGCGCCTTCTCACGCGCCAGGCGTTCGGCACATTCTCGGGCGCCTTCTCCCGGCAGGATGTCTTCAGCGACATGCGATGCCTGCACGTCGAACAGAATGCCGGCGCGGCGCAACAATTCCTGGCGTCGCGGCGAAGCGGAGGCGAGCACGAGCATGGGAATCATTCTAGACCGCGGACCAGTAGCGTCTTGATTGTCATCGTCTTCTTGATGGTAAGAACAGAGACGTCCCAGAGAAATCTAAGGTTGATAGGCCATGCGGACCAGAGTTCTTTCCGAAAAAGGTACGTACAGCAAAGCCGCGGTCGCGGCGAACGCCAAGCCAACGCCGATCTGCGGCAGGAGCAGGAACGGCGCGATGGCCCAGAGTTGATCCAGCGCCAGAACAAATGGGAAGAGCCGTCCGAATGTTCCGCCCAGCTTGCGGAAATCGAAGGCGACCGCGGAGAGTAAATAGAACCGCAGCGGGATCCCCACCGCTCCCGTCACCAACACCGCGCCCACGATGAACAGAGCTCTCCAGCCCGGGACAAAGCTGTTGGCGACCCGCTCCGCAGCGTGCAGGTGTGCGAGACCGCTCACGTAAAAGATTAGATACATCACCTGAATCAGGGCGAAAAGCGCACGCACCAATCCGCGGCGGGGAACCGGCACGTGCAGTGTGGGGTGTAGCGCGATCTTGGCCGCAGGCGAAGATGCCGGATAATTCTCCTGCGCGTTGGCGGGCGCGGATACTTCCGCCGCTGCCGCGACACCGTCCACGGGGGCGATGAAGCGGTATCCGCGGCGGGCCAGGGTTTCGACGAAGCGCGGGCTCGATGCGGAATCGCCCAGCGCCTCGCGAATCTTGTTCACCGCGGTATTTAGGCTGTGATCGAAATCGACGAAGGTGTCGGCGGGCCAGATCTTTTCGCGCAGATCTTCTCGCGTGACGACCTGGCCGGCGTTCCGCAGCAGCGCGGCGAGGACTTGAAACGGCTGTTCCTGAAGCCGGATGCGAGCGCCGTTTTTGCGCAGCTCTCCGGCGAACAGGTCGACTTCAAAAACGCCGAAGCGCAGAAGCCTGGATTCGCGGTTGGAGGGATGGATCGGCATGATGCGCCCGTAGTGTAACGCGAGGCAGTCGTTAGTCGTTAGTCGTTCGTCGATCGCGATGAATGTTTGCGAACGATGTTTGCTAGCGACCATCGACTAACGACTAACGGCCGAAAAGGCTACAATGGCGCCGTGAACTCCCCCGTTCCGATGAAGCCAGTCGCTGACAACAAACGTCAGGACAACCAGCATCGGCATCGCCATTCCATCTATGCCGCCGAAGCCACCGGCTTGCTCCTGATGGCGGTTCTGCTCCTCGTTCTCACCATCATCCGCTACTGGCGGTACATCCCCTGGAGCGCGCGCTGAAGTTGTCGAAGTTGCCAAATTTGCCGAATTTGAATGACCGCGAGCCGCTGGTCGCAGTGGTACTTGGTCCCACGGCGAGCGGGAAGACGGCTCTGGCGCTGGCCATCGCCCGGCGTTTCCGCGGTGAAATCGTCAACTGCGACTCGGTTGCAATGTACCGCGAATTTGAAATCGGGACGGCCAAGCCCAGCGCGGCGGAGCGTGTGGAGGTTCGGCATCACCTGCTCGATTGCGTGGATCCGCTCGCTGACGTTAGCGCGGGAGAATACGCGCGCCAGGCGCGGCAGGTTCTGCGCGAGATAGTTCTGCGCGAGACAGCTCTAAGCGAAAGCGAGCAGCGAAGACACTTGCCCATCGTCAGCGGAGGAACCGGACTCTATCTGCGCGCTCTGCTCGAGGGACTTTTCCCTGGCCCGCAGCGGTCCGAAGATCTGCGCAACAAACTGCGCGGTCGCGCGGAGAAACACGGGACCGAGCACTTGCATCGCATCCTGCGACGGCTCGATGCTTCGGCGGCCGACCGCATTCACACCAATGACGTTCCCAAGGTGATCCGCGCGATTGAGGTGTGTCTGGAATTGATCGCCGAGACGGAACGGCTTCTCGCAAAATACGGCGAACAAGCCCGCCCGCTGGCGTCGCTCGGATACAAGGAGGCGGTACAGTTCTTGCGCGGCGAAATGGATCGGGAGTCGGCGCTCATTGCGGCGCAGCAGGCACATCGTAACTATGCCAAGCGCCAGATCACATGGTTCCGGCGAGAACCGGATGTGCATTGGCTGGCCGGATTTGGCGACGACCCGGCCATCCAGGCGGAAGGCATTGCAACCGTCGAACAACAGATTTGAGAGAGTTCGCGGCGGGAGGACGTTCCCGCGCGTTTTTGTTATCGTCATCTGCATGCTCCGACATCTTCTTCTGACCACGTTCCTGCTAGCCGCTGCGCTCTGCTTAGCTAAAGACAAGAGCAAAGACCGCTTTCTGCAGCCTAGTCCCATCCATGTCGACAAGGCCGGTCATAAGTGGGCCGACAAGACGTTGCGCAAGATGTCGCCCGAAGAAAAAGTCGGCCAACTCTTCTCGATTTGGGTGAAAGCGCAATTCCTGAATGACGCCGACCCCATCTTTGTTCAACTGCGCGACAACGTCGCCAAATATCACATCGGATCGCTGGTCATGACCGTCCCGGTGGACGGCCCGGTCTTGCTCAAGAGCCAGCCCGATGTCGCCGCCGAGCTGCTCAACCGGCTGCAAAGATCTTCCAAGCTGCCGCTCATTGTCGCAGCAGATTTCGAGCGCGGCGTGTCCATGCGTCTGAATGGCACTACCGTCTTCCCGCATGCAATGGCCTTCACCGCTACCGGGAAAACGGGAAATGCCGAAGCGTTCGGACGCATCACCGCGCTAGAGGCGCGGGCCATCGGAGTGCATTGGAATTTCTTCCCCGATGCCGACGTGAATTCCAACCCTGCGAATCCCATCATCAACACGCGCTCGTTCGGAGAGGACCCGAAGCAGGTGGGCGACTTCGTGGCGGCGTACATCCGGGGCGCTCACGAAGGCGGGATGCTGGTCACGGCCAAACACTTTCCCGGACACGGCGACACTGCTACCGATTCTCATCTAGGCCTCGCTCAGGTTACTGGAGACCGGGCGCGGCTCGGTGCGGTTGAGCTCCCGCCGTTCCAGCGCGCGATCGAGGCAGGCGTGGATGCCGTGATGGTAGCGCACGTAACCGTTCCCGCTCTCGACCCTGAGCCCAACCGGGTGGCCACAACTTCAACGCCGATTGTGACCGGACTCCTCCAGGAGGAAATGGGATTCAAAGGGATCGTCGTGACCGACGCCCTCGACATGGCGGGGTTCGAAATCAGCCGTCCGCGGCTCGATCAATCGGTGCGTAAGATCCTGGAGTTAAAGGCTTCTCTAGGTTTGAACAAGGCGCGGCTGGTGGATCCCGGTCAACTCTCCAGCCTGATCGCGAAACCGGAGAATCTGGCCGTCGGCCAGCGCATTGCGGACGAAGCAATTACCCTCGTCCGCGACAACGGTAAAGTGATCCCGCTGCAGTCTTTTGGAACTTCTCCTGGAACTAGGGAGGCCGGGCTTCCGTATCAATCATTGACAGCGGTGAGCAACCGTCTCGTCGTGGTGATTTTTTCCGACGACCTGCGCACCGATTCCGGACGTATGCTCGAACGCCAAATTCTAGCCCGTGTGCCTGACGCCCGCGTGATCTATGTCGATGCACGCTCGGCCGCGGGCATGAAGCCGCCCGTTGTCGAAGCGGTGGAGGCAGCGGAACACGTGATCGCCGCGGTGTACGTGGTTCCGACGGCAGGCAAGGCGATGCGTGGCGCCGGAGGAGGTTTGACAAATACGGTTGCCATGGACGACGCGACGGGATCTTTACTCACCGCGATTCTCGATCGCGCCGCCAGTCGCACCGTCGTACTCGCCATGGGCAATCCTTATGTGGTGCAGGATTTCGCTGCGATTCAGAATTATTTGTGCGCATTCTCCAATGCAACCGTGTCGGAAACTGCTGCCGTGAAGGCGATCTTCGGCGAGATCCCGGTCAGCGGTCATCTGCCCGTGACGATTCCGGGTATCGCATCCCGAGGCGAGGGTCTCGAACGCCCCGCCCAGCCAAGATCAGCTCGACCCAGTTCAGGAGGTTCCTCCCATGTTCACCAGTAGAACGTTCAACCTTAAACAGTCCAGTCGAAAAATGATCAGCCGTAGCGTTTTGGCAAAGCTGTCTATTAGCGCACTGTTCGCCGCCCTATGTGTTCTTCCCGCTTGCAGCATCAATGCGCACGACAAGCAGAATAGCAAGGATGGCGAAGCGCACGTTGACATCAAGTCCCCCCTGGGTGATTTGCACGTCAGCGAGCAAGCCGATATCCGCGACGCCGGCCTGACGATCTATCCCGGCGCCAAGCCCGCTCCGAAAGACGACAGCGACGACAAGAAAAGCGCCAATGTGAACCTTTCGGTGCCGGGATTCACCTTGAAAGTGGTAGCCGCGGAGTTCACCTCCGAGGACGCTCCCGACAAAATCATCGCCTACTACAACAAAGAGCTGCAGAAATATGGCAAGCCCATCCAGTGCCATGGCGGCTGGAGCGGCGGTCACGTAGAATCCTCACCCGGCAAGGAAGAAGGCTCCAAGCCGGTGTCGTGTGGGCATAACGGGAGCGGTGACTCGGTGGAATTGAAGGTTGGAACCGAGGGGAACCAGCACGTCGTTGCCGTTAAGACCAACAATAAGGGAACCCGCTTTGCCCTGGCTTATGTGCGCATGCACACTGGCTCGGACAACACGATCTAAAAGGCATCGGGTGATCTGGTCATCGGGCCATCGGGTCATCTACCGAACGTCCCATCACCCGATGCCCTGCCTTGCTCTTCTGGTTCGTTGTGCGCTAGCTTCAAAGGCGTGGAGCACCCTTGCCAACAGTGTGGGACCCCGGTCGAGGACGGTCGACCGTTTTGTCCGCAGTGCCGCGCTCCGCAAATCCACGTACAGGTTGCGACTCCGGATGCGGGAGCAGCCGATGCCTTCTCTCCGGAGATTTCCGCAGACCCGAGGCTTGCCTCGTCTCCGATGGGTCCGGGCGCGCCCATAAGGACGATGGACCGGAGTGTTGCCGTTCGAGCCGCGCTCAAGGCAGGCGTGCTCGGCGTTTTCATAGGGATGATCCCATTCCTCGGCATCGTGCTGACCGGGGCGCTGGCCGTCTTTTTCTACCGTCGTGAAAATGGATTCGCACTTCCTACCGCTCTCGGGTCGCGGCTTGGAGGAGCGGCTGGAGTCGTCGCGTTCGCTATCAACGCTCTGTTGATCACCATCCGGATTTTTGTTTTTCACGCCCAGCAGGAATACATCGATGTCATCCTGAAAATCGCTCAGAGGCTCGGAGCAAACACGGCCGACCCTGACCTCCAAGCCAACGTCCACAACCTGTTCACTCCGTCGGGGCTGGCGATCACTTTCTTGTTTGGGATGATTTTTACCGTGGTGCTCGCCTCAGTTGGCGGTGCGCTGGCCTCGCTGTTTCTGCGGCCCCGTAACCCTCGGATGTAATTCAGCAGCAATCAACGCGGGTTTCAGCCCCTTGCTCTCATCTATCCGCACGCGTATCATGCAGCGTTTATGAATTCAAACCCGCAAAGTCGCCCCGTCGAGATCCATCAGAAAGCCCAGCTGATGTCGGCATCCGAGGTGGAGCGCACCTTGATCCGGCTGGCGCATGAGATTCTCGAGAAGAATAATGGCGTCGAAGATCTGGCGCTGGTCGGCATCCGGCGTCGTGGTGTTCCACTGGCGCAGCGGCTGGCGAAAATTATTCAGCGCATCGAAAAGAAACCGGTACTGCTCGGCACGCTCGACATTACCCTCTATCGCGACGATCTTTCCACCCTCGGCTCCAAGCCCCTGGTGCAGAAACACGAGATGGAAATTCCGATCACGGGTAAGTCAGTGGTGCTGGTTGACGACGTGCTCTATACCGGACGCACCACGCGTGCCGCCATGGACGCGCTGTTCCGCGCGGGGCGTCCCCGGCGTTTGCAGTTGTGTGTATTGATCGATCGCGGCCATCGCGAGTTGCCTATCGAGGCCGCTTTCATTGGACGAAGGGTGCAGACGACGGAAAATCAGATTATTGAAGTCAAGCTTCGCGAGGTCGATGACGCGGAGAAAGTCCTGCTCATGGAAAAGCAGTAGACAACAAGCTTTGGCAACTATGAATCCAGCGCGCGGTTCCCTGCTCGGTATCGAGCACCTGGAAGCAGCCGAGATCCTGAGGCTTTTGAAGTTTGCCCGGCGCATGAATCCGGACAAGCCGCGGCCCCTGCTCAAGGGCAAGCGGGTGTTTCTTCTTTTCTACGAGACATCCACCCGCACCCGGAGCTCGTTTGAAATCGCCGCCAAATCGCTGGGCGCTCACACCATCCTCATCCAGTCCGCCGGTTCGAGTATCGAGAAGGGCGAATCGCTGCTGGATACGGGATACACGGTGCGCGCCGTTGGCGCCGACATTATCGTCATCCGCCATCCCAACGCCGGGGCGCCTTATTTGATGGCGCAGCACGTCGACGTGCCCATCGTTAATGCCGGCGATGGACTGCACGAGCATCCCTCCCAGGCGCTGCTTGACGCTTACACGATTCTGCGCAACAAGAAAACTTTCAAGGGCCTGCAGGTCGCGATTGTCGGCGACATCTTTCACAGCCGCGTGGCACGGTCGGCATGCCACCTGTTAAGCAAATTCGGCGTGAAGATTATTCTTTGTGGCCCGCCGGAACTGGTGCCCGACATTGCGACGACCCTCGCGCCCGGCGTGCGCGTGACCCGGCACATTGAAGACGCCCTGCGCGCCACCGATGTTGTTATGCTGCTGCGCGTGCAGAAAGAGCGCCTCTCCGGGATGAAGATCGACCTCCCGGAATACATCGCGCGCTACCAGATGACCCCGGCCCGGTTGAAGATGGCGAAAAAGGATGCCATCGTGATGCATCCCGGCCCAATCATTCGCGGTCTGGAACTGACCAGCGAAGTCGCCGACGGCGCCCAGGCGCGCATCCGTGAGGAAGTGCGTAACGGCGTGCCCACGCGCATGGCGATTCTATCGCGGGCGATGGGGAAGATGCGATGACCAGCCCGGAAAAGAATCGACCAAGTCTGCTGATCAAGGGCGGCCACCTCATCGACCCTGCGGCTCGCATCGACGCGCCCATGGACGTGCTGCTGAAGGATGGCCGCGTCGCCGAAGTGGCTTCTCCCAACAAGATAAGGGGCGGTGCGGACGAGAAATTCGACGCCCGAGGACTTGTCGTAGCGCCGGGCTTCATCGATCTGCACGTGCATCTGCGCGAGCCCGGCCAGGCGCATAAAGAGACCATCGCGACGGGCACGGCAGCCGCTGCTGCCGGCGGCTTTACTTCTGTTTGCACCATGCCAAACACCGTTCCAGTGGTCGATTCGGTCGAGTGGATCGAGTGGCTTCGTCAGCCCGAACGCGGCGCAGTGGTCAATGTGTTTGCCATCGCTGCCGCGACCCGAGCGAGCAAGGGCGCCACGCTCACCGATTTCCGTGCGCTGCACACCGCCGGAGCCATCGCGGTCACCGACGATGGCAAGCCCATCCTCGAAGACGACATCATGCGCGAGGCCCTGGTTCTAGGCGGGGAGCTGAATTTGCCGGTCGTGCAGCATGCCGAAGACACTCGGATGACCGAGAATTGTTCCATGCACTCGGGCGCGCGTTCGTTCCGCCTCGGGTTGCGCGGTATGACTGCGGCTGCCGAAGCGTCGATCGTCGAACGTGACGTCCAACTCGCGATGCACATTCCCAATGCCCGCCTGCACGTCGCACATCTTTCCACGGCGGACGCGCTGAAGAGTGTGCGTCGGGGCAAGCGCGCCAAAGCCAGGGTTACGTTTGAAGTCACGCCCCACCATTTCACGCTGACCGACGAGGACATGCGCGACTACGACAGCAATTACAAAATGAATCCCCCACTGCGCTCCGCCTCCGATCTCGAAGCCATCCGGGTCGCGCTCGCCGACGGTACGGTGGACGCCATCGCCACCGATCACGCTCCTCACGCCGCCCACGAAAAGGAGATGGAATTCGAGCGCGCGGCATTCGGCATCACCGGCCTTGAAACTGCGCTTGCGCTGTCGATCACCAGATTGCATCGCGAGAAGCGCATCCCGCTTGCGCGCATCGTCGAACTCTTCACCGCCGGACCGGCTCGCTGTTTCGATTTTCGCGGCCGCGGTTCCCTGGTCCGCGGCTCGTTTGCCGACGTTACCGTTTTCGATCCGAAGAAGAAGTGGACCTTCGATGCCGCCAAGTCGCGCTCGAAATCGAAAAACACGCCCTTCGATGGATGGCAGCTAACCGGAAAAGTAGTCGCGACGATTGTCGGAGGAAGGATCGTGTATCCAGGGTGAGCGCCCGCGGATGTCAGACAAATGTGTTAGAATGTCTGACATAATGTCCTCGCAGCGCATCACTATTCGCATTTCTGAGTCTTTGGTTAAGCGCCTGAAGAAACATGCCGGGATGAGACGCCGCTCCGAGTCTGCCCTGGTGCGCGAAGCCCTGGAAAGCTATCTCGGAGAAGCCCCGACTTCCAGTTCGGCTTACGATCAGGCGAGAGAAGCAGGCTTGATCGGCTGTGTCCGCGGTGGGCCATCCGACCTGAGCACCAATCGCAAGCATTTCGATGGTTTTGGCGAGAGCCGATGAAGCGGGTGCTCGTGGACACAGGGCCGTTGGTGGCGATCATGGCGCGCGCCGATCAGCACCACCAAACTTGCGTTGAGGCATTGCACGATCTACCCGGTCCCTTGTTTTCCTGTTGGCCAGTCATAACAGAGGCAGCTTGGTTATTGCGTGGGCACCCAGGGGCTGTCCGGCAATTGCTGAACAGCATTTCAGCAGGTTTCCTCGAACTTCTTCCCGTCCAAGGCGCCGAAGCGGCGGAAATCGGGAAGCTGATGGAAAAATACAGAAACATTCGCCCGCAACTTGCGGATGCCACGCTGGTTTATTTGGTCGAGCGCGATGGTTTTGACGTGATCTTTACGCTTGATCGGCGGGACTTCTCGGTGTACCAGGCAGGGCGCAAGCGTGCTTTCCGCATCATTCCGTAATTGCTCTCGATTCCGGTGCTACAATCCCCGGCCATGAAGCGTGCACTGTTCCTCTTCCTGCTGATTCCGTTCCTGGCTGCGCAGGCAACGACTGAAGTCGAGATCACGTCTGAACCCTCGCACCATTTTGCCCTTGAAAACGAATTCATTCGCGTCTTCAAGGTCGAGGTCGCGCCCCATGCTTCGACGCTCATGCATCGTCATCGCCACGACTACGTCTTCGTCACACTCGGCGACGCTTACGTCTCCAACGAAGTCGAACGCAAGCCACCCGTCGACCTCAAGCTCATCGACGGTGAAGCCCGTTTCGTGGCGGGAAACTTTGCCCACGTAGCAAAGAATCTCTCGGACCAATCTTTTCGCAATGTAACGATTGAGTTGCTGCAGGATGAAAAATTGCGGCAGACGCCATCCCATTGGCCCGAGGAAAATGGCGTAAAGACTTTCCCGGGCGGCCGCATCATGACTCTTTTCGTGAAAGATGGAGTGCGCGTGTCCGAAGTCAACCTTGAACTCGGCGCGATTGTGCCCAGCCACCATCACGACGGTCCGCATCTGCTGGTCGCGGTCAGCGATCTCGATATCCGCAGCGACGTCGAAGGAATGGGCCCGATGCCCGGAAAATTCAAGTCCGGCGAGGTCAAATGGCTGCCGGGAGGCTACACCCACACGCTGACGAATGTAGGCAAGAGCCCGGCGAGATTCGTGACAGTAGAATTTTAGGCGCTCTTAACCAACGGGTTGCCCGGAGAAACCAAACCGACACGGTGTAGTTTAGCGGTGAGTCGGTCTTTGTCATTGGAAGCGGAAGCAGCGGCAAGGCGCTTGCGCAGCTTTGCGATTTTTTCTGTGCGGGTGCGGCGCCGGCGAATTTCCGGACGACGGCTGGGTGCGGACATAAAGTTCTCCTTGGTGTTCAGTGACGGTTCAGCGATAGATCGGGGAACTCACGAGTCAGATATACGGTCGGCTGCCGTGGACTCGCGCCGAGCCTCAATTATAGGGTTGATCGGCACTACTGGCAAAGAGGATGGCGATCACGGCTATGTGGTCTTGACCGGCGGATTCGCCGACTCAGGCCGATAGCCGCTGCAAACCACTACAGGCAGCCGCGGATATTTCACGAACCGCGAGTCCTCAAACGAAAGTTTACACATAAAGAAAATCGAACCGCGATCGGACTCGATCCGGCGCGCATGGCGGCAGTTTCCGCAGAGGCCGGAGTCGGGATCGGGATGGATCAGCGTGTCGATTAGGGTCGCTCCCGGTTCGCGACTTGGCTCTGGTGCGCTTCCGGCTTGAAGATTACGCCTTGACTCGTGCGGCTATTCATCACTACGTGGATCGGTTCCGCAAACTGCAAGTGGCGGACGCAGCCTTGCTCTTCCACGGCCGGTTGTTCCGTCAACCACTGCCAATCGACTGAGCCTTCGCCGGCGTCTGGATTCACGGTGAAGTAACCGATCTGAAACGCGGTGAGATTCTGGAAGAAATGGCTGCCCTGCGATGGGGTGACGCGAAAATCGTGGAATCCCGCCTCAACAATCACGCGCGCGCCGGAGATTTCATCCCACTCGACCGGAATGCCCAGCCAGGGTTCGGTCGATCCCCAGCGCCCAACCCCGATCAACAGATAGGGTCGGCTCTCCTCATTGAGCAGGCGATTGAACCGAGCGACCGCCATAGCCACTTCCTGGCTGCGGCTGCGCTCGAAGCGCTGCGAATCGACCACCACGATATCGTGGAGATTCTCGATGCGGCCGTTTCCCAGAACTTTGCCGCTCAGGCAAATCAACCGCTCGGGTTGCACATCATCAAGGGCTAAGTCCTCGGTATCGCGAGCCAGCGTCAGTGGTCGGATCTGCAGGAAACCAAACTCCGCCACCTGGCCAGCCTGCTGAGGCAGACGCACGGCAAACTCGATCTCCACGGGGTTGCCCAGGGCGTCCTCACCTGCCCGAACCAGAACATCGAGAATGTCAGCCAACGGGAAGCTGCCATGCTTGAGCATGGGCGCAAAGCTCACGATGCGTGCGCCCGGCCGGCTCATTCCGTCGTAGACGGCGTGGTTGTCCTTGGAGTAAGTTGAGGCCACTGCCCGCAGTGTGCCGTCGTGCTCCGCGGCCTCTAGGCTGAAGCGCCTCTCGTGCCAATGCCCCGGACGGCCGTCCGAAGCGCCATCCAGTTCCAAGGCCCAGAATTCCGACTGCGAGTTTGTCAAGATGTCTTCGACCGAGGAAAACTGGACCAGGTTGCGGGGATAGCGCGGGCAGAAAGTCAAACACTTCCCTCCATCCACCACGGCGCGGCCCAGGCCCAGAGCGACGGCCGCGATGCCGTCTTCGAAGCTCATCGGAGGCACGGGATAAAAATTGCGCGAGCGCACGACTCCGGAGAAATCCGGATAAAAGCGCTGCCCGTGGGGCGTGCCCACCACCTGCTGGAGAATCACCGCCATTTTTTCCTCTTCCAGGCGGTAGGGCGTAGCCCGCACGTAGGCCTTCGCGTGGCGGCTGAAGGTGGAGGCATAGACGCGCCGGATGGCCTCGCTCAGCGCCGTCAGCCGGGCGGTCACTTCGGCCAGGAACGCTTTCAGGTCTTCATTGAGCGAGTCGGATAGCGGGGCGGCCAGGAACTTCTGCTGAATTTCAGCATCGTCTTCGCAATGCAAGGCGAAGTCCAGGAGGTTGTTCTCGGTTACGAATTGATCGAACACATCCGTTGCCAGGACGACGGCTGGAGGCACCGAGATGCGAACGCCGGGAAAGCGGGGGGTGATACGGCTCTTGCGCAAGAGGGGGCGCACGAAGGCGAGGCCGCGGGCTTTCCCACCAAGGGATCCGGAGCCGATCCGCAAAAAGCTTGATTCCGAAGGTTGGAACGTATCGGCCCTGAAGTCGCCGATCAGCACCTCGTTCTGTTCGCGGCGATACTCGTGGATCGACTCGATCAGATCGCGCCGCAGGTGCTCCGGGCTGGCAAAATCCGAAACTTTTCGCGGGCGGAGTTTGGCCGCCAACGCAAACTCGGTGCGTGCCATCAGCCAATGGGAGAAGTGGTTGCTCTGCGCGTGGAAGACGATGCTTTCCGCCGGAACCGTTTGTAATTGCTCTTCCAGCTCGTTCAAGTCTTTCGCGCGGCCGACTTCGCTCGCATCCGGCAGACGAAACACGAAGTCGCCAAACCCGAATTGCTCGGTCAATATCCGGCGCAAGTCTTTCAGCAGCGTGGGCGAACGCTTGCGCAAAAACGAATAGCCCTCGGCATGCGCCCGTGGGCGAAACTCGGTGCGGCTGGTTTGCAAAACTACGGGTACGTCCGGCACCAGGCTTTTCACCATGCGCGCCAGTTCAAAGCCCGCCTCCCGACTCAGCTTGCCCTCCCAGGGAAACTCCACGTCCGATACAACGCCGAACAGATAATTGCGGTACTCCTGCACCAGCCTGGCCGCTTCCTCGAAGTTCGAGCTCAGCAGAATTCTGGGCCGTGCTTGCATGCGCACCAGCTTGTGCGCCACGTTGATGCCTTCCTGAATCACGCGCCGCGATTGCTTGATTAGCTCGGTATAAATCACGGGCAGGAACGACGAGTAATAGCGGATGTTGTCTTCCACCACCAGCAGCACCGGCACGCCGATGGCCCGCGTGTCGTGCAGGACGTTGCGCTTATCCTCGATGTACTTGACGATCGCGATCAGGATACGGGCATTGCCCTGCCACAGAAAAATGCGTTCGATCTCGGTGACTGGATTCCGCGCCACGAAATTCTTGATTTCGCGATAGTCATAGGCCAGCACAACCACGGGAACATCCAGCCCGGCCTGCTTCACCTCGCGAGCCAACTGGGCTGCGTCCATGTCGCCCACGGCGAGATTGGTGACGATCAGATTGAATTGCGGCTGCGAGCGGGACAGCTCCACCGCTTCCGCGCAGCTGGAGACGTGCGTAATCCCTGGGATCTGCCGCAGGTTGAGTTCGAGCGATTCGTCGATGAGCAACTCGTTGAGCCGGCCATCTTCGCGGAGGATGAAGGAATCGTAGAGACTGGAGACGAGAAGGATGTCTTGCACTTTGAACGGCATCAGGTTTCCGAAGCCTTCAAAGCGCTCTTCGGCGTCCAGAATCGACTCGGCGATGCGGCGGACGCTCATGGGGATATCCTAGTCCAGGTTCGCTGGAGCGCGTCCCCAGAGCGAGACAATGTGGGGTGGAACCCATCCACTCCGCTCCCGTAGTCCCCGACACCGCTTTACACCAGCCCCTGATCCAGCACGGCATTTGTAGCAGTTCTCGGTGCGCCCCTCGCGGCGAACTGCAGCGACGTGGACTACCCGCTCGGGTGATCCTTGTCACGCAGCGCACCAGAAATAAATCTCGGAATCACACTCTATCGCGAATAGTTTTGGTTACGATTCTCGTTCTATATACCGAGGCTGGGGATGTCTCCGGCCTGTGGAAACGGGACACAGCCGGGAGACTCCAGGCACGTCACCCGTGGGATTGCTTTGGGGGAGGGGTTCGCCGGGCCTCGCGTTCCTCCCGCGTGGGAACGATGGGCGGCACTCGGCGCGGGTGGATGGTCCTTTTCCCAGAAGGCGGCGGGGAATCAAGGTGTGTCACCACCACCTCGCCGGCAGGTCTAAGAGGAAAGCCGCCGGTCGTGGGCTGCTGGGCTTTGCTTTCGTCCTGGTCGTTCACGGGCTTTTCGTCGTCAGGCATTTGCTTATTTTAACTCTTCGGCTCCCGCTTCCCCAAAAACGGCAGCTTTGATAGGTGGCCATCGGCCACCATCATCAGGATTCCCGGTCACCGGGCAAAACCAGGTTTGATAGACAGGAGCACAATTATGAAGGACGACGCGGACAAGAAATCGCGCAATAAGCCACCCGAATCAAAGAGCGCTCGAAAGACCGCAGTTATGGCGCTGCGGGCCGGCGGCAAGGTTGTACAGGTGCGTCACCTCGACGCGCCACCAAAGATCCAAAGGCCAAAGAAAATCCACGAGCGGCGCCGTCCCCCCTTGGTCCGCGAAGGGGAGGAAAGGCCATTCCATAGTCTGAACACGCGGGCCATCATTCACCACGCTGAAGCCCCCGGCCAGGACATCAACATCGTTCTGAACACGCCTTTGACGGAGCCGGGACAGAACGGCACGGCGGGCACCGTGGGTGAGCCAAGCTGCTCCATCAATGGCGACGTGGTTTTCTACACCGGAAACTGGTACGCGGCGGTGTCGGTGGATGGCGGAAAGACC
>WNFI01020966.1_pt1 | contig 23414 bp, 24 predicted proteins | sample 5400471 | NCBI WGS metagenome assembly WNFI01 (sample SAMN13153348, study PRJNA577476) | soil metagenome | isolation source: 100 cm saprolite on Douglas fir-dominated hillslope | place: USA:California | collected 2013-09-17
AAGAGGCCACGAAGCTTTGCTCTCGGATTGGCATCATCGACCATGGCAAAATTCTTGCACTGGGCACACTCGACGAATTGCTGGCCAGACTTCCCTTCGAGGAAGAAATTCGATTCCCCGCTACGGCGGAAACCGCGCCCATTCTAGAACACCTTAAAACAAAGGGCGTGGTCGAGACGGCGGATAACGTTCATCACTTTCTTCCACCTGGCGGATATCCGCTGTCTGATTTCTTCCTGACGGTCGAGCGGCTTGGATTGCCCCACAGGCTTTTCGCAGTCCAGCGCCCTACCTTGGAAAATCTTTTCCTACACCTCACAGGCCGAACCTTGCGCGAGTAGTCGAGCCCATGCATCCCATACTCGTTCTGTTGCGCAAGGACTTCACGCTTTTCGTGAAAAACAAGGGCGCGCTATCGCTCACCTTTCTGATCCCTTTTCTGCTGATTTATCTCTTCGGTCAAATTTTCGGCGTGAATCGCTCTGATCGCGGACCGAGCGGAATTCCGCTCGCCGTGGTCAACGAAAGCACGAATCCCGCTGCGACACGACTGATCGATCAACTCAAGAAGGAGAAAGCATTTCGCGTCCTCACCCAGTACGTAAATCCGGACAAGACGAGCCGACCTCTGACGGAGGCCGATCTCAAGCCCATGATGAAGGCGAACGAATTTCGCTTCGCACTTGTTATTCCGGCTGACCTCATCGCCAGCAACCGCATCGCGCTGCATCTCAAATTTCTGACCAACCCGCTCAATGAAATTGAGACGCAGACCGTAACCGGCCTGCTACAGAAAACAATTTTCTCAAATGTTCCGCAACTCCTCGGCCAGGCTCTGCAAAACCGGGCGCGAAGCTATCTGGGAACCGATCGATCCGACCGCTTCGACCTACGTCTGGCGGACGTCATCGTAGACACCTATGGTGGCGAGCGTGATCAAGTGCTCCAAGATATCAAATCCGGCAATTTTGGATTGGACCGTCTCACGTCCTCAACTTCTTCGCCATCAGGAGACGGATCACGCGACGGCGTGTTCTCACGCATCATTAAAATCGATACGGAGCAAGTGACCGGCAAGGACGTGAAAAGCCCCGCCGCAACCGGCATCGTCGGCGGCTGGGCCATGCAGTTTTTGCTCTTCGCTCTCAGCGCATCAGCCGCCTCGCTGTTCTATGAGAGCGAACACGGCCTTTTCCAGCGCGTGCTCGCTGCGCCGGTTACACGTTCTCACATTCTATGGAGTAAATTTCTCTACGGTGTGTGTCTTGGGCTTATCCAACTCATCACGTTGTTTTTCGCCGGACGACTACTCTTCGGCATCGATGTCGAACACCACCTGGGCCCGCTTATTCTTGTATGTGTCTTTGCCGCCGCAGCGTGCACCTCATTCGGCATGTTGCTGGCGGCCATTTCGTCCAGCGCCGATACGGTCCGGAGCCTAGCAACGCTTTTGATCTTGTTGATGAGCGCGATCGGAGGTGCCTGGGTGCCAATCAGCTTCATGCCTGAGTTTATTCAGAAACTGAGCAAGCTCACCCTGGTCTATTGGTCGATGCAGGGTTTTAATCAAGTGCTCTGGATGCACTCATCGCTGGCTGAACTTTTGCCGACGCTCGGCATTCTCGCCGCGATCGCCGCGGCCGTAATGACATTTGCCAACTGGCGTTTCAACCACAGCCGGCTCTTCGACTGAAACGCTTCAGCGAAACACGATAGCACAATCCGTCATGCGCATCATTTTCACTCTCGTCAGAAAAGATTACCTACTCTTCTTTTCAGATCGCGCGGATTTTATCATCACGTTCGTTACGCCGGTTATATTGATTTATATTTTCGGCTTGGTTTTCGGTGTCAGCAAAGGCGACGGCCGCACCCTCGGCAGCCCGCTCACTGGCGTGCGGCTCGCAGTCGTCAACCAAAGCGATGCGGCCGTCGTTGCAAAGATCATCGAAGCGTTAAAACAGGATAAGACACTCCAAGTCGTGACGACTGAGAAGAATGAAAAGGACGAAGAGGAGCCGCTGACGGAAGAACAGGTGCGAAAGATGATTCATGATAACAAGCTGCGTTTTGCCGCGATTTTCCCGGTCGATGCGGTCAGCGATGATTCATTCGATTTGAAGCTTCAGTTTATTCACAATCCGATTAACGAAATCGAAAACGCAACCGTGACGGGAATTCTGCAGAAGACGGTGTATAGCATCGCCCCGAATTCGTTTTTCGAGTCTCTGCCCCATCGAGCAGCGCAGTATGTAGGCCCGCAACGGGCCGAACAATTTTATCGCGACATGGCCAACAACGTCGCCTCCACCTTCGGCGGAGATCCGGAAGAGGTTTTTCAGAGACTGCGCAGCGGAAATCTCGACGTCATTCCGGAGGCTGCTGCGAATGCAGGCCGCAACGGCGGTGGAAAAGGGGATGTTTTTTCCCAACTCGTGAATATCGAGTCCGAACAGGTTGCCGGCAAAACGGTGAAAAATCCGATGGCTACACGACTGGTCGGTGGCTGGGCCATGATGTTCCTGCTCTTTTCTGTCTCCGCTTCGGCGAAGGGATTGTTCGAAGAAAAAAGTGAAGGCATTTTTCTGCGCCTCCTCTCATCCCCTGTTCGCCGAACGCACATCCTTTGGAGCAAGTATTTGTACGGCATGTCGCTCGGCCTGATTCAGCTCCTCATTATGTTTGTCGCCGGACACTTCATGTACGGCATCGATATCGTAAGCCATTTCGGAAACTTGGTGCTGGCCTGTCTCGCTGCGTCGACCGCCTGCATTGCGTTTGGTATGCTCTTGGCGTCCGTATCGAGCAGCCCGCAAGTAGCAAACGGACTGGCAACCTTGTTGATCCTGATCATGAGCGCGATCGGCGGCGCATGGTTTCCAGTGAGTTTCATGCCGGAATTCATCCAAAAACTCAGCAAGCTGACCCTGGTCTACTGGGCGATTGAAGGCTTTCAGCAAGTCCTGTGGGCCGGAGCGGGCCTGCGCGAATTATTGCCGATCTTCGGCATTTTGTTCGGCATTGCCGCCGTCGTGAACGTCTTCAGCGTCTGGCGCTTCCAGCGCGGGAATATCTTTGAATAAAGCTAAAAAACGCGGATTAACCGCAGAGCCACAGAGGGAAAGTAAAGCTCCGCGGAGCAAGCTGCGCACGCGCAATGAGGGTTGTTAAGGATAACGGCCCTACCCCAATCCGGATCAAGCCGATCCGAGGATTTGGGATTAGTTTAGGCAAGAAGCTTTGCACCCTCTGCTGCTCAGCGATAAAATATTTCTCTTTGCGTCTTCGCGGCTTTGAGCGAGATTGAGCCTTTTATGTCTGCCGAACTTGCTCAACTCGTCACGTCCCTGGCCCAACGCGCACGCGCCGCGTCGTTGATCTTAGCCACGGCCCCAACGAAGCAAAAGAACGCAGCCCTCCACGCGCTCGCAGACCGATTGGTCAAGTATACGACCGAACTGCTGACGGCCAATGCCAGCGACCTGTCCGAGGCGAAGGCAAACGGCCTGACCGACGCCCAGATCGAACGGCTGACGTTGAACGCCGACCGCGTGGCTCATCTTGCGACGGCGGTCCGACAAGTGGCTTCATTACCTGATCCCGTCGGCGAGATCCTCGAAGAAACAACCCGGCCGAACGGATTGTTGATTAAAAAAATTCGAGTACCGATCGGCGTCATCGGCATCATCTATGAGGCGCGGCCAAACGTGACGGTCGATTGCGCCATCCTGTGTTTGAAGTCAGGGAACGCTGCGATTCTGCGTGGCGGCAAAGAAATCTTTCATACTAACACCGCACTGGCCGCGTTGATCTCCGAAGCTCTAGCGGAAGCGGGGCTTCCTACCGATGCGGTGCAGTTGATTCCCACCACCGACCGGGCCGCGCTGAACACGTTACTCAAACTCGATCAATATATCCACTGCATCATCCCGCGCGGCGGTGAAAGTCTGATCCGGTTTGTAGCGAGCAACAGCACGATCCCCGTTTTAAAACACTATCAGGGAGTCGGCTTCGTCTACGTCGATGCGGCCGCCGATACAGCCATGGCGGAGTCGATCACTCTCAATGCCAAAGCGTCGCGGGTGAGCGTATGTAACGCGGCCGAGCAATTGCTGGTTCACCAGTCGGTGGCCGAGACGTTTCTCCCTCACGTCGGCCGCGCGCTGCTCGCTAAAAACGTGCAGCTTCGCTGCGACTCCACCAGCGCGGCGATTCTAGACCGCGCCAAGATTACCCATACCGCGGCGACCGAAACCGATTATCGGGCTGAATTCCTCGATTACATCATCGCGATCCGCGTGGTCGACTCTCTTGAGACGGCCATCGCCACCATTAACCGCGACAGCTCGGCGCATACGGACGCCATTGTCACCGGCGACGAAACAGCGGCAAAACGGTTCCTCGCGGCAGTGGACAGTTCCGTCGTGGTCTGGAATGCGAGCACACGTTTCAATGACGGCTTCGAGTTTGGCTTCGGCGCCGAAATTGGCATCAGCACCGACCGCCTCCATGCCCGCGGCCCGATGGGGCTCCGCGAACTGTGCAGCTATAAGTACGTGGTCACGGGCACTGGACAGGTTCGGTGAAGCTGAGATGAGAAGGCTCAGCCGATTTAAAGCCACACCTTGACTGGGTATTACCTTTGGGTATTACGTATTGCATGGTCATTAAAACCATAAAACTACCAGAAGCTCTGGACGCTCGCCTGCGCCGTCTGGCGAAAGCGAAGAAGCAAAGCTATTCTGCTCTAACACGCGAAGCGATTGTGCGCGGATTGGACGCCGAAACGGGAATCGACATGCAAAATGCCCTGAGCGATTTCACTACCGCAGGAGAAGGTCCGGGAAATCTTTCTACGAACAAAAATTATTTCCGTGAAATCGGACGCAAACGCGATCGTTGATACGGGTTTCCTGGTCGCCTTATGCAATCGCCGTGACAAGTGGCATGCTTGGGCGACAGAGCTGACTAAAACGCTTCGCGGACCATGGCTGACCTGCGAGGCATGCATAACCGAACTTGACCACTTGTTAGATTTTCTACGCCCGCCACAGTCCTCCCGGCTCTACGATTTGCTCGGTTCCGGCGCTCTGATCTCCCAGCACCTTTTGCCTGAACAATTGGCTCACGTGCGCTCAGAGATCGGTCGATATGGCACAAGACGCGTGGATTTTGCTGATGCTTGTCTCGTTATTCTTAGTGACCATTTCCCAAAGTTGCCTGTCGTCAGTATCGACGCAGCGGATTTCTCGGTATATTTTCGTAATCGATCACCACGCCATCTGATTTTGCCGGCGGAATGAACAGTTCAGCCGTATTTGGACAAACAGGGATGGCTTGATTCTGGCTGAGCGTACGCTCAAGTAAGTCTTTTGCTCTGCCATCATGCTCCGATTCATCGCCCGCCGGATTCTCGAGACGATACCCGTTTTATTCATTATCATCTCGGCGACGTTCTTCATGGTACGCTTCGTACCGGGTGGGCCGTTCACGGCCGAGCGTGCCGTGACACCTGAGATTCTGCGAAATCTCGAAAAGCACTACGGGTTGGATAAGCCACTGTATCAACAATACTTAAGCTACCTCGGAAGCCTGCTACATGGAGACCTTGGGCCGTCCTTCAAATACTCCAACCGAACGGTCAATGAAATCATCGCCGATAAATTGCCCGTCTCTCTCCAGCTGGGTGGAATTTCGCTGCTGATTGCGCTCTCCCTCGGCCTAACCTTAGGCGTACTTGCGGCAGTCAAGCGCAACACCTGGATCGACTATCTTTGTTCATCGGTTGCGATGCTCGGGATCTGCGTGCCTACGTTTGTGTTCGGCCCAATTCTTGTTCTCATTTTCGCGATTTATTTTGGTTGGTTTAACGCGTCGGGATGGTACTCGTCGATCGACTACGTGCTCCCCTGCTTGACGCTGGGTTGCGTGTATGCGGCGTACATTGCGCGACTCACGCGTGGCGGCATGCTGGAAGTGTTATCGCAGGATTACATTCGAACAGCACGGGCCAAGGGTGCCAGCGAAGCACGGATTGTATTTAAACACGCCTTGCGTGGCGGCCTGTTGCCGGTGGTGTCTTTTCTCGGGCCAGCGATCGCCAATATCCTGACTGGATCGTTCGTCATCGAAACGATTTTTCAAATTCCGGGCCTCGGCCGCGAATTCATCAACTCAGCTTTCAATCGCGACTATACGCTCGTTCTGGGCACGGTCATTTTGTATGCAACGCTTATCATCACGCTAAACCTGGTCGTGGATGTCCTGCAGGTGTGGCTTAACCCGAAGCTGAAATTTGAATGAAACGGGGCATGACCAACCACGTTAAACCCGCGACGGAGTCCTCGCATTCATGAGCGTGCGTTCTCCCACAATTCCAACGCCTACACCGCTGGCCGAGGCCGATCACGGCACGTCACTCTGGCGCGATGCCTGGCATCGGTTGAGCAAAAATAAATTGGCGGTGATTGGCGGTATCGTGCTCGTTTGCCTGACCCTTCTTTGTGTCGTGGGTCCATGGCTGATCAAGAACGACTACCAAAGCCAAAACCTCGACCTCGGCGCGACACCGCCAAGCGCAACGCACTGGCTTGGGACAGATACCTTGGGGCGCGATTTGTTTGCACGCATTCTTTATGGTGGCCGGATCTCTTTAAAAGTCGCGATGTATGCGACACTCGTGTCGTTGGGGATCGGCGTTACCTATGGCGCGGTCGCTGGTTTTTTTGGCGGCAAAATTGATACAGTGATGATGCGGATGGTCGACATCCTCTATTCACTGCCTTTCGCGATTTTCGTGATTCTTCTGATGGTGTTTTTTGGCCGTAACGAGAGCATGCTCTTCATCGCGATCGGCGCCGTCGAGTGGTTGACCATGGCTCGCATAGTGAGAGGACAGATACTCTCCATTAAAAAGATGGAATACATCGAGGCGGCACGCTCGCTCGGTCTCGGCAAGCGACGGATCATTTTCCGCCACATGATCCCCAATATTCTCGGGCCGATCATCGTCTATACGACGCTCACAATCCCAGCGGTGATGTTGCTCGAGTCATTCCTAAGTTTTCTCGGTCTAGGCGTTCAGCCACCGAAAAGCTCTTGGGGCACATTGATTAAAGATGGTGCGGAAAAGATGGAAGAGTTCTGGTGGCTGTTGGTTTTCCCGGGAGCAATATTTTCCCTGACCCTGTTTTCGCTGAATTTTCTGGGTGATGGTCTCCGGGATGCATTGGACGTAAGATCGTCGAAAGACTGACATCTCGCAGAAGCGCTGGTATTGATTTTCGGGCAGAATGGTATTACCTTGATAGAATGCCGGTCGTTACTGTTAAAATGTCCAAAGAACTCCACGCCCGCCTAAAAGCGGAGGCGACGCGGAGGCGTTCGCCTAAATCAGCGATCCTCCGTGAGGCTTTTATCAATAGCACCAAGGTTGCAAAAGGCTCGCTAGCGGAGCGAGCTAAGCACGCGATAGGATCCATCGACGGACCAGGTAATCTATCAGCCAAGTCAAAGACGTTGCCAGGCTATGGCCGCTCCCGTACTGCTTGATACCGGTCCTTTGGTCGCGCTTCTCGACCGAAATGACCGCTGGCATTCTTGGGCAAGTACGCAGTTAGAGTATTTAACCGAGCCGATGATTACCTGCGAAGCGGTCCTTTCAGAGAGCGCTTTTTTAACGGCGCCTTTCGATCCTGGGAACCAACGACTCTTTGCGTTGCTAAAGACAGAAGTAATTTGCGTAGATTTTTCTTTAGGCAGTGAGTTGGGTTACCTGGCAAGTTTACTGAATAAGTATCGCAATCTGCCTATGTCGTTAGCAGACGCGTGCCTAGTTCGCATGGTGGAACGGCATCAAGCATCTCGTGTTTTCACGATCGACAGCGATTTCAAGATTTATCGTAAGAATAATCGTCACGTCATTCCACTCATATATCCGGAATCGTGATCCAAGGTGGCCGCTTTTTCAAATTACCAGCGACCATAACGGTCGTTATCATCGGATAAAAATTGGAATTTAAGGAACTCGTGAATCGATTTTCGTACTTCCTCTAGTTCTGTTTATCTGCAATTTTCAAAGGTCTGCCTTTTCATTCATGATTCGCCGTCTTCGCCCCTATTTAAAGTACCTCAAAATGGTGCGCGGCCCCATTGGCGCGGCGATTTTCTATGCGTTATTGTTTGGAGCGACGAGCGGCGCTGCCTTGCCGACCCTTATAAAGTACGTTTTCCCTCCAATTTTTGATCACTCAGGACCTCCTGTTCCGCTGTCCACCATCATCGAGATAGCTGCAGCGATCCCTCTCGCCTTTTTGTTGCGGGCCATGAGCAGCTATCTCAACAGCTACTATACCCAGCTCGCAGGCGTCAGGATGCTTGAGGCAATCCGTCTCGACTACTTCCGCAAACTACAAGTTCTTCCTTTGTCGTTCATCCAAAGCAAGGCGTCGGGCGATCTGCTTTCACGCGGGCTGTCCGATACGGCCCAGCTTCAGTTTACGCTCACATTGCTCGCAAATGATGGCGTGAAACAGCCGATGCAATTATTGGGCGCGCTGGGGTTTCTCGTCGCGCAATCATTCAGTTCTCAAGGGGTGCTCATGGTTCTCGTTACTCTGGGAATCGTTCCTCTTGCGGTATTTCCTGTGCGCTATGTTGGACGAAAAGTGGTGAAGCGCGCCCGGGACATGCAGTCCCAGTTAGGTGATGTGACCAGTCAATTTTCCGAAAACCTATCCGCCGCACGCGAAGTAAGAGCGTTTAATCTCGAAGACCGGGAAACCGCTCGCTTTGCCAGTCTTTGCCGAGAGTTGATCACGTCGCAGATGAAGATCGCCAAGTACGCCCAGGCGCTCACCCCGGCGATCGAAGTCATCTCAGCGATCATGAATTGAAGCGCGGCTTGGCTGCACTCGACCGATTGGAGGCAGTCTTGAATGAGCCCGTCACGATTACGGACCCAACGGAGCCCATCAAACCGGGCCGCTTACGCGGCGACCTGGCGTTCGAAAATGTGTCTTTTTCATATAGCGCAGATGCTCCTGTTCTGCGTGACGTCGAGATTCACATACCGGCAGGTACCGTGTGCGCTCTTGTCGGCCCGAGCGGTGCCGGTAAATCCACTTTTGCCAATCTGGTGCCTCGATTCTACGATCCGACTGCAGGCCGGGTGTTGTTCGACGGCTTCGATGTAAAATCTTTCCGTCTCGCAGACCTGCGCACAAATATCGCGGTCGTTTCACAAGACCCGGTGCTGTTCAATGACACCGTTTACAACAATCTGCTTTTAGGCCGGTCCAATGCAACTCGCGAGGAAGTCGAACAGGCCGCACGCGATGCATTTGCCCACGACTTCATCACAAGTTTCCAGCAAGGCTACAACACGATCGTGGGTGAACGCGGTGCGCGCCTTTCCGGCGGTCAAAAGCAACGTCTCGCCGTCGCTAGGGCATTCCTCCGAAACGCTCCCATTCTTATCCTCGACGAGGCTACGTCCGCGCTGGATTCGGAGAGCGAGCAGAAGATTCAGATGGCCTTACGCAAACTAGTCGTTGGCAAAACGGTTCTGATCATCGCCCACCGGTTCAGCACAATCCGTGACGCCCATATGATTCTTGTTTTCGATCAAGGCCGAATCGTGGCAAGCGGATCGCATGGCGAGCTCTATGATCGAAACACGCTCTACCGCACGCTTTACGACCGGCAGCACGTAGCAGCTTAAGCGAACTCAGGTAGGCGAAAGTCGAAGGAGTTGTTCACGGTTTGCTGAAACAACATATGTGAATCACCGCTGGTCAAAATAGATCGAGCGAGGTTGGTTTGGTGCAAGCTTCACGGAAAGAATAAGTGCGCGGGAATACACTCTACAAATAAGGACAAGACACGAAGAAGTTCGCACGTCCGCTGTTAGTCGGTCTCGAGCAAAAAGATTCCCTGATCACCCTGCCCCCGACGGTTCGCTGCGTTTGCGAGACGTCTGAACCGAACTCGTCGCCAGTAACTTTCATGCTTTCGCTCCTGATACGAAATACCCTTTCGATAGTTTTCACTCATCAGATAAGCGATTTCGGATCCATCCCAGCCAATATACCCGACGCGAAATCCCACGCGACCAGCGAGGGAAACAAAGCCCGCTTGGCTAGGGACCAAAAGGTGACGCGGCGGATCGAGATTGAACCAATTCTCCCGATAAGTTCTCCAGCTGAGACTCGCGGCTAGCGGTATACGAACTAGCACTTTCCCTCCGGGATTGAGCTTCGCCCTCGCGGCCCGCAGCAAAGCATCTGGATCGGCCACGTGCTCGAGCACGTGGTGCATCATAATAAGATCATAGGATCCAGGCGCTGCTTCCAACTCAGCGCGCTTGAGCAAAAAGCCAGGCTCTTCGATCTCCGTCGGAGCGTAGGGATCTACGCCGGTCAGATTACTAAACCCGTGACGCTGCATGCGACGAAGCAGACCACCCGAACCACATCCGACGTCTAAAATACGAGAGTTAAGTCCGCATTGCGCGAGGCGACACCACTGGAAAAACGGATATTTGCGTTTAAGGGCCCCAATAAGTTGGCGACCAGCAAAAGAATTCGACTGGAGCAACCATTGAGAAAGCACCGTGCTTCCAGGTTTGGGACGTTTGGGTCGGCGCGGCGGCGCGTGAAATGAGTAATAGTCGGAAGGATAGTAATCAGCTAAATTGGTCGGAATCGTTTGAATACCCAGGCTACCGCACGCTGGACACTCGCCGTAAAAAAATTCCTGGCGCAGGCCGCAAAGCATTTCTCTCGTTTTGATCAGACGAAAAGGTCCATGGTGCCAACAAGAGCGGCACGTCATCGATGCAACGCCCTCACTCACAGCAGTTGGCTGAATGGTGTCCATACTTCGTTTTTAACACAGCGAATCGATTCGGTTGGACATGAAGTGTTTTTTCGAGACGCCGCTCGCTGCGCCAAATTACGAAGAATCCGCATTCATCGCCATTTTCGGTTAAATCGCCGGACTATCCGGACCCAAAGGCGGACTTTTTGTTCACGCGTTCCTAATTAGACACGCGATAACTGGCAATCATCGCGCGCATTGCAACCTGTCTGTGCCTCACGTTTGCAAATCGCCGGAACCTTCGCGTCTGAAAAAAAACTAAAAAAAATCGCGTGCAGCAATGTTGGTCGAGTCGTGGAATATTCGCCTCTAAACAAGGTGATTCCGCGGTGAACAGCCGCCGAGAATTTCTCGCTAAAAGGCGTCGGAAAAATCCGCGCAACTCTTGTTCAAATACTCCGTCGTTATTCAGCTTGGAGATGTAAGTTAGAAGATATTCACCACGAAAGATTTTATCAAAAATAATCATCGTTTTTTGGCACCGACTCCAGCGGCATCAGTCACAGCGCGAGATATCTTTTCCACTCTTCGTTGCCATACCATGCATTCTTCGTACGCCAAGGTGAGCGTCCTCGTTCCCACGTATAACTATGGGCGATATTTGCCTCAGACTCTGAATTCGATCCTCGCGCAAGAAGACGTCGATTTCGAACTCTTGGTGAGTGATGACGCTTCGACTGACAACAGCGCCGAAATTATCAGAAGCTACGCGCGTCGCGATAAACGCATCCGATTTAAACTGCACGAGAAGAACCTCGGCATGGTTGAAAATTGGAATTGGTGCCTGAAAGAGGCGCGCGGTGAGTACATCAAATATGTTTTTGGCGACGATGCCCTCACCTCGCGTCAAAGCCTCGGTCGCTTTGTCTACTTGTTGGACCTTCATCCTGAAGCTACAATCGCCACATCATCTCGCTTGATAGTAAATGACGCGTCGACCCCGACAGAAATTTGGGACGACTTGCGTTTTCCCGGAGTCTACACCGGACAAAGTCTTATCTATCGATGTCTCTGGCAGGACCGAAATCTGATCGGCGAACCGACCGCAGTGATGGTTCGGCGCAGCGCAATCGGCCGGCCTTTCGATGTGGCGTTGCGACAACTGGTCGACATGGAAATGTGGTTTTATTTGTTGAGCCAAGGAGATCTTGTGTACGAACCGACGCCGCTTTGCGCGTTTCGCTCTCACGATCAGCAACAAACCATTCACAACCGGCATTCCCACGTAGGCCCGCAGGAAAGCCTGAGAATCACTGCACGTTATTTTGCGGAAGCAAGCGAGTGCGCGACTGCTTCCTGGCACCCACTTCAACGCAGACAGATCATTTACCGGCGGCTCTACTATTCCGCGAAGCGAGTGGCTCGAACGCCCGAGGTGATATCTCAGGAGGCTGTGCTCAACAATTGTCTAACACCGCCTTGGCGCTTGGCCTGTTGGGGACTGCATCGAATGGGTCGACCGTTTAAGAATTTGGGCTATGCTCTTTCAAAACGTGCGAACACCCTGCGCCTTCGGCCGCGGCCACGCGATCTGGATATCAGCGCTTTTGTTGACGTCTATTCGTCGAGCGAGTCTTGTCCGGTTGTCGGTTTCAAGCAGACGAAACTGGCCTGAACAGATCAGTCGTGTCCGTGCAGGCGCTTGACGTGCTAGAGAACACCGGGAGTAATCGGTGTTTACTTCAAGCTGATGAGCGCTCCTGTCGAACCTCGCGTACTGGTCATGCGTCGCCGTTATCTCGGCGATGTCGTCTTGCTCGGCGCTCTCTTTCGCAATTTACGACTCCACTGGCCTCACGCACACCTCGCGGCCCTGGTCGAACCCAATTACGCTGGCGTGCTGGATCTCAATCCAGATGTGAATGAAAAGTGGGTTCTACCGAAAAAAATGGGCGCATGGCCGCTTTTTTTGGCGCGATTACGAAGCGCTGGTTTCACGCATGTCTTCGACTTGGACAACAATGATCGAACAGCCTGGCTGAGCCGCGTCACGGGGGCAAAATTTCGCGCGGTCGTCTGGCATGAGGGGACGCAGCCGCGTTGGAAGTCTCTTTATACCCACCAGGTTTACGATCCACCGGAAATCCATGAAAACCGGTCGATGGTTGAATACTATCTTTCGATTCTGGCCGCTGCGAACGTTCCTATCACGACGCGCACCGTGCGTTTGATTCCACGTTCAAGCGACATCGAAGCCATCTCAAGATACCTCGGCCCGACGGAAAAGATCCGACCGGCAAAGATTTTAATCCATCCGGGCAGCCGAAGTCGGTATCGCCTCTGGCCGGCGGAAAATTTCGCCGCCGTGAGCGATCTCCTCCAAGACAAACTGGGCGCAAACATATTTCTCGCTGGCGGCGGAGGCGAGCGAGCCTTGATCGAGGAAATTAAAGGCCACGCGAAATTGCACATCGTTTCGCTCGACGGTCCTTTGCCTGTCTCCCGGTTTGCAGCCTTGGCAAGCCAGGTCGATCTCATGCTGTGCCACGACAGCGGGCCGTTGCATATTGCGGCGGCCGTAGGCACGCCGGTGGTCGCTCTGCTGGGTTCACAAAACCCTGTCTTGTTCGCTCCGGTCGGAGATCATCACAGCGTGCTGCAAGCACCGACGCCCTGTACGGCGTGCGTATCGCCCGAAACCTGCGTGCCGGGCGACTCGTATCGAACCTGCTGCGTTCGCCGAATTTCAGTGGATCAGGTCTTCGAAACGATCGCCACTCGACTTCGCACAACGGCAAAGTCTGCTCCGGCGGGGTCGGAGCTTGGCGCATGAGCTGGCCGAACGTATCTCGCGCTCCGCTCGTCACGTTTGGCATACCCGCGTACAACCGCCCCGCCCTTCTCGTCGAAACGCTTGAGAGTATCGCCGCTCAGGAAAATTTCACCGACTACGAAGTCGTCGTGTGCGATGATGGAGGTTTACCGGAAACCAGAGCGATCGTGGAGAGATTTCCAGCCGACAAAGTCACTCTTCAGATCAATCAGCCGCCCCTAGGCGCGGTGGGCAATTGGAACCGCTGCATCCAAGCCGCGCGCGGTCGTTGGGTGATGGTCTTGCACGAGGACGATACGCTCTATCCGTGGTACGCCTCAGCCACTATTCCGCGATTGCGGGACGGTCTCGCAGCCATCTGCACACGCACTGTGCAGGGCGATCGTCCCGTCGCTTTAACGCGCCCAACCCATTTTTCCGTCAAAGAATATCCGGCGCCGTATTTTTTAAAAAGCGCCATGACTCCCTTTCCTGGTGTTCTTTTCCCAAGGGATCTCGCTCTGAAATTGGGCGGATTTGATTCCAGGTGGGGTTCGCTCGCCGACTACGACTTTTGGTACCGGCTAGCCTGCGCAGGGCGCGTTGAAGTGGTTCAACAAGTAGCTGCATTTTACCGCGTTTCAACCGGTCAGTGGACGGAACGCGAGTGGCCCGCCATGCTGCGTCGCGCGCATTTGCTGCGACTGCGCATGGCACGTCAGCAGTTCCCTGATCATCCTAACCGGGGCCTGTGGCTCGCTCGCTTCTTTACCTACCGCAACGCGTTAGCCTACGCGCGTCGCTTCTCCGAACGACCCGCCGGCCTCGCACGCGCCCAGCACCTTGGAAAAATTCCTCTTAGCGGCCTGCCCAGCGGGTGGATTTGGGCCGCGCTCAAATGTTTTGCCAGATGATGTCACCGCTCGTCACCGTCGCGATCCTCACCTATAATCGGGAGCGTTTCCTGAAGGAAACCCTCGCGGCCCTCGCCCGCCAGAATTATCCGATCGATCAATGGGAATTGCTCGTTATCGACAATAACTCAACCGACAACACGCGGTCTGTCGTTGAATCGTTCTCGAATGCGCGGCCCTCTCCCCGATATCTTCTAGAGACGAAGCAGGGTCTCGACCATGGACGCAACCGGGCGATTGCGGAAGCTCGCGGTCAGTACATCGTGCTGGCCGACGACGATATTTTAATGGAGCCCACGTGGCTAAGAGAATTAGTTTCTCCCCTCGTCGCCGACGCCGAGCACAAAATCGGCGTGGTGGGCGGTGAAGTGGTGCCCGTCTTTCCCGACGGTTTGCCGCCTTGGATGTCCGATGCGCACACCCCGCTGGATTATCGAAATGACGCTGGTCCGCTGCCGGCTCATCAGCTTCCTATGGGAGCTAATTTTGCCTTTCCTCGCTGGGTGTTTGACCGGCATGGACAGTTCCATACGGATCTGGATCGCCAAGGCACTAAACTCTTTGGCGGCGGCGATGCAGAAATAATCCGACGGCTACGCGCTGCAGGTTTGGAGGTCTGGTTCGTGCCGGCCGCAAAGGTATTTCACCAAATTCCCTCATCGCGGCTCACTTTTGGCTACGCCACAAGGCATGCGTTCGACTCGGCGCGGTCGCGCGTGGTGGATCGAGTAAAAAGCGATCGAGCGTCGGGCGCTTCACCTGCGAGTTATCTTTTGAGCCGGGCGTTCGGCAACGTCCTTAAAGTAATTGGTTTCATCGTGCTCGCCCTGCTCAACTTCGTCGTTCTCCGTTTCGGTTCAGCTAAGAAGGCGCTCGTCCGAGCGTGGAGGTCCTGCGGCTATCTTTATCAGATTACACGTTCGAGTCGCGGGAAACTTTAAATCCAAAAAGGCGTCTACTAGGCCGAATATGCCGGCACCTATGAACGCATCGGATGTATCCGTTTTCATCCTAACAAAAAACGAAGAAGAGAAAATCGAAGCCGCGCTTCGCAGCGTGTTATGGGCGCAAGAAATCGTGGTGATCGATTCTTTCAGCGACGATCGAACGGTTGAAATCGCACGCTCTTATGGAGCCGAGGTGGTACAAATTCCCTTTTCGGGTTTTGGCCTGCTTCGCCAGGCGGGCATCGAGCACACGCGCTACCCGTGGATCTTCAGTCTCGACTCCGACGAACGCTGTTCCGACGCCGTGCGGAATGAAATTTTGCGTATCACACGCAACCCTAGGCCCGCGGCTGCCTGCCGCAACTCTTCCGCCGCGGCCGCATGACATACCGCAATTCCGATCTAGTGCACGAGGGTTATGAATTAAACGGTCAACTGGGGAAACTAAACAATGCCATTGCCCAAATCCCGTACGGCGATCTCTCCGAGGCAATTCGCAAAATGGATCGCTATACCACGTTAAATGCCCGTCAGCACCTGGCCCGAAGCAGCAAGAGCAGCTTTTTCAAAGCAATCAGTCACAGCGCTTGGGCGTTTTTTAAATCGTACATCTTGCAGCGCGGTTTTCTGGATGGTCCCGCGGGTTTTGTGGTGGCTTTCCTGAGATTTGAGAATTCATTCTACAAACATCTGAAGCTCCTCGAGGCGAGAAACGCCGAGCAGCGAGCAAGTTCACGGCCGGTCGTGGTCAATTTACCCACCGCTGGATTAAAAAATCTGGTCGCGCTTGCCGGGAAAACTTGAACCATGGGTGGGCACCTTGCGTCCCAGCCTTGGCCAAAAACTCCGCTCAACTCCCTATTTCAGTCGTCATTGTCGCCCGCAATGAGGCCGCCAATCTGCCACGTTGTCTTGAAAGCGTACAAGACTGGGTCTCGGAGATCATTGTGGCGCTCAACGAAACGACGGACGAGTCCGAGGCCGTAGCCAAAAATCTCGGCGCCACGGTCCATCACGTTAGCTGGCAGGGTTACCGTGATACCAAAAATGCAGCAGTAACCCTAGCTCATGAAAAGTGGATCCTCGCGCTCGATGCGGACGAAGAAATTTCTCCCACACTAAAGCGTGAGATCGCGGACTTTTTCAGTCGTTGCGACGCCACGCGCTATGCGGGTGCCCGTTGCGCACGGAAGGTCTGGTTTCTCGGTCGCTGGATCACGCACGGCGACTGGTATCCGGATTACAATTTGAGGTTATTCAACCGCGATCAGGGTCAATGGGGCGGCGATGCAATCGTTCACGAAAAGGTCGAAGTGACCGGTCCTGTGGCGACGCTAAAGGGCGATCTGCACCACTATTCATTTCCGACCCTCGGCAGCCATGTCGCGAAGATCAATCCGTTCGCGGATCTCTTCGTCAGGCAAAAACGCGAAGAAGGTCGCGGCTTTTCTCTGATCCCCGCGGTGATCAGACCTATCTGGCGATTTTTCCGGGGGTATGTCATTAAATTGGGATTCCTGGACGGTTTCCCGGGTTTATATATCGCAGTCGCAACGGCGTTCGGTGCATTTGTGCGCTACAGTCGGCTTTACGAGGAGCAGGCGGCCAAACCACCCGATCCCCACTCATCCCGCTAAGCGAGTCTCACGACTGATAAATCTGTGTCCAAAGAGCCCTTCAAGTTCAGCCGGGCGATGGAAAATCTCATCGCAAGCTTCCGAAACGTACCGCAAGACACGAGCAGATCGTTTCGCCGCCAGACGCACTCAGTCGGTGAGACCGTCGACAAGCTCTTGGTCAAATACCAGATTGGGCATTCGTCGCCAGAGGACACCATTCGCAGCCGCTGGCCTGAACTTGTGAGTCCGGCCATCGCGGCATACTCCCACCCCGTCCGGATCGAACGCGGCCGACTCCTTGTCCTCGTTTCGCATGCGGTGGTGCGTGATGAGCTTTTTCGCAACCGAGCCAAGGTGGTCGAGAAGATCAAAGAGCTTCCAGGATGTGAAGCCGTCCAAGATCTGCATTTGCGGAGCGGTTAACGACACCCCTGAACAGTTTCGCGTTTAAAGTTTCAAGTTTAAGGTCGACGGATCGAGCCGATCTAAATGATTCAGGAGTCTCTAGCTCGGAACGTGGAATCTAAGCGCTTTAAATGGGGTCTATTCGCTGTGCAAAAATTTCGCTTGCGCCGCCGCTCCTCGTCCCGGATAAAGACCCCTTACGTTAGTGGCAGCCTGCAGGTTGCGGGTTGCTACCGTGATACCTTCGGATTCCCCGGAGGAGAACGGCGTCGCCGGCTTTACCGCGGGTGGCACGGGGCCTGCAAAGGTTCTATCACGCAACAAGCAACTCTCTCAAATGCCTGAAGTTATCAATAAGCCTGAAATCATTGGCCAGTTCAAAGTCCACGACAAGGACACCGGCTCGTGCGATGTTCAAATCGCACTGCTTACCGCTCGTATCAACCACTTGACCGAGCATCTCCGCACTCACCGTAAAGACTTTCACAGCCGCCGGGGTCTGCTCGCAATGGCCTCCCGCCGTCGCAAGCTCCTCGACTACCTGAAGCGACACGATCTAGCCAAGTACAACGACCTGTTGCAGCGCCTCAACCTGCGCAAGTAACCCATTTTGCTAAAAGGGCGATCCATCGACGGATCGCCCTTTGTCATTCACGACCCTGACGTTACGACCGGGATATTTCCGTAGGTCGCTTCACGAGAAGATGCCGCTTTTAGCGCGCCGGGATTCAAAAAATCCGTCTCGTCCTTGGAGCTCCCTCCCGAAATTTCTCTGGTCTGATTAGATCAGGTGGCAAAAACCCGTTATCGGTCTCATCCGCCCACGCCAACAGGCTGGCTTGCGGATGCTCTACGTTGAGGTAGCATAAACACCTACCCACATATGAATCAGAAAACCTCCGTTAAAGTTCCAGAATACGGTATTACGTTTGGCACGGGCTCTCTTGCCCACCTCGCCAACGGCGCCGTCACCGTCACGGTCGGCGAAACCATCGTATTCGTTTCCGCCACCGTCGCAGCCAACATCAAGCCCGGCCAAGACTTCTTCCCCCTTACGGTCGACTACCGCGAAAAATACGCCGCCGCCGGCCGTTTTCCAGGTGGTTATTTCAAGCGTGAAGGCCGTCCTTCCGAAAAGGAAATTCTCACCTCCCGTCTCTGCGACCGTCCTTGCCGTCCGCTCTTTCCCAAGGGCTTCCTCAATGAAGTTCAGGTCATCGGCCTGCTCTTGAGCGCCGACCAGATCAACGACTCCGACATCTCCATGGTCAACGGTGCCAGCGCCGCCCTCGCGATTTCGGACATTCCCTGGGATGGCCCGATCGCCGCGATTCGCGTCGGTCAGATCGATGGCCAGTTCGTCGCCAATCCGAACATCGAACAGATGTTCTCCAGCAGCCTCGACCTGATCTACGTCGGCACCGAAAAGGAAATGCTGATGATCGAAGGTTCGGCTGACCAGATCCCGGAAGACCGTTTCGTCGAAGCCCTCGCCTTCGCGCACACCGCCATCCAGCCGATCATCAAGGCCATCAAGGAGCTCGTCTCCCTCGCCGGTAAGCCCAAGGCCAAGATCGCATTAGTCACCGCGAAGCCTGAAGCCGAAGCCATCATCAAACGTGTCGCCGGTCCCAAGATCGTCGATGCCATCTTTGGCAAGGAAAAGGCCGTCCGGACAACCAATATCAAGGCGCTAAAGGAAGAAGCCAAAGCCGCTCTCGTTGCGGAACTCGGCGAAGGTAAGTTTGCCGATTCCGATCTCTCGATCGTCTTCGAAGAACTCCAAGAGCACGCCTATCGTTCGGCCGTTCTCGAACGTGGCGTTCGCGCCGACGGTCGCGACAGTCTCGCCCTCCGCCCGATCTCGGCTCAAGTCGGCGTCCTTCCCCGCGTTCACGGGTCCGGTCTCTTCCAACGTGGTGACACCCAAGGTCTCGTCATGACGACCCTCGGGCCGACCAAGGAAGCCCAAGATCTCGACGCCCTCACCGGCGGCGCGAAGTCGAAGAGCTTCATCCTCCACTACAACTTCCCTCCGTTCTCAGTCGGCGAAACCGGTCGCTTCGGCAGCCCCGGCCGCCGCGAAGTCGGCCATGGCGCGCTCGCCGAGCGTTCGCTCCTCCCGGTCGTTCCGCCCGAGGACATCTTCCCCTACTCGATCCGCATTACGTCAGAGATCATGGCCTCCAACGGCTCAACCTCAATGGCCTCGATCTGTGGCGGCTGTCTCTCGCTGATGGACGCGGGTGTTCCGATCGTTGCTCCGGTCGCGGGTATCTCCTGCGGTTTGATCACCGAGAAAAACGAAGCCGGTGAAATCACCAAGTCCGTCACCCTCACCGACATCATCGGTGAAGAAGATCACTTCGGCGATATGGACTTCAAGCTGGCGGGTACCACCACCGGTATCACTGGTTTCCAGCTCGATCTGAAGATCAGAGGTCTTCCTTTCGAAATCGCCAAGAAGGCCGTCTATCAGGCTCGCGATGCCCGCATTTCGATCCTCAAGACGATGATGGCCGCGATTCCTGAACCCCGCAAAGAGCTCAGCACTTACGCGCCCCGCATCCAAACGATTCAGATCGATCCAGAGAAGATTGGCCTGCTCATCGGACCCGGTGGCAAGACCATCCGCCGCATCACCGAAACGACCGGTGCTCAGATCGACATCGCCGAGGACGACTCTGGCAAGGTATTCATCTATTCGAATAATGCCGATGCCATGTCTCGTGCGATCCAGGAAATCGACGCCCTCTGCGGCGGCGGTTCTCAGATCGAAGCCGGCAAGATCTACCGTGGTGTTGTCAAAGGCACCAAGGAGTTCGGTGCGTTCGTCGAATGTATGCCGGGTAAAGAAGGCCTCGTGCATATCTCTGAACTGGCCGACTTCCGCGTCCGCCGGACCGAAGATGTTTGCAAGGTAGGCGACGAAATGTGGGTCAAGTGCATTGGTATCGACGAAAAGACTGGCAAAGTCCGCCTGTCCCGCAAGGCCGCCATGAAGGACCGTGAGGCCCAAGGCCAAGCCACGCAGGAACAAGCCGCCACCGCGACACCGACCGTCTAGGTTAACTATAACTGCTGTCCACTATCTGTGGTCGGCAATCGCAAAGCCGGAGACCCGAAAAGTCCCCGGCTTTTTCACGCCCGAATGATTCCTCGGCAACACACCTCTCGGTGGGAAACAGCCGGATTCCATCCGCTGATCCATCGCCATTTTTTCGCTCAGCGACCCAAGCATTTTCGAACGGACAAAACTTGAATTTTAGCCTCTTTCTCAAGTTATATCCGTTCGAAATGAGCCAAACTCTATCCACGCCGAACTGGGCACACTTTTGTGGAAAAGGTTCAGCACCGGCTTAGGAGCCATTTGGGAAATAGCGGTGTCGCTGAAGGGGACAAGGTGGGCCGGCCCGGGGCCCTCCGACGGCAACGGCAAGTAGAGTAAGCGTCTCATCGCAAAATGCCGCCGCAGGGACGCGACGGCCCACCTCCTAGCGACGCCGTCATCGCAAAAACCTGTGCTCCGTCGGCTTTCTTTGCTTCAACTATCTCCCGATGAAACCCCTCAAATCGTTATTGGTTATCTGCGTTCTTAGCTTCCTTTCGCACCTCGCTGCCGAAACCTTCACCCTTGAACGGACTATCCCGCTCACTGACGTCAAAGGTAAACTCGACCACTCCGGCATCGATATCGACGGTGGACGTCTGTTTGTCTCGGCCTCAGCCAAGAGCACTATTGAGGTCATCGATCTAAAGCAGGGCAAAATCGTTCACACAATCCCCGGTCAGTCCGAACCACAGGGTGTGCTTTATGTGCCGGAACAGGGGCGTTTGTACGTCGCCAACGGTAAGGACGGCACCCTCCGTGTCATTGACGGTAAAACCTACGCACAGATTGCCTCTATCCCCCTTGGCGAGGACGCCGACAACATCCGGTACGATGCCGCAAAGAAGCAGCTCTACGTCGGCTACATCGCGGGCGCGATGGCCGTCATCGATGCCACCACCAACAAGCAAGTGGACAACTTCACGCTTAAAGCTCACCCCGAGGCGTTCGCCCTCGAAAAGAATGGCCCGAAACTGATCATGAACACGCCCGATTCGCATAACATCACGGTTTATGATCGCGCGCAGAAAAAGATCTCAGCCGAATGGCCGATGGGTGAAATCAAAGACAACTTCACGGTCGCGCTCGACGAAACCAATCACCGCACCTTTATCGGTTCGCGCAAGCCACCGTTCTTCTTCGTTTTCGATACCGAGACGGGCAAGGAAATCGCCCGACTTCCGTTGCACGGCGGGTCGGACGATTTCCACTACGATGCCAAGCGCCATCAAATTTATGCCTCATGCGGTGAGGGTTATATCGACGTCTACGCGCAGATCGACGCCGATCACTATGCGCTCAAAGAGAGCGTCAAGACCATCCCGAAAGGCCGCACCTGCGCGTTCGACGGAAATACAATTTACCTTTCCGTTCAGGATGGTCCGAATCAGCCCGCCGAAGTTCGCTGCTATAAAATAAACTAGGCCAGATTCAATTCGGCGAAGTTCGACGAAATGTTTACGGTTTACTGTTAACGGTCGCCCAGATCGAGCCACTGGCCCGCTAACCGTAAATGGCAAACTGTGAGCCTCCTGCGTAGCCCGCCGCCCGAGCCCCGTTAACTAAGAACGACGCCGACATCCCGCTCGGAGGGGCGCACTGCGGAGCGTACTTCTCGACTTGATCGAACGCGTATGATCTTTGCCGGTACACCGACCACGATGACATACGGGGGTAAATCCTTCGTTATTACGGCACCTGCCCCAGCAATGCATCCGTCGCCAATCGTGACGCCGGGGAGCACGGTTACTCCTGCGCCGAGCCAGACATCGCGGCCAATTTTGACGGGCTCGGAGATCTCAGGCTGGAGACCGATAACGTCCTCGATCGCTGGCACGCCATGATTCGAAGTGATGATTTTGCAATGCGGCCCGATAAGCGTGTCTCGACCCACCTCAACGCCCCCACCTCCATAGATAATTGTATACGGACCGACGTAAACCCGCGGCGCCAATAAAATGGAGCCACCGCTCGGATGCAGGAGTGCACCGGTTGCGATCGTACACTGATCGCTGAGAAGAATACGTCCGGTTCGGTGCGGCCAGCGGTTTAAAGCAACCTGGGCATGTGCGCCCACCCGCACGCCAGTCCCCACTTCAACGCCCGAAAAGCGCAGAACAAAGAGTGTAAACCGGTTTAGCAAAAAGCCAGCGACGTAGAGCCCGAAAAGAAACATCCTTCGGAGCGAATTCATCACGATCTGAGCGGCATAGCGTGGTTTACAAATATCGGGGTGGGGTGGTGAACTCGGACCCGCTTGCTATCAGGAAAGTTTCTAAATTCAACGTAGGGGAATACCCTACGTATATTCTTCTATGCTTGCGCGACCGCGAAGCCGCACAAAACCAATCCGTCGAATCTACTAAATCCTGCGGCGCCTAGCGTGCGACGTCTTGCGCTCAAGCGTGGCCCGGAAGAACTGTCCGCAAAACATTCGGCCTGATCGAAACCTCGATCTCGACACCGTCCCGACCGATTTTATCGCGCTCCAGCACCACTGCGTCATCCAGACGGATTTCACCTCCGTGCACCACGAGCCTTAAATTTTTTACCTGCTTGGAATCTAAGACGGGTTCGTGCTCCGCGTTCGCCAAACAGCGCCCGAGGGTTTTCACTAAAACATCGCGCTCGTCATCGCGCACAGAAACAAGATCGAGCCATCCGTCCGAGGCGGACGCATCCACCGCGAGTTTAATCGCAGGTCCTGCCCGGGAAATATTCAGAATTTCGAGCAGGAGAAAATCTCCCGAAGCGTCGCGTTCGTCCGCCTCCACATCAATCTTCACGGCA
>WNFI01675624.1_pt2 | contig 23407 bp, 21 predicted proteins | sample 5400471 | NCBI WGS metagenome assembly WNFI01 (sample SAMN13153348, study PRJNA577476) | soil metagenome | isolation source: 100 cm saprolite on Douglas fir-dominated hillslope | place: USA:California | collected 2013-09-17
TGGAGCAGCCCTGCTTCACGGGCACGCTTCCCAAGCCGGGCAAGAAGCTGGTCGGCAAGAAGATCGAGTACTACCTCGAGGCTCAGAACAAGGCCTTCGAGCCCGCGCGCACCGCCGAGTTCGACCCCATCGTGGTGAAATCGGCCCAGGAGTGCAAGAAGAACGTCCCGGTCGCGCCGTTCCTGAACAACGCGACGGTCGCGGTGTTCCCCTCCGTGCCCGCCGGGTTCGTCGGCGGCGGCATCGGGACCGCTGCAGTGGTCGGGATCGTGGGCGCGGGCGCCGCCGTCGCCGGCACTACGGCCATCGTCGTGAGCAACAACAACAATGATACGACCACCACGACCATCGCCTCGAGCGTCAACACAACCACGACTCTGGCGACGGTGACGACGACGACCACGACCACCACGCTTCCCAAGGTCAACCACGCACCGAATGCGGTGCTGAAGGTCACGCCCGATCCTCCCCAGGGTCTCGGCCCCCTCACCGTCATCTTCGACCTGTGCTCGAGCAGCGATCCGGACGGCGATCCCCTGTCTTTCTTCTTCACTTTCGGCGACGGCGCTACGGCATCGGGCTCCTGCATCCAGACCCACACCTACGCCGCGGCGTTCCGTGAGGCGAGCAGAGGTGGCGTGAGAGCCCTCGACAGCAGCTACCTGTTCGAAGGCAGCGTCGTGGACCCGGGCGGCCTGAGCCAGACGCGCACGCGGACCGTCATCGCCACCAAGCCCGCACCGGTCTGCGACACGCCGTCCGTCGCCGTGACCGCCCCGAAGAACTTGGACTGCGTGCAGTCGTTCGGCACCCCCGTGGCCGTGACCGTGAACGTCACCGCCAACGACCCGCAGGGGATCTCCAACGTCAACGTCAAGGCCGTCTATGACAAGGACTTTGTTGCCGGGAGTTGCTCGGCGCCAGCCGCGACGCCGACGACGGACCAGCAGACCGCCAGCGGTTCGGCGCCGAACTTCACGGCGACACTGAACCTCAACGGGCCGCCACCCAGCTTCCCGAACCCCCCGAAGTGCTTCCAGATCGGGGCCACCGCCACGAACTCGTGCGGGTCGAGCGCAACGAGCTCACCGATCACGTTCATCATCGCCCGCGGCGGCTGCACTCCCGTTCCCTACGCGAAGGAGGTGCGCCGCGGGCTGGTCTGGTCCAGCGACCTCGACGTGGACGGCGGACGCCTCCAGATGATCGTCAACGGTTCGACGGCGTCCTACCCCCAATCGGGCCGTTCGTACGGCATCGCCGCGTTCGTCGACGGGCAGAACCGCGTCGAGGCCACGCTCGTGGAGGGAAAGGGCAAGGCGGGGCTGTGGCGTCTTGAATTCCTGAACTCGCAGGCCATCGCCGCCGGCAGCATTCACGTCGTCGCCGGAGACGTCGTGACCATCACTGAAAGCGCGCTCACGTTCCGATTCAACGGCACAACGGGCGAACGAATCGCATTCACTTTCGACAAGAAGTGACATCCGGCTCGGGGGGCGCGGCTCAGGCTACGGCCGCGCCTCCGGATTTCTTCACGTTCCTGAAGAAGTAGCCTTATCCGCTGGCTTTGCCTCCGGATCCTGCGCAAGGATGAGGCGTCTCAGCGCGTCCGGCAGTGGGGCCGACCGTCCGGCGGCGAAATCGTAGTGCACGAGCACTTTCTTCGACTCCGCGACGAGGCGCGCGGTCGCGCGCTCGTGCATGTCGGCCTCGAGCACGAACGACGAGCGGCCCAGGGAAGTCGCTCCGACGGAGATCTCCACCGACTCGCCGTAGGCCAGGGGCGAGCGGAAATCGATCTCGGCGCGGGCGAGGATCATGTCCAACGCGCCGAGCCCCGTCCGCTTCGTCGTGTGCAGCCAGTAGGCGATGCGGGCCGACTCGAAGTAGGTGAGGTAGACGGCGTTGTTGACGTGTCCGAGAGCGTCGAGGTCGCGGAACCGCACCGTCTCCACATGCCGGAAGCGGAAGCGCGTGGTCAGCAGCGCTCCTTCTCCGCCTCGACCAGCTCCTCTTCGATCTGCGTGGCCCACTGCGCGAGCACGGCGTCCGGCATGCGCGCGAGCCCTTCCTCGGCCACCGCGATCGCCTCGCGGTAGCGGCGCATCTCGCGCAGGCACCACACCAGCGTGAGGTAGACGGCGGCCGTCTGCGCGAAGTTGTCGCCCTCCCCGAGCACGGCGAGGGCCTCGTGGGCGACCTTCAGCGCCTCCGGATCGCGTCCGCGGTCATGCAGGCGGCGCGCGAAGGCGTTGAGGGCCTCGGCCGACCGCGGCCAGAGGTGGGCCGCCCGCTCGTTGAGCTCGAGCGCCTTTTCCCACTCGCGGTCTTCGGAATGCAGCGTCGCGCGCAGGATCAGGGCGCCGCAGTGCGCCGGGTCCGCGCGCAGGATCGTGTCCAGCAGGGGGACGGCCTCCGCGACCCGGCCCAGGCCCGCCAGCACGCGCGCGCGGTCGAACTCGGCGAGGAGGTTCACGCTCAGCGCGGCACGCGCACGCGCGGGAAGAAGCGATGCACGTAGTCCCGGAGCGCGGCGCGCGTGCTCTCGAAGGCCAGCTCGCCCCAGGGGATGCTCTCGGGCGGGAAGGCGCGTGCGGCGCTGCACTCGTCGCCCGCCCCCAGGGTGCCGCCCACGACCTCGGCCGCATAGACGACGACCACGACCTCGCTGCTCGGGAACGAGTACACGTCGAGGATCCCGGTCAGGGTCACGCGGAGCTTGGACTCCTCCAGCGTCTCGCGGACGGCGGCCGCGCCCACGGCCTCGCCGCGATCCACGAACCCGCCCGGGAACACCCAGCTGCCGAGGCGCGGCTCGATCGACCGCTTCAGGAGCACGATGCCGCCGTCGACCATGCAGATCGTGCAGGCGGCGACCTTGGGGTCGAGATAGAACACGAACGCGCAGGCCTGGCAGACGAGACGCTGCGGCTCGGACTCCTTGAGAACGCGCCAGGCGAGGGTACCTCCGCAGCGCGGACAGAACCGGTAACCGGAGTCGGCAGGCGGCATGCGACCCCGATTATGGCGCATCCGGGTGCCGGCGCTCCGCGGGCGCGGAAACCGCCTTGCGGGAAGCGGTCTATGATGGGCGCGGAGGTGGACATGCGGCGGCCCGCTCGTGCACTGATCGCCGCGGTGGCCCTCGTCGGCACCGGCGGCACGTTTTCGTCCGCGCGCCCGGCCGACCTCCCCGAGGTGGCCAGGCGAGGCACCTTGCTCGTCCTGGTCATGCCGGACACCCGGCGTCCCGAGTTCTTCTCGCTGGCCCCGGGAGCGCCGCCGGGCTTCGATCAGGAAGTCCTGCAGGGCTTCGCCGGCCTGCATCACCTCACGCTCACGCCGGTCGCGGTGACGTCCTGGGACGCGCTCATTCCGGCGCTCGTCGAGGGCAAGGGCGACCTCATCGGCGGCCGCTTCACCGCCACCGACTTGCGGCGCAAGCTCGTGGACTTCACGACCGAGGTCTTCCCGACGCGGCTCGTCGTGTTCACGCGCAAGCCCCATCCTCCCGTGCACACGCTCGAACAGCTCCGCAAGGAGAAGGTCGGCACGATCAAGGGCACGAACATGGTGGAGGCCATCGCCGCGGCGGGGATGCCCGCGGCCAACCTGGACGACGGCATCCCTCCCGGTGGCTTCGACGAGGCCCTCCGCGCCGGCCGCATCACGGCCGCGGTCTGGGGCGTGGAAAGCGCGATCGCCAGCCAGCGGCAGGATCCCGAGCTGCAGCTCGGCACCTTCGTCGGACCACCCGCGAGCCTCGCCTACGCGGTGCGGAAGGGAGACCACGCCCTTCTCGACGCGCTCAACGAGTACGTCGACAACCTCCGCAAGACCCCGAGCTGGAGCCGCCTCGTCGTGAAGTACTTCGGCGAGGCCGCGCCCGAGGTCCTGAAGAAGGCCCGCGGCCAGGAAGGCGCCGCGGACACGCGGTGAACGTCGTCCTGCGGTACCACGAGATCGCGCTCAAGGGCCGCAACCGCCCGTTCTTCGTGGAACGGCTGGCCGTCAACGCGCGGCGGCTCCTGGCCGACCTGGGCGGCCGCGTCCACGTCCTGGCCGGCCGCCTGCGCGCCGACCTGCCGGACGACGTGCCGTGGACGGAAGCGCAGCGCCGTCTCGGCGATCTGTTCGGGGTGGCGAACTTCTCGCGCGCGCACGAAGTGCCGCTGGATCTCGACACGCTCAAGCGCGACGCCACCGCCGCCGTCGCCGCCCGTGGCCCGGCCTCCTTCCGTGTCACCGCCCGCCGTTCGTTCAAGGCCTTTCCGCTCAGCTCGCCCGAAATCGAGCGCGAGCTCGGGGCGGCCATCCACATCGCGACCGGAATCCCGGTACGCCTCGAGCAGCCCGACCTCACCGTCTACGTCGAGGTCCTCGCGGACCGCATCCTCTATTCGTTCGAGCGGCAGCCGGGCGCGGGCGGGTTCCCCGTGGGCACCTCGGGCCGCGTGGCCGCGCTGATGTCCGGCGGCATCGATTCGCCGGTGGCGGCCTGGCGCATGATGAAGCGCGGCTGCACGGTCCTCCCCATCCACTTTCACGCCTTCCCGCTCCAGGACCGCACCACCATCGACAAGGTGACGGACCTCGCGCGGATCCTGACGCGCTACCAGCTCCGCACCCGCCTCCTGCTCGTGCCGTTCGGCGAGGTCCAGCAGACGATCGTCGCCTCCTGCCCCGCCCCCCTGCGCGTGGTCCTGTACCGCCGGTTCATGGTTCGCATCGCCGAAGTGCTGGCCGCGCGCCACCGCGCGCGGGCCCTGGTCACGGGCGAGAGCCTCGGCCAGGTGGCCTCGCAGACCCTCGACAACATGACCGTGATCGGCGAGGTCGCGCGCGGCCTGGTGCTGCGACCCCTGGTCGGCATGGACAAGGAGGAGATCACCCTGCAGGCCCGGCGCATCGGAACGTTCGAGGTGAGCACCCTGCCCGACCAGGACTGCTGCCAGCTCTTCGTGCCGCGGAGCCCGGCCACCGCCGCCACCCTCGAGGAAGTCCAGCGCGCGGAGTCGGTCCTCGACGTGGACGGCCTGGTGCAGGCGGCCGCGCGTCAGGCCGCCGAGGAACGCTTCGAGTTTCCCGCGGTCACGGCCTCCGCGGCCGCTTACGGCACGGCCGGGGGCGGTGCGGCCTCACGCAGCTCCGGAGGCAAAACGATCGGCCCGGCGTAGACGCGCGCGTAGTCCAACCCGTGCCGGCGGACGGTGTAGAGCGGCTGTTGCTGAGACGCGACGTACGCCACCAGGGCGGCATCCGGCCACCCCGTCTGCATCGGCCGGATATAGATGACCACCCGATCCGCGGCCAGCCACTCGTCACCTGAAGGTGAGATCTCGATCGTGCGGCCATGGAAGTACGGGGCGAAAGCGGACGCGAAGCCGGGCACCGCCGCCACCCGGGATGCGGCGCCGGGCTCGGCATCGACGTACCATGCTGCGCGCTCCAGCTCTTCTCCCTGCCCGATCACGAGTACGCGGCCGGCCGCGGCCGGTCCGCCGAGGAGCGGGTTGTAGAACGTGATGCCGTCCGGAAGGTAGGGCAGAAGCATCGCCAGCTGACCCACGGCGACGGCCGCGGGGACGAGAACGGCCGACGGCCTCGGCCAGCGCGCGGCCAGACGATCGCGGACCAGGTCCCATCCCGCGCCCGCCAACAGCGAAAGAAACGGTACGACGGGCAGCAGGTAGCGATCCACGCCGGCCTCGCCGGCGAGGCGCAGGAGAACGAGCGTCACCAGCACGAGGCCGGCCAGCGCTTCGAGCGCCGCCCGCCTCGCCTGCCGGCGCCGCCAGGCGGGCCACAGGAGCGCGGCGACACAAATGAGGGCGCCCATTTGCGTCGGCGGCGTGAAACGCCAGGCCAGGACACGGACGTAGAAGCCCCCCCCCGTGTCGTCCGAGCGGAACGCGTTCACCCGGGCCAGCCGCCGCTCTCCACCACCACGACGCAGATCAGCAGGGGGACGGCGAGCAACACCGCCGGCAGCTTCGTCGCCACCGCCAGCCCGAAGGCCAGACCGGAGAGGGCGAGCCGGCGGCGGTTGCCCTCGCGCAAGTAGAGCAGGAACCAGAGCGCCGCCACCGCGCCCAGATCCGTGGCCAGCGCGTCGGTGGTGATGAAACGCTGGTAGCCGAGGAAGAACGGCTCGAGCGCGAGGAGAGCGCAGCCCAGCGCCGCCGGCCGATAACCGAGCCATTCCACCGAGAGCAGCGCCATCAGCGCGAGGAGGGCCGCGGTGAGGACCGCCTGAACGCACCGCGGGGCGACATAAGCCGCCAAAGGGGGGAGCGGGTCGGCGGCCAGCCGTTGCGCACAAGACTCCCAGGTCCCCTCCCCGACCATGGCGCACAAGCCCACGTCGGAAAGCCCCACCAGCCACATCGTCGTCACACCCGGATGAGGCCGCGTGTAGGTCGCGAAAAGCTCACCCCTCGCCAGCGCGGCCACGAAGGCGCCGCCGCGCCGGATCCAGAGCGCCTCGTCGATGTTGAGCGGCCGATCGACGGCGGCGAGACGCAGCACGGCCGAGACGAGGAATACCGATGCGACGAGCGCGCGGCGCGCGGAACGCTCGTGCGGGTCGGCCGTCGTGGACGAGGTCATCTTCGGGCCGGGAGTATACTCACCGGCTCGTGATTCTCCTGACCGGCGCCACCGGGTACATCGGTATGCGGCTCGGCGCCCGCCTTGCCGCCACCGGCGAGCGACTCCGCTGCCTCGTCCTCCCCGAGGATCCCGTGGACCCGGGGCGGGCTTTCGCCACGGACGTGGTGCGGGGCGACGTCACCCGCCTGGACTCGTTCCTCTCGTACGGGGAAGGAGTGACCACGATCGTCCATGCCGCGGCCGTGATGCCGCCGGCAGCGCCGGACCTCATGCACGAGGTCAACGTGCGCGGCAGCGCGAACGTGATCGCGTTCGCGCAGCGCTGGAAGGTTCCGCGGATCGTCTATCTCTCCGCCGTCTCCGCGGCCTACGCCAAGAAGAACGCCTACGGGTCGTCCAAGGCGGAGGCCGAGCGCCTGGTTCGGGAGTCGGGACTCGAGTACACCATCCTGCGGCTCACGATGGTGTACGGTCCCGCCGGCGGGCTGCACTTCCAGAAGCTCGTCTCCCTGCTCACGCGCGTCCCTCTCCTCTGTCCGGTGCCCGGGCCCGGCACCGCCCGCCTCCAGCCCGTCTTCGTCGAAGACGTGGTCCACGCCGTGGAGCTGGCGCTCCGGTCACCCGCCGCCGGAGGGAAGACCTACAACGTGTCCGGAGGCACCGTCCTGCGCTTGCGCGATCTCATCGACCAGATCGTCGCCATCCAGGGCTTGAGGCGCCGGCCCCTCAGCCTGGAGGAAGGGTTCGCGCGCACGTTCGGCGGGACGACGACTAGGGCGCCGTCACCCTGACCCGACAAGACGCCGCCTGCTGGCCGCCGTCGGTGGAGGCGCTGAGGGTCGCCGTATAGGTGCCCGACGTGTCGTAGGTGAAGAGCGGGCGCGCGGTGTGCACGCCCAACCCGCTCCCACTGCCGCCGAAATCCCACTGGTAGGCGCAGTCGTCGAAGAGGCAGAAGCTCGGCGTGGCGTGGAACTGGACGGCACGTCCGCCTTTGGGTGTCGCCTTGCAGCTCAGCAGCCGGAACACGCCGTAGAGGGTGACGGTGTGGCTGCACACCGCGCTCGACCCCCCGCTGGTCACGGTGAGGACCTCGCGGTAGGCGCCCGGAGCTGCGTAGGTGTGGACGGGCGCGCGGTCGGTGGAGGACGTGCCGTCCCCGAAATCCCAGCGGTAGGTGAACGCTCCCGTCCCGCCACTGGGATCGGCGCGGAAGGAGACGGCGGCGGGGGCGATGGCTTCCGCCGGGTCGGCCACGCAGGAGAGCCGGACGTCCGAGTCGAGGCGCACGGTCAGGGGACCGGCGGTGACCGTCTGGTCGCCCGACGAGACCTGGAGCTGGACGTCGAAGCTCCCTCCGCTCAAGAACTGCACGCGGGGGTTGGCGGCGCTGGAGGTGCGTCCGTCGCCGAACGACCACTGATAGCGGTATGCTCCATCGCCGCCGTGAACGTTGGAGGTGAAAGTGATTTCGAGGGGAGCGCGGCCGGAGCTGGCGGAGGCGCTGATCTCCGCCTTCAGGGTGCCGCCATCGCCTGCCGGAATGATGGGGGCGGCCGGGTGCCCGTTGCAGCCGGCGGCCAGGGCGGCCGCTAGGGCCAGGATCAGGACGGGCCAAGCGCGCGTGGATCCAGGGAGCGGGCTCATACACGCGTTATGCCCCAAACGTGCGGCCCTGTCCAGTACGGGTATAATCCCCCCGTCCCTGAGGTCCTCGTTGTGACGGAGTCGCACCGGCGCCAGCTCATCGACATGGTCGCCCGCCCCGAGGACGAGGTGGACCTCGCGCGGGCCTCCCTCCTGGTGGCCTGCGACGAGTATCCGCAGCTCGAGGTCGATCTCTATCTGCAACGGCTCGATACCATGGCGGACACCGTGCGCGGCCGCCTCGGCGCCTCCGCGGAGGCGGCGATCGCCGGCCTCAACCGCGTGCTCTTCGAGGAGGAGGGCTTCCGCGGGAACACGCGGGAGTACTACGATCCCCGCAACAGCTTCCTCAATGACGTGCTCGACCGGCGCACGGGAATCCCGATCTCCCTCTCCACGGTCTACATCGCGGTGGGGCGCCGCGCGGGCGTGGACGTGCACGGCGTGGGGCTGCCCGGGCACTTCGTCGTGCGGGTTTCGGCGGCGGGCGGAGACGCGCTGGGGGACCCCTTCAACGGCGGGACGGTGCTGACGCCGCAGGATTGCCAGGACCGCCTCGACCGCATCTACAGCGGGCGGGTTCGCGTGGCGGCGGACATGCTCGCGCCCTGCCCGCCCCGCTCCGTGCTGTCGCGGATGGTGCGGAACCTCAAGGCCATCTACCTCAAGGCGGACGATCACGAGCGCGCGCTGCGCACGGCGGAGCTGCTCGTCCTCCTGAACCCCGGCGCGGTGGAGGAGGTCCGGGACCGCGGCTTCGTCCTGGCCGCCCTGGAGTGCTACGCCCTGGCCGCGGCGGACCTCGAGGCGTACGTCGAAGCCGTCCCCCAGGCCCCGGAGACCCTCCAGTTGCGGGCCAGGATCGCAGAGCTGCGCCACAAGGCGGCGCGCCTCAACTAGTCAGAGAAGGAGCTTCCATGAGCACGACGAAGATGGCGGAGACGGGCAACCTCAAGGCGATCGAGGACCTCCTGGGCAGCGACGCGCGCGCCCTGCTCGAGCACCGCTGTCAGGGCATCCCCAGGGAGAGCATCCACGCGCCCGGCCCCGACTTCGTGGACCGCGTGTTCATGGGCACCGACCGACCCGTGCCCGTGCTCCGCTCGCTGCAGCAGATGTTCTCGCACGGCCGCCTGGCCAACACCGGCTACCTCTCGATCCTGCCCGTGGACCAGGGCATCGAGCACTCCGCGGGCGCGTCGTTCGCCAAGAACACGCTCTACTTCGACGCCGAGAACATCGTGAAGCTCGCCATCGAGGGCAGCTGCAACGCGGTGGCCTCCACGCTCGGCGTGCTGGGTATCGTGGCCCGCAAGTACGCGCACAAGATCCCTTTCATACTGAAGCTCAACCACAACGAGTTCCTCACCTACCCGAACAAGTACGACCAGATCATGTTCGCGCGGGTCAAGCAGGCGGTGGACATGGGCGCGGTGTCGGTGGGCGCCACCATCTACTTCGGCTCGCCGGAGTCCACGCGCCAGATCCAGGAGGTCAGCGTGGCCTTCCAGCAGGCGCACGAGCTGGGGCTGGCCACCGTCCTCTGGTGCTACCTGCGCAACCCTGCCTTCAAGACCGCGGAGAAGGACTTCCACGTGTCGGCCGACCTCACCGGGCAGGCCAACCATCTCGGAGTCACGATCGAGGCGGACATCATCAAGCAGAAGCTGCCGGAGAACAACGGCGGCTACCTCGCCCTCTCCACCAAGGAGAGCCCGTACGGCAAGATCGACAAGTCGGTGTACGACAAGCTGGCCTCCGACAACCCGATCGACTGGACGCGCTACCAGGTGGCGAACTGCTACATGGGACGCGCGGGCCTGATCAACTCCGGCGGCGCCTCCTCGGGCGAGAGCGATTTCAAGGAAGCGGTGCGCACCGCCGTCATCAACAAGCGCGCGGGCGGCATGGGCCTCATCTCCGGACGCAAGGCCTTCCAGCGGCCGATGCCGGAAGGCGTGCGCCTGCTCAACGCCGTCCAGGACGTGTACCTCAACAAGGAGATCACGATCGCTTGAGCGTGACTCCTAACCCGGCGCCAGCTCGAAGGTGCCGACCGTCGTCTTGCCTCCGGGATCGACGGAGACCGTCCCCGTCAGCTTTTGGCCGTCCCACTTCCCCTGGTAGTACCGGGGGCCGGCGCCCGTCTGCACGGAGAAGCGGACGGCGCCTTTCTGCTGCACGACGCCGAGGAGGGGCTGGGTGACGCTCAGGGCGCGCTCGTAGGTGAAGGTGCCGCCGGTGCCGGCGAAGACGGCGGTGATGTAGGTCAGCCGGCCGGAGTCCGTTTCCGAGCCCGACCAGCGGCCGTCGAGGCGGAGCACGGGACCGGCGGCGGGAGCGGCCGTCGCGGCACCCGCCGGCTGCCCCGTGCCGCCGGGGGCGGCGGCGGACGGCTCCTTCACGCTGACCGGTATCCGCAAGCCGATCGTTCGCAGCGCCTCGCGCATCGGCGGCCGCGCCTCGGCGATGACCTGCCGCGGCACGCCGACGGTCACGGCCTTCCGCGCGAGCGGATGGAGATCGGCGAGCACGCGGCCTTCGGGGGCCAGGTCCGCGGCGAAATGCGGCTTGTCGCCGCGGACGAGGAGGAGCACGAGGTCGCGCGCGACCGCCTCCCACCATACCGCCACCCGGGCCGGAGAGATGGGCCCCGCGCGGTCCTTCAGGCCCGTCCAGTCCTCCTCGTAGCCCGCGGCATCGTCGATCGTCACGTCGAGGAGCGGCGTGTCGCGGCCGGCCACGACGAGGGACGGACTGCCGTCGAGACCGCGCGCGCGCACGTCCCCGTCGACGGTGCCTTTCAGCGCCGCCCCCGCCTCGTTGAGCCGTCGCTCCGCCTCCAGCGCCCGCTCGCCCACGGACCGGCCGCCGCTGGCGCTGAGCACGAACGCGGGGCCGAGGCCGGTCGTGAGGACCGCGTGCTCGTGGCCGGGCGTGTCTTCGAAAGGCTCAGCCACGAAGCGCAGGTCGATGGGATCGGGAGCGGCGCCGACCACGAGCCGGGATTGCCCGACGTGCTCCACGCCCGGGAGCCGGACGTCGACGGTCGTCTCTCCGGGCGCGGCGCGCGGCACGATCACCTTGAGCTCGCTGCCGGAGGCGGCGGCCACCAGCGCGCGCGTGCCCCCCACGCGCACGTCGTTGGCGGACGGCTTCACGTCGAACCCCCGGCCGGCCACCGTCACCACGTCACCGGGGGCCGCGCTCGCCGGCGCGACCGAGAGCACGAGAGGAAGGCGACCCACGACGAAGGGAGCGGGGTTGGAGGTGTCGGCGCCTGTCGTCACGCGCACCGGGAACTCCGTGCCGGGCACACCCTGGAGCGCGGGCACGGTGACCTTGAGTGACGTCGGCGAAGAGTCGAGCACGGTGGCGGCGACGCTCCCGAACTGCACGGTGGCGCCCGCGCCCCATCCCGCTCCCGCCAGCACCACCTCCTCCCCGGGCATCGCGACCGATGGCGAGATGCCGTGGATGCGCGGGGCTTCGAACACGGCCACCGTCGCCGCCTTCGATTCGCGTCCGTCCACGAGGACGACGACCGGTACCGGGATGTCGCGGCCGCCCGCCGCCGGGACCTCGGGGATCTCGACCTGGAGGCGGGTCGGCGAAGCCTGGACGACGCGTCCGGGCTTGCCGCCGAACGAGACGACGTTCGCCTGCGGCGTGGCCCCGAAGGCGGCGCCCTCGATCGTCACGCTCTGGCCGAGCCCGACGCGCGCCGGCGTGATCGACGCGATCGAGGGCGCACGGGGCGAGCGCAGGAGCATGACGCCCGCCCCCACGGCGACGAGGAGGAGGACCGCGCCGCCGGCGATGAGGGCAACGGGCGGTGAAGACCGCCGCGCGGCGGCGCCCCGTGGCGTGGACGCCGGACGCGGCGGCACGCTGCGCGGCCGCGGCGGCTCGGCTTCGTCCTCCCGCTCCGGCGCGGCCGAAGGAGGCGGCGTCGGACCGTGGCGGCGGATCGGCCGCGGCGCCGGCTTGGCAGCGGCGCTCGCCTTTGGAGGCGGTACCGGGGGCGGCTCCGGCGCCGGAGCCGGATGCGGCGGGGCGGCCGCGGGGGCAGGGGGAGACGCCGACGGGTCGAACGGCTCTTCGACGAAGAACAGGTTGTCTTCCGCGGGCGGGGGAGGTGAGGGAGGAGGCAGCGGCGGGGCGGGCGCGGCGGGTGCGGCGGGCTCCTCCATGAAGAACACGTCCTCGCTCGGCGCTGCGGGCGCGGCCGCGACCGGGGAGGCCGGGGGCGGCGGCGGCTCCGCGGGCGCGACGGCCAGGAGGTCGCCCAGATCCCCCATCGGATCGACGGCGTCGGCCGGCTCCGCGTCGGCGAACACGACCACGTCCGAGGAAGGCTCCTCCGGTATCACGACCACGGGCAGGGCGGCCCCGGCCACCCGGCATTGGAGCATGACGCTCGTCTCGTCGCCGGGCTTCCCGAGCCAGAGCACGTCACCGTCCCGCAGCGGCGCCTCTCCGCTCACGCGCGTGTCGTTGACGTACAGGCCGTGTGGGCTGCGCGTGTCGTGGACGATCAACTCCCCCTGGTTCTCCGAGAGGCGCGCGTGGATCGGGCTGACGCCGGGGAGGTCGAGCACGAGCCCGCAACCCGCATCGGCGCCCACGAGGATCTCATCCTCGGAGCCGTCGATGTCGAGGCGGGTCCCGGCCAGGGGCCCGCTGAGCACGGTCAGGCTGGCCGCCATCGTGGAGCGCAGTCTAGGGCCCGCGCGCCGAGGTGGTCAAGGTCGGACAGGCGGACGCTATAATCGCGGCCATGCCCGAAGGCGCGGACCGGGCCCGCAAGGTGTTCACCTACGACGAAGCGGCCCGCCTCCTGCCCGAGGTGCGCCGTCTCACCGACGAGGCCTACCGCGCCGTCGAGGCCATCTCGGAGAAGGCGTCCAGCACGGAGTCGGCGCAGCCTGAGGTCGAAGCCGTGGTCACACGCTGGGCCAACGACGTGATGAACATGGGCATCGACGTCAAGGGCCTCTGGCTGATCGACTTCGACAACGGCTCCGGATACTACTGCTGGCAGTACCCGGAAGAAGGATTGCAGTTCTTCCACACCTACGAGGAGGGTTTCCGCGGCCGCACACGGATCCATTGAATGCCTGATCTCCTGGAGAAAACGTTTGGTTTCGCGCTCATCCTGCTCCTCCCCCTCGTCGTCGTCGGGGGCGCGCTCGTCACGCTGTTCGCGGTGGGGGCCCTCTTCGACGCCCTCGCCCACCCGAAGGAAGTGCGTGGCCGCATCGAGGCCGCGTTCCAGCGGCCGCCGCGGCCGCCGCGGATGGCGGGACCGGACCACTACTACCAGCCGTACTGGTCGGGCCGCAGCTAGCGCGCGGGCTCGGCCACCATCCGCATCCCGTGGCGCGGGCGCAGGGTCATGAAGGCCTGCAGCTCCACCGGATGGCCGGGCAGGAGGCGCAGCCTCCAGCGCTGGCCGATGGTGGCCAGGAGCAGCACGCCCTCCATCCACGCGAAGGGCTCGCCGATGCAGCTGCGCGCGCCCGCGCCGAACGGGAAGTAGGCGAAGCGCGGCCGCGCCGCTTTCGCCTCGGCGGTGAAGCGGCCAGGGTCGAAACGGAGAGGGTCGGGCCAGAAGCGCTCGTCGCGATGCACGATGAACGGCGAGAGGGCGAGGATCGCGCCCTTGCGGATGGCGAACCCCCCCAGGGTGAGGTCGCGCAGCGCGCGGCGGCCCATGCCCCAGGCGGGCGGGAACAGGCGCATCGACTCCGCCAGAACCATCTCCGTGTAGGGGAGCGCGGGCAGGTCCTCGAACCTGGGGGCGCGGCCACCGAGGACGCGGCGGAGCTCGTCTCGCCAGCGCGCCTCCACCTCCTCGTTCTGGGACAGCAGGTACCACGTCCAGGTCAGCGCGTTGGACGTCGTCTCGTGCCCGGCCAGGAGCAGCGTGATCACCTCGTCCCGGAGCTGGCCGTCGGTCATGCGGCCGCCGCCCTCCTCGTCCCGGGCCAGGAGCAGCATGGAGAGGAGGTCCCCGTGGTCGCCGCCGTCGCGTTGCCGCTGCGCGATCAGCCGGTAGACGAGCGCGTCGAGCCGGACCACCGCGCGGTCGAAGCGGACGTTGCTCGGGAGGGGCAGCTTCTGGATGAGGCCGAACAGCGGGAGCGAGAAGCGCGGGAAGAGCGCGATGATCGAGGCGAGGTCCTCGCGCACCTCGTCCGCCGACGCCGCGACGTCGGTGCCGAAGAGCGAGCTCGAGACGACGGCGAGGGTCAGTCGCATCATCTCGCCGTCGACGTCGAGCACCTGCCCGGCGGACCAGCCCTCGCGGGCCCGCACCGTCCGCCGGACCATGTCGTCCGCGTAGGCGCCGATGCGCTGGCGGTGGAAGGCGGGCTGGGCGAGCCGCCGCTGGCGCGTGTGGAACTGCCCCTCGCTCGTGAGAAGGCCCTCGCCGAGGAACAGCTTGGCCCATTCCAGGCCGCGGCTCTTGCTGAAGTCGTGCTGGTGGGTGACGAGCACGTCCTTGATCAGGTCCGGGTGCTTCAGCAGGTAGACGTCGCGCGGTCCGGGGCGGAAGCGGACGACGTCCCCCGGGTAGTCGCGGGCGATGCGGGAGAGGAAGGCGAGCGGATCGCGCCGGAACGCGAACAGGTGGCCCACCAGCGGAGGGCCCTTGGGACCCGACGGAACGGGCTCCGCGCTCATCCTGTGAGAGCCTACTCCGGATGACGACTTCCGACCCCTCCGATCCCACCACGCGCTTCAGCGACCGCGTCCAGGACTATGTCCGCTGGCGTCCCGGCTATCCGCCGGCCGTCCTCGAGGCGTTGCGCGCCGACCTCGGGCTTCAGCCGTCGCACGTCGTGGCCGACGTCGGGTCCGGCACCGGGATCCTGTCGCGGCTCCTGGTGGAGAACGGGAACGTCGTGTACGGCGTGGAGCCCAATCGCGAGATGGCGGCGGTGGCCTCCTCCGCCCCGGCGGCGGCGTCGCCCTGGTCTGGAACCTGCGGCGCCTGGACTCCACGCCCTTCCTCCGCGATTACGAGGCCTTCCTGCGTCAATGGTCCACCGATTACGAGGAGGTCAGCGCGCAGTACGCCAAGCAAGAGTCGCTGCGCGGCCTGTTCGGAGAGGCAGGGTGGCAGGAGCGCCGTTTCGACAGCGCGCAGCACTTCGACCTCGAGGGCCTCCGCGGCCGGCTCCTGTCCAGCTCGTACACTCCGAAGGAAGGCGATCCGCGTCGATCGGAGATGCTGGCCGCCCTGCCCGCGGTGTTCGAGGCGCACGCCCGAGATGGTCGCGTGGCCTTCGAATACGACACGCGCGTGTTCCTGGGCCGGCTGGGCTGACCGTCCGCCGCGCGCGTTTATACTTGGGGTTTGACTCCCACAAACGGCCTCTTGTCGTGGACACGCGCGCACGTGGAGGAGATGACGGCGCTCCTCGCGGAGATCTGCGCGATCGAGTCGCCCTCCACGGACCCCCCGGCGGTGGCGGCATTGGCCACCCGGCTGGCCGCGGACGTCGAGGCGGTCGGCCTCGTGCCCGAGCTGGTGCCGGTGACCGGGGGCGGTCCCATCCTCCGCGCGCGCGGCCCGGAGGGAGCGGCCGGCGGCCCCCCTCCCGTGATGCTGCTGGGCCACCTCGATACCGTCTGGCCGCTGGGGACCGTGGCCACCCGCCCCGTGCGCATCGAAGACGGACGGCTGTACGGGCCGGGGTGCTACGACATGAAGGCGGGTCTCGTGGTCGCGCTGTTCGCCTTGCGCGCTCTCCACGCCCGCGGCGTGCGGCCGCCGGTGACGATCTTCTTCACGCCGCTCGAAGAGGTGGACTGCGAGCCGTATCGCGCCCTGATGGAAGCGGAGATGCTGGCGGCCACGGCCGTGCTCGACTTCGAGCCCGCCTGGCCGGGCGGCGCCGTCAAGACCTCGCGCAAGGGATCGGGGGCCTTCACGCTCCACGCGCACGGCCGCGCGTCCCACGCCGGGGCCGACCTCGCGCGGGGCGCCAACGCGATCCTCGAGCTGGCGCGGCAGTGCCTCCACATCTCGAAGCTGACCGACCCCGTGCGCGGCGTCTCCGCCAATGTCGGGGTCATCCGCGGCGGCCTCCGCTCCAACGTGGTGCCGGACCTCGCGGAGGCGGAGATCGACGTGCGCTTCCTCAAGGTGGACGACGGCCACTGGATCGAGCGGCAGTTGCGCGCGCTCCGCCCGGAGGATCCGCACATCACGCTCACCTGGTCCGGCGGCCTGCACTATCCGCCGCTCGAGCGCACCCCCGCGGTGGCGCGGGTCTACGAGCAGGCCGTGGCCGTCGCGGCGGAGCTTGGGCTGCCCTTGTCGGAGGTGGCGTCGGGCGGCGCCAGCGAGGCCTCGTTCGCGGGGGCGTTGGGGCGCCCGACACTCGACGGCCTGGGTGGCGATGGAGACGGCGCGCACGCGGAGGACGAGCACGTGCTGTTGCGGTCGCTGCCGGAACGCGCAGCTCTTGCCGCCGGACTCATTGCGAGGCTGGCAGGCTTCTAGGGACACGCCGTTGCCGGTTGTTCGTGGAGACAGCCGAACTGACCCCAGCCTCTCCAACCAAACTCACGAGTCGCCCTCGATGCCTCTGGTCCGGAGACCAAAGACCAGCTCAGCCTCGTATTGATTGTGACGCCGGCAGCGCAGCGAGATGTTCTCGGTGGAGGTCGGCCCTCCCAGCGCGTAGGGCCGGATGTGATGGAACTCCAGGAAGGCGCGCTCGGTGCATCGGCGTCCATCCTTGCTGACGAACGCGCATTGGCCTCCATCGTGCTGCCATGCCGATCGCTTGACGTGGCTCGCCGTGTGACGTGAGGTGAGCCGGCCGCTGGAGACCTGGCTATCCGTCCCGGGGCGGATAGCGCGAGGTGCGCGCGGCTTCGTCGTCGCGCCCAGCTTCTCCTTTTCGACCCTTTCGAGAAGGAGGGCGATCGCGCGGTCGAAGATCGCGCCGGGATCACCATCAGGGATCTCGCGACGGAGAAGTGCCTGAACACGCCGCAGCTTGTCGTGGCTCTCCTTGCCGATCGTGAACTGGACCCGGTAACGCTCGGGCGACGTCGTCTCGACGATCGGACGGCGCGTTGCAGGCAGCGCTGCCGGAGCGCTCACCGGAGCGCTCATCGGAGGCACCGATTCTGGAGCCATAACCGTGGCCGGCTTCATTTCAATTGCTGGCGATGCGGTCGCGGAGAGGGCCGTCGGTGCCGATGGCGTGACGCCTGGAAGCTTCCGGATAGAGGAAGGCACATCCGGCCGAGGCGCCACTTCCGCAACCAGGGCCGCGATCTCGCGCCGGCTGCGGCCGCTGGCCCGGGCGAGCACCGCCTCATGGTTTTCCGGCGTGAGATGCGGACTGACCATCCGGACCGAGGTGAGGGACAAAGCGCCCGAGGCGAGGGCGTCCAGGATGACGGGAAAGCGCCGACAGGCCCGCGCCGCGTAGATCCGGTTGCAGGCGGCGTCCTCCGAGAGCCTGAGGACTTCTGTGCAGTAGGTGAAGAGTGAACCGTGGCCATGGGCGGCGTAGAGGGAGGATCGCGTGTCGAGCTCCGCCAGGTGGGCCACGAGCTCGACGGATGCTTCTCTCTCTTTGCCGGCCAGCGCCGCGAGGCGGGCGAGGAGATCTTGATCGGAGAGACCAGACGCGAGAGCGAGGAGGTGAGTATTCATGGAGCGTTTGTATCACGGTGATTTTGGAGGCGCCGCGAAGGCCGCGCCGGCGCGAGGAGCGTCGAACGACCACGCGTGGCCGTGCGCGGGCCGGTCGGCGCACGAAACGCGTGAGAGGCGGGAAACGCAGGCCAAGATCGATTTGGGGAAGCGTGCGTCAACGAAACGAGGCGGCGCCCTCGAGAACGCGGGTCCGAAAGTCTGGGCCGCGAAAAATAAAGTTGCGAGTGTCGAAGAACTGATCAGCGCAAGACGCGCCTCACTGGGTGAGCAGACAAGAGGCTATCGAGTTTCTCGCCGGATGGTCGCGGCCCGACGCTTGCCCTGATCACCGCGTCGATCGATCTCTGTTACGGGCCCGTTCCTTGCGCCGCCAACCGGTGGAAGTTCCCGACCAGGAGCGGATCCAGGAACGTGCCCGCCCGCTTGCGCAGGATCTCCAGCGCCACCGGCCGCGCATGGGGCGTCTGGTACGGCCGCAGCGTCGAGACCGCGTCGAAGGTGTCGGCCAAGGCCGTGAGCTGCGAGGCCAGCGCCGGACGGCGTGGGCGGCGCAGCGCCGGATAGGTGGGCTGGCCATCGAAGCGCAGGTGGTGCTCGTAGGCCACCACGACCGACAGGGGGGGCGCTTCGTCCACGGCGGCGAGCTGCCAGGCGCCCACCTCCGCATGGCTCTGCATCACCTTCCAGTCCTCGCCTTCGAGCTTGCCCGGCCGGTTGAGCACGTCCAGCGGGACGCTGAGCTTGCCGACGTCGTGGCACAGGGCGGCCAGCCCCAGCGCGTGCAGCATGGGGCCCTGGATCCCGAACGAGCGCGCCTGGGCCAGCACCAGCAGCGACACGTTGATGGAATGGACGAACGTGTACTCGTCGTGGGTCTTGAGCGGCGCGAGCGGGATGACGTCGTGCGCGGCGCGGGCGAGCGTCTCCATCAGGCTCCAGACGACCTCTTCCATCTTGTGCAGGCTGCCCTTCCGGTCGGTTCGGAAACGCGCGAAGGCCTCCTGTCCTTCCGCGACCTGGGCGCCGGAGAGCGCGGCCAAGGCGCGCGCCTCGCCGCCGGCGGAGGCGGCGTCCGCGACCTTCAGCTCGACGCCGCCCACGATCACGTTCGGAGTGCTGGCCGGCGTGGCCCCCGCCGCCATGACGGAGACGAGCTGCAGGCATTGCGCGGCGTCGAGGCCACGCACCAGCGTCAGCCGCTCGACTCGCCTCCGCCGGAGGGCCTGCACGAAACCCTTCTGGGAGATGCCCGACCGGCGCAAGGGGCGATCGTCCGCGATGAGGTCGTCGCCGACGATGAAGAGCGTGACCGCCTCCCGACCGGCCAGCGCCACCGTCAGGTCGTCGAGGATGGACTGGACGGCCTGGGCCACGCGCGGGTGGGTGCTCGTGTAGAGGGCGCGGATGTTGATGGCGGCCGCGAGGTGGACGATCAGGCGTTCGAGGGCCTGCCGATCGCGAGTGGGCTCTTCCGTGCCGGCCGGGGGCATCAGGCGTCTCCTTCGCGATCGACCGGCGGGGACTCGCGGTCCAGTCGCTCGCAGAGCCGGCGAATCTCGGGATCGCGCGTCCGGAGCCCGCGCTCCACGTAGGGACGCCGGGCTTCGGGCGGGTACAGGGACAGCGAGCGGAAGGCCGCGCGCCTCTCCTCGAGCGAAACCATCGTGAACAGCGGGCTGCGGAAGTAGTGGTCGAGCCGGGGCAGCACGGCGGGGTCACCGAGGTCGCCGAGGGCCTTCAGGGCCTTGATCCTCAGGGACCGGCGCTTCCCCAGCACGTCGAACCCGTTCACGATGGCAAGGAGCGGAGCCTCCGCCTCCTTGATCCCGTAGCTGCCGGCGAGGACGATGGCCGCCTCCGCGAGCTTCAGGTCCGGATCGTTGATGGCCTTCTCCAGGAGGTCGCGCGGGACCTCGGGATCGTAGGCCAGGAGCCACTTGATGGCCTCGAGCCGCACGCGCAGGTCGTGGTGCCCGGCGGTGAGACGGATGTCCGTGAGCGCGGAGCGGTCCCCCACCCGGTGGAGCAACACGATCATGTTGCGCACGACGTACCAGCGCTCGTCCTTCAGGAGCTCCATGGCCGGGGGGGCGATGACGGGGCCGAGGGAGACGAGCAGATCCAGGATGCGGCGCCGGCGGGACTTGTCCTTCTCCTCGGCCAGGGCCAGCAGGAACCCCCGCGCCGCCGCCTTGCCGAGCGCGTCCAGGAGGCGCCGGGCCACCCTCAAGTCCTCGGCCACCGTCGTGGCCAGCTCGAGTCGGCCCGCCGCCAGCAGGCTGCGGAACAGGCCGTCGATCCGGGCGAGCAGGGTTTCGGTGCCCTCCCGCCCCGCGAAGCGCAGGCAGAGCTCGACCAACGTCTGCGCCATCCGCTCGGCCAGCGCATCATCCGTGACCGTCTCCAGCCGGTCCCCCAGCTCCGGGATCTCCTGGGCCGTGACGAGCACGGGCACCTCGATGGACGCGGCTTCGAGCAGCGACTGGTGCTCATCCGGGTTGTAGCGGTCGATGTCGTCGTCGCGGAAGACGACGGAGAGCTCCGCGAGCAGGGCCGGATCCGGCGGCTGCACCTGGCGCAGGCGTGGCGAGGGAGCGGCCGCGGAAAGCGCGTGCATGAGACGGAGGGCGTGGCTCGAGAGCGGGACCTCGTTCTTGATCCGCTGCAAGGCCTGCAGGACCGTGTCGGGGGTCAGGCCGCCGGCCAGGGCGGCCAGGGCTTCCGCCGCCGTCTCGTCGCTGGCGAGGCTCTTCATCGCGGTCGCGATGATCATGTCGCGCATGTCGGGCGGCAGGGCGCGCACCAGGTCCGCAACCTGGTTGGCGGCCAGGACCCGCTCCGCGGACGTGCCCTGGAAGTGGCGGCCCGCCGCCTGGGCCACGCGCGCGCCCAGCGCTGCGCGTTGGGCTCCGCTCGCGTCCGCGCCGCCGGTGGCAGCGGCCGCGCCTCGCGCGGCCAGCACTTCCTCCAGCACGGAGGCGATTCCGTGGGCGCTGGCCGCTTCTCCCGAGTCCACCAGGCGGCGACCCTCGGACGAGAGGGCCTGGCCGGCCAGCACAGTGCGCAGCAGATCGTCCCACAGTGAACGGGGCGCGGGCTCTTGGCGCGTGTCGTCCGTGAGGCGCACCTGCGAGAAGTCCACCGATTCCACGCGGACGTGGGTGACGCCGCGGGCGGCCAGCTCCTCGGCCAGCGGCCGCTGGTCCCCGCGCGTGCCGTTCCCGCTCATCACGCGCAGGAGCGATTCGAGCTCGGCGGGCTGGAGGCCGGGCTCGAGCCGCAGCAGGGCCACCTCGCGCAGGTAGAGCGCACGCGCGAGGTCGCGCGCGTGCGAGGAGGTCAGCTTCTCCTGCGCGGCGACGAGGCCGTCACTGGAGATGCCGAAGGTGACGGCGCCGCTCGCCGCCAGCAGCTCTTGAAGGCGCCGGTGCGCGAGGCCGAGGGAGGCGACGAGCGCCGGATGGCCGGGCGGGTAGGCCGCGAGGTTCTTCCAGGCGATGGCGAGCGCGCGGACAAGTTCCAGCACAGATGTGCCCGGAGGGAGCGGGAATTGTACCGCACGGCCGCGTCAAAGCCGCTCGAGCGCGTAGAGCGCGCACGCGTTCTGCGCGGTCGAGCGCACGAGGGCCGCCACCAGACCCAGCAGGGCGAGCCCGCCCATGACGTCGAACGCCATCACCGCGCGGCCGCCGACCACGACCTGCGGCCAGAGCCAGACTGCGGTATTGGCCAGGGCGAGCAGGATGCGCAGCTCCGTCCCTCCGAAGGGCCCGTAGGAGATCTTGAAAGTCCCGCGGCTGCAGGCGGCCAGCGCGATGTTGACGGAGAGAAGCAGATAGGCCAGGAGCAGGGCCACGGCCAGCCATGGCGTCATCCAGCCCGAGGCCGCCAGTCCCAGGAGGAGGCCTAGAGCGCCCAGGGCGTCCACCATGTGGTCGACATAGAAGCCGTAGCGCGGCCGTGTGCGCTGCCGGTACCGTGCGAGTGTCCCGTCCAGGCTGTCGCCGAGCCAGTTGAGCACGAGGGCGACGTTCACGGCCAGGAGCAGGAGAGGCCAGCGGGCGGAGAGCGCGTAGGCGGCACCGGCCGCGAGCATGGCGACGAGGCCGAGCGCGGTCAGGTGGTCGGGACCCACGGCGGCGGGCACTCTCGCGGCCAGGAACAGCAGGGCGCGGCGCTCGGGCTCCGCGGTGAGGCTCGTGAGCTCGCGGCGCGGCTGGGTGAGGACGGCGGTGGTCATGACGTTCCTTTCCGCGGGCTCGTCGGCCCGCAGAAGGAGACTACCGATCGTCGGCCCCGGGTGCCCTCAGGGCGCTCCAAGCCGAACCCAAGCGAAATGCAAGCTTGGTCGGCGGAACGGACGGAGACGGAGACGGAGACGGGCTAGAGGACACCCAGTGAGCGGCCGACTTTCGTGAACGCCTCCACCGCATGGTCGATGTGCGCGGGCGTGTGGGCGGCCGAGACCTGGACCCGGATGCGCGAGAGCCCGCGCGGCACCACCGGGAAGAAGAAGCCCTTCACGTAGATCCCCTCCTCGAGCAACGCGCGCGCGAACCGCTGGGCGAGCGGCGCGTCGTCGGGCGTGAAGCGCGAGAACATGATCGGCACGATCGGATGGACGCCGGGGCGGATCTCGAACCCGGCGGCGGTCATGCGCTCGCGGAACACGCGCGTGTTCGATTCCAGCCGGTCGCGCAGCTCGGTCGTCTGCGAGAGCAGCTCGAGCGCGCGCAGGGTCGCCCCCGCCACCGCCGGGGCCAGGCTGTTCGAGAAGAGGTAGGGCCGGCTGCGCTGGCGCAGGAGACCGACGATGTCCTTCTTCGCCGCGATGCACCCGCCCATCGCGCCCCCCAGGGCCTTGCCGAACGTGGTGGTGAGGATGTCCACGCGCCCCATCACGCCGCAGTGCTCGGCGGTGCCGCGGCCCGTCCTGCCCATGAAGCCGGTGGCGTGCGAGTCGTCCACCATCACCAATGCGTGGTGCTGGTCGGCGAGGTCGCAGATGCGGTCCAGGGGCGCGACGTCGCCGTCCATCGAGAACACGCCGTCGGTCACGATGAGACGGAAGCGGCACGACGCGGCCTCCATCAGCTTGTTCTCGAGGTCGGCCATTTCCGCGTGCTCGTAGACGAAGCGCCTGGCCTTGCACAGACGCACGCCGTCGATGATGGACGCGTGGTTGAGGCGATCGGTGAGGATCGCGTCGTCCGCGCCCAGGAGGGGCTCGAACACGCCGCCGTTGGCGTCGAAGCAGGCGGCGTAGGTGATGGCGTCGTCCATCCCCAGGAAGTCCGCCACCTTGCGCTCGAGGTCGAGGTGCAGGCGCTGCGTCCCGCAGATGAAGCGCACGCTCGACATGCCGTAGCCCCAGGTGTCCAGCGTGCGGTGGGCGGCCGCCACCAGCTCCGGATGGCCGGACAGCCCGAGGTAGTTGTTCGCGCAGAAGTTCAGGAC
>WNFI01088622.1_pt2 | contig 23406 bp, 22 predicted proteins | sample 5400471 | NCBI WGS metagenome assembly WNFI01 (sample SAMN13153348, study PRJNA577476) | soil metagenome | isolation source: 100 cm saprolite on Douglas fir-dominated hillslope | place: USA:California | collected 2013-09-17
TGCGAGATCACCGTCGGAACACCGGAGACGAACGGCGCCGCGTGCGTGACGTGGGCCAGCCAGGAGATCCCGGCCACCAGAGAGCCCAGGATGACGCCCTCAGCCACCAGCACCCGCCTGGCGTTGATGCCCTCCGGCGGGCGGAACGCGCTCACCGCGTTCGACACCGCCTCGATGCCGGTCAGCGACGAGCCGCCGTTGGCGAACGCCCGCAGCAGCACGAAGACCATCCCGAAGGCAATCAGGCCGCTGGTGCCGGAGTGCGCGGTGTACTGCCCCGTCATCGGGTAGTGGTTTCGCGGCAGCGAGCCGAACGTCTCCCGCACCAGGCCTGTGATGATCATGAGCAGCACGGAGCCGGAGAACAGGTAAGTGGGCACCGCGAACGAACGCCCGGCCTCGCGGATCCCGCGCAGGTTGCCGTAGCACATCAAGATCACGATGCCGATTGAGATCAGCGTGATGATGTCGGGGTGGTTGATCGCCGGCCAGGCCGAGGCGACCGCAGCCGTGCCGGCCGCCACCTGCACCGCGACCGTCACGACGTAGTCGATGAGCAGCGCGATGGCGGCGATCTGGGCTACCCGCGGGCCAAAGTTGTCTCGCGCCACCACGTAGGATCCGCCGGCCCTGGTGTAGACCGTGACGACCTCGCGGTAGGACAGCACGACCAGCGCCATCACGAACAGGATGACGCCGGTCATCGGCAGGATGAGCGTGAACGCGGTGATGGCGAGGCCGCCCCGGAGCAGCTCGATGAGGATTTCCTCGGTGCCGTAGGCCGACGAGGAGATCCCGTCCGGCGCGAGCACCCCGAGCGCGAGCCGCTTGTTCAGCCGCTGCTCACCGAGCTGCTCGTTGACCAGTGGCCGCCCGAGCAGCCGCCGTTTCAGCGAATAGCCGAGGCCCTCGGCCAGGTCGGCCTGGCCGTCCAGCAGGCCCACGGCCCTACGCATGGCCACGCTGTTGTGCCCTCCGCTCGATAGCAGTGCTCAGAAACACCAGCCGACGTGGTCTTCATACCACCCCTGGCGCCTGCGGCGGAACCGGGAGCAGCCCCGGGCCTGCGGAGACCGTGGGGCGTCGAACGAGCGTAACCGCCTGTTCACGCGCTCATGACAGGCTGCCACCCGGGAGGCGGGCGACCTTATCGGGCGATACCGCGAGGAAGGCTGGATCGGGGCCGCCGCGCGCGTGGCAAGGTGATCGGGTAGGGACTTACGGCACCAGACGACCTACGGGCCGAACCCGATGAGAGAGGCACGACCATGACCACGACACCGGCAGCCCCGGCACCGCAAGCCGGCAGCGCGCGGACGCTGCACCTGTCGGAACTGCTGCGCCGCCCGCTGGAGCGCGGCGGCGAGTCGATCGGGCGGCTGTCCGACGTGATCGTGCGGCTGCGTGGCGCGGACAACCCCGTGGTGACCGGACTGGTCGCCACGGTCGGCGGCCGCGAGGTGTACGTGCCGATCGAGCAGGTGGACTCCTTCGACCCCGAGGCGGTCAAGCTCACCAGCGCCAAGCTCGACCTGCGCTCGTTCGAGCGGCGCGAGGGCGAGGTACTGCTCCGGGCGGACGTGCTCGGGCACCGGCTCATCGACGTGGAGACCGCCCACCTGATCAAGGCCGGCGACCTGGAACTTGAGCAGCACGGGGACGACTGGGTGCTGGTCGGCGTGGACACCCACCGCCGGTCCCGGCGGTTCTTCGGCGCCCACCTGCCCGCCGCCCCGGAGCGCGGCGATCATCCGTTCCGGGAATGGTCGAAGTTCGAGCCCCTGATCGGGCACACCGGCAGCGCGCTGCTGCGCGGCCCGTTCGGGCGGATCCGCAGGCTCAAGCCCGCCCAGATCGCCGACCTGATCGAGGACGCGTCCAAGGAAGAGGAGACCGAGATCCTGGGCCAGGTGCACGCGGACCCCGAGCTCGAGGCTGACGTCTTCGAGGAACTCGACGAGGACCTGGCGACCCGGCTGCTCGGCGCTCGGACCGACACCGAGATCGCTGAGGTGCTGTCGCGGATGCGCGCTGACGACGCGGCGGACACGATCGCCGAGTTGCCGCAACGGCGCCGTCAGCCCGTCCTCGACCTGCTTCCCGCCGGGCAGCGCACCAAGGTGCTGACGCTGATGGGCTTCAACCCGACCAGCGCGGGCGGCCTGATGGGAGTCGACTTCCTCACGGTCGCCGCCGACGCCCGCGTCCGCGACGCGCTGGACGCGGTCGCCCGCTCGGTCAGCCTGCAGCCGGAGGCGCTCACCAGCGTGCACTGCATCGACGAGCGCGGCCGCCTGCGGGGCGTCGCCCGGCTGGTGTCCCTGGTGCAGTCGGATCCGGAGACACCGCTCAGGGACATCTACGACCATGACCCGGTCCGGGTCGGGGCGGACACCGACGTGGTCGACGTCGCGGTGCTGATGAGCGACTACAACCTGATCACGATCCCGGTCGTGGACGAGCGCCGGAAGATGATGGGCGTGATCACGGTCGACGACGTGCTCGAGGTCACGCTGCCCGATGACTGGCGGCGCCGCGAGGCCGCGCAGCCGCCCGACGCCCACCACGGGGAGACAACGTGAGCGAGCCGGAGGGGCTCAAGGCGCCCCGGAGGCGAGCGGGAGACACCGCATGAGCGACGCGCCCGAGCGCAGCGTTCCGCCGCCCCGCCCCACGGGCTCGGGCCCGCCGGACAGTACCAGCCCGCCGGACAGTACCAGCCCGCCGGACAGTGCCAGCCGGAGGGACAGTGTTGCCTCGCCGGGGGGGTCCGGGTCCGGGGATCGTTCCGGCTCTCCCGGGAGTTCCGGGTCCCCGGTCGGCCCTGACTCCCCTGGTCGTTCCGGCGCTCAGCCCGTAGCTCCGGGACCGCCCTCGACGGCCGGGCATGCACCACGCGCCGCGCCCGCGAGTTCCGCCCCGGAGCACGCGGCCCACTCCGGCCAGTCGGCGCGCTCGCTGGCGCAGCCGAGCGCCGTGCTCGACGAGGCGCACCTAGGCGACATCGAGGGCGCGCTGGGCCGGGTCAGGGTCGGCGACGAGCAGTTCGGCGGCTGGCGGCGGCGGCTGGTGACCTTCCTCGCCATCATGGGCCCCGGCCTCATCGTTATGGTCGGCGACAATGATGCGGGCGGCGTGTCCACCTACGGCCAGGCCGGCCAGAACTACGGCTACAGCCTGCTCTGGGTGCTGCTGCTGCTGATCCCGGTCCTGATCGTCAACCAGGAGATGGTGGTCAGGCTCGGCGCGGTCACCGGGGTCGGGCACGCCCGGCTGATCAACGAGCGGTTCGGCAGGTTCTGGGGCTGGTTCAGCGTCGGCGACCTGTTCCTGCTCAACTTCCTGACCATCGTCACCGAGTTCATCGGCGTCTCGCTCGCGCTGCGCTACTTCGGCGTCAGCCCCTACATCTCGGTGCCGCTGGCCGCGGTCCTGCTGATCGCCATCACCGCGAGCGGCAGCTTCCGCCGGTGGGAACGGGCGATCTTCCTGTTCATCGCGACCAGTCTCGTGCTGTACCCGCTGGCCCTGCTGTCGGGACCGCACTACGGCGCGGTCGCCTACCACCTCGTGGTGCCGGGAATCCAGGGTGGCGCCAGCTCGACCGCGATCTTGCTCGTCATCGCGATCGTGGGCACCACCGTGGCTCCCTGGCAGCTGTTCTTCCAGCAGTCGAACGTGGTGGACAAGCGCATCACGCCCCGGTTCATCGGCTACGAGCGGGCCGACACCGCGCTCGGCGCCGTCGTGGTCGTGGCCGGGGCGATCGCGATCGAAGTGGTGGCCGTGTACGCGGTGCGCGGCACGAACCTGGCCGGGAAGTTCACCGATGCGCTCGGGATAGCCCGCGCGCTGCAGGCCCACAGCTACGCGTTCGGCGCGCTGTTCGCGATCGTGCTGCTCGACGCGAGCATCATCGGCGCCTCGGCGGTCACCCTGTCCACCAGCTACGCGTTCGGTGATGTGTTCGGCATAAGGCACTCGCTGCACCGGAGTTTCCGCGACGCGAGGCCGTTCTACCTCAGTTACACCGCTCTGGTAGTGGTGGCCGCGGGCATCGTGCTCATCCCCGCGGCCCCGCTCGGCCTGATCACCACGAGCGTGCAGGCCCTGGCCGGGGTGCTGCTGCCTAGCGCCAGCGTCTTCCTGCTGCTGCTCTGCAACGACCGGGAGGTCCTCGGACCCTGGGTCAACCAGCGCTGGCTCAACATCCTGGCCAGCGTGATCATCGCCATCCTGCTCACCCTGTCCGGCACGCTCGTGGTCAGCACGGTGTTCCCCAGCCTGAACGTCGGCCAGATCGCGACAGTGCTGGCCATCGCGCTCCTGGTGGGCGGCGGAGGGACCGGCCTCTGGCTGGAGATCACCCAGCGCCGCGGCGCCCGGGCCCGGCCCGCGCCCGTGCGGATGACGCAGCAGGAGCGGACGAACTGGCGGATGCCCCCGATCGCCCTGCTCAAGCCGGTCGCCTGGTCTCCGGGGACCAAGCTGGGCGTGCTCCTGCTCCGGGGCTACCTCGTGGTCTCCGTCGTCCTGCTGGTCGTCAAGGCCATCCGGCTGGGCGGCGCCTGAGCCGCGATGTCCGCCGTAGTCGAGTCACCCGGCGACATATCCGAGCCATGACGGTACAGGAGAGAATCGTGGAGTGACTGACTCGAGCGCGTCCGCCTCGCTGTATGCATCGCGTACGGCGTGGGCGCGGAGCCTGGAGACGCCGCTTCGGCGGTTCCTGCGCACCGAGACCGGCAGCGCCGCGGTGCTGCTCGCCGCGACGCTCGCCGCGCTGGCCTGGGCGAACATCGACTCGTCCGGATACGCGGCCGCGTGGGGCACCGAGCTGTCGATCAGGATCGGTACCAGCGGCCTGGCGGCTGACCTGCACGATTGGGTGAACTCCGGGCTTATGGCGTTCTTCTTCCTGGTGGCCGGCCTGGAGGCGCGCCGCGAGTTCGACCTGGGCGAGCTGCGCGAGCGCCGGCGGCTGGCGGTGCCGCTGGTGGTCGGCCTGGGCGGGATGATCGTGCCGATCGCGGTCTACCTGAGCTTCAACGCCGGGCGCGCGTCGGCATCCGGCTGGGGCACGGCCATGTCCACCGACACCGCGTTCGCGCTCGGCATGCTGGCCCTGGTCGGCCCGGGCGTCCCGGACCGGGTGCGCACGTACCTGCTCACGTTCGCGATCGTCGATGACGTGGCCGGGATCGTGATCATCGCGCTGGCCTACAGCGGTCACCTCAAACTGATCGCGCTGGTGATCGGGCTGGCGATCCTCGCCGTGGTCGTCGTCGTGCGCCGACTCGGAGTCCGGAACGGCGCGGTCTACCTGCTGCTCGGCGTCGCGGCCTGGATCGCGTTCTTCAAGTCCGGGGTCGACCCGGTGATCGTCGGCCTGGTGATGGGCATGCTCGCGCTGGCCTACCCCGCGACGCGGGGTGACCTGGAGCAGGCGTCCGAGTCGTTCCGGCTCTTCCGCGAGCAGCCGACCCCGGAGCTGGCCCGCGACGCGCGGGAAAGCGTGCGGACGGCGATTTCGCCGAACGACCGGATGCAGCAGCTGTTCCATCCCTGGACGAGCTACCTGATCGTGCCGCTGTTCGCCCTGGCCAACGCCGGGATCACGATCAGCGGCAGCTTCCTGGCCCGCGCCTACACCTCGCCGGTCACGCTGGGTATCTTGCTCGGCTACGTGGCCGGGAAGCCGGTCGGCACCGTGGGGGCGGCGTGGCTGCTGAGCCGGGTCAGCCGCGGCCGGATCCGCCCGCCGGTCGGCTGGGCGGCGGTCACCGGCGCCGGCGCCATCGCGGGCATCGGCTTCATCGTGTCCCTGCTGATCGCCTCGCTCGCCCTCGCGGTGCCGGTCGACCCGGAGCGCGACCACGTGCGCGGCCCGGAGAAGGCACCGGTCACGTTGGTGGAATACGGCGACTTCGAGTGCCCGTACTGCGGCCTGGCCGAGCCGGTGGTCCGCGAGCTACTGGCCGACTACGGCGATCTCCGTTATGTATGGCGGCACCTGCCGCTCACCGACGTGCACCCGCACGCGGAACTCGCGGCTGAGGCCACCGAGGCCGCGGCCGGACAGGGCAAGTTCTGGGAGATGCACGACCAGCTGCTCGATCACCAGGGCGCGCTGACGGCCAAGGACCTGATCCGGTACGCGGGCGAGCTCGGCCTGAACACCGAGCAGTTCGCCCGCGACCTGCGCCAGCGCGCAGGACAGGCCAAGATCGCCGAAGACATGGACTCAGCCGACCTCAGCGGCGTCTCCGGCACGCCGACGTTCTTCGTCAACGGCAAGCGGCATCACGGCGCCTACGACATCGCCACCCTCTCCGACGCCGTCCGGGCGGCCAGGGCGCGGGTCCTGATCGGCTCGAGCCGGCAGCCGCGGCGCGCGTCCTGATCGGCTCGGGCGACTGCCCGCGGCGCGGGTCCTGACGGGCTCGGGCAACTGCCCGCGGCGCGGGTCCTGACGGGCTCGGGCAACTGCCCGCGGCGCGGGTCCTGACGGGCTCGGGCAACCGCCCGCGGCGCGGGTCCGGGAGCCTGCGGCCGAGGTCCCCGACCGGGAACCCCCGGCCGGGAGGCCGTCGTCAGTGCCCGAGGGCGAGCTGGACGATCTTGATGATGACCAGGACCATCGCCACGGCCAAGTAGAGCCGCAGGGCCGACATGCCGATCTTGCGGCCGGTGGATATGGCCGGCCGGTGCAGCAGCGCCAGCGGGGGCATCCGCCAGTTGTCCCGGTCGGTGCGGTCGACAGGCGCGGCGGCCAGGGCACCCCCGCGCAGCCGCCTGGTCAGGGCGTAGGCGGCGGCGAGCACCGAGGCGATGCCGCAGCCGGCCATGATGTCGATGATCTGCCGGGATGTGATGCCGGGGAACAGCACCGAGGAGGTCAGGATGACCGAAAGCGAGACCAGGACGGCCACGACTGCTGCGGTGAACATGTTGGTCTTGCGGCCGTTCATCCACGGGCCGAGCACCTCGGAGTCGTTGCACAGCAGCAGCAGGAAGACGCTAGCGCTGGGCAGCAGCACGCCGGCCAGGACCTGCACGCCCTCGGTCAGCAGACCCACCGGGGAGCCGGGGAGCAGCACAATGGTGGCGGCGATGCCGATGAGACCGGCGTAGATGGCGTAGAAGCCCTTGGCGCCCTTGACGCCACGGTGCAGCGAGTGCTTCAGGCCGAACACGTCGCTGATCGCGTACGCGGTGGACAGCGAGACCGCGAACGCGCCGATGATCGAGGCGTCCAGCAGCGCGATCGCGAACAGCACCCCGGCCGTCCGGCCCGCGTACGCCTGCAGGCCGGACGCCAGCCCGGCCGCGTCGGTGAAGTGGCCGAAGCCACGGGACCCGGCGAAGGCGGCGGTGGTCGCGCCCATCAGCGCGGCGGCGCCGGCCACCACGATCGCGATGCCGATCCACAGATCAGCCTTCTCGTACTTGATGAACCGCGGCGTGATCCGCTTGTCGATGACGTAGCTCTGCTGAAAGAACAGCTGCCATGGGGCGACCGTGGTGCCGACGATGCCGATGACCAGCAACATCACGGTGGACAGCTGCCCGGATCCGCCGGGAAGCTGCGGGACGACGAAGCCACGGGCCATTTGCGTGACGTGCGGGTGGGCGAGGAAGTAAACCGGGATCAGCAGCAGGCTGCCCGCGCAGAACGCCACCGCTGTCCGCTCGAAGCGGCGGAAGCTGCCGGTGAACGCGGCTCCCACCACCACCATGGCGGCCAGGCCGACCGCGGCGATCTTCGGCAGGCCCAGGTAGCCGGCGGCCAGGGTGATCCCGATGAACTCGGTGATGATCGTCAGCGCGTTAAGGATGAACAGGTCGATGACGCTGAACGCGCCCCAGAACTTCCCGAAGCGCTCCAGGATCAGCCGGGCGTGCCCGACTCCGGTGACCGCGCCGAGGCGCAGCACCATCTCCTGGTTCACGTAGAGCACCGGCACCAGCAGCAGCAGGGTCCACAGCAGGCGGGTGCCGTAGTTCTGGCCGGCCTGGCCGTAGGTGGCGAACGCGCCGGCGTCGTTGTCGCCGACCATCACGATCAGGCCCGGGCCGACGATCGCCAGCCCGGTCTCGGGGTTTCCTGGGAGGCACACGGCATCCGCCCGCACTGCGCTCAGGGCGCAGCGAAGGAGGTTATGAGGCTGAGTTAACCGCGCGGGGAGGACGGCTACCGGGTGCCGGAAGAATGCGAGCGTGCTGGGGTGCGGGGCCGATGATGGCCCGGTCTACTGTCCACGTCCCGCCTCCTTCCGGCCGTGACACACGGGGGTGTCAGCCAACGCGCTAGCCATGCGGCACAAGAGGGAGAACACCGGCGTGCACCCCTACTCGTCAGAGCTTTGGCACGACACGACGTAGCACCTTCGGTGCCGCAAACACCGCAAGTGCAGCCACTTCGGGTCACCCCTTAGGCCGGGGAGACCTGTCCTGACCCTGGGCGTCTCTCGACGTCGTCGGATCAGTGGCCTGTGTTCATGTCGACGCCTCACCGAACGAGGTGCCTTGCAAACAACCCACATTGTATGCGGGCAGAGGGGCAGCGGGCAAACCGCGCCGCTCTGGTTATGTCACGCTACGGTCCCGCTGGCCCGCAGGGCCGCGATCTCGGCCGGAGTGTGGCCCAGGCCGGACAGCACCGCGTCGGTGTCGGCTCCGGGCCGCGGCGGCGGCGACGGGGAGCCCGCCGCGGACCGGCCGAAGCGCGGCGCGGGCGCGGGCTGCAGCAGCCCGCCGACGTCGGCGAACGCGCCGCGGGACGCGTTGTGCGGATGCGCGGGCGCCTCGGCCAGGCTGAGCACCGGCGCCACGCATCCGTCCGATCCCGCGAACACTGCCGCCCACTCGTCCCTGGTGCGGGTCAGGAAGACCTCGGCGAATCGCTCCCGCAGCACCGGCCAGCCCGCGCGGTCGTCCTGATGCGGCAGGTCGGCGCCGGACAGCCCGAGCCCGGACAGCAGGGCCGCGTAGAACTGCGGTTCCAGCGCCCCGACGGCCACGTACCCGCCGTCGGCGGTCTGGTAGGTGTCGTAGTACGGCGCGCCGCCGTCCAGCAGGTTGACCCCCCGGGCGTCCTGCCAGGCGCCCGCCGCCCGCAGGCCGTAGATGAACGAGGTCAGCAGCGCGGAACCGTCCACCATCGCCGCGTCCACCACCTGGCCGAGCCCGGACCGCTCCCGCTCGAGTAGCGCGGCCAGGATGCCGAGCGCCAGCAGCATGCCGCCGCCGCCGAAGTCGCCGAGCAGGTTGACCGGCGGGACCGGGCGCTCGCCGGCCCGGCCGACCAAGGACAGCGCGCCGGAAATCGCGATGTAATCGATGTCGTGCCCGGCGGTCGGCGCGAGCGGGCCGTCCTGTCCCCAGCCGGTCATCCGCCCGTACACCAGCCGGGGGTTGCGCGCGGCGCACGCCTCGGGGCCGAACCCGAGCCGCTCGGCCACCCCGGGCCGGAACCCCTCCACGAGCACGTCGGAGGACTCGGCGAGCCGCAGCAGCAACTCGATCCCGTCGGGGTCCTTGAGGTTGATCCCGACCGACCTCCGGCCCCGGCTCAGCGGGACCGCGGGGGCGGTGGCGTCGGGACCGCAACTCTCGGCGCGGTCCACCCGGAGCACGTCCGCGCCCAGGTCAGAGAGGATCATGCAGCCGAACGGGGCCGGCGCCAGGCTTGCGATCTCGATGACCCGGACTCCGTCAAGCGGACCCATCAGCTCGCCTCCCCGCGGTTGCCGAAGCAGATTCCATAACGGACGACCTGGGGCCGGTCAAGCCGGCACCGCCAGCCCCAGCCGAGCGTAGCCCGCAGCCCGCATCCGTTGCGGTCGGGCGGAGCCGTGCCAGCGGCGACGGTCGGCTGGCCGGCCCGAGCGGATGGCATCGCGTGGCGCTCCGGGGGGTCGCCCCCCGGGCCAGCACTGGGGTTCACAATCGTGTCCCCGTGCGTCCGGGCCCCGCGGGTGCGGGCGCCGTGAGGCCCGGGGCGGGCAGCACGGGCCTGGACCGGTAGCTCAGCCTGGTCCGGAGCAGGCTGGTGACGGTCAGCGCCAGCATGAGGTCGAAGGCAATCGCGCCCAGCCCGAGCCACACCGGCCGGTAGGCGGAGATGAACGGATCACGATGTCCTGCACCCGGACCGGGGCGTAGCTGTCGGCCAGCGTGGTCGCGACGTGAATCCCGGTGAAGGCCAGCGCCAGCAGCGAGGAGTTCTGGTGCAGCGCGGCGGTGACGAACCCCGGCCAGTTCGGCCGCTGGTACCGGACCGAGGACAGCAGGCCAAGCGCCAGGCTCGCAGTCAGCAGCACCAGCGCGACCAGGCCGGTGGCCCGGGTGAGGTACCAGAATGGCGTCGAGGAGTTGACCACGATCGCGGTCGGCGGCACTGGTGCGGCCAGGACGGCAGTGGCTAGCACGGAGGTGGCTCGCTCACTGGTCCTCGGCCGGGCCAGGGTCGTGCGGCCAGCCGGCGGTGGTCTCGACGGACCCGTCCTCCCGCACCAGGCGGGCGGGCAGGCCGGCGTCACGCAGCCAGGGCAGGGCCGCCGCGCTACGGATGATCGCCGCGGTGCTGGCGGTGTTGGCGTCGACGCAGCTCGCGGCCGCCACGCTGACCGTCCTCCAGCAGGACCGGGCCGGCTCGCCGGTCGCGGGGTTGATGATGTGGTGCATCCGGCGGCCGCCGACGGCCCAGGCGCGAACGGTGGTGCTCGAGGTGGCCAGCCCGCCGGAGCCGATCGTCACGGTCTGTCCGGGCGCCTCAGGCCCGGCGGCGTGATCGTCGGTGACCCGCACCCGCCAGCCGTCGGCGGGCGGCGGCCCCGCGACCGCGATGTCCCCGCCGAGGCTGACGAGCACGCCGGAGCCGGCCTCCGCGGCGATGATCTGCGCGCAGCGGTCCGCGGCCCATGCCTTGGCCGTCGCCCCCAGGTCGAGCTGCGCTCCGTTCGAGAGCTGCGCCAGCAGCCGGGCACGGTCAAGCCGGACATTGCGCCAGCCGGGCACGCGGCCCGCCGACCTGGCCGCGCGGCGCGGCCGCCCGCCCTCGGCCTGATGCTCCTCGGCCTGATGCTCCGTGGGCTGAAGGAGCGCGAAGTCGCGGTCGTATCCGATCTCCGCGAGCGCCTGCCCGCAGGTCGGGTCGACGTCGCCGCCAGTGAGCCGCGCCGCGCGCAGCGCCGCCTCCACCAGCTCCGCGAACAGCTCGCTGATGCTGGTGACCGCGCCGCCGGCCGCGTTCAGGCGGGAAAGCTCGGAGTCCGGACGGAACCTGCTGCAGGCCCGGTCCACGGCCGCCAGCACGGCGTCGGCTTTGATGCGGGCGGCCTCCACCCGGCCCGCCTCGCTGACCAGCAGCGTCGCCGTGGTGCCGAACACGGTGAACGTCTCAGTGCCCGCTACAAAGGATCTCAAGACGCTCCTGAGGTCACCTGGGGGGCCGCGCCGCGGGCGGGAGCCGGAGGCTGGGCCGGGATCACGATGGTGCCCGGGCCGGAGTTGCCGCCGTTGCCGGTCTTCGGCGACTGGGCGGCGGAGGCATGATGCCCGAACGCCACGGCGATCAGCGCCGAGCACACCACGCCGGCCGCGCCCGCCCGCCCGGTGAATCGGCTGATCCTGCGAAGGCCAGCGTCGCGAGCGGCGGCCGCAGAGCGCGTATCGTCCCGGCGCATGGCGCGATCCTTCCTGCCGCCCAGGCCCGGCGCCCCCCGCCGCGCGAGTCCAGACGGCCAGGATGCCGACCATACCCTCGGAACGGATGCAGGTCCGGTTCAGGTTCGCTGAAAGTCCCCCGGGACTCCCGGCCCGCGCCCAGGGGTCATCTTCTTCTCGCCCCGCCGCCTCTGCCTGCTTTGTACCTCTGGTTTCTACCTTGCCGCCGGCGCGTCCCTGAGGCCGTGACCGTGAGGCCTGGCGCGGTGTGCGCCGGGCTGGTTGACTTCCGGACATGTAGGCGTTCCCTGCTTGTTGTCATGAAATCCCCTGCTGGTCGCGCCGATCCGGAAGACTCAGCCGGACCAGTCCAGTCAGCGACATCAGTCAGCCAGATTCGTCAGGACGGTCTCAGTCAGCACAGTCTCAGTAAGCACAGTCGGAGGTCGTCATGAGCGCGAAGCAGGGCAGCGAGGCCGGCGGACCGAGCAGGCGCGGGCTGCTGAAGGCCGGTCTAGCGGCAGGTGCGATCGCGGGAACGGGCGCGTGGGGCTCGTCAGGCGCGTCGTCGGCGCGGCGGCACGAGAGGCTGCGCCAGCCGGGATCGCTTCCCTACCCGCGGCTGCCGGCGGGCACCGACACGATCCCGCAGATCGAGAACATTGTCGTGGTGATGATGGAGAACCACTCCTACGACAACAGGCTGGGCATGCTCCGCCGCCGGGACGCCGACGGGTTCCGGCTCCGGGACGGCCTGCCGCGGGCCACCAACCCGTACGCCAACGGCGACCTCCAGCACGCGTTCCGCATGCCCACCACCTGCCAGCTCAACGCCCACCCCGCTCAGGACTGGCTGGATAGCCACCTTAGTTTCGACGACGGGAGGAACGACGGCTTCGTCAAGTCGTTCAGCGGCCCGGTCTCGATGGGCTACTGGCAGCAGGCCGACCAGCCGTTCTACTACTCCCTGGCCTCGGTGTTCCCGATCGCCGACCGGTACTTCTCCTCGGTGCTCGGCCAGACCTTCCCCAACCGGCGCTACCTGATCGCCGCAACGTCGATCGGCCAGGTGAACGACACCCAGCCGAACATAACCGACTATCCGCCGAACGGTACGTTGTTCGACCGCCTGGATGCGAGCGGCATCACGTGGAAGGACTACTACAGCAGCAAGCTGGCCGGCACCATGCTGCCCGCCGCCACCACGCTGCTCTACCCGCCGGCTTTCCTCAAGAACCCCGCCAAGACCGTTCCGATAGCGCAGTTCTTCTCCGATGCCGCGGCCGGCAGCCTGCCGGGCTACTCCATAGTCGAGCCGGACTACGGCGTCCAGTCGGAGGAGAACCCGCAGAACATCGCGGTCGGCGAGGCGTTCGTCGCGCAGGTCGTCAACGCGGTCATGAGCGGCCCCGGATGGAGCAAGACCCTGCTGATCTGGACTTACGACGAGCACGGCGGCTACTACGACCACGTGCCGCCGCCCCGGGCCATCGCCCCGGACAACATCCCCCCGGCCGTCCCCGCCGGGCAGTCAGCCTATGAGGGCTTCGCCCGGTACGGCTTCCGGGTGCCGTTCGCGATCGTCTCGCCGTGGGCCCGGCCGCGTCACGTCTCGCACCACGTGTACGACCACACGAGCATCTGCGCGCTGGTCGAGGCCAAGTGGAACCTGCCGGCCATGACCTACCGGGACGCGAACGCCGGGAACCTGCTGGACATGCTCGACCTGGACCGGCACCCGGCGTTCCTGACACCGCCGCCGCTGGCCAAGCCGCTGCTCGACACCGATCCGAGCGCGCTGTCGTGCAGCACATCCGGCCCGGGCACCATACCCCCGCCAGGATCGATCTCGCCGCCGCCCGACGCGTGAATGTACCGGTGGTGGCGCCCTGGCGGCCACCACCGGTACATCGATCACTGATCGCCCGGGCGCCATGGGTGAATCTTGGGCGCCGCGGCCCCGGGAGCGACGGCGCCCGGGGATTCACCGCGGTCTCAGCCGCTTACCGCGGGCCGTCGCGGCCGTCGTGGTCGTGAGGGTCGGCGAGCCTGGCGAACGCCTGCAGGTTGGCCAGGCTCTCGCCCCGCTTGACCCGCCACGCCCACTCCCGGCGGATCGAGGATGCGAAGCCGAGCATCAGAGCCGGGTCGAAGTTCTCGTCCGAGTAGCTGAGCACGCAGCCGAGCACCCGGTCGATCGCAGAAAAACGCCTCCACGTGCAGGCTGTGCGCCCCGACGATGAGCCAGGTCATGGTGGCCAGCTTGTGCTGGCCCTCCAGCCGCACCAGGTAGGCGCCCGGCCGCGGTGACTCGAAGGAGAGCCCCAGGTCGGCCAGCGCCGACTCGACTGAGCTTTCCGCTCGCCGCCGGGGCGCGCTTGAGGCGCCGCCTTCCTTCGTCGCCCGCTCCTCAGCCCAGGCGGCGCCGCGCCCCTTCGGCTCGGTCAAGCCTCCACCGCCTGGGTGGCCTCGGACATGGCCCCCGCGTACAGGTGCAGCAGCCCGTCCACCGTCACGTTCCAGCCGAACCGGGACGCATGGTCGCGGGCGCCCCGCGCCAGCCGGGCCAGGGTCGCCGGATGCGCGATCAGGTCCCGGACGGCGCGGGCGTAGTGGGCAGGATCCCGGGAGTCCACCAGCACGCCGGAGACGCCATCGGCCACCGCCGTGCGCAGGCCGCCGACCGAGGCGGCCACCACCGGCGTGCCGCAGGCCTGGGCCTCCACGGCCACCAGGCCGAACGACTCCGAGCAGGACGGCACCATGACCACGGTCGCGGCCCGGTACCACTCGGCGAGCTCGGGCTGCGGGCAGGGCGGCTCGAGCACGTGGGGGGCCTTGAGCGGCTGCATCCGCCCGGCGAAGACGAGCACGACCGCGTCCTCGGGCAGGCCGAGGCGCTGCCGGGCCGCCGGCCGGGATCCCGGCCTGAACACCGCCAGGTCGACCCCGGGATTGATGGTCCGAACGCGCGACGGCTCGGCGGCATAGAGCCCGATCAGCTGTCGCGCCTCGTCGTCGGTGTTCGCCACCAGGCGGTCCGCCGCGGCGACGACCTCGGCCTCGCCGCGGATCCGTGCCGCCGGCTCAGCGGTGTCACCCGCGGCCAGCGCCGCGTTCTTCACTCGTCCCAGGGTGTGCATGGACTGCACGAACGGGACTCCCCATCGCTCCTTGGCCACCGCGCCGACCTGGCCGGACAGCCAGTAGTGCCCGTGCACGATGTCATACCTGCCCGGAGCGCAGGCGGCCTCGGCCCGCAGCACCTCGAAGGTGAAATGACAGAGCTGGCCGGGCAGGTCGGCCTTGTCCAGATCCTCGAAGGGCCCGGCGGCCAGGTGCCGCACCAGCACCCCGGGCGCGAGCTCGGCCACCGGCGGCACGTCACGAGAGACGGCGCGGGTGAAGATGTCCACCTCCACGCCGCGGGCCGCGAGGCGCTTGGCCACCTCGACGACGTAGACGTTCATGCCGCCCGCGTCACCGGTTCCGGGCTGCTCGAGCGGCGATGTATGGACGCTGACGGTCGCGATCCGCCGGGGCAAGCGTCGCGGCACGGGCATGCACCTCCGGGACTGATCAACCGCAGGCTAGAGCATCCTGTTCCCGCAGCCCGGCGCGCGGTGCAGGCGTGCTGCCCGAGGTGCGAGGCCCAACCCGCCGGCGGGCCGCCCGGCTTCAGCTTCACGAGCTGGGCCGTCCTACCGGCACCCGTTAGGCTCTGCCGCATGAGGACATTGGTGCTGGTCCGGCACGGCGAGAGCGTCTGGAACTCCGAGGGGCTGTTCACGGGCTGGGTGGACGTCGGCCTGTCCCCTAAGGGCGTCGATGAGGCCGTGAATTGCGGCAGGCTGCTCGATGAGGCGGGCTTGCGCCCCGATGTCGTGCATACCTCGGTGCTGACCCGAGCCATCCAGACGGCCCACCTCGCGCTGGAGTCAGCGGACCTGCTCTGGCTGCCGGTGCGGCGCTCGTGGCGGCTCAATGAGCGCCACTACGGCGCGCTGCAGGGCAAGAACAAGGCGCAGACCCGGCAGCAGCTGAAGGACGTGGCCTGGCGGCTGCTGCCCTACTGGCATGACGCGATCATCCCCGACCTGGCGGCGGGGGGAACCGTGCTGGTTGTCGCGCACGGAAACTCGATACGCGCGCTGGTCAAGCACCTGGACGAGATCGGGGACGCGGAGATCGCCGGGCTGGACATCCCCACTGGCATGCCGCTCATCTACGAGCTGGACGCGGGGTTCCGACCCGAGACCCGCGGCGGGCGCTACCTCGACCCGGCGGCGGCCGCCGAGGGGGCCGCTGCGGTCAAGAGCCAGGGCCGGTGACATCGCCGGCCCCGGCGGTAGGCAGGCGCACCGCCAGTGTCCGCGGGCCAGGCTCAGCGTGGACGCTGGATATCGAGCAAGTGAACATCTCACAAATAACGGCAGGTCGGAGACCAGTGCCAGGTGCGCGGCGGCCAGCTGCGCCCTACCATCAAATCGTGGGCTTGGGGGTGAATGCGTGCTGGGCAGGTACGCTTGCTGACAAAAGGGCGCAAGCCAACGCCCGGCGTCGGCACGCTCTCCGAGCCCAGGTTGTCCCGTGTAGCCACGCGGCAGGACCCGCTGCCGCATGAAGATCCGGATGCCAATGAAGGCCCAGGCAGAAGCGGTTGAGCGTCCGGAGCCTAATCGGCTGCCGCCGGGGGTCGCCTCCGTTCTCTCGGTCTTGTCGTCTTCTGCCGTCGTCCTCGACAGCGAGGACCGGGTGCTCCAGGCCAGTGTCGCCGCGCGGGCCTACGGGCTGGTCAAGAGCGACGAGCTGGTGGTGCAGGAACTGCTGGCCCTGGGTCGCCAGGTCCGCAGGGACGGCGAGATCCGGGAAGGCGAGATGGAGGTCTCGACCGACGACGTCAGCGGGAGGACGACGAGCTTCGCGGTGCGGGCCGCCCCGCTGGGCGCGGGCGTCGGGGATGGCGGGCTGATTTTGCTCCTGATCGAGGACCAGACCGAGAGCCGCCGGGTGGAAGAGGTCCGGCGGGACTTCGTCGCGAACACGAGCCACGAGCTCAAGACCCCCGTAGGCGCGCTGGCGCTGCTCGCCGAGACGGTAGAGGACGCGGCGGACGACCCCGAGGCCGTGCGCCGCTTTGCCCGACGCATGCGGCAGGAGGCCTCCCGGCTCACCAACCTGGTGCAGGACATGATCACGCTGTCCAGGATCCAGGCGGCCGAGCCGGTACCCGACCCGGTCCCGCAACCTCCTGGAGAACGCGGTTGCCTACAGCCCGGACAAGACCCGGGTGACCGTAACCACCAGGCGGGCGGGCAGGGATGCGGCCGAGATCAGCGTGGCCGATCAAGGTATCGGGATACCCGAGCGGGACCTGGAGCGGATTTTCGAGCGGTTCTACCGCGTGGACGCGGCGCGGTCGCGGGCCACCGGCGGCACGGGCCTCGGCCTGGCCATCGTCAAGCACGTCACCGCCGCGCACAGCGGAAAGGTGACGGTTGTGAGCAAAGAGGGCGCCGGATCGACCTTTACCCTCCGGCTTCCGCTGCGACCCACCAATGCCGTCACGGTCAACGGCGGCACCCTACCGGCGATGGCGCGATCTGCCAGGAGGCAGTGAAGTGACACGAGTGCTCGTGGTCGAGGACGAAGACTCCTTCAGTGACGCGATCTCTTACATGCTGCGCAAGGAAGGCTTCGAGGTCGCGGTCTGCCCGACGGGCCCGGACGCGCTCGAGACCTTTGACCGCAGCGGGGCGGACCTAGTGCTCCTCGACCTCATGCTGCCGGGGCTGCCCGGGAGCGAGGTCTGCCGGACGCTGCGGGAGCGCTCCAACGTCCCGGTGATCATGCTGACCGCCAAGGACAGCGAGATCGACAAGGTCGTCGGCCTCGAGCTGGGCGCGGACGACTACGTCACCAAGCCGTTCTCCTCGCGGGAGCTCGTCGCCCGGATGCGCGCGGTGCTCAGGCGCCGCGGGGACGCGGAGGAGCCGACCTCCTCGATCATGGAGTCGGGGCCGGTACGGATGGATGTCGACCGTCACGTCGTCACCGTCCGCAGTGCGCAGGTGCAGCTGCCGCTCAAGGAGTTCGAGCTGCTGGAGGTGCTGCTGCGCAATGCCGGCCGGGTGCTGACCCGGATGCAGCTCATAGACCGGGTCTGGGGCGCCGACTACGTCGGCGACACCAAGACGCTCGACGTGCACGTCAAGCGGCTGCGGGCCAAGGTGGAGGCCGACCCCGCAAATCCGACGCACATCCTGACCGTGCGCGGCCTCGGCTACAAGTTCGAGCCCGCAGGCTGAGTTCTCCCGGCCAGTTCTGAGTGGCCGGCCCAGCTTGCGGCCGGCCCGGCGGCACCGTGCTACGGCGAGGTACTCGGCGACGGGCTGACGGTGGGCGTTGAGGTGGCGCGGGACGCGGCCGTCCTCCTGTGCCTGCTCTTCGCGACGACGGGACTGGGGGTGGGAGTTGGCGTCGGCGGGGGCGAGAACGTCGAGTAGTACTGCGCCCTCGGCATCACCGGGACGGTGATGCCATCCAGCGTGCTGCCGGCGTTCTGGAAGGTCAGCACGAGCCGGACGGTGGAGCCGCCGCTCAGCGGCCGGATCAGGTCCTGGAGGACGACCTCCGGCGCCGGGCCGGTCAGCAGGACCACCTGCTGGCTGCCCAGCCTGACGCTGCCGCCGGGCAGGGTCACCGACCTCGCAGTGCCGGGCGCGGAGATCTTGACCAGCCGGTCCGCCGAGCCATTGTCGTTGATGAGCGCGAGGAATACGCTGGCGGACTGGCCGGTCCCGATCGTCTGGCCGATCGGCGCGCCCAGCACGAAGACGTTCCTGATGGAGATGTTGTTGAACACCGTGCCGGCGCCGTCCGTCGGCTGGTGCCACTCCTGGGTCGGGGCGTTGTTTCCGGCCTCGCACCCCGCGAGTGCGGGGATCAGCGCGGCAATCGCCAGGACGAGCAGGCGGCGTGGCCCAGCTGTCCAGTGGCTGCTCCGGATCACGGCGTGCTCTCCTCGTCGTCGTCAAGCGAGGCTCTGGGACGTCGCAAAAGCGTAGCCGCCGCGATGATCAGGGCCGCCACCGGCCTCCCGCCCAAAGCACGGGGGCTACGTCCCGGCCGAGCCGAGCCGCCGCAGGCTGGGTTCCAGGTTCAGCCGTCGCGACAGTGTTATGTCGCGTGCGACGGACGCCACGGAGCCGCCTGGGTACACCAAGATCGCGGTCAGCCCCAACTCCCGGTAGGTGAGGCCGAGGACGTTGCGAGGGTCCTCAGCGACCCGGGCGGGACTCTGCCCGGCCCGGGCCGCCAGCTGCGCCACCTGTTTCACGTCCCCGCCGGTCCCCACGAGGTAGAGCGCCACGTGCGCCTGAGCGGCCTGGACGCGCAGCTGCCGCAGCGCGGACGTGCACGGGCAGGTCAGCGGGATCAGCGCCAGCACAGAGGGGCCAGCGGCCGTGACCTTGCGCAACGACACGGGCTTGCCGCCGATGAGGAGGTCCGCGGCCGGCAGCGGCGCGCCGACCTGCCCGGGTGCGGGCAGGACTCTGGCGGCCGGTGCGTGGTGCTTTACGGCGTTTACCCCGGGGCCCGCCGCCGAGTGGCCAGGGGTGAACGGCATGCCGGTCTGGTCGGCGGCGAACATGATGAGCAAGGTGCTGGTGATCAGCGCCAGGATCAGGCAGCCGGCCAGCAGCGGCAGCACCATCCCGTCCCGGGTCAGCGGTCCGCGCAGGCGGCTGGCGCGCTGCCGCCGCCGCTGCGCGCGCAGCTCGCGCTGGTAGGCCTGCACGTCGCGGTCGAGTTCCCGAGCGTCATCGGGAACCACGACGTCAACTGGTGGCAGGCCAGAATCGTCTCGTTCCGGATCGCCGCCTACGTTCACCCGCACCCTCCGGCATGAGCGGCATTCAGCCTTCTTTCAGTATGAGCCGTTGCGAGTCAATGAGCGAGCTCACGAGTCTCGCAGCCAGTCACTCGGCCGCCCATAGTTCGCAGCCCTCGCCCCCCGCTGTAGCCGCCCGGCAGGCACTTGCGGGGCCCGGGTGCCATCGGTCAGCAGGAGCTGCGGGGCGAGTCAGGGCGGTCTGCGGGAGGCACTCGGCCGGGCTGGCCCGGAGCGCGGCGCAGGCGGCCCGGGCGGCGCCGGCGCGCACCTGGCAATTTGCGCGTCATGAATTGAGCCATTGACCTGCGTGTTTGCTGTCAAGGACGGCTAATCGCCCCTGTCGGGCGTGGTAACATGGCTTCAGCGGAAGGGGTACGTGCCACATGTCTTTCAAGGTCGGCGACACAGTCGTCTACCCCCACCATGGGGCTGCTCGGATCGAGGAGATCGAGAGGGCTTGAGCGGGTGTTCGAGGTGCTGCGTGCCCCGTACACCGAGGAGCCGACGAACTGGTCTCGCCGGTACAAGGCCAACCTGGAGAAGCTCGCCTCGGGCGACGTGAACAAGGTGGCCGAGGTAGTCCGAGACCTGTGGCGCAGAGACCGCGAGCGCGGTCTTTCCGCCGGAGAGAAACGCATGCTCGCCAAGGCGCGGCAGATCCTGGTCAGCGAGCTAGCCCTGGCCGAGAAGACCAACGAGGACAAGGCCGAGGCTCTGCTCGACGAGATCCTCGCGACCTGACCTGCTGTCTGCTGCTGAGCCGGAGAGTCTCAGGTGCACGTCGCATCCCGGTGGGATGAGTGCGGTTCCGGCTGCGGCCCGCGCGTTCCCGGATCGTTATGCCAGGCGTGTTCCCGCAGGTAGGCGTGGGAACGGACGTCCACCCGTTCGGCGACGGCAGGCCGTTGTATCTCGCCGGGCTGCTCTGGCCTGGCGAGCAGGGACTGGCCGGCCATTCTGACGGGGATGTCGCAGCGCACGCGATCTGCGATGCCCTGCTCGCGGCGGCCGGGCTCGGTGACCTGGGAGCCCATTTCGGCTCCTCACGCCCGCGCTGGGCCGGAGCCAGGAGCACCGTGCTGCTGGGCGAGACCGCGCGGCTGCTGTCGGACGCCGGCTTCGAGGTCGGGAACGTGGCGGTCCAGGTCATCGGCAACCGTCCCCGGATCGCGCCGCGCAGGGACGAGGCGCAGCGGGCCCTCTCGGATGCGCTGCGCGGGGCGCGCGTGAGCGTGTCGGGGACCACGACGGACGGGCTTGGCCTGACCGGCCGCGGCGAGGGCGTCGCTGCTATCGCCACCGCGCTGGTGGTGCCTCGTCAGACGCCGGCCTGACGACAACGGCGCTGACCGGGTCCTGCCGCGGCGGGTCACGACGTGATCGCGGGCATCTGGATGGGGCGAGCGGGCTCGGCCTACGCCGGCGGCCCACAAGACGACCCACCGGGATGGGCTCGCCGTAACCGCCACTTCCACTGCACGAGGCCGGCAGAGCTGCGCGCTATGTTGAAAGGGACAACAGGAGAGGCGTGAGCGCAGAGGGGGGACATCATGAACAAGAAGCTGCTTGCAGGCCTGGCCGTCGCTGGTCTTCTGGCCGGCGGGGGAGGTACGGCGGCCCTGGCCGGCGTGCCGTCAGCGGCTGCGAGCACGGTGGCCGTCGCTCCCAGCCCATCCTGCGGGCCCCATCATGGCCCGCTGGAGTCACTGGTCACCAAGGGCACGATCACCCAGTCCCAGGCCACCGCCATCCGCGATGGACTCATCAGCAACCTACGTAGCCACTGGCGGAACACCCTGGACACCGTACTCGGCCAGCTGGTGAAACAAGGCACCATCACCAAGGCCCAGGCCAGCCAAGTCACCACAGCCCTCACCAAGCAGTTGATGCAGGCGCACCCTGGCCACGGAACCGGTCCCTGATAGGAGGAGCAACGGGCTAGCCGCGCCGGGTGAATGATCACGCTTCCGGCGGGACTGGCGAGCTGTGCATCCGGTCGAACTGCGGCGCCGGTGGCGTCGGCTCGGCCGCTGGTCCCGGCTCATCTTCGGGCTCGGCGTCTGCTTCAGGCCCGGTTCCGGCGTCTGCTTCCGGCCCGGTTCCGAGTTCAGCCTCGGGAACGGGCTTGTGGTCAGAAGCGTAGGTGTCCGGCCCGGGCTCGGCGTCTGGTCCGGGTACGAGATGGGAGTCGCCGGCCTCATCGGCCCGGAGGCCGGATTCCGGGCCGGGCGGCGCGCCTTCGGTTCCGGCATCGCTGGCGAGAGCCAGCGTCGGCGCGGGGCTGAACGCGGACGCTGAGTGGTCGCCGTAGCGGGCGCCGTACCCGGCGGGCTGCTCCTGGCGGGCCCGAGGTACCCACGCGGTGTCCGGCTGGTCAGCTAGGCCCGCCTCGTCATGGGCGGGATGATCCTGGCCGGGGTCGGTGTCGATCGCCAGGTTCTCGGCGATACCGGCCGGCCGCCTGAGGTCCCGGCCGGCCGCGGTCACGGCCGGGCCGGAGACGGGCTGGACCGCCGTCTTCCCGGGGGACACCCTCGGCACGGGACGATCGTCGATGGCGTGGCGCACCCCGACGTGGCCCGACGGCTCTGCGACGGCTGCCGGCTTGGCTGCGGCCGCGGCGGCCCGGCGCAGCCGGGCCTGCCGCAGCATGCAGAGCAGGAGCCCGAACCCGATCAGGACGAGTACCCACGGGATGACCGCTACCGCCGCAGCCGCGGGCCGGCGCGGCAGCCTGGTCCCCGTCGCGTGCAGCGCGTCGGCCGCGGCCGCGGCCGCGAGCAGTGCGAGCATCGACAGCCAGGCGTAGCTGCGGGAGGGCAGGCCGGCCCCGCGCAGCGACAGCACGGCGGCGCACGCGACGACCAGCATCGCATCGAGGATCACCGGATAGATCCTGGCGAGGCGCGGCGAGACGCCCGAGGACAGCGCGACCGCGTGGATTCCCGCGTAGGACAGCACGAACGCCGCCGCGGCCAACAGCAGCACGCCGGCCACGACAGCGATGAGGGCAAGCAGTCGCAGCCCGCGGTGGCTGTCCGCCGGATGGGGGGATTGGTCGATCATCTGGCCATGTCCTTCCTCGCGTGATGCCTGGTCACGCCGCAGGCTTATAGTCGACGAAGACGCGGAGCCACGCCCGCGCCGCTGCCACGGCACCGCACGGCTATCGGCGTTACCGCTGGAATACCGGAGGCGAATGGCTGCTGCCCAGTCGGCTCCATGCAGACCTCGCGGTTTCGGTGTCAAGGGTTTCGGCAGCTGCCCGGGGAGTGAACACTGGGCAGTAGGAAAGAATATTAGTAAGCACGCATGGGTGCACGACTGGATTGTGAGGCGTTTTGATTTGCGCAGGTCATGTAGGTAGTCCGAGTGATGTTGTCACTCAGCACCCGCTGAAGCGTGCGGCGAGTTCGGCTATCCGGTTAGGCCGGTGCTCGGGCCGCATCCGCCCGGCGCGCTCGAGCAGGCTCATGCCGTGCAGCGCGCTCCCGACCGCGGCGCTCACCTCGAGACAACCCCTCGTCGTTGCCGCTTTTGTCCTTCCGTCGCGGACGCGTATGCGAGAACGCGACCTGCGGGAACGCGGTGGTTGATCTTCGTTACCTCGGATAAGACGTCGACATAAGGCGTGGTAGCGCCAGGCGGCAAAGAGCTCTGCCGTCGGAGCATTTCCCGGCCAACGCCGCCTGTCTCACCCTGGCCGCCATTGCCGGGTGCTGCGAAACGCGCACGGTCAGGGAACCCGCGCGCCCCGCCTCCATGGCCAACGTCCCGGCCACCTCCCGGCGAACCTCCGTCGCCAAGCATCGTCTCGCCCAGCGTCGGCGGCTCGGTCG
>WNFI01241139.1_pt1 | contig 23400 bp, 27 predicted proteins | sample 5400471 | NCBI WGS metagenome assembly WNFI01 (sample SAMN13153348, study PRJNA577476) | soil metagenome | isolation source: 100 cm saprolite on Douglas fir-dominated hillslope | place: USA:California | collected 2013-09-17
AATTGCATGCCATAAGCGAAGTCGAACTTAATCAGCAATAGACGCTATAATTTTAGATCTGCAAACACAGGCCGCTGCTCCTGCGAGGAACAACGGCCTTTACTCACCCTCGGATGTACCGTTTACTGTAAGTTGATAGAGTTAATAGGCAGTTTGTTTACTGCTGTTTGATCGTGGTCGAGTCAGGTTATTAGTAGGCGCACTGGTGGCTGCGTTCGGCCCACCCACTAGTGGCTGAGGCGATGTGAACGTGGCCTGGTTACAATCAGAGCCTGGAGCACCTGTCTTTAGGTCGGAACAAGTTTTCGTTTTCGTTGGTGCACTGGCTACCTCAAACACTGGCGTGGCGTTGGCAGCACCCGGGACGATGGAGGTCGAGATGTAATCGGCCACCATGAAGCCTTGCGTGGTGAGCGGGAGCCACGTCAGTGTCATTGGCCCCGCCAGCTGCACTGGCGAACTCCAACTGGCCCCACCGTTGGTGGAGGAGAGGAAGCCGACATTGAGTTGACAGGTGCCGGTAGTGCAATTCGAGTTGGGGTAGTAGTAGTAGGCAAGCCCAAGATGGGCGGAGCTGCCAGACGTACTCCTATCGACGGCCAGGCCAGTAGTGAAAAAATCGGCGCCACTGCCAACCGGGGCGGTCGGGATGCGCGTCGGCAGGCTCCAGGTGATGCCATCCGTGGAAGTCGTCAGCAGGAGATCATTGGTCCCTATGGGTGCATTGCAGAAGTTTTCAGTCCGGCAATCCGACCAGACGACGTACACTCTGCCCGATTTGTCAATTTCAGCAGAGGGAAGGTCAGGGGAACGAAGGTTGCCAGGATTACCGTCATTTAGTATTTCTGCAGCAAGGACCGGGCTGTTCCAGGTCTTACCACCATCGGTAGACCTAATAGACAGGATCGAAGTCTCAAGACAATCGTCAATGGGGACAATGACCGTCCCATTGGGCTGCACGAGCGGTTGTCCAGCGATGACGCAGGTATGGTCGAGGGTCGTCTGTGCCGCGCCCCACGTCAATCCACCGTCGGTGGAAGTGCTCATCTGGAAAAGGTTGAGCTTGCTATTATCGTCGAACTCGGTATAGCAGTTACCGTAGAATTTGCTTTTGGGCGAAACATCGCAGACGGTCCAGTTTTTGTCGTTAAAATCACCGGAAGCATTCACCACAACGGGAGCGCCCCATGTCAGTCCGCCATCAGTCGAACGGCTAACGAGCACATCGACAGGACCAGCTGAAGCATTTACAATGCCCAGCCAGGAGATCACCCAGACGTTGTGCTTGGCATCGAAGGCAACCGAGGCATCACTCGCGCGGGCATACTTCGGATTTGACGGTATTGAGTTGACGGTGGCGCTAGGCAGGGAGCCATGTTTCCAGGTCTGCCCACCATCGGTGGAAGTCGCAAAACCGATATCTCGCTACTGATTTGGATTAAGCTCCCCGCCGCATGGATGAAACCTCTCGATGAGAGTGCGAACACGAGGGAAGCGATGAGAGCCAACAGGATGAGAGCCAGAGGGATGCTCATTCGCCAACGTCGGCGAGAAATTACGGACATACAGCGTCTCCTTTTCATTACAATGGTCTCTTACAATTGTTCAATTGTTGAAAAATAGAACGTGCCTCCTCCAGGATAGGCGAGACAGGTGGCTATTGGGAGAAGAAAACGTTAAGATGTGATTATAGATCGATCAATGTGGTTGAGGTTTCTTAATGACTGACATAAATACCAGGCAAGCTCTCTATAAAGAGGATGCATTCCATGGAGTGATAGCAGCTCCGTGAAAAACGAAGAAAATGGCGGGAAGGAAAAGAAAATGCCCTCTTCTCGTGCTTTGTTGGTATTCTCCCTGTCACATTTTTGGCGATTCTGCGATCATATTACGAGATCATAGGGAACGGAGAAAGAGAGCATGCATCAACACGACGAAGGTACACAAGAGTGTAGTGCAGACGCCACACTCTATGATCGCTATGCAGCGAGTATTTTTGCTTATGCGAGGCTCCACACGCCCTCATGGGAGGAGGCGGAGGATGTGACACTTGAGGTCTTTGCGGCAGCATTGGAGCAGGAGAACCTTTCAGCAATGACTGAAAAACAGCAGTTCGTCTGGTTGCGGCGCGTCGCGCATAACAAACTGGTGGATCGTTATCGTCGTTCTGCACATCTCCCTGTTGTCCCATTAGAACAGGTGGTAGAGACGCTGCGCTACGAAGAGGCACTGACACCTGAACAGGTGGTACTGCGACGCGAAGAGCTTGAACGATTATACACGGCAGTGAGCAGCTTATCTTTGCTCCAACAGCAGATATTACAGTTACGCTTTGGAGAGGGCCTGCACTTTGCTGAGATTGCTGTCTTGCTTAATAAGCGCGAAGCAACCGTGCGGAAACTGTGCTCACGCACCCTTGCCCTCTTACGAACCATGTACGAACAGCAGTAGAAAGGAACAGTGTTATGCCAGACTTTGATGAGCTTCTTCCTGAAGAGACGCAGGAGCAGGATCAGCATCTCATCCACGATCTTCATCGCATGTACCATATGGATACCCAAAAAGCTGAGCAACTCGCCCGTATTCGCCAGCGCCTTCTGACAAACCGTGACGGCTCTGCCTACGACCACGAGAGCACGCAGCAGCGCTACATGACGCCGAACACGCAACAAGCAATGATGAATAACAGGAGCATGAAGCAGATTCGTTCCACCATTATCGAAGGAGGGTCATGGCAACAGCGCTTCAGCGCAATTGCAGCCGTATTGATCGTGACTTTGCTGGTGGGCTCTCTGCTTCTGGTGTTGAGCCGGGCACATCAAAGCAGCGTGGGTGGGCCGGGAAATACTCTCCATCCCTCGAAACCAGCAGGAGGTACAGGCAACTTGCTCTCGCTTCATATGATTGATTCCACAACAGGTTGGGCTTTGAGTGAGCATGCAGTTCTACGCACCACAGACGGTGGTCTCCAGTGGAAGAATGTCACCCCACCTAGCACCCATTTAGGCCTAGGAAGTGTCGCAGAGTTCTACACAGCTTCCTTGACATGGGTAGCAACACCACAGGCTAATTCGAGTGAAGTGAAGGTCTTGCGAACAGCTGATGGTGGTCAGACCTGGCAACAAGTAACGATCCCGGCAGCATTCCCAAGAGAGATCAACTTCATCGACTACCAGCACGGCTGGATTCTCGCTAGTTGGCGACCCCAGGGAGGAGCAGCAGAGGCAGTAAGCGTGTTCCGTACCAGTGATGGTGGTCAGACCTGGAATATTGTGTCCCGTGCGCTTGCTGCTTCGACGGATATACCTCCACCTGGTCACCTTCCGTTTGGTGGACAGAAATCAGGAATACATTTTCTGAATACGTCTACAGGATGGATCACTGGAACTGTGCTGGGCATTGATCTCGCCTGGCTCTATGTGACGCACGATGGTGGTTTGACCTGGCACCGGCAAACCCTCCACTTGCCACCAGGAGTACCATCTGGGCAACTGTTGATCATGTCACCCACATTTTTCTCGGCCACGGATGGTATCCTTCCTGTCACCTTTTCTGATCTCGCCACAGGCCGCGGCATTGCTACAGACATCTATGTCACGCACGATGGAGGAATGACCTGGCAGAATACCACGCCCATATCTGCTGCCCTCAGTACGATAGACTTTCTCGATATGCAGCAGGGGTGGGCGACCGATGGCACTATTCTCTATAGTACCAGCGACAGAGGGCAGCACTGGACAAAGCTTTCTACTAGCACGATTTTCATGAAGGTCACCCATCTCAACTTTGTTTCCGGCACCGTCGGCTGGGCTATCAGTAGTCGAGGCAATAGCTCTTCTTCCCTACTCAAGACCACAGATGGGGGACAGACATGGACGTCAATTTTCTCTACGATCTCATGATGGACGTTCGGCAGGGAGAAAAAGTGCCTCTCCCTGCCACTATTTTACTCTTACACTTCCTTGCTTGCATCGCACCCAAAACCCCTCGCCGGGTTGACCATCCACAACACTATCGCCATAATTCATATCCTTATGGCTATAAGAAATTGCCTTTTCAACGAATATAGAGCGATTGCCAACACGCAAAGTGAGTGGTGTTCCCCATGAAGCTACTCCGCATATAAAGTTGTAGACATGACGCGCGCTCCATTTTAATACTGGTACGACAAAATCATCGTCGGAGGGAAAACCATGGTAGCTGCTTTTAGTTTCGTCTTGTATGGCGGGCACAGCAACGCCCTTGTAGAGATTCCAGGCGCTGCGTGCCAGTAGTCTCCCGCCAAGCTCGGCACATTGTGCTTCTAATTGACTGTAGCTGGTCCCATCTGGAACATCTACAACTTCTTGCGCCAAAATCGGACCTGAGTCCATATCCTCTTCCATCAAATGAATCGTCACACCGGTAAGCGGGCTCCCCTCGCGAAATGTCCAGAACAATGGCTCTGGTCCTCGATTGGCCGGCAGTAACGATGGATGCACATTGAGGCAGCCGAAACGCGGAATGTCTAAGATAACCCGCGGGATACGCTTTGAGAAACACGCAACGCAGATAACATCCGGTTGATACCCTATCAACACGTTGATAGTCTCAGGGTCATTCATACGATGTACTTCCCACACAGGTATCTGTCGCTTCCACGCCAGTTGGAGGATAGAGGCTTGAAGAGAGGACTGTAAGACAGGCAACATCGAGCGAGACATGAGACATCGTATCTTGTAGTATTCATTACAGAGTACATTGTAACAGTGATCAGGAGTTTTCATGATGCCACGAATGGTAATGTGTGTCAAATTAGGCTGCGAACTGCCAGGATTAGAGAAGCCTCCTTTCCCCGGTGAACTGGGTCAGCGCATCTATGAGCATGTCTCGCAACAGGCCTGGAATATGTGGCCCGAACAGAGCACTCTCATCATCAATCATTATGGGTTGAATATGGCTGATCCAGAAGCACGCAAGATTTTGCGCGAGCAGATGGAGGAGTTCTTCTTCGGTGCAGATTCGAAGATGCCAGAGGGCTGGGTACCGGAAGAGGCAGGCGTAGGTGCTGGACCAAGCGCCAAAGGTGGAGCAGGGCCATCCCGCAAAAAATGAGATCCTACGGCGATATTCTGCTCATATCATGCTATGAACTGGGCCACCAACCCTTTCATCTTGCTTCGCTACAAACGATGCTGCGGCAGGCAGGATATTCCCCCGTGTCAATAGATACTGCTGTCGAGGCGCTGACAGACGAAGCAATTATGCAAGCAAGTTTCGTCGGCGTTTCGGTACCCATGCATACAGCCCTACGTTTAGGGCAGCAAATTGCAAAGCGTGTGCGTTCGCTCAATCCGGCGGCGCATATTTGCTTTTATGGACTCTACGCCTCGCTCAACGCGGATTACTTACTGCAAGAAAGTATCGATTCAGCTATCGGAGGCGAATATGAAGGTCCTCTACTCAGGCTCATCGCGGCACTAGAGGACGGTCAAACCACCTCTATTCTGGGGGTTAGCACACGCCAGCAGAGTAGCTTACCGTGGATCCAGCGTACTCCTTTCGTGATACCAGAACGCCAACAACTCCCACCTCCCGATCTTTATGCACGCCTGGAGTTGAATGGCGCGCGGTTGCTGGCAGGCTATACCGAAACGACTCGTGGCTGCAAGCACACCTGCCTGCATTGTCCCATCACGCCAATCTACCATGGCCGTTTCTTCGCGCTACCAGCCGAGATCGTACTGGCAGACATCCGTGCACAGGTAGCGCAAGGCGTGCAGCATATAACTTTCGGCGATCCCGATTTCTTCAATGGCCCTACGCATGCCATGCGTATCACTCGCGTTTTACACGAAGAGTTCCCTAACATCACCTTCGATGCAACTATCAAGGTTGAGCACCTGCTGAAACATCGTCACCTGCTTCCTGAACTGCGAGACCTGGGGTGCGCCTTCATTGTCTCCGCAGCTGAGTCAATCAATGACGATGTGCTTCGTCACCTGAACAAGGGCCATACCAGCGCTCAGGTAGCAGAGGTATTTGACTTGATGGAGCAGGTAGGCATAGCTCTGCGTCCATCTCTGATGCCATTCTCTCCATGGGAAACGCTTGAGAGCTACATAACGCTGCTGAACTTTTTTGAAGAGCGCCGGCTCATTGAGCACGTTGATCCAGTGCATTTTTCGATTCGTTTGCTGGTACCTCCAGGTTCTGCACTGCTCGATACGCCCGATGCCCAGGAATGGCTTGGGGAACTTGACGCTGCCGCTTATACGTACCGTTGGACACATCCTGATAATCGTATGGACGACTTACAGCGCAAGGTGGTAGAACTGGTAGAAAAGGCCCAACGTGTACAGGCAGACCCCGTCGAGACTTTTTTCTATGTCAAGACACTTGCGCTGGCCGCTAACAATCAGGACATGTGTGTCTCATGCGCATTGAAAGGTTATGGGCCCAGAAAGGTCTTACCTCACTTGACCGAATCATGGTTCTGCTGAGCGGAACCCACCTCGGGTCAGTTGGACCCGGTTTAATCCTACCATGTCCCCATTACCTCTCTGAGAGTAGCAAATTCACCGATATGATACGCATTATGATCAGCAACAACAAGGATTTCTCTAAGAACATTTTGGCCGTTCCCATGTGGAATCGGTGTATATAAATTCACTGTCGGATCAGCCACCATCTCCAGCAGGCTTTGAAGATCTGCTCGAAAGGACGAAAGTGTCTTTTCCCAGGCAGCTTCATCAGCCTGTGTGCCTTCCGCAGGCCAGTAGCCTTCAGGCCATGAGGGTGAGACATACTGTGGATTTCTGATAAACTCGAGGATATCCCATTGTGCAATGCGTACGTGTTCAAGTAGATGCCATGGCGTATAGGGGAAATGCGGCAACTTCGTATTCATTTGTTCTCGAGGAAAATTCGCGACAGCTTCATCAAATGTCATATGGGCATTGCCACCTTGAAGGAGTGCCCGCAGCTGATCGCGTACTTGTATATCTGAGTCCATATCAAAGAACCTCATTCCTCTGCATTGAGTGTGATAGATGCCCCTGGCAATTACTGTACGTCATGTATTCTCGCTGGCTCATGTTCTAAGAGGCGCATCCTCTTGCTACAAAGACAAACAGTTTGGGCTTCACTTTTTGTACGAACGACGCCCTTACCTGGATGCAGTATATGCACTCTCGCACCGGTTCTAATCGGAACCCCTAACTCACTGACCTAGCACCACATACTCCTCGTCAAAACGCCAATCATCAAGCGCTTCTAACTCAACATCCAGGTGAGGATGCAACGGGTCAATGTACTTGAGCAGATGAATACTCACAACCCGGTTATCGTTCAAACCCAGGCCTTCACAAAGCGCATCCTGCGTGATTTTGAGCCCTCCATCAAGGTCCCGTTTCAGCGGCGTTTCAAAGTAGAACGCGAGCAGAAGTGAGAGATACCCCTGGCGCAAGCGCTCACGCAGCTCCTCATGCAGCACACCCTCACATTCCAGCGCAACTAGTTTGTTCTTTACGTCCTTCTTAAAACGCCTCGCGACTGCCGTACTTACACGATGTCCATTGATCGTCGCGTACTGTTCGTTAATGCCAGGAGGAATCGGCAACGTCAGATGGAGTATGGTGTTTCTATTACTATGTCGCTCCTGCATGAAACAATCGCTTCTCCATCTGTGTTGTAGTGTCAGTGCTTTAACGACCCCATTGTAACACAGGGGAAACTTGCCAGCAGGACCCTCTCAGAATTTCTACACTAGTGCATCATTAAACATTACTTTAGTCGTGCCAATTCCGGAGGTCTTGGAAAGAGAAGCGGCAATCCTTCTCCCAACTTCAGGCATGAGAGAAGGATTGCCGCATTCCATAGCGAGGGCTTAGATCTACTTCATCGTGTACTTCACATAAGCTATCATTGGTCCTCAGCAGCCGTCAAGGCTAAAGACGATTCGGCTCACTTGGGTTCTCCAGCCGCTCGCGCATCTGCTCGTATGTAGCTGTATCTATCTCACCACGCGCGTAACGCTGGCGGAGTATCTCTAATGCGGAAGGCTGAGCTGGCGGCGTCCCAGGATTTTGAGCTGGCGGCGTCCAGGGATTAAATGTATACATATGCCTGTTTCTAGTGCTGAGCCAGCGTATCGCGGACCAGATCAGGACGCCCAAAATGATCAGCCAGAATATCCGGCCGAAGAGCAAAAACGGCAGAAGCAGGAATAGGCCGTGTCCAAATCCCCAAAACATGGGAATCCTCTCTTTCTCAGAAAAGGTGTTTTCAGAGCCTCCGGCAATATAAGCTTCGCCAAAGACGCTATCTATTTTTCTCGTTGCTTTACGTGTCGTGCAATGTCACCACTTCACTTTCATATATATATACGTAGACCTCATGGTCAGGGTTATAACTTTTTCGTTGCCTGTTGCCATCGATTCCATAAGCACTCTTAAGCTGATCCTCTCAACGATGTTCAATGCATCCCCGCAAATGTTCGCCTGACTATCCCGTGAAGGAACAAATTCCTATGCATCATGTCGGATTCCATGTATGTGGATCGGCAGCAACTTTTTCCCCGGTTGCCATGTTCTTCACTTCATGTCCTTTGGCTCCATATGGGAGAAACCACACGTAGGGAATACCCTTGAGCGAAGCGTATCGGAGCTGTTGCGATTGTTTGCTGGGCGTATGATACATCTCAACATTGAAGCCACGCTCGCGCAGAATATTCGTCGTTTGGGCGGTCTCATTCCGTCTCTCAGTATCAGGATAGACGACAAGCACCTGTGTAGGGCCTTTTTGGCCCGACTTTCACTCTCTTCTCCGCAAGAAGCTTCGCGAACAGCAGCGTCAAGCCAATGGAGATCCCTATATCTGGGTCCGTCGGTCGAGCGATTTCAGCTTGCTCTCAGAATCTATAAAATCTTCAAAGAAACTCTAGCCATTTAGTTTAAGATCAACTTCAAAGATTGACAAAAACTCAACAATTTGCTACCTTGCTTGCACAGACTTTACCGCATGAATGCCGGGTTGGAATAGAAGAAAAGAGGTTGGTAGCGGATGGCACTGCTCGAAGAACTCAAACCAGGGCTCCTCGTCAAAGGACTGCTGCCAGGTAATCTCGTTACCATCATCGACGTGAAACGCCACGGGTCCATAGGTGTTGAACTCACATACAAAGATGCCAGTGGTCATCTTGCCAGCGAACTACTCTACCGCGATAATGTGCCTCTTTAGGGGAAGACGACATGACAAACGAAATTACCTATAACCAAGTATTTCCTAACGCTTCGGATAATACACCGACAACCAAAGAGGAATGGTTAAATGTAGGTTCCGCCTATTACAAAGCGAAACACTATCCAGAAGCAATTACAGCATGTGAGCAAGCAATTCGAATTGACCCGAAGTATGCTAGTGCATACTTCGCAAAAGGTTTAGCGCTTATCGGTCTTAATCTCTATGATGAAGCCATTGTAGCCCTGCAACAAGCAGCTAAACTTAATCCACAAAATTCAGGCATATTTCTTGCAAAGGGAAGTGCTTTCTATCACCTTAAACGTTATGAAGAGGCTGGTGCTGCTTATCGCCAGGCGATTGAGCTTGACTCTAACAATGTCAACGCTTATACAGAACAAGCAAGGGTTCTTGTCGAAAAAGCAAACAATCTTTATAAATTCGCATATTTCGACCTCAATTATGAAGAAGCATTTACTGCCTACGAACAAGCAATTTTTTTTAATCCCAATAATGCCAACGCCTATTCAGATAAAGCAAGAGCCCTTTGCAAATTGCATCGTTATGGAGAAGCCGGTTCTGCTTATCGGCAAGCGATTCAGCTTGACTCCAGCAAGGCAGAAGCGTATACAGAACAGGTAAAAGCTCTCCTTGACGAAGGAAGAGTTTTTTACGACAGAGGACGTTGCGAAGAGGCTATCGTTGCTTTTGAGCAGGTTATTCAATTTGACCCTAGTAATGCTAATGCCAATGCAGAGCTAGCAAGAGCTTTCTACAAGCTCCAACGATACGAAAAAGCTGGTGCTGCTTTTAAGCAGGCGGTTCAACTTGACCCGAGTTATCTTGATGTCTATGCTGATCAAGGAAAACTTCTCGTCAACAAGGGAGAAGCTCTTTACGAACTCAAACAATATCAGGAGGCCATTATTCATTACAAACAAGCGATTGAATTTGATACTAGCAATGCCAATGCCCATGAAGGCCTAGCAAAAAGTCTTCACGAACTTGGACGCTATGCAGAATCCGGTGCTGCCTTTAAGCAGGAGGTTCAACTTGATCCCAGCCGTGCTCAAGCCTATGCCAAGCGAGCAAGCACTCTTATTGATAAGGGAAGGGACTTTTGCGAACACCGACAGTACAGAGATGCGCTTGCCGCTTTTAAGCAAGCACTTCAATTTGATCCCAACAATGCAGAAGTATATGCTTGCCAGGGAAATGCTCTTTATGAGCTAGAACGTTATGAAGAGGCTGGAGTAGCATATAGAAGGGCGGGGCAACTTGACTCCAGATACAATCAAGATTTTATAGAACGCGAAAAAATTCTTAATGATAAAGGAAGGACTCTTTATGAACAAGGGCGATACGAGGAGGCTCGTACCGCCTATAAGTACGCAATTCTCTTTAACCTTGATAATGCTCAATCCTACTCAAAACTGGCAAGCGACCTGACTAGCAAAGGGGGAAATTTCTATGAATCTGGATTCTATGACAAAGCGCTTGCTGCTTATGAACAAGCACTTCTCTTTGATCCGAGCAACGCCAACATATATATGGAACAGGGTAAGGCCCTTTATGAACTTGGACGTTACAAAGAGGCTCGTGACGCTTATAAACATGCTATTCAGCTCAATATCAGCATAGCACAAACCTACTCAGATCAGGGAAAAGCTTTAGTCGAAAAAGGAAAAGCTCTATACGACCTCGGACAATATGAAGAGGCTTGTAATATCTTTGAGCAAGCCATTTTGTTTTACCCTACCAATGCCAGGGCTTATGCCTATCAGGGGAAAGCTTTCTATGAACTTGGTCGATATAAAGAGGCTCGTGACGCTTATAAACAAGCTATTTATCACGACTCAAGCTATGCGCAAGACTATATCGATCAAGTTAGGACTCTAATAGACAAAGGAAATACACTTTTTGAACACGGATATTTTGAAGAAGCTTACGTTACCTTTGAACTGGTGCTTCTATTTGACCCAAGCATAATTAAAACCTATGCTAATAAGGTAACGGAGTTTATTTATAAAGGAGAAACACTCTACGAGCTCGGCCGATATGAAGAGGCTCTAGTTTTATATGAAATGACGATTTTATTTGACAATAAGAATAAAGATGCATTTACTGGGAAAGGAAAGACACTTGACAGGCTCAAACGCCATAAAGAAGCACGAGCTGCGTTTGTAGTAGCTTCCCAATTAGCTAGTGCGAAACCACTTAGCGAGCAAAATTCAACTTGGATGTATAAAGAACCTTTTCGCTATGAATAAGAGCGTCTGGCACCGTCACACGGATTGCTCCTACCTTGTTAGAGGTTTGTGTATCGCAAATGCATCCCTCCCTACCCACCAACCTCCGCTCTCCTCAGCACAAAATCATACCGACACGTATAAAACTCTTTATCAACCCCCCTTTGCCTCATCTCTTCCGGGCCATCATGCTTCTCAAGCTTCGCGATCAACGACTCCTTAACAGTGCCAATCGCATCCGACCCAAGCCAGGGATCATCCGGCCTGAAAAGCATCGTCGTGAGCGGAGCATAGCCCTTGCATGTCACCTTGAAGTGAATGTGGGCAGGACGCCACGCATGCCGCCCAAGTGCTTTCAAAAAATCACCAACAGGTCCACCCCTTGTAACCTCGTAAGCACCAGGAGCGACAGTCTGGAACTCGAACTTTCCATGTTCGTCTGTGAGCATCCGCCCTCGCAGATTGTACTCGACCTGCCCCTCGTCCTGATTTTCGTAGTAGCCACGCCGGTTCGTCTGCCATACATCAAGCTCTGCATATGCCAATGGATGCTTGTCTTCGGCTGCCAAGATCCGCCCGGACATGAAAAGGATGTCACCCTCCTCGTCTTATTAAATTACCTTGCAAAGGGTCCATACATTATTCATCGGTCGGGAAACCCGGCGAGAGCTATCACTACTAAGACTAAATTACATCTGAACCATCTCTCGTTCCTGGAATGTAGTGGCGAGGCTCGCCCCCTTGGACTTGCTACCATGCAGCCCGCAGCACCTCCTCGATCTGTGCGGCATCGGTAATAGCCCTGGGATTGCTTTGTACAGCGCGGCTCTGGAGAGCTACTCGCGCCAATCCAGGTAGATCAGTCTCTTGTACACCCACATCGCGTAAGCGCTGCGCGAGGTTCATCTGGCCGATAAGCTCGTATATTTTTTGTATGGCTTCCTCAGCAGCACTCTCAGCACTTTGACCCGCGCGTACGATGCCCATCGCTTCAGCGACCTGGGCAAGTTCGGGTACAGCAACATCAAGGTTGAAACGCATTGCGTGGGGCAAGATAATACTGTTGGCGACACCATGCGGTACACCTGCGGTTCCCCCAAGTACATGGCAGATACCATGGTGCAGCGCCATATTGACATGAGCCAGCGCTGTCCCTGCCAGGAACGCTCCCGTGAGCATCTCAGTTCGGGCTTCCAGATCATTACCAGATTCGTAGCAACGCGGCAGAGCAGAGTAGATAGCTTGCACAGCGCGCTGTGCAGCAGCCGTCGAAAGCGGGTTGCGCGTGATCGAATAGAGTGCCTCGATGCAGTGGGCCAGAGCATTGATGCCCGTCGAAGCTGTCATCTCCGGCGAGAGGTCGAGTGTGAGTACTGGATCATAAACCGTGAGCTTCGGCGTCACTTTGGTATCTGTGACGGTAATTTTGCGTGCTGAACCGTTCTCATGATGCGTAATACCATAGGTTGGCGTCATCTCCGAGCCTGCATAGGTGGTGGGAATGGCGATGACAGAAACGAGGGACTGCTCGGTGGGAAATGTCGCCCGGGCAGATCGGCCGCTGCGTTTCTCTTCCACCGCCATGCTGACGGCCTTTGCCATACCGATAGGACTCCCTCCACCAAGACCGATCAGCGCATCGACCTTACTATCATAAGCAAGTGACGAGACCTCAGCTACCTGCACATCAGGCACATGAGGCGCAACCGATTCGAATGTAGCTACCAACCGATCTCCCAAAACATTCTCAATAGCCGTTATATGTCCATTCCTTCGCTGCGAACCAGTCGAGCAGAGCATCAGACGCCGCCAGGAGAAGCGCTCAACGGCATCACTTAATTGAGCGAGCGAGCCTGGGCCAAAAATGATCTCCTGGGCATAACCGGTGTAACGGAACTCATTCATCAACATGCCTCATTTCATGGTGTATCTGCTACAGACTCGACAGCCTTACCTGGATGATATGGTCGTCATCATACTGCTCACAAAATTTATCTCATCCTGGTTCACCATATGTCCCATCCTGGGATACAACCGCATCGTCACATCCGCGCCCATCTGTTGTAAAACCTCAGCTGATTGTTCCACTCGCTCCTTCGGAATGTGGAAATCCCGGTCACTACATCCTAGAAAAACAGGTGTACCTGTGAATGAACCACTATAATCTCGCGGGGTGCCATCAGGGCCGATAAGCCCTCCACTCAAGCAAGCAATGCCTCCGTATCGTTGGGCATGGCGGGCCGCAAATTCAAGCGCGAGACAAGCGCCCTGCGAGAAGCCAAGCAGTATCGTACGCTCCAGGGGCATACCTCCCGCCTGCACCTGCTTGAGTACGCTGGCAAGCAAAGCTAACGCTGACGAAAGCCAGGGCTCATTGCTGGGAATAGGGGCCAGAAAGCTATTAGGATACCAGGTATTCTGTGCCGCCTGGGGTGCGAGGTATGCAAAACCCGGCTGATTCAGCTCAAATGCCAGCTCCAGGATACTTTCTGCCGTGGCCCCTCGTCCATGAACCATCACCATCGCCGCCCGTGCACGGTCTAATGGTTCTCCCGCAAGCAGCACCGGCTGGCCCTGGTGTGGTCCCTGTTCAGTGCTCGTATAGCCAAACTGATTCATTCACGGACCTCCACAGAACGCCATCCTGGCACGCTTACCGGGCGAAGTACACGCTCAATATTGGGGCGATTGCTCTCCAGCCATGGCGGCAGTTTCAACTGGTGACCAAGCTCGGTCACTGGTTCATCAATCGCAAAACCTGGCCCGGCCGTCGCCAACTCGACAATGTGCCCATCGGGGTCATTGGTATAGATGCTCTTGAAGTAGACTCGATCCAAAACAGGTGTGACTTGCAGGCCTGCTCGCACGAGCTTCTCACGCCATTCCAATTGGGACTCTTCATCTTGAACGGCAAATGCATAGTGGTGCGTTTGTCCGGCTCCCATACGCATACGACCCTCTCTAGATGGCTTGCGCTCAAAGTACGTGATCAAGGTACCCGGTCGTCCATCAGCTACACCCCAGTACCAGTGTGCCGAGTTCGGGTCGTCAAAGTTCGAGGTCATTTTCACGCGCCTCAGCCCCAAAAGTTCGCCAAGAAAGGCGTGCGTGCGCTCGATATCCGAGGAAATCGCCGTGATGTGGTGCATACCCTGCTTCAACGCCATGTCACCGGTGATTTCCGGTACAGGCTCCGGCCATGTCTCAGCTTGAATACGTGCCGTATCGCGGTTGTTAACGAGCATCTCTGCCGGTGGCTTTCGATACGTGGTTCCGAGCGCATCGGCAGGTTCGTCGATAGTCCAGCCTGGTCCAAGCGCCGCGATCTCGAGAATAGTACCATCGGGATCGTTGAAGTAAATGGAGGAAAAGTAATGCCGGTCGAGCGGACCCTCCACCGGGATACCAAGATCATTCAAGCGGCGCTTCCATTTGAGCAAACCAGAATAGTCAGCTACAATCTGCGCGAAATGATGTGTACCGCCAATACCAGGACGTCCTTTTGGCGCACCGGGCCACTCGAAAAAGGTCACTACGGAACCCGGGTGACCTACTTCATCACCGAAGTACAGATGATAGCTTTCGGGATCATCGAAATTCACGGTCTTCTTGATAAAGCGCAGACCCAGGACTGTTGTGTAGAAATCGATCGTTCGTTGGGCATTTGCGCTCACAATGCTAATGTGGTGCAGCCCAAGAATGGGTGTGAGAGATGACATGCTGTTCCTTCCTCTACATGCTATATGTAATACGCACTAACAATTCCAGAAAAAAGAAGGAAGCTAACGGATCGCTCGATCCAGCTTGCGTAACAGGTGCAGCAGTTGTTTTACTTCCTCAGAAGAAAGAACAGAAAAGTGTTCCGCAACCATCTCTTCCTGCGAAGAAACAACTTGAGCATACAGCTGTTGCCCTTTCTCTGTGAGAGAAAGAGTATTAGTCCGCCCTTCATGACAACGCGTCAACAATCCATGCTGCTCCATACGATCCAGCAGTTGAGAAATGTTTCCCTTGGTCACCAGTAGCCGGTCTGCCAGTTCCTGCTGTGTGATTCCTTTTGCTGCGCCAACTCGTGCCAGGATATCAAATTGAGCTACACTCAGATCCCAGGGCCTCAGGTGAACCACCGAGACACGATCAATCTTCTGATACACTCGCGCAAGCCGCATCCAGGCCATAACCGAATATCTGCGCAAAAGTTCAGCACTCCTTTCCCTTTTTCTTTGTAGATAGTTTAGCACTAAACGGTCAGAATAGCAAGACCTGGCAGGATAAAATTTCACGGCTTTTGAAATGAATACCAAGCGCCTTGAATGCACATAAAACCATGGTAATATCAATATGATATAGTTTATCTAGAAGTGGGTACATCCTACCTACTCGTAGATAACATTGCTGTTGTCATAACATTTTCGAAGTTGAAAGGAGCAGCTTATGGTAAACAGTGATCCCTCAACTCTGGTGGGTGTCTTTAGAGATCGAGCTAAGGCGGAGCGGGCCATAGAAGAACTCAAGCAGGCAGGATTTAGAGATGACCAGCTTAGTTCTACTGTATACAGCTTCAAAACAACACAAGAAGCTCAAGAGTCTGAGCCTAGCCGTATTGTCTTAACGGTGAAGACCGACGGGAGGGACCAGCAAGCTTTTAGTATCCTATTTGACAATGGAGCAAACAACGCCGACCTTCCTCCTGGAACGGTATTTGAGTCTGGCACCATTGTGAGCGCCCAGCCGGAAACCATTGCTCTCATTCCTGAGCCGACCGTTGAAGCTGGTTTCTCCAATGATAGCTTCTTTGCAGAGGGAGAAGAACCGGGCCACGCAGGTGAACCCGAAATAATGGATAACCCGAACTTCCCTCATGGGTAAACAAGCTCAGACAGCTCTCAACACGGGTATCTCGCGCCTGATCTCAAACCTCAGGAGTTTGTGCGCCATCCTGATGGCCTCTTCCGCTTCGAAGGGTGTCTCACCACGCGCAAAGATGAATCCCAGGTAACTCGCTCCTTCCGGCAATGGTACAAGTGGGTAATTTAGCTTGGCAGTAATCTCAATGCCGGTTATAAGTGGCACTTTCTCAGCCTCCTCGACGCCATGCACACCTTTAAGTATGCCTGCCGAAGGAATAGGAATCATCATCACCCCAGCGGCATGTTTATCTCGCTCAATTGAGGTAACCTCCTGGCCAATAGCATGACGCAGGATCAGCTCTTCCAGGCACATGCCTGAGCCAAACTCCAGGATGGTCGAGCAGAGTCCCCCGATGGAGCGCCCGCAGGTAAACGGGAAGGTGTAGTGTAGATTGTCTCTTCAAAGAACGGGCCATCCAATGGATCGGGCTTATCGAAGAGTGCCAACACTTTCAATTGACCGTGCGTGAGCATACCTTCCAGCGCAACCTCGAAGCCTGGGATAAAGTCTTCGACAAGTATAGAGGTTTCGTGTTCAGAGTTGCCCTCAGAGATGAGCAATCGCTTCAGGCGGTTGAAAGCAACGCCGAATTCGGCGGGATCATCGGCGCGGATGACCCCGCGACTACCGGAGAGGCGTAACGGCTTCAGCACACAGGGATAACTAACCTGTGTAGCAATCCAGGCCGGGTCGTCACTCAATGAAAATGGGCGAAAGATGGGACATGGCGCGCCTCCCGCCGACATAAGTCTGCGCATCAGCAGTTTATCGCGCGCTGCTTCAGCTGCTTGTGGTGAGTTATGCGCGAGGCCTAACGCAGCGCTGGCGCGAGCTGCCAGTTCGGTAGCGCTATCATCTACAGAGATGATGGCGCGGATTGCGTGCTCCTGGGCAAACTCGACAATTGTTCGTACAGAGGCATCAGGCTCTGCGAAATCCAGGCCAAGCGGTACATGCCAGTACTCGCTTAGCGTTTCGGGAAGATCTATTCCTACCACGACTTCAAGATTTAAGTTTTTGGCTGCATTTAAAAAGGCCCCGGCCCGGTAGGTGGCAGGAGACATGAGGAGCAACACTCGCTTCTGTTCGTTTACAGTATCCATAGCTATCTATTCATTTATTCACATATTCACGATTCTTCGTCTTGCTTAACGTCAACTCTAAAACCTTTGGATTTCAAGGTTGCCGCAAGTCCAAAAAGCCGCTCGTCACCCTTGACTGTCCAGACAATTTCGAGCCCTTCCCAATGGCATTGGTAGGTGCCATTCCAATTTTGATGCTGGACACGCCCTTGATAATGCCAGTCGGCAGCGGCTGGCCGTCTGTTGTTGAAACCCAGCCCAGCGCCTTGTATAACGGCAAAGTCTTTGCTACGAAAGATGACCTTCATGTTTTTATGCGCAACTAACCAGTTTCTGATGTTCGATATGCTGATTATACCAGATTATGTAACGGTTCTCTAGCTTGTTTCCAGGCCGATTCTTTTCTCAGCCTGCTTAAAGTCTTTCCCTGCTATTCCGTAGTACCAAACCCTGAAAGTATGCATCCAGGCCACCTTCTCGATGCTGCACTTGCCACTAAGCACAAATGAGCAGTAATATAGTATTGCAAATTGTGTTCTTGCTTGAAAGAAGGTGTGCCTTTGCCAACCATTGTTTTTCTAATTGATGTAGATAACACACTCATAGATAACGACCGTATAAAAGATGACATAGACAAAGCCCTCAAAGTGGAACTGGGAGAAACATTGACGGCTCGTTACTGGGATCTTTATGAGAAGGCACGCCGTGAAGAGGGTTACGTCGATATTCCACTCGCCCTTAAGTGGCTGCGCGAACAAACTCCCCTTTCAGAGATGGACGAACAAACGTATCTTCACGTACACTCCATCATCGATAACTACCCATTCTACGAGGCTTTATTCCCACATACCCTGGAAACGCTTCGTTACCTTGAAACAATGGGACTGACGGTGATTGTTTCTGATGGCGATTTATATTATCAAGCAAAAAAGATTGTCCGCAGCGGCCTGGCTGAAGCGGTTGGAGGCCGCGTTTTGATCTACGCGCATAAACAAGAGCATCTCCAGGAAATCCTCCAGAGGTATCCCGCCGATCATTACGCGATGATTGATGATAGGCCAGACATTCTCACCGACAGTGAAGCAATTATGGGGAAGATACTCACTACCGTATTTGTGGAGCAAGGAAAATATGCCGCCGGCGCGAAACCTTCTAACTTTGCGCCTGACATCCACGTATTATACATTGGTGACCTACGAAACTACAGCAAGGAACAATTTTTGAAATCGTAATAGACACTTTAGGAGTTTTCTCTGATGCGATACCATATTCGAGAACGAGCCTGGACCCTGACGGAAGCATTTCTCGTGCGTGATGATGCAGGCAATGCTATTTTTGAGGTGCGTGGCAAATTTTTTCACATTGGCGATGACCTGTCAATGTATGATGTCCAGACAGGACAGGAGCTAGTGCGAATTAAGCAACAAATCATCTCGCTCATGCCCCGCTATGAGATTTACCGCAACGGCCAGCCCTGGGCAAATGTACATGAGCAATTTCGTCTCTTCGGTGAAGGCTTTAAAATCGAGGGACCCAATGGAATGGCCTTTCATGTCGATGGGGACATCTGGAACTGGAATTTCACTGTGAGCGATAATTATGGCAACCTGCTCGCCCGCATTGGCCGTCAATTCTCCATCTTCCGCGATAGTTATGCCGTCGATGTAGCTCAAGGCGTGGACGCACCGTTTATGATCGCACTTGCCATCGTGATCGATATGGTACGCGAGCATCATGAGCGAGACGAACACCGATAGGTCTCAAGAATACTTCTATGGCAATAATGGTGCGAGTTTCGGCGCCAGTCACCAGTCTGGCAGGATAGGTCTGGTGACAAATTTGTTGTTACAGAGTGACGAATATCATCGAAATTCCCCATGCGTAAGCTGAACATTGTGTCTGGGTAGTATAATACATGGTACTATGCGAAAACACGAAAAAGTAGAAGTTACCATTAGTGCTGGCGCACGAAAGACATTACTTTTAGATGTTTATAAACGCCAGCGCATTGAAGCATGTGGACTACTGATAGGCAGTATTGACGATTCTGGAAATTGGCATGTAGAAGATGCACAACCATTACGAAATATCTATGACTCGTCAGTGTACTTCGAATTTGCCCCGGAAGATTTGCTCGCGGCTGATTTCACCTACCCTGGCAGGATTATAGGAGTCTATCATAGCCACCCAACCGGCCTGGGCGTCGCTAGCCTCACCGATCGCCAAAATATGAAGCGAGTCAATGTTGAAGAACAGATTCCATGGGTATGGCTAATTGTCAGTGGACCTTTTGACGGCACTGCAACGTTATTACAACAGGTACAACGTCATTTGCGATTGCCTCCAGGCTCATCGATCGTCGCTTATCATCATTATGAAGGTGAAGGGCTGAGACGAATTGTCACACGCTTCGAAGAGCTGGTAAATGCTACGCTCGGGGATGATACTGCTTATTAAGCATATATAAGACGATTGGGTAGCTTTATGGTCCTGGTGAAGCAAATACGTTATAATGGACCCGGTGAATTTTATAAACATTTCACCAGGCACACAACGCAGGCCAGAAATGAAGGGTATGTCGATGAAATGCCCAAATTGTGGCAATGAGTTAAGCGCAGATGAAGTCTTCTGTGGGCAATGCGGCACACCGAATATGCCAGCACCTAAGCCCACTAGGATGGTCAATCCTCCCCTTTCACGTCAACAACCTCCAAGCGGGGGATATAATACTGTCATGCCTCCACTATCCGGCACCTACAGATCTGGTATGCAGCCACCTCCTGGCAATCAACCAGCAGTGAGGCAACCAGGACCGCAACAGCAGCCTGGCTTCTATCATGACGCTACTGAAGCTATGACGTCATTACCGAACAACGAGCAGAATTATCCACCGATTTATCCGCAGCAAGGCTTTACTGGTGTACCTACGTCAGGCGGCTCTGCGGAAGCTGGACCGTTCGGTCCTCCAATTCAGGCACAACCTTACCATAACGGAAACTATACAGGCACTGTTTACCCACCAGCCCAATTATTTCATACCGGGCAAGGCTACAGAATGCCTCCAGAGTTCACTCCTCCACCACAAAAAAATCGAAGTAGTGTCGTTCTGCTCATCATGTCCATTTGCCTGGCATTGGCAATTATTACTGTTGCAGCTTTCGGTGCTGTCTTCCTCATACGCAATAACTCCTCTGGCCAAACTCATACCCCTACCAATCAAAACGCTTCTCCGACAAGCATCACGACTCCAACCCTGGTACCCAGCCCAACACTTTCTCCCACGCTTTCCCCCACACTTTCTCCGTCGCCGGCGCCTACAATGACGCCGACTCCCGATGCAGGCTTCGCATGGTGCGATACGACATGCACATCAAACGGCTTCTCAGTTGAATATCCAGGCACCTGGCTACAGAAATCAACGAGCGATTCACTTGGCACCCAATTCACGAACCCCTCGCAATCGGATGAATTCGCAGCTTTTAAAACTCCCGGCGTCGCCACAATGAATGCAGATCAACTGGTGAGTTCTGATCTGAACAATTATTCCTCTCAACCTAGCCACACTACCCCCACACCGACCTCATCCTCAGCATCAAATACAACCATTGGTGGCGAAACCTGGGTCTATCAAACTGCAAACTACCAGTTGAATGGCCAGACAGAACGTATCCAGGTCTACGCCACAGTACACCAGGGAAAGGCCTACATCATCGAACTAGAGGCACCCGATACTCAATTTGATGCTACAAATACACAATACTTTCAGAGCATGCTTGGCAGATTTCAATTCTTATAACCACCGCTTCTTGGTGGAACCCATTGCATTAAGATGTTTGTCAGAGCAGTAGTAATAAGAAACGAAATACGCTCAAAAATTTGACTGTTATGAAATTGTAATGTAGCATGTCATGGGCATAAGCCAAACAAGTTAGAGTTCACAGCAAAAAGGAGAAGGGATACCAACCTATGACGGTACTTGCAATCATCGGAGCCCAATGGGGAGATGAGGGTAAAGGGAAGATAGTAGATGAGCTGTCTATGCACGCGGATTATGTTGTGAGGTACCAGGGAGGCAGCAACGCAGGTCACCGGGTTGTACATGAAAAAGGTGAGTTCGCATTTCGCCTTGTACCATCTGGCATTCTCTTCCCCAATACGAAATGCATCATTGGCAATGGCGTGGTAGTCGACCCTAAGGGCCTTCTCGATGAGATGGAAGAACTACAAAGCCAGGGCATAGATACCTCCCGGCTTTACATTAGCGAGCGTGCGCATGTAGTCATGCCCTATCATTTTTTGCTTGATAAGTTTGAGGAAGAAGCGCGGGGAGCAGACAAGATTGGCAGCACCCAGCGCGGCATCTCCCCTGCCTACGTGGACAAACATGCACGCATTGGCATTCGTATGGCAGACCTGCTAGATGTAGATGCCTTCCGCGCCAAGCTTGCCACTATCCTCCAACAAAAGAACCGCATGATCACTCAGATCTATGGTCAACCTCCACTCTCTCTCGAAGAAATCCACGGCGAATATTTTGGCTATGGGCAGCGCCTGCGCTCTCACATTGCCGATACACAAGCGATGCTTCACGAAGCATTGTTCGAGCGCAAGACGATTCTGCTGGAAGGGGCGCAAGGCGCCCTCCTCGATATTGACTTCGGCACTTATCCCTATGTCACCTCGTCCTCTACCATGGCCGCCAATGCATCAAGCGGAGCAGGGTTGCCGCCTCATTCCATCGACCGGGTTATAGGTGTATATAAAGCCTACATCACTCGCGTGGGTAGTGGCCCGATGCCAACAGAACTCTTCGATGCTGCCGGACAGGAAATGCGCGACCGCGGACATGAGTATGGCACGAATACTGGTCGAGAACGCCGCTGCGGCTGGTTCGATGCTGTAGCTGGCCGCTTTGTAGCGCAGCTTAACGGGTTGAATGCCGCAGTCATTACTAAGATAGATGTGCTCGATACTTTTCCTACCATCAAAGTCTGTACGGCTTATCAATTACGCGGGAAGCTGGTGCATAGCCTTCCTGCAACACAGAGCGACCTCGCGGCATGCGAGCCAGTCTATGAAGAGGTAGAAGGCTGGCTATGCGACACAACTGGCATATATTCCTATGAGAACCTACCTACAGCGGCGAAAAGCTATCTGAAACGACTGGAGGAGTTGTTGGAAACTCCCATCGCGATGGTCTCGGTAAGCCCCCAAAGAGGTAGGACAATCCAGGTGCTAGATGTGCTGGCTACACCTGAGTACGATTCCCGGTATCCGAGAAATATGATGAGATAGGTAGTTTCTCATTTGTAGGTTGTCAGGACACTCATTGAGACAGAGTGGACCCAATCCTGCGTCTCTGCAAATGAACTGGCATCCACAAATCCTCTGTCAATGCCAGGGCAATCGCGCCATATAGTGATGCATCATTCAAGAATCTAGCAGGGACAATCTCTGGTGGAAAGGGAACTGCGTATCCCAGGCGAAATGCGAGTGCGCGTAAAATCACATCACCTGAACTCATCAGTCCTCCGCCTACGGCTATGCGTGCTGGATCAATCAGGATAGCGAGATTGGCAACGTGGGTCGCTAATTCGGCGAGCGTTTCATCCACAATGAAACGGGCACGAATGTCTGAATGAGCAAACACATCGGCAGCGCTGAGCTGCTCTCCTAGAAGGAGGCTGCCTCGTTCCCCTATGAAGCGCCCACTGATAGCCTCCTCTAGTGGCGCTCGTCCGTGCGCAGCGCCAGAGGTATCCAGAACGCCGCGCAAATTATAGCCAATTTCACCGGAAGCTCCATGTGCTCCAGTGACGACTCGCTCTCCAATCACGATCGCCGCGGCAATACCTGTACCAAGACTGAGGAAGACCGCCGGGTCTGCCCCCTTGAGTGCTCCCCAAAGAACCTCGGCCATCGCCGCGGCTTTCACATCG
>WNFI01099862.1_pt1 | contig 23395 bp, 30 predicted proteins | sample 5400471 | NCBI WGS metagenome assembly WNFI01 (sample SAMN13153348, study PRJNA577476) | soil metagenome | isolation source: 100 cm saprolite on Douglas fir-dominated hillslope | place: USA:California | collected 2013-09-17
ACTCGCGTACTCGATCGTCAGACGGCGTTTGTCTGCGTCGTCGATCGGCCCAAACCAGCGCAGCGTCTCGCCGTAACCCAATCCAACTGCAAACCGGTCGCCCGCGTCGTCGCTCCGCGTTACGCGCTGCAATACGATTCGCGGTGCATGCACACTCGCCTGCCGCGCATCCAGCCAATCCTGCCAAACGGAATCGTCAACGGCCTGTGTCACGACTAAAATCCGAATGCGGGATGGCGTCGAACTCGTCGGGTTTGTCATGCGCGTCACCAACTCCGAGGTCAAAACTCGATGCCCGCCTGCGCGCGAATGCGTTGCAGCTTCAACGGATGTTTGATCAGGCTCATCTCGGTCACCAAGTCCGCGCGCTCGATCAGTTCTTCCGGCGCATTTCGTCCGGTGAGGATCACATGGGTCTTTGGCGGCCGCCGGTTGATACCGGCCAATACCTGCTCGATCGATAGGTAGTCTTTCTTCAGCGCTATATTGACCTCATCCAGCAGCACGAGATGGAACTCCGGGTCGGCCAGGTAGCGCGCCGCAACCGCCCATCCTGCCTGTGCGCTGGCCTTATCGCGGACCTTGTCCTGTGTTTCCCATGTAAAGCCGTCGCCGGTCGCATGAAATAGAAGTTGGCTGCCCCACGACTCGAATGCTCGCTTCTCAGCGGGTTCCCAGGCCCCTTTGATGAATTGCACAATCGCGACCCGATAGCCGTGGCCCAAACTGCGCAGCACCATCCCCAATGCTGCCGTGGTTTTGCCCTTCCCCGCCCCGGTGTGAACGATGACGAGTCCGCGATCGGTGGTCATTGTCGCCTCAGTTTCCGCGCGAATCGGTGTCGGACCGCGGATACACGAAGCAGGGCGCCGCTGGCGCACCAGCATTGGCATCGGCTGAATGGGAGTGTGTGTGTCAATGACCCGCTTGAGGCAGGCCCGACGACGCGAGAACAGTGTCGCCGGTGCATGAGCACATAATCCAATTCGCCCACCGCGAAGGTATCCACTACTCGATGTCAGGCCGGTCTCCGGACTCGCGAGTGCCTGTGGCCAACGAACGTCTTCCCACGCCGCTAGCGGACGCAGTGACTTAAGTATTCGTCTTGACTCGCTTACCGTTGCGGGGGCAGTGCCGGAATTGAGCGCCAACTTGAGCGCTCGCACCGGCTTCCCGTTTCACTCGCCAACCCATCGTTGGACTAAAGCACCTGACAACGGATTCAGCGTAATCCATAACCGCGCCGACGACAATAGTTGTTCGGCGACCATGGGTCGTTGGCGCCGCAACCGTGGACCGACCCCCGAGGGGTCGAGCATCACTGGCTGATGCATCTCCATTGACAATGTAGCAGCGTAGCGGTGTACTACCACCGTTTGATGGCCTCTCTCAAGTGAGAGAGCGATGAGGGAATGTGGTACGCATCGAGCGCCGAAGCGCTCCGATACAAATCCACGGCTGCCCCCGCAACTGTAAGCGGCGAGCACTTGCCCGATGCCACTGATCTGTCCTATCGACAGGTCGGGAAGGCGGCAAGCTGCACTGACCCGCGAGCCAGGAGACCTGCCATCCTTTTGGTCGCGTGCCGGGCGGGGTGCCTCGGCGACGGTCGAGTTCATCTCGACTGTGCGGGAATCGGCAGCAGCCGATTCGCGCCGGTTCCGCACCCCGAGTACGCTCAATAGGAGCAACGGGGATGAGCGAGATCGAGCCGACCGGCAGGGCAACCATCATGGTGTGCATTACTTGCCGGGACACCGCGGATCCGACCGATGCGCCGCGAGCCGGCATCGCCTTGGCTGAAGCCACGGCTATCGCTGCCGCGAACGCCCCCGACATTTCGGTGCAACGGATCCGCTGCCTCGGCAACTGCGGTCGGGGATTGAGCGCGGCGATCCGTTGCGATAACGCCTGGACCTACGTGTTCGGAGGCCTTGAGCCGGCGCGCGATGGCCTCGCATTGATCGCCGGCGCGCGATTGCTCGCGCAGGCGGCGGACGGGATCATGCCATGGCGCGGCCGACCGGAGCCTTTGAAGCGCGGCCTCGTTGCGCGCGTGCCCCCCATCAATTTTTGCGAAGAACCGCCGTGAATCCCTTGCGTCGCGGCGCCTGTCCCAGCATAGCGGAACCGATGTCTACCGGGGATGGACTGCTGATGCGATTGGTGCCGTCGGCACCGATCCCGCTCGACGCCGTTATTGCACTTTGCGACGCAAGCCGGACGCATGGCAACGGTATTGTGGAGGTGACACAACGCGGCAGCCTCCAAATACGCGGACTCTCGCCGACGACCGCACCGACATTCGCCCGAACCGTCACCGGACTGGGGCTGGGAGCCGTAGGCGGTCCGCCCATCCTGACGTCGCCTCTGCTGGGATTGGACTCGCGGGAGCACGTTGACCTTCATGCACTGGTCGCCGCCTTGCGTACCGAATTGACAGGCCACGCTCATATTGCATCAATCAGCCCGAAAGTGTCCGTGTTGATCGATGGCGGCGGCACCTTGCATTTGGACGACTTGGCGGCCGACCTGCGATTGCGAGCGAGTTCCTCGACTCGTTTCCACATGAGCATTGCCGGGAATGCCGCGGCATCGACGAGTCTTGGGTGGGTCGAACCGCATCAAGCAGTCAAGGTCATTGTCCATATCCTCGCTGCCATAGCGAGACGAGGCACGGCCGCCAGGGCACGGGATTTTGCGAGCGACGCAGACGTGCGCGCACTTCGCGCTTCGTTCGCGGATGTTCTCGACGACGGACCGCCGCCGCCGCCGCGATTGCCGGCCGAATCGATCGGTACACACCAATTGAAAAATGGACAAGTGGCCCGCGGGGTCGCCCTCGCCTTCGGTTACGTCGACGCCGATACGCTCAAACGATTTGCGCTTGCCGCAGCGCGCTGCGGCGCCAGCTCGATCCGGCCGGCACCGGGCCGTGCGCTGCTCGCCATCGGATTGAGCGTAACTGCGGCGGAAGAACTCGCCGCGGTCGCGAGGGCGGAAGGATTCGTGGTGCGGACCGACGATCCGCGCCGCTACATCGTCGCGTGTGCCGGCGCCCCGGCGTGTGGATCGGCGGCGCTCGCCACCCGGAAACTCGCACCGGACATCGCGAGGCTCGCAACGCAATTTCTCGACGGCTCGGTCACCATACACGTGTCCGGCTGCCCCAAGGGATGCGCGCATCCCGGCGCTGCCACATTGACTCTGGCCGGACCCGATCGACTCGTCGTGCAGGGCCGCGCAAGCGATACGCCGCACGGTACGATTTCTCCCGCGAATTTCATCGCCGGCTTGCGGCGTCTGCGCGCAGAACGAGAGCTGCCGCTCGCCGCTCTCGTTCGCGAGACGGACTTCATCTCGAGGCTCGGCGCGATACCGACGGTGAAGCCCATGGAAGGAGAGTCCGAATGACTGACTATCTGCGCGACGGTGCCGCCATCTATGAGCAGTCGTTCGCGATCATTCGTGCCGAAGCCGACCTTTCGCGATTTTCCGATGCGGAGGCGGATGTCGCCGTTCGGATGCTCCATGCCTGTGGCGCGGTTGAGATCGCCCAGAACATCGTATTCGCGGATGGGGTCGTCACGGCAGCTCGGGAAGCGCTGCACGCTGGAGCGGCGATCCTGTGCGATTCTGAAATGGTGAGCCATGGCGTTACGCGCGCCCGCCTTCCCGCGGGCAATGCAGTTATCTGTACCCTGCGCGATCCTGCCGTACCGGCGCTCGCCGAGAAGCGGGGAACCACGCGTTCGGCCGCCGCACTCGAGCTTTGGCTTGATCGACTCGAGGGCGCAGTCGTCGCGATCGGCAATGCGCCGACCTCCTTGTTCCGGCTGCTGGACATGCTCGACGAGGGAGCACCGCGTCCCGCGGCGATTTTGGGGATTCCAGTCGGATTCGTCGGCGCCACGGAATCCAAAGAGGCGCTCATCGCCAACCCGCGCGGCGTCCCCTTCATCGCCGTGCGCGGACGAGTCGGCGGAAGCGCCATGACCGCCGCCGCCGTGAACGGCTTGGCGCGGGCCGGCCTATGAGCGGCTCAGGAAGGCTGATCGGCGTCGGTGTCGGTCCGGGGGATCCGGACCTCTTGACGCTCAAAGCCGTGCGCGCGATGCAAAACGCGGACGTCGTCGCCCATTTCGCGAAAGCCGGAAATGCAAGCAATGCGCGGGCTACCGTCAGGCAGTTTTTGCGTCCGGGCGTGACGGAGCTGCCGCTCCTGTATCCGATCACGACTGAACGGCCGGCGACCGATCCTGAGTATCGGTCGGCGATTCAAGGTTTTTTCGATGAAGCGGCGACTGCGGTTGCGGCTCATCTGGACGCCGGGCGAACGGTCGCCGTTCTGTCGGAAGGCGACCCGTTGTTCTTCGGATCCTACATGCATCTTCACGTGCGCCTGATGAAGCGCTATCCCACCGATGTGATTCCCGGCGTGACCGGCATGTCGGGATGCTGGTCCACGGCCGGGCTGCCGATCGTTCAAGGAGACGATGTTCTGACAGTGCTGCCGGGCACGTTGAATGAGGCGGAACTCATCCGCCGGTTTCGTGAGAACGATCCAACTGTCGTCATGAAAATTGGCCGGAATTTATCGAAGGTCCGGCGTGCGCTGCTCGCGTCGGACCGCCTGGACAAGGCGACCTACGTTGAGCGCGGCACCATGGACGATGAACAGCTGATGCCGCTCGCCGAAAAACCAGATGATTCGGCACCCTACTTTGCCATCGTGCTGGTTGCCGGCCGCGCGTGGCATCCATGAGCGGGAAACTGACGGTGATCGGATTGGGTCCAGGCAGCGCCGGTCAACTGACGCTCGAAGCATCCGAGGCGCTGCAGGCCGCCGATGTCGTGTTTGGATATGGCCCGTATCTCGAGCGGGTTCCCCTTCGAGCGGGCCAGCGCCGCCAGGCCTCCGACAACCGGGAAGAAATCGATCGTGCGCGGCGCGCTTTGACGGAAGCGGCGGAGGGAGCAAGCGTCGCCGTGGTGTCGGGCGGTGATCCCGGAGTCTTCGCTATGGCCGCGGCGATCTGCGAGGCGCTTGAACGTGGTCCGGGCGCATGGCGCGACCTGGATCTCGCGATCGTGCCGGGCATCACCGGCATGCTCGCCGTTGCCGCCCGCGTGGGTGCGCCGCTGGGTCACGACTTCTGTGCACTGTCATTGTCGGACAACTTGAAACCCTGGCCCGTGGTTGAGCAGCGTTTACAAGCCGCGGCGAGCGCCGGTTTCGCCATCGCACTGTACAACCCCATTTCACGCTCGAGGCCGTGGCAACTCGACCGCGCGTTCGAGATATTGCGTACTCACCTTCCCGCCAACACGCCGGTGGTGTTTGGGCGCGCCGTGGGCCGCATCGATGAACGGGTACGCATCACGACCTTGGCGACGGCTCAAGGGTCCGACGCGGACATGGCGACCTGCATCATCGTCGGGTCGTCCGATACGCGCCTGGTTGAGCGACCGAACAAAACCGCGCTGGTCTATACCCCGCGATCGGTCGGGGCCTTCAGCACATGATCGAGCCACGCAATCGCCTCGCCGACGGTCGCCACCCGGTGTACCGGCAATTCCGGCGGCCGCCGCAACAAGATCACCGGGATGCCGAGCGTGCGCGCCGCAGCGATCTTGCCGTAGGTTGCCGCACCGCCGCTGTTCTTCGCGACCACGACGTCGATCGCTTGTGCGCGAAGCAACGCTCGCTCCTGTTCTTCGTCGAAAGGACCTCGGGCGAGAATATAGCCCGCATACGGGACCGCCAGCGGCGGATCCACCGGATCGACGCTTCGAATCAGGTAGTGGTGCTGGGGCGCCGAAGCAAAGTGCGCGATCTCCTGTCGGCCCACCGCGAGGAACCTCCGAGGCGGCGCCGAGCGCATGAGCCGAGATCGTCGGCGCGTACGGATGAGTTGCATCGATCAATACGTCGACGGCGTTGTCGCGCAGGTACTGCGTGAGTCCGGCGATCCCGCCGAAACCGCCGCGCCGTACGGGTACTGCTTGAGCCGAAGGAGAGGCGGTGCGGCCGGCCAGCGACAAGGTCACCGCGACATCGGTACGGGCCGCGAGGTCTTGCCCGAGCTCTCGCGCCTCCGTCGTGCCTCCCAGAATGAGGATGTGTTTGTTCATGTCGCTCGCTGAACTCGCCAGTCCCCAGCCTGCCGCATTACACCCATGGCTGTCCATCGTGGCGATCGGCGAGGATGGCATCGAGGGTTTGAGCGCGGCCGGCCGGGAATTGATCCAATCGGCGGCCGTCGTCTTCGGCGGCGCGCGCCATCTCGCGCTCGCGGCGCCCTTGATTCGAGGCATTCCTCGACCGTGGCCGATACCCTTCGACCCAACGGTCGCGGAGGTACTGAAGCTTCGTGGCCGCGCGGTATGCGTACTGGCGTCGGGAGACCCTTTCCTTCACGGCATCGGGAGCCTCCTGTCGCGTTATGTCGCGTGCGAGGAAACATCGGTGGTCCCCGCTCCGTCCGCCTTCAGCTTGGCGGCATCGCGCCTGCTGTGGCCGCTGCCGCAGACCGTGTTGCTGTCGCTGTGCGGCCGCTCGCTCGATTTCATCCGGCCCCATCTGCATCCCGGCGCACGAATTCTGATTCTTACCGCAGGCGGCGATGCGCCCGCGAAGCTGGCCAGCCTGTTGTGCAGCATCGGCTTTGGATCTTCGCGGATCACGGTGCTTGAATCGCTGGGCGGGCCGCGCGAGCGGATCCGCTCGTCGCCGGCGAACTCCTTTGACCTCGAATCGATCGACCCGCTCAACACGGTTGCGATCGAGGTCGCCGCGGAGGACGGCGCGCGCATTCTTCCCAGAGCGGCCGGCATGGCCGATGAGTTGTTCGAGCACGACGGACAGATCACCAAGCGCGAGATTCGCGCCCTGACGTTGTCGGCGTTGGCGCCGCGACGCGGCGAACTCCTCTGGGACGTGGGGGCCGGCTCCGGATCCGTGGCGATCGAATGGCTGCTCGCGGATGCCTCCTTGAGCGCGATCGCTGTCGAGCGGCGCAGCGATCGGGCCGCACGGATCGCGCGCAATGCCGCGGCGTTCGGCGTGCCGCACCTGACGCTGATCGAAGGTTCGGCTCCTGCCGCTCTCGAGGGATTGGCCTCGCCGGACGCGGTGTTCATCGGCGGCGGTGCGACCACACCCGGCATGATGGAGGCTGCACGGGATGCGTTGCGTCCGGAGGGCCGCTTAGTGGTGAACGCCGTGGCGTTGGAAACGGAAACCGTCCTGCTGAAATACCACTCGCAGTGGGGAGGAACACTCACGCGAATTGCGATCTCGCGCGCCGGCCCCATCGGCGGTGAAGATGCGCGCATGACGGGCTGGCGCCCCGCCATGCCGGTCACTCAATGGACTTGGGTGAAGCGGTGATCGTCGCCGGAGTCGGCTGCCGCAAGGCCATCTCGGCGGCACAGGTCGAGTCCGCCATCGAGGCGGCGTTGCTGCACAATCGGCTCGCCGGCCACCAGCTCAAGCTGATTGCCGTGCCGGCCGTGAAGGGCACGGAAGCCGGCATCGTCGCGGCCGCGGCGGCGCGAGGAGTTCTACTGGTGTTGATTGAGCAGAACGCATTGGAAGCCGCCGACGCACGCACGGTGACTCGGTCGGCGCGATCGATGGATACGCTGAACGTGCATTCGGTTGCCGAGGCCGCGGCATTGGCCGCCGCGGGGCCCGGCGCACGATTGCTTGCGCCCAGGGTCGCCGTCGGCCCGGTGACCTGCGCGCTCGCCGAGAGAGAAAGCCTGCCATGACGGTACACTTTATTGGCGCAGGCCCCGGGGCAGCCGATCTCATCACCGTGCGGGGCCGGGACATCCTCGCTCGATGCCCGGTGTGCCTATACGCCGGTTCATTGGTGCCTCCCGAGTTGCTCGCGCACTGTCCGGCCGGGGCGCGCCTCATCGATAGTGCGGCCATGAGCCTCGATCAGATCGAGAACCAATACCTCGAGGCCCATGCCGCGGGCCTCGATGTGGCGAGGCTTCATTCGGGGGACTTGTCGATTTACAGCGCGCTCGCCGAGCAGCTTCGCCGCCTGCGCCGTCATGGAATTCCGTACACGCTCACGCCGGGCGTACCGGCTTTTGCCGCCTCGGCCGCCGTTCTGGGCCGCGAGTTGACCGTGCCTGGCATCGCGCAGAGCGTGGTTTTGACGCGGATGTCCGGACGCGCATCGCGAATGCCTGAGGGCGAGCGTCTGGCGACGTTCGCGTCCAGCGGCGCGACGCTTGCCATTCATCTGGCCATCCATGCGATGGACGCGATCGTGGAAGAATTGATCCCATATTACGGATCCGACTGCCCGGTGGCGGTGGTGATGCGGGCGAGTTGGCCGGATGAACGCGTGCTGCGCGGAACTCTGTGGGACATTCGCGCTAAATTAGCGCTTGAACCCATGGAGCGCACGGCTCTGGTCTTCGTCGGCCGAGCGCTCGACGCCGTGAATTTTGAGGAGAGCGCCTTGTATTCGCCCGAATACCAACGGCGCTTCCGCAACACCAATGCAATATGATTCCAATCAATCGGCACGCGCGGAAACTCCGGAGATGCCCGGCAGGGAGGCGCTGGCCGCGCTGTGCGGTCATTGTCCCGAATTCGTGCCCGGCGAGGTGTGGTTGGTGGGCGCAGGACCCGGGGATCCCGGCCTCCTGACCCTCGATGCACTGGCGGGCTTGCTGCAGGCCGATGTGGTCGTGCATGACGCGTTGGTCGATGCGCGCGTGCTGGCTCTTGCACGTAGCGGCGCTCAGCTGCGGTTCGCCGGCAAGCGGGGCGGCAAACCCTCGATTGCTCAAGAAGACATCAGCGCACAACTCATTGCCTTGGCGCACGCCGGCCTTCGGGTATTGAGACTCAAGGGCGGCGACCCCTTTGTCTTTGGCCGCGGCGGCGAAGAAATTCTGGCGCTCGCGGCGGCAGGCGTACCATTTCAGATTATCCCGGGCGTGACGTCGGGTCTTGGCGCCTTGGTCAGCGCACGGATTCCGGCGACGATGCGCGGCGTGAATCAGGCGATCATCCTGGCCACCGGTCACGGTGCCGACGATGAAGGCCGCATAGATTGGTCCGCGCTCGCGCGTACTCGCCAACCGATCGTTTTATACATGGGATTGCGGAATCTTGAAACGATTGCGGCTGAGTTGATGCGCGGCGGACTTCCCGCAAGCACGCCGGCGGCCGTGATTGCCTCGGCCACTCTCGCGCAGGAGCAGGTGCTCGTATCGAGTCTCGAGTGCGTTGCCGCCGATGCGCGTGCAGCGAATTGCGCCGCACCGGCCATCGTGGTCATCGGCGACGTCGTACGTACCCGCCAACAGCTGCTGGACATGGCAGCGCAGTTCGAGAGCTCCCAATGCGGCAGCTAAAACTGATCGGCATCGGAGCGGGCAATCCCGACTACATCACGATGCAAGCCATCAACGCGCTAAAACAAGTAGACGTCGTTTTTGTAACGGACAAGGGTGACGACACGGCGGATTTGTTGCGCGCCCGAAAGGAACTTTGCGAGCGGTATATGCAATTGAAGCCCTACCGAATCGTCGAGATTCAAGACCCTAAGAGAGATCGGACCGCCAGCGCATACCGGTCAGCTGTCGCGGCGTGGCATGATCAACGAGCCGCTTTGTATGAACGGATCATTCGCGAGCAGTTGTCCGACGCCGAATGCGGCGCGTTTCTCGTGTGGGGCGACCCGTCCCTATACGACAGTACGCTGCGAATCATCGATCAAGTGGCTATCCGGGGAACCGTGGATTTTGAATACGAGATCATCCCTGGTATCACCAGCATGCAGGCGCTGGCCGCACGCCACAAAATATCCCTCAATCAAATCGGCGAATCGGTTCATATCACGACCGGACGTCGGCTCATCGAGGATCCGTACACCGGCGACGCCAACATCGCGGTCCTGCTCGACGGCGAGTGTGCATTTAAGACAATCACCAATGACGATGTCGATATTTATTGGGGTGCTTATCTAGGAACCCCGGATGAGATATTGCTGTCCGGGAAATTGAACGAGCTGAGCGAGCAGATTCAGCAACTACGGGCGCAAGCGCGAAAACAAAAAGGATGGATCATGGATACCTATCTTCTGCGCAAGCGTGGAACGTCATCGTGTTAATTCGCTCGAATTTCACGTGCGTCAGTTCGTCCCCATCCACGCGAGATTTGCCTGAAAATTGGACGCTGATCAATCCGGAACGTTGGCGAGCGTTAGCGAATGCGCGCGAGCCCGTCGCCAGTTCGGAGGGGAGCACGCACGTACCGCGTTGACGCTGGCTCAAATTGTTGGCAAACTCAAACTGCGTTCAGGAGTCCGTTGGCCGATCACGGCCAATGGGTGAAACGGGAAGCCGGTAAGACCCCACAGGTCAAGTCCGGCGCTGCCCCCGCAACGGTAGGTGAGTTGTGCCAAGTCTCTGTGCCACTGCGCTTCGGCGTGGGAAGGCGACTTGGCCGGGGATCTCCCACTCACGAGCCCGTATACCGACCTGCAACGTGGTGGCACGTGTTGCGGCGGGCAGCATCGGTGCGAAATGACCGGGGCTACTCTCGCAACCATTTCGGCACCCCTCTCCTTCCCTTCATCTGCCTAGAAGTATCGGTCAATGCACGGCGGGTGCAGGTGGATCTATGACAGCCTTTCACGCGCGTTTGCGCGATCGTTCTACACGCACAGAGGCCCCGACGAGCGTGGCTCCACGCTCTGGTCGGTCGATGTTTACAGCTCTGTCGTCGTGCGCTCCCGCGGTGTCGATACGGAGCGCGTGGCGCCTCGCACCGCCATTCCGCGCGAATGCACACGATCAGCTGCTTCGCCTGTGGCAAGGTGCAAGGACGGCGACATGATGTTAACCGCTGACAGCACTCCCTCTGCGCCAACGCGAACGAGAGACGCCGGAACCGCCCCTCTCGACTTTGCGATCATCCCTCGGATAGACACGGCGACGCGCGAGGCAGCAAATCGCCGACTCGACACGCTGACCAAGCCTCAAGGTGCCCTCGGCCGACTTGAACCACTCGCAGCGCAAGTGTGTGGGATTCAACGCACGTTGAAGCCTGTGATCACACGCCCCGTTGCCATCGTGTTCGCCGCTGATCACGGCGTAGCCGAGCGCGGAGTTAGCGCCTATCCGCGAGCGGTCACCGAGCAGATGGTAAGGAATTTCCTCGCCGGCGGAGCCGCGATCAATGTGCTCGCCAGGCTGCAAGGAATGGAGTTGTGGATCGTGGACGCTGGCGTCGACGGTGATTGTGGCGACGATCCACGACTCATCACCGCCAAGATCCGTCGGGGAACACGCGACTTCGTCGTGCAGGCCGCAATGACCCCGGAAGAATGCCGAAACGCCTTGCATCAAGGTCGGGAGGCACTCAAACGCGTCACAGCGTCGGGCAGCAATACGGTCATTCTCGGGGAGATGGGAATTGGTAATACCGCTGCGTCGGCGCTGCTGATGCACGGTGTCACGGGTCAGCGACTCGCCGATTGCGTGGGCCGCGGTACAGGACTCGACGACCACGGTCTCGACCGAAAGCGAGCGACGTTGGAGGCCGCTGTTGCTCGACGCGCACCGCCCGACGATCCCATTGAACTCCTCACCGAGTTCGGCGGCTATGAAATTGCCATGTTAACCGGTGCCATCTTGGCGGCCGCCGCCCACCGGATGTTGGTTGTCGTCGACGGATTCACCGTGACAGTCGCGGCCGCACTCGCCGCTCGTATGGATCGATGCGCCCTCGATTATTGCGTGTTCGGGCATTGCTCAGCGGAGTACGCACATCGCGCCCTGCTCGCACATCTGAATGTCCAACCCTTGCTCGACGTGGGAATGCGTCTCGGCGAAGGCACGGGCGCCGCAGTGGCATTGTCCACCGTGCGCGCCGCCCTCGCGTTGTTTACCGACATGGCGACGTTCGAAGGGGCCGGCGTGAGCGGGAAGGATTCGTGAAGGGTTAGCTCATGTCGATCCGTCATCAACTATCACTGGTTCTCGTCGCGACACAGTTCCTGACGCGACTACCCGTGCCTTCGCTGCCGGATTTCCAGCCCATCTGGTTGACTCAATCCGCGCGCTATTTTGCGCTGGTCGGCGTGTTGGTCGGGGCCATCGATGTCGGCATCTGGTGGTTGTGTCGCCACTGGCTTCCGCCCGGCGCCTCGGTTGGGCTCATGATGGCCGCGTCATTGATCATAACGGGGGCCTTCCACGAGGATGGCTTCGCGGATTCCTGCGATGGCTTTGGCGGTGGAACCACGTCGGAGCACGTCCTAGCGATCATGAAGGACTCTCGCGTCGGCGCCTACGGTGCGATGGGCATTTGCATGATGCTCGGATTGAAGTGGGCGACGCTCGTGGTTATTCCCGCTGCAGCGTTTCCTCTCATCGTAGTAGGCGCCCAGATGATGAGCCGCTGGTGCTCGATCGGGTTGATCTGGGGTCTTCACTACGTCCGCTCCGATAGCAATGGAAAAGCCAAACCCTTGGCCGACAGTCTCACGGGTCTTAATTGGATAATCAGTGGGGCGATCGGAACGTTGGCTCTTGCGCCGGTCCTGCTAGCGAACAATATCGCGTCGAATGGCACAACTCTTCGAGCGTGTGCCGCCGCGGCGCTCGCATCGATGTTCATCGCGTGGGTCGCGGCGGCGTATGTCAAGAGACGAATTGGCGGCTACACGGGTGATTGTCTTGGCGCGGTTCAACAGCTCTCGGAGCTGTCGTTTCTGTTGGCTGCGCTTACCGTACTCACGCCGACGCGGCCCACATTCTGACGCGGCCAGTCCTATCCCCATGCAGATCTACCTCATCCGCCACCCCCGACCTCGCGCCGCCATTGGCCTGTGCTACGGCCGCCTGGATGTAACCGTTGGTTCTAAGGATCTCGCCAACACCGTTAGTGCGCTGCGTCAGCAAATCCCGGCCCAGGTTATACGACATGCCCCGATCTACACCAGCCCGTTGTCGCGCTGCGCGGATCTCGCTCGCCAACTGTCCGCGCCGCGCGAACCGATTTCAGCTCCCGACCTGATGGAGATGGACTTCGGATCGTGGGAAGGTCAATCCTGGGATACGGTGCCGCGGGATCAGCTCGACAAGTGGGCCGAAGACATCTGGCGTTATCGTCCGGGCGGTGGTGAGAGCGTGCAGGCCGTGGCGGACCGCTGGCATAGATGGAGGGCCAGTCTGCTGCGAAGAGAGAGGGATCCCGTGATCGCAGTTACCCACGCTGGGATCATCCGCGTGGTACTCGCTCAAAGCCAACAACTCGCCAGTGCCAATGTCGCACAGACAGCGATAGACTTCGGCTCGGTCCACTCCTTGTACATTCCCGATGCGCCTTCCCCTCCGGTCCAACAATCAGGGGATACCGCGTGAGGACGCTGGTTCTCGGTGGCGTCCGCTCGGGCAAGAGTCGCTACGCCGAAGCGTTGGCGCGGGAAGTCGCAGGTCCAATTGCCGTCATCGCTACCGGCACGGCGCTGGACGAGGAGATGGCGGCCCGAATCGCGGCGCACCGCGCAAACCGACCGTCTCACTGGTCCGTGATCGAGGAGCCGATCTATCTCTCGAGCGCCCTCATGCGCGCCGCAGCCGAGTACTCTGTGGTAATCGTGGACTGTCTTACGCTGTGGCTCACCAATCTGCTGTGCCATGCCGATTCACGATTGCTCGCAGCTGAATCTGAACGGCTGTTCGCAGCACTACCTAACCTGCCTGGCACGCAGATTCTGGTTGGCAACGAAGTAGGTCTCGGGATCATGCCGATCATCGAATTGGCTCGCCGCTTTGGCGACGAAACCGGTGTCCTGCATCAGCGGCTCGCCGCCAGCTGTGATCGCGTGGTTTTGATGGTCGCGGGGCTGCCTCTTACGGTGAAAGACCGTATGGTCAGTGATCGTCCGTCATCACGGATCATCCCATGACTATTCGCCGGCAGGTCACGATACTCGGAATCGCAGTGCTCCTCAGCGTCGCCACGCGCGGCGCTGTCGCAAACGAACCGATTGTGCTTGGCGACTCAGCACAACACGAACTAGATCGGTCGGCAAAATTGGCTCGGACCGGTTGGGGGCGAGGGGCTGAGGGCATTTCGAGCGGCGATCACTCTCTCGTGGTGCTCGATAAAGGGACCTACCCGCTGATCTACTGCGGGGGAGAGATCGGCCCGGTAGTCGAGTTGATTCCAGCCCGTCCTGCACTCGTTCACGTCGCCATCACGGGACGGCGTTGCCCCGCGGATCTGGTCGCGACCGCCGACACAGTGACCGAATTGACGCCGATCAAGCATGCCTTCAACTCGACCATCTCGGCGCAGCACGGCCTTGAACATTGACCTCGCATCATCGACAGACGGCACGATTCGCGCCCTCGCGGTCGTGATCGCCTTTGGCGTAGACCATATCCTGGGCGAGCCGCCGGCCCGATTTCATCCGGTGGTCTGGATCGGAACGGGGCTGTCCTCTACCGGCGCGCCATGGCCCGAGGCCGCGCCTCGAACTGCCCTCGCACGCGGCACCACAACGTGGATTGCCGGCGCGGTGCTCTTCACCGGTGCCGCCTGGCTCGTCGTCGCGGCCATTCGCCTCACGATCGGCTCGTCTTGGAGCGTAGGCGTTCTTGCACAAGCGGCTCTCATGGGCCTCCTGTTAAAGCCGCTATTGGCGTGGCGAATGTTGCGCGACGAGGTGGCTGCGGTCGAGCGTGCAGTTGAGAGCGGACTTGAAGCCGGGCGCACAAGGCTTCGGCGCCTCGTCAGTCGCGACACGACCCAGTTGAGCGCGACGGAAATACGCGAGAGTGCACTGGAGAGCCTTGCGGAAAATCTAAACGACTCACTTGTCGCCCCGCTCTTTTGGTTTGCCATCGGCGGTCTGCCCGGGGCAGCTCTCTATCGGTTTGCCAACACAGCGGACGCCATGTGGGGTTATCGCGGACGCTGGGAGTGGGCGGGAAAATGGGCCGCTCGTGGCGACGATGTGCTCTCGTACATTCCCGCACGACTGACCGTTGTGCTTCTTGCGATCGCGACGTGGCACTGGCCTTCCGGGCTGCGCCAAATCGCTCGGGTTACGCCGTCGCCGAATGGCGGCTGGCCGATGGGTATGCTGGCGCTCGCGCTCAACGTGCGCCTAAGTAAGCCAGGTGTCTACACCCTGAATTCCGACGGTGACCCGGCGGTTGCCTGCCATCTGTGGGCAGCGCTCCAAGCTTGCGGGCGTGGCGCGTGGCTCGCCGTCGCATTGACGGCGTCAGCCATCGTTACGGTCAGTCGATGGTCCTAACGCGATGGTCGACCGCACTGGAACACGGCGGTCCGGATGCCGGTCTCCCGATCCGCATCGATTTTTCGACCAACGCACACCCCCTCGGACCCAACCCGGTTGTACGCGCGGCCGTCGATCGAGCAGATAGAACCCGCTACCCGGATCCACACTACACCGAGCTTCGGTCCGCGCTCGGTGCGTTTCATGCCGTGGAGCCGGATCGCATCGTTGTGGGGTCGAGCGCGAGCGAGCTCATCTGGCGTCTCACACAGGCATGGAGCGCTGCGGGGCGGGCCGGCGTGGTATCGAGTTCTCAAACCTTTGGCGAATACCTACGCGCGGCCCGGGCACTCGGAGTGCCGGTCGCACCGAACCGAACAGGGTTGCCTGCCGACATTCCAGTGCTTCTCTGGTGCTGTAACCCCGACAATCCAAGTGGCGCGTACCAAGACGATGCCATTGCGGCGCTCCTAGGATCATCCGGAAGCCACCACGATCTGATCGTGACGGACCTTGCCTACTGGCCGTTCCGCACACTGCTGACATCGGATGCGCAATCCCCAGCCGTTCTTCAGGTGCCGTGGGCCGAGTCCGTGGTACAGCTGTGGTCGCCCAACAAGCTCCACGGCCTCACCGGCGTTCGTGGTGCCTATCTTGTGTTGCCGTCCGATGGCCATCCACGTATCAACTCCGAAACGATGATGTCCCTCGCACCGAGCTGGGTGTTGGGAGCGGACGGCGTAGCGCTCCTGCAAGCGCATACGCACCCCGAGGCGACCGACTTTTTTCGCGATACCGCGCCCACGTTGCGAAATTGGAAGAAGGACCAAGAACTCAGGCTTCGCGAGGCCGGCTGGACGCCCGAAGCGAGCCAATTACATTTCGGTCTCTGGCGGCCGCCGGTGCCGCGCACGCTCCAACCGCTATGGCAGCAGCGCCTGCGCCAGGACGGAATCAAGCTTCGGGATGCTACTTCATTTGACCGCCCTGGCTGGGTACGCCTTGGGAGTCGTGCCGCACAGGACGTTCAGCGGCTCGTGGCGCTGACGGAACCGTTCCGAAACAACACATGAGCGCCCGTGCTCTCGTCATCGCGGCGATCGCTTCTGGCCACGGTAAGACCACGGTGACGGCGGCGCTCGCGCGACAGCTGACTCCTGCCGAAGATCGGGTCCATGTCTTCACGGCCGGCGCCAACTTTATGGATCCGCTCGTGCTCGAACGTGCGTGCGGACACGCGGCCCACGCTCGGCGGTCGACGCGACCGGATGGACCCGTGATGCGCTCGCGCGCCGATCTCGACGCTCGAGCCGAATCCCTGTGACCCGCAAAGCGTCCGCAGTGATGGTTTGTGGGACAACGAGTGGGGCAGGAAAGAGCCTTCTAGCAACGGCGCTAGCTCGCTGGTATGCCCGCCAAGGCCTCAAGGTGGCGCCATTCAAGGCTCAAAATATGAGCAACAACGCCCGGGTCGTTGTGGGCGGCGAAATGGGCAGTGCGCAGTATTTTCAGGCACTCGCCGCTCGATGCGTACCCGACGTGCGTATGAACCCAGTGCTTCTGAAGCCCGAGAAAGATACTCAAAGCCAGGTGATTCTTCTTGGGCAGCGCAATGACCTATTGACCTCCATGGAGTGGCGACAACGATCCGACCATTTGTGGCCGACGATCCGAACCTGCCTCGACGACCTGTTGGCAAGTCACGATGTGGTCGTCATCGAAGGCGCCGGATCACCCGCCGAAATCAACTTGCAGTCGACAGACATCGTCAACATGCGTGTCGCCGAGGCCGCAGCGGCCGCGACCTTGCTCGTGTGCGACATTGACCGAGGCGGCGCATTCGCTCATCTCTACGGAACCCATCAGCTGCTTCCTGAAGCGCAGCGCGCATTGATTCGAGGATTCGTGCTCAACAAGTTCAGGGGCGATGAACGCTTGCTTGCGCCGGGACCTGAAATGCTGCAAGCCCTCACCGGTGTTCGCACCCTGGGCGTCTTGCCAATGTGGCGCGAACACGGGCTGCCCGAAGAGGATGGGGTGTTCGACGTGCAGCCGTCCGGTTCCGGGCTATCAGTCGTTGTCGTGGCCTACCCTCGGATCAGTAACCTCGACGAATTCACGCCGTTGCGGCGCGTGCCAGGCGTGTCAATCAGCTGGGCCCGACAGGCGCAAACCATCGCAGGGGCGGATCTGCTCATTCTCCCCGGCTCCAAGCACGTGGCGGAGGACCTTGCGTGGCTACGACAGACAGGGCTCGATGCCGCAATCTCCGCGCACGTGGCCGCCAATAAACCGACGCTCGCGATATGCGGTGGTCTGCAGATGCTGGGCCACGAACTGCTCGACCCACGTGGCGTCGAAGGCGAAGCGGTGGGCCTCGGATTCCTGCCGTACTCCACAGAATACGCCGCATCCAAGCTCTACCAACACGGTACCTATACGCTCTCGACACTCGCCGGGTTCTGGGCTCGACTGAGTAGCGTCTGTTTCGACGGATACGAGATACGGCACGGCCGAACCTGTCCGCTTCCACCGGTCGATGGTAAAGCTCCTCTTTGTCCTGCACTCCCCGGTAACAACGGATGGCAGTGTGGCGAAACTCTCGCGCTGTACACACACGGACTATTCGAAAACTCCGCAGTGATGCATGCGCTGTTCAGTGAGCGTACCCCGACGCTCGATGACACGCTGGACGGTTTGGCCGACTTCGTCGAAGCGCACATTGGGAGCCAGGCGCTGTCCTCACTATTAAAGTAACCACGCCGTCTCGGTCGGCCGCTACAACTAGCCCTTATTGGTTAGGTTCGCCGAGCGTAGTGAGTCCTCGGACGTGACAGGTAGTCAGCTGCTACCCCGAGCGGAAATGCGCCGGCCAGTTCCGCGGCATAACTAACGGCGCTCAAAGTTCCCACCAACGTAGCGCCACCGGCGCGCGCTGATTGGAGAGGTTGGCAATATATAGACCGACCAACACGCCGCTCGCCGCACCCGCAATGCGTACTAGGCCATATCCTAAAAGCACGAGGGTCAGCGTTGATCGCAAAGGATTCCAACGTTGTTTAAGAGATTGAGTTGGGAGGCGCGTTTGGATGTGTATAACACGTGAAGGCACAATTTGTCCCCGGAGGTAAAGAGGCACGCCGCGCCTCAAACCCCATCGGTCAAGGCATTGGCAATGCGCTGATCAATATCCAACGATACCTCTGACAAGACCTCGACTCGCGTATCATCGAGTGTTCCCGGACCCTTCGCGGCGCGCGCGCGCAGTGCAGCGTCCCGCCGGCTCATCAGGAAGCGGATTTCAGGGCGATAGAGCTGTGAGAGTGTCGTCAGCACCGCATCAATCGTGGGATACCCTGTATTGAGCTCCATTGATTCCAGCAATACCAAGGTGCTCGATCTCGACAGAAGCAAATCTCCTGTCACCCAGCGGTTGACCGTAAATAGGCTAATCGGCACCCCAACAGGATTCATGCCGATGGCAAGCAGGTGGCGGGTTCCCGCATCGGAATCCGACGCCCCCAGAGTACCGAGGAATGAACTCTCAGCCGACGCATCAATTTGCCCACCTGTCCCTTCGGGGCGCGCGAACAGATGAAAGTGGCCGTGCTCGATTGTCCCGGGTCGATCGGCCAGTGAGTGCGAGTGGTAATACCATTGATAGCGCCGATCGAGTCCGATGGCATCCTCAGCCGGATAGTGCTCCCATTGAGTCGGTGCACCCTGCAAAATCGGTTCGAGCAGATGCGATCGAGTCCGCGCGAGCCCTTGATAGCAATCGACGAGGGCCGTCGCGCCGCGGCGGCCCGCATCGGACGTACGTGTCGCCGCCCGTCGCGGTCGAGCTCTTTTGGCTTCAGCAGCTGTCATGACGCGCACCGCTGAGGCCGTGAGCGGGTCGAGGGCTTCGGCTCCCTCGACCCGCGCGGCGCGGCTCTTAAGATGCGCGTTAGTTCTTAGGCGCACACTTCGCCGCACACTTCGCCGCACACTTCGGTGCGCACTTGGCGCTCTTCGCGCTGCATTTGGCTTTGCACTTGCTGGCACATTTGGCCTTGGCAGCGCACTTACCCGCGCACTTGGCGGCACATTTCTGCATTTCCGCCTTCGGTGCGCATTTGGCGGTACTGTCCTGGGCGCTCACGATCGCTGCCGGCAGCGCCAGCGTGGCGGCGGTCAGGGCGGCAATCGCAAAACGTGAATAACTCGACTTCATACATCTCTCCTGCTGGTTGAATTGAAGAATGCTTGACCAATTAATCGTGATGGTCCTGCGCAATAGGACCGACCAAATACTCGCGCACGAGCTCGCGCGCGCGATGGAGTCGGCTCTTGACGCCAGGGACCTGCATACCGAGCTTCTGGGCCATCTCCGAGATCGTGAGTTCGGCAAAATCGCGCAGCAGAATCACTTCCAGGTAATGGGCCGGGAGGGATTCGAGTGCTCGAATCAGGTCCAAATGCAAACCTTCGTCGGATCGGGTCGCCAGCTGCGCATCGGCCAGGTCTTCGACGGACACACCTTGGCCGAACATTCTTCGAGACAGGCGCTGACATTCGCGGCGCACGATCGTGAAGAGCCACCCCGAAAACGCGGCCACCGTTTTGAGCCCCTTCACCTTGCGCGACAGGATCAGCAAGGCCTCCTGGACCGCATCATCCACATCGCTGGCCGCACAATGCCGACGTGCGTACCGACGCGCGTCGGTCTGGCACACCGACAGCAGCCGGTTCAACGCGACCGTATCGCCGGACTGCGCCGCCAGGATCAAGCCTTTCTGCTGCATGGATGGTTAACTTGTTAAGGAATGCGTGCGGACGGCTCTAGAGCTTGGATCCCAGCTTTCGACCCGCCACCGCGCACATCGGACACCAGCCCAAAAGGCCACTTAAGGACGCTATCAGGCCCATCGCGCCCACCACCCAGCCTGCCGTCGTCGGCCCTAACCAGGCCACCGCACCGCCCAGCAGCGCTAGCCCCATCATCACTCGAATCACCCGCTCCGCCGTCGGCACGTTTTTAACGTAAAGCATCGTCCTCACTCCTCGCTTACGCTGCGTATTTGATCCGGAATTCGTAGACTAAGAGGGGTGGAGGAGCCAAACGGATTCGCGGCGGCTCAAAAGAATTCAAACCTGACGACTCCTATTGCAATACGGGACCTACCAGGCCAGCCAGGGCCGCCCGCCACGGACTTCCCAGCCTCAACGGGACTCGCAGTTACCCGATCGACTGAGCTGGATCGGTGCGCAGGGGACCGAGCCGTAGAAGCAAAAGACACAGCAATTTCTCGGCTCGGCCGGAGCTGGGTGTTGCACTGAGCGCATTCGCAATAGAACTGGCAGGCGTCGGTCGGCATTCCCTTTCTGCGAATCGTTTGGGCCTCTGCCCGCCTCTATACTATGGAGTGGACGAACGAGGACCTTGTATGAAGATCATCAGACTCATGGTGGCGCTGGCGACGTTGATGACCGTGCCGGTGCTGTCTCTGGCCAGCCCGCCGCAACCGTTCGACGCCAAGGCCTTCGACACATTGACCGCGAGCGGCAAGCCCGTGGTCATCGCCGTGCACGCCAGCTGGTGCCCGACCTGTAAGGCCCAGAAGCCGATACAGACGGAGCTGATGCACAGCCCGGAATTCAAGGACTATACGATGTTTATCGTCGACTTCGACAAGGACACCGATGTCCTGAAGCGATTTCATGTCGCCAAGCAAAGCACGATGATCGTATTCAGGGGAAAAACCGAGGTCGGCCGTTCCGTCGGTGACACGCAGCGGGCGAGTCTTGAAGCCCTGATGCGCAAGGCCCGGAACTCAAGCGGCTAAGACCCATGGAATTTGGCCCTGGGACGTACGGGCTGGGCATACTCGCCGGTCTGCTCTCGACGCTCTCACCCTGCGTCCTACCGCTCATTCCAATCACAGTCGGCAGCGCGGTCTCGGCGCATCGACGCGGACCCCTGGCGCTGGCCGCGGGCCTCACGCTCTCGTTCGCCCTGATGGGAACGCTGATCGCGTATGCGGGCACATCTATCGGGTTGGGGCCTGAGACTGTACGAAAGACCGGCGCCGTTCTGCTGGGCGTCTTTGGACTGCTCCTGCTCTCCTCCGCGCTTCAGCGACCCTACGCGAGGGCCACGGCCGGCCTGAGTACGGCCGGCCAAAGTCTCTTGATGCGCTTACCGACAGACGGACTGTTCGGACAATTTGGCGTCGGTCTGGTGCTGGGCTTCATTTGGAGTCCCTGCGTGGGTCCGACGCTCGGCGCCGCGATCGGGCTCGCGAGCCAGGGGCGCGACCTGGGCCCGATCAGCCTTTTGATGTTTTTGTTTGGCGTGGGCGCGTCCGCACCCTTGTTGATTCTTGGGCTGCTCGGGCACTCAGCGTTGACCCGCATGAAAACGTCGCTCTTGCGGGTGGGGCACCTGGGCAAAATGGTCTTGGGCGCCGTGTTCCTCATCATGGCGATTGGAATCGTCTCGGGCGCGGACCGACAACTCGAATCCTGGCTGGTCGATCATTCACCGGCGTGGCTGACGGGTCTGACTACACGTTACTGAACTGTCCAGAGCAAGCAACGCAGATAGATTGTGGCACTGCGAACCCTATTGAATCCCATTGGAAGCTCAGAAACCTCAGGGCCGCCGCTACCCGAGTACGAGGCGAAGCATGGGGGATTCACGCCATCAAGCGCCAGGCGTTGGTTTGATTAGCAACTCGGGCAATTCCGCCAGGGTACGGATTTCATGGTCCGGTGACCCGGGCAGACGCTCGCGGTGCTGACCGTAACGGTTGCACCAAACCACGCGCATCCCGAAATCCGCGGCCGCGTGCGCATCCCACGCGTTGGAGGATTGAAACGAAACGGCCGAGGCTGACACACCCAGTTGATCCAGGGCGTATTGATAGACTGCGGGGTGGGTCTTAAATGCGCCGACCGCATCCGCCGAGAGCACGGCATCGAACAGCCCGGTGAGACCGGCGCCGGAAACAACGGCGTCCAGCATGGCGGGGGATCCGTTAGAGAGGATGGCGGTGGTGAAGCCGGATTGCCGTAGCGACAGCAGCACACCGGGCACCTCCGGGAATGCCGCGAGCGTACGATAAAGTCTCATGAGCCGCTCGTGCAGACCTGAATTGGACATGTCCAAACTATCAAGCGCGAAATCAAGTGCATCGCCGGTGACGTGCCAAAAATCGACATACCGTCCCTGCAGCGTGCGCAGCCACGTATATTGCAACTGCTTGTCGCGCCATGTCGTGCTGAGGACCGCACGCTGGTGCGCGGGAATCTCCGTGCAGCGCGCAGCGGCCGACGCGAAATCGAATATCGTGCCATAGGCGTCGAATACGCAAGCGCGAATGCCCAAAAGCGGGCTCATCGATACGTTCCCCGGGTCGGGTAGTTCTTCTCAATCACGAAACTCAGCCCCATCAGAAGAGTGTCGAGATCTGGCCGCACGAAAGGAGCGTTGGCAACATCGACGACCTGCAGGATGCCTTCCATGTTGGCGACCAGTAAACCAGGCTCAGGAAATCTGTGATCGGTTTCTTGCGCCGAGCGCGGCTCGGAAATATAGAGGCCAAGGCGTTGCATGGTCGGGATATCCATGCCGTAGAGCATGGCGAAGCTCGATCCGCTCGCGGCGATCGTCAAGCGCGTCTGAGTTCGGTGTCGGCCGAGACGGCAGCCACCGTGATGCCCAGTTTCTCGAATGACGCGCGCCATTCCTCAATTTTGGTTAGATAACTCTTGCAGATCGGGCAGTGATGGCCGCGAAATACGAACAGCGCCTGCCATTTCCCAGGTGCGCCGAACGTGAAGTCGGCGCCCTCGACGCGCTTGAAAACTTCAGCATTAAAAGGTTGACCCGGATGTAGCTTAGCGGTGGTGTTCATCGTTCGGTCTTTCGTAGGCTGTTGCGATCTCGGCGCCCCCATGACCGTGATCGTGGTACAAGAATCGCAGCCACGATACGATCAGGAATTACTAATACCCTAAGCTTTCGGACTCCAGGCATAAGCGGCGAACGCGTCATCCAGTTTCGGCCCGTTCACGTGGTTGGAGTAGTTGCTGAGCGTCTTCACGGCGAGCGC
>WNFI01034686.1_pt1 | contig 23389 bp, 25 predicted proteins | sample 5400471 | NCBI WGS metagenome assembly WNFI01 (sample SAMN13153348, study PRJNA577476) | soil metagenome | isolation source: 100 cm saprolite on Douglas fir-dominated hillslope | place: USA:California | collected 2013-09-17
CGATGAATAGTTCGCAAGCCTCGTGCACGATCACGGTGGACGTGACTTCGAACACGGCCGGCGGGCCGTACACCAACGCGAGCGCCAACATCGCCGCTCCGGCGCGCATTACCAACAGCGTCACGGCGACTTCCATCACGGTGCTCGGCGCCCCCGTGGCCACGAAGTCGTTCACGCCCGCGGCGATCGCGCCCAACGCCACCTCCGTGCTCACCATCGTGATCTCCAACGCGAACTCGGTGGCCATCACAGGAGCGGCGTTCACCGACAACTACCCGGCGGGGCTCGTCAACACCGGCACGCCCGCGGGCGCCCTTTCGGGAGCGGGTTGCGCCGGCGCCGTGAGCGCGGGGGCGGGCCTCGCGAGCGCTGCGCTCACCGGCGCCACCATCCCGGCCTCCTCGGCGTGCACGGTGACGGTCAATGTCACCGCCACGGCCGCGGGCGCGTATCTCAATTCGACCGGGCCGATCGCGAGCGCCAACGCGGGCACCGGCGCCGCCGCCACCGCCACGCTCAACGTCTTCGCTGCGCCCACGGTGACCAAGGCGTTCGCGCCGACCTCGATCCCCGCGGGTGGAACCGCCACGCTCACCATCGTCGTCGCCAACCCCGCGGCGAACCCCGCGAGCCTCACCGGCGTTGCGATCTCGGATGCCTATCCCGCGGGCCTCACCAATGCGGCCGCAGGCAGCGTCTCCTGCACGGCGGGCGGAGTCGCGACGCTCACCGGCGGCGTCAACGGCGGCGCGAACGTCGGGTTCAACACGGGTACCCTCGCATCCGGCGGCTCGTGCACCATCACGCAGACCGTCACGACCAGCTCCACGGTCAACAACACCACCGGCACGGCCACCAGCAACCAGGCGCCGCCCGGCGCGGCGGCCTCCGCTTCGCTCGCCGTCGCCGGGTCGCCCACCATCAACAAGGTCTTCACGCCCGCGTCGATCGCGCTCGGCACCACCAGCACGATCACCTTCACGATCGTCAACTCCAACAGCTTCGCGCTGACCAACGCGGCCTTCACCGACGCGCTCTCGGGAATGTCCATCAACGCGGCGGGCGCGGCGGGCGGAAGCTGCGCGGGCGCGGGCGGCAACAACTTCGCCGCCGGGCAGACGGCGCTTTCCTTCACCGGCCTCACCATCCCGGCATCGCTCTCGTGCACGGTCACTGTGATGGTGCGCGGCACCTCCGTCGGCGTCAATCCGAACACGACCTCCGGTGTCTCGAGCACGCAGGCGGCCACCGGGCCCGTGTCGAACACCGCGACCCTCACCGTGACGGCGACTTCGCCCACCGTCGCCAAGGCGTTCTCGCCGTCGTCCATCAACCCGGGCGGCATCTCGACCCTCACCATCACGTTCGGCAACCTGAATGCCGCGCCGGCCGCCATCATCGGCACGCTGACCGATACCTACCCCGCCGGCGTTACCACCGCGGCCGTGCCCAACCTCGCCACGACTTGCGGCGGCGCGCCGAGCAGCACGGCGGGAAGCGTGACGCTCACCGGCGGGACGATCCCGGCCAACGGCTCGTGCACGCTCTCGATCGACGTGACCTCTTCGACCGCGGGCGCCTCGCACCTGAATACCATCCCGGTGAACGCGCTCAACACGAGCGTCGGGTCGAACTCGGTCGCGGCGAGCGCCACCCTCAACGTGAGTCCCGAGGCGGACGTCGCGGTGACGAAGACGGCGCCGGCCACCGTGGTGAACGGCGGCGGCATCACCTACACGATCGTGGTCTCCAACGCCGGGCCGCAGGCCGCCAACGGCACGCAATTCAGCGACGCCGTCCCGGCCGCGGTCACCGCGGTGGCGGCCTCGTGCGGCAGCCCCACGGGCGGCGCGGTGTGCGGCGCGGTGAGCGTGGCAGGCAACGCCGTGACGAGCACCATCACGACGCTGCCCGTGGGTACGAGCGTGACCTTCACCGTCACCGGCATCGCGCCCAGCTCCGGCACGGTCACCAACACCGCGCGCGCGATCACTCCCGCGGGCACGGTCGATCCGACGGACCCGGGCCGCACCGGCGCTGGAAACAACAGCGCTTCGGCGAACACCACCGTCATCTCCCCGGACCTCAAGGTCACGAAGAGCCACAGCGGCAACTTCGTGGTCGGGACCAACGGCATGTACACGATCACGGTCGACAACACGCTCGGCACGGCGCCCACCGCGGGAACGATCACGGTCAGCGACACGTTGCCCACCGGCCTCGCGTTCGTGTCCGCGAGCGGCGCCACCTGGGCATGCGCCTCGGCGCCGCCCGTGGTCACCTGCACCGGGAGCGCCGTGATCGCGGCGGGCGCCACCAGCGCGAACCCGATCGCGCTCACCGTGGCGGTGGCGTCCACCGCGATGCCGTCGGTGACCAACGCGGTGACGGTGGCCGGCGGCAACGAGCCGGCCGCCAACAACGCCAACAACTCCGCGTTCGACTCCACCAACGTGGTCGCGGCGGCGGTGAACACCTTCGCTCCGGACAACGCGCAGACCGGCCTGCCGGGCACGACGGTGTTCTACGCGCACACCTTCAACGCCGGGGCCGCGGGCAACGTCGCGTTCTCGACCACGAACATCGCCACGCCGGCGGTGGCGGGGTGGACGCAGGTGATCTACCGCGACAGCGATTGCAGCGGCACGCTGAACGGCGCCGAGGGCGCGGCGCCGCTCTCCGGCGCGGTCGCGGTGTCCGCGGGCGGCGCGGTCTGCATCATCGTCGCCGACAACATCCCGGCCGCGGCGCCCTTCAACGCCCAGAACGTGATCTCGGTCAGCGCGACCTTCAACGGCGCGCAGAGCATCACGCGCACCGACACGACGACCGTGAGCGCGGCGAGCAGCTCCGGGCTTACGCTCGCGAAAGCGGTGAGGAACGTGACGCAGGGCACGCCCGCCGGCACCTCCAATACCGCGCGCCCCGGCGACGTGCTCGAGTACACCGTCACCTACAGCAACACCGGGGCGGGCGCCCTCTCGGCGATCGTCGTCACCGATGCCACGCCCGCCTTCACGACCTTCCAGGCGGCCGCCTGCGGTGCGCCGCTGCCCGCCGGAATCACCAGCTGCAACGTGACCACGCAGCCCGCGGTGAATGGCTCGGGCTCGGTGGTGTGGACGCTCGGCGGCTCGCTCGCGGCGGGCGGCAGCGGCACCGTCCTCTACACCGTGCGCATCGCGCCATGACGCCGGATTCCCGCGAGTCCCCGGCCCTGGCGCCGATGACCGCGATCGTGCGCATCGCGGTGATCGTGGTGACGCTGGCGCTTTTCATGGGCTCGACGCTGAACGTGGTCAACGGGCAGCGCGATCTCGCGGTGCTCTTCGCGCTCGCGACGCCGCTCGGCATCTCGGCCTGGGGCTTCGCGCGCGCCGGGCACAACGAGCCCGCGCTGGTGCTGCTGTGCTGCGTGCTCATCACGGTGGTGACGATGGTGCTCGTCCTGAGCCCGCTCGGCGTGCACGACGTGGCGGTCACGGCCTATGGCGGCGTGATCCTCATGGGGGCGCTGCTGCTGTCGCGGCGCGCCTTCTACGCGCTCGCGGCGCTCACCGTGATCGCCGCTTCGACGGCGTTCGTGATGGACCTGAACGGCCTCACCAAGAGCGTCGTCACGCAATACGACAGCTGGGCGAGCTTCGTGGAGTTCCTGGTGATCATCACGGTGTTCGCCACGCTCGGCCGGCGCTGCTCGGAGATCCTGTTCGGAAGCCTGGGCGACGCGCATCGCGCTTCGGTGGACGACCCGCTCACCGGCCTCGCCAACCGGCAGGGCTTCATCGAGCTCGCGGCGGCGCGGCTGAAGACCATGCAGGGCTCGCCCACGTGCAGCATCCTGGTGCTCGCCGACCTCGACTCCTTCCGGCGCGTGAACGTGGTGATCGGCCATCGCGCCGGCGACGGCGTGCTGAAGGAGGCGGCCGAGCGCGTGAGGAAGGCCACCGGCGGAGGGCAGCTCCTCGGGCGCATCGGCGACGACGAGTTCGCCGCCCTGGGCCTCGGCTTGACGGACGAAAAACTCGCCGACGAGTTCGCGCGCGCGGTGTACGACGCGCTGCAATTCGAGTTCTGCGGGGTGTCGGTGCGCGCTTCCGTGGGCTTCGCGTATTTTCCACGCGACGCGCACGGGATGGAATCGCTCCTCCTTGCCGCCGAAGACTCGCTCACCCACGCAAAGGACCCGGTGCAGAATGCCGTTCGCCTCGCGGGGTCCGCGGCCCGCGTCTAGTTGAATTCCCGGGAACGCCAATCGCGCCTCGCCGGCGTGCTGCTGGTCGCCACGGGCGCCGTCTGCTTTTCCGGCAAGGGCGTCATCATCAAGCTCGCCTACCGCCACGGCGTGGACGCGGTGACGCTCCTCGCGCTGCGCATGCTCTTGAGCGCGCCGTTCTTCGCGCTCCTCGGCTGGTGGGCGGCGCGCGCCGGCGACACCGAGCCGCTCTCGTGGGCCGACCGGCGCTCGATGCTGGTGCTGGGGCTGATCGGCTACTACCTCGCCAGCTACTTCGACTTCCTCGGGCTGCAGTACGTGACGGCGGCTCTGGAACGGCTGCTGCTCTTCGTGCATCCGACTTTCGTGGTGATCTTTTCCGCGCTGCTCTTCGGGCGGCGCATCACGCGCGTCGACATGTTCGCGATCGCGCTGTCGTACCTCGGCATCTTCGGGGTGTTCTACAACGACCTCGCGACGCAGCCGGGCAATGTCGCCCTGGGTTCGTTCTGGGTGCTGCTCTCCGCGCTCTTCTACGCGGCGTACCTCATCGGCAGCGGGCGGCTGGTGGGGCGCGTGGGGACGCTGCGCTTCGCGTGCTATGCGGGCCTCGTCTCCTCGGTGGGCGTGGTGACGCATTTTCTCCTTACGCGCGACGCCGCGCTGATCTTCTCCCAGAGCGCTGCGGTGTACTGGCTCGCGCTCTTGATGGCGGTGTTTTCCACGGTACTGCCGATCGTGATGACCATGGAAGGCATCCGGCGCATCGGCGCGAGCCACGCTTCGATCGTCGGCTCCGTGGGCCCGCTCGCCACCATCTTCCTCGGCGCGATCTTCCTCGGCGAGCACGTCACCGCCGTGCAGGTGCTCGGCGCCGGGCTGGTGCTCGCCGGCGTGCTTTCGATTTCCCTGCAGAAAAAATAACCGGGGTCTGACCCTGCTCTGACCCCGGCCTGACCCCCGGTTATAATTCCGGGCTGATTTCCGTTTTCGATCCCCAAGGAGCCGCAATGAAAAAGCCCGTACGCGTCGCCGTGACCGGCGCCGCCGGCCAGATCGGCTACAGCCTGTTGTTCCGCATCGCGAGCGGCGAGATGCTCGGCAAGGAGCAACCGGTCATCCTGCAACTCCTCGAGATCCCCGACGAGAAGGCGCAGAAGGCGCTGAAGGGCGTGATGATGGAGCTCGACGACTGCGCGTTCCCGCTGCTGCAGTCGATGGTGGCGGCATCGGATCCGAAGGTGGCCTTCAAGGACGTCGACGTGGCGCTCCTGGTGGGCGCGCGTCCCCGCGGCCCTGGCATGGAGAGGAAGGACCTCCTCGAAGCGAACGGGGCGATCTTCGTTCCGCAGGGCAAGGCGCTGAACGAAGTCGCCTCGCGCGATGTGAAGGTGTTGGTCGTGGGCAATCCCGCGAACACCAACTGCCTCATCGCGATGAAGAACGCGCCGTCGCTGAATCCCCGGCAGTTCACCGCGATGATGCGGCTCGACCACAACCGGGCGCTCACGCAAGTCGCCCAGAAGACCGGCCGCCCGGTGACGTCGGTGAAGAAGATGACGATCTGGGGCAACCACTCGGCGACGCAGTATCCCGATGTCTTCAACGCCGAGGTTGATGGCCAGAAGGCCGCCAAGCTCATCAACGACCCGGCGTGGATCGAAGGCGCGTTCATCCCGACCGTGCAGAAGCGCGGCGCGGCGATCATCGAGGCGCGCGGGCTCTCGTCGGCGGCCTCCGCCGCCAACGCGGCCATCGACCACATGCGCGACTGGGTGAGCGGCACGTCCTCCGGCGACTGGGTCTCGATGGGCATTCCTTCCGACGGCAGCTACGGAATCCCCGAAGGACTCATGTTCGGCTACCCGACGACATGCGCGGGCGGACGCTACGAGATCGTGAACGGCCTCGAGCACAACGACTTCGCGAAGGCCAAGATCGCCGCGACGCAGAAGGAGCTCACGGAGGAGCGCGCCTCGGTCGAGCACCTGCTGAAGTAGAACCGGGGTCAGACCCCGCTCTGACCCCGATCATCGGCGCTAAGGATGCCTGGCTGAAATCAGGACTTCTTCCTTCCACCCGCGCGCGATCCCAGAGTCCCGCCTCGATTCGTCGCTTCCCGAATGCGGCCAATGTCCTCGGGCGAGAGTTCCTCGAGGAAGAGGTCGCGATATCGCGCCGAGCGCCGGTCGGCGTCGGCACCCAGGGAGAGATAGAACGATTGAGGTGTAACGAGGCGCGACTGTTCGCCCTCCGCGTTGGCTCGATAGCTGGACCATAAGTACTCGCGCGGATTCGACACCATCCCCGCGCGCACCGGGTTCATTTCGATGTACTGGTGGCAGCGGAACAGATATTCCTCGGAATCCACCACACATGAGCGGAATCGCCCCTCCCATAGCGTGCCCGTGCGTGCATGGCGCCGGTTGAAGGCCTGCACGTACCGTTGCCCGAGACTTTTCATCAGAAGCGAAGGGCCCTCTGCTTCCATCGGGCTCAGCAGCAAGTGCACGTGGTTGCTCATGAGCACGTACGCATGGACACGGCACGGAACCCGGCTGGTCACCTCCTCGAGCATCGCAAGGTAGAGGCCGCGATCGGCTTCGGTCGCGAAGCAAGGCGACTTGTTGACTCCGCGTTGCACGACATGGAGTGGAAATCCGACAATGCTTTGACGAGAGGGGCGTGCCATGCCTTCGATAACGACGCACGAACGAAAGCGTCGACAAGCTCCTGGGGACGGACCAGGGACAGACCGGGGTCAGAGCGGGGTCAGAGCGGGGTCTGACCCCGGTGTGGCTATTCGGTGTCGAGGGCGAGGACGATGGAGGAGAGGAGGAGGGCGCCGGTCATGGCGAGGCAGGCCATGGCGGCGGGGGTGAGAGCGCGAGAGGCCGCGAGGTCGAAGAAGCCCTGCACGACATTGGCGCCGGCGGGGGCGAACGCGATGGCGAGCGCGCTGCCGAGCGCCGCGGAGCCGAGAACGAGGGTGGGTCCGAGCCAAGCGCGATGCGCCGGCTTCCCGCGGGCGGGCAGCGCGCCCATCACACGCGCGCTGAATCCGTCGTCGGGGAGCGCGGCCTGCGCGTCGCGAAGCAGCAGGCGATCGAGCTTGTCGTTCACGGCGTGGTTCATGGCGATTTCTCCTTCGACGTGAGACGCGCCTTCAATTTCGCCTTGGCGCGCAGTACGTGTGTCTTCACGGTGCCGAGCGGCATGCCCAGCGCAAGGGCCGCCTCCTCGTGCGACAAGTCGGAGTAGTAGCACGCGGCGATCGCGGCCCGCTCGCCGTCCGACAGGCTCGCCATGGCGCGCTCGAGGTCGATGCGCGAGGCGATGTCGGGAAGCTCGTCGTAGGCCTCCGAACCCGGGGGCGGCGCATCGTCGTCGATCTCGAGCAGCACCTCGCGCTTCTTGCGCGCCTCGCTCTGCCACGCGTTGAACGCGATGCGGTAGATCCACGTGGAGAAGCGCGCCTCGAAGCGGAAATGACGCAGGTTCTTCCACGCGAGCACGAAGGTTTCCTGCGCGAGGTCATCGGCGAGCGCGGCGTCGCCGCGGGTGAGGCGGCGCAGCACCGTGCGCACCTTCGACTGGTGGCGCGCCACGATCTCGGCGAAAGCGCGCCGGTCGTCGCGCTCGACGATCGCGACGATCAGCTCGGCGTCGGTGGGCGCCGCGGCGGGAGCCATCGGGTATTTCGCGAGAAGTGGAAGTCTCAGGCCTTCGCGCGCATCTCGATCATCCAGGCGATCAGCAGCGCCGCGCCCATGAGCCCCGGGATGAGCCCGATCGACCAGGGCCCGCCCACTTCCGCGAGGAATATCGCCAGCGCGATCCCCAGCCCCACCAGCACCAGGCCGCCGCGCAACCCCGAGTTGTACGCCTTGCGGGGCGCGGTCGGCTCGAGGAGCTCGGGCGGCACCGGCAGGCCCTTCTCGGCCAGCTTCACGATCGTGTCGTGGGTCATCCGCTGCTTGCGGTGCTTGTAGTAGAGGATGATCGCCACCAGCATGATCGGCAAGCCGAAGCTCACCAGCATGCCCACGATCGGGATCAGGATCATCGAATCCATTGCAATCTCCAAGGGCCAGGGCGGCCAGCATTATCGGGCGTCCACAGGGGGCGGACAATGCCGCCGGGTTGGGAATACCTGTTGGATGCGGCTGTTGGCATCAATGGATTCGCCCGCAACGGTCAACCGAAACGGGGGTCCAAGCGTAGAATCGATTCACACCGGAGGTTCGCCATGAAGCCGCTATTCGCCATTTCCGTCCTTGCCCTCGCCCTCGCGGGCTGCGCCGCCGAGGGAGATACCCAGCTCGCCCAGGCCGACTGCAAGGTCTACCCCATCACCACCGCCAGCGTGACCGGCAACAAGCCCCAGGTCGATTCCATTCGCCAGCGCGCGGCCGAAGCCGACCTCGCCAGCTCGGGCTACCGCTTCCGCAACCTCGCGCGGAACGGCCCGGCGGGCAACAACGTCGAAGACATCCTGCGCGACTGCAATCGCTGATTTTTTTGTTTGAGGTCGGAGCGGGGTCAGACCCCGCTCTGACCCCGGTTCTCAGGTGGTCAGTTCCTCGGTGACGCTCTCGGTGATGGCGGGCTCCTGTGGCCCGGGCATCTCGCGCATGAGCGAGAGGGGCGAGAGCCACGTCATCAGCGGCGCCAGCAAGAGCGCACCCACGCCCGCGAAGAGCATCGCCGCGCGCAGCCCGAAGTGCTCCCCGATCCAGCCGCCCGCGAGGCCGCCCAAGGGCGCCGTCGCCACCGTGAGACAGATCATCGTCGCCGTCACGCGCCCCAGCAGCCGGTCGGGAGTGACCGACTGGCGCAACGTGAGGTAGTTGATGAAGAAGATCATCGCCGACAGGTCGAGCAGGAAGAGCCCGCCGCCGAATAGCAGCGAGGCGACCCAGTAGGGCCCGGTCGAGGCACCCATCACCAGCCACGCGATGCCTGTTCCGCAGATACCGCCCAGCATCGTCGGCCCCATGCCGAAGCGCGCGTTGAGGCGCGCGGTCGCGCCCGCGGCGGCGAGCGAGCCCAGCCCCGCGACCATGAAGAGCGCGCCCACGTGCCCGGCGGAGAAGCCGAGCTCGCGCGCGCCGAACAGCACCACGATGGCGATGAACGCGTGGCGGAACACCTGCCACGTGCCGATCCCCCATACCAGCGCGCGCAAGGTCGGGTTGCGCCAGATCACGCGCAAGCCCTCGGCGATCTCGGTGCGCACCGAGCGCGGTGTGCCCTTGGGCCCGTCCGTAGGAGCCGCGGGTATTCCGCGCAGCATCCACGCCGAGAAGAAGAAGCACATCGCATCGAGCAGGATCGCGAATGGCGCGGTGAGCCACTGGATGAGCGCGCCGGCGAGTCCGGGGCCCACGAGCTGCGCGGCGGAATCCGCGACGCCGATCTTGGCGTTCGCCTCCACCAGGTGCTCGCGTCCCACGCGCTCGGTCATGAACACCTGGTAGGCGGGCCAGCCGATCACGGTGAACAGACCCATGAAGAATCCCGACACGTAGAGGACCGCCATGTTGAGCACGCCGAACCACGCGCAGAGCGGAATCGCCAGCAACGCCAGGGCGCGCCCCACGTCGCAGGCGATGATCACGGGGAGCTTCCTCGCGCGATCCACCAGCACGCCCGCGAAGAGCCCGAAGATCGGGTAGGGAAGCGCCTCCAGCGCGGTGAGCACGCCGACCTCGAAAGGCGAGGCGTTCAGCACCAGCGCCGCGGTGAGCGGAAGCGCGAGGAACGTGACCTGCCCGCCGAAGTGGACGATGGTGAGCGATCCCCACAGCTTGCGGAAGTCGGAGTTTTGCCACAGGCCCGTGAGCCAGCGGTCGGGATGCAGGTTATTCAGCAGCGTTGCCATATCGTCGCCCCGGTGATCCGGGGTCCTTTTTCCTGAATGCACGACGGGTTCGCCGTCGCGCGGTTGAAGCGCTGGCGGAAAAGGGAACAGTGGTTTTGCCGACTCTCTCCGCCTCTGAATCCGGCGGCGGTCGGCCGCAGGATCAGTCGTCGCCGCCCGACGGCAGCAGGGCCCCGAAGCGCGCGCGCACGACCGCCGAGATGATTTCTCGGGAATCGATGGGTTTCACGTCGCGTCTCATCGGGGCTGATCCAAAAGGGAGGGACTAGGCGGCGATTATAGCAAAACGAACCGCGCCCGCCACGGTCTTACCCTTCCTAGACGAGGAGGCCCCATGAACGTCCGCGACGTGATGACCCGCAATCCCCGCAGCGTTGCGCCCGGCGACAGCATCCAGCGCGCGGCGTGCGTCATGAAGGAAGTCGACACCGGATTCGTGCCGATCGTGGAGGACGGCAAGGTCGTGGGCGTAGTCACCGACCGCGACATCGTCGTGCGCGCCGTGGCCGCGGGCAGCTGTGACCGCCCGGTGAGCGAGATCGCCACGCGCGAGCTGGTGTTCGTCGCCCCCGGCGATTCCACCCGCGACGCCGAGAAGCTCATGAGCGAGCGCCAGATCCGCCGCGTCGCGGTGATCGAAAGCGGGCGGCTGGTGGGCATCGTCTCCCTCGGCGACCTGGCCGTGAAGGAAGGCAAGGACAGCCGCACCGGCGCCACGCTGGAGAACATTTCGGAAGGCGTGAAGCACTGAAACCCACCGGGGTCTGACCCCGCTCTGACCCCGGTTTCGGTTTCGGATACACTCGCGCCAAGTCAAAGGCAGGCGGGTCCCATGTTCGGCAGATTGCTCCCCAAGGAAGGTCGGTTCTTCGACCTCTTCAACGCCCACGCCGTGCAGATCGTCCGCGCCGCGCACGCGCTGAAGTCGCTGATGGAGAACTACGCCGACCGCGAGCAGTACGCGCGCCTGGTGGACGACGCCGAGCACGCCGCCGACCGCATCACCGCCGAGACCATTCGCCTCCTGCACAAGACCTTCATCACGCCGCTCGATCGCGACCACATCCACCAGCTGGTGAACGCGATGGACGACATCTGCGACCTGATGCAGGACACCACCGAGACGCTCACCCTCTACGACATCCGCTCGATCACCCCGGAGACGCAGCGCCTCGCCGACATCGGCGTGAAATGCTGCGAGCGCGTGAAGGACGTGGTGGAGCTCCTCGGCCGGCGCGAGGGCGACTTCGAGGCGATCCTGAAGACCTGCGAGGAGATCGACCGGCTCGAATCCGACGCCGACCGCGTGATGCGCTCCGCCGTCTCGCGCCTCTTCCGCGAGGAGCAGGACGTGCGCGAGCTGATCAAGATGAAGGCGATCTACGAGCTGCTCGAGGCGATCACCGACCGCTGCCTCGACGTGGCGAACCTGGCCGAAGGCATCTCGCTAGAGAACTCGTAGGTGGAGATCACGCTCGCGGTGCTGGTGGGCCTGGTGGTGCTGGCGCTCGCGTTCGACTTCATGAACGGGCTGCACGACGCGGCCAATTCCATCGCCACCGTCGTCTCGACCGGAGTGCTGCGGCCGCACCACGCCGTGCTGTTCGCGGCATTCTTCAACTTCGTCGCGATCTTCATCTTTCACCTCAAGGTCGCCGCCACTGTCGGCAAGGGCATCGTCGATCCGCAGATCATCGACCATTACGTGATCTTCGGCGCGCTGGTGGGCGCCATTTCCTGGAACGCGATCACCTGGTTCTTCGGGCTGCCGTCGTCGTCGTCCCACGCGCTGATCGGCGGATTGATCGGCGCCGGCGTCGCGAAGGCGGGCTTCCACTCACTGGTGGCCGAGGGCATCGGCAAGACGGTGCTCTTCATCTTCATCTCGCCGGTGATGGGCTTCGTGCTGGGAGGGCTCCTGCTGGTCGCGGTCTCGTGGATTTTCCGCCGCGCGAGCCCGTACCGCATCGACCGCTGGTTCCGCCGGCTGCAGCTCGTCTCCGCGTCGGCGTACAGCCTCGGCCACGGCGGCAACGACGCGCAGAAGACCATCGGCATCATCTGGGCTCTCCTGGTCGCGGCCAACGCTCACCCCGCGGTGGCGAGCTCGCCACCCATCTGGGTGATCGTCTCGTGCTACGTCGCGATCGGCCTCGGAACCTTCTTCGGGGGCTGGCGCATCGTGAAGACCATGGGGCAGAAGATCACGAAGCTGAAGCCGGTGCACGGCTTCTGCGCGGAGACCGGAGGCGCGATCACGCTCTTCGTCGCCACCGCCTTCGGCATTCCGGTATCGACCACGCACACCATCACCGGCGCCATCGTGGGCGTGGGCTCGACGCGCAAATTCTCCGCGGTGCGCTGGGGGGTTGCGGGCAACATCGTGTGGGCCTGGATCTTCACCATTCCCGCGTCGGCCTTCATCGCCGCGGTGAGCTGGTGGGCGGGGCGCCATTTCCTGTAGAGGACGCGATGAAAATGGATTCGGGCAAACGGCGCCGATTTCTCGCACGCATCGCGGCGCTGGCGTTGATGGGCGAGGGAGGTGGACAAGTACCGCAAGCTCATCGCCGAGGCGAGGATCGAGGCGTAGGATCGCGCGCCGGAGAATGACGTGCTCAAGATCGCCCTCGCGCTGGTGGTCGCCTGGCTCGCGCTGATGCCACCGCTTTTCACCGATGGCGCGTGCACGAAGGAGTTCGACACCGAGACCGCACGCTTCGCGAAGGACATGGCGCAGCTCGGCTCGCCCGAAGCGGCGGCGCGCTACTGGAGCGGGCGCGGCGTGCCGCACACCGTGGTCTCCGTCGAGCAATGCCGGCGCGCCAAGCCGCGCTGGCTGCAAAGCTGCGGCGGCGGGCCCATCGTCCACGCGCGAGTGCCGGTCGGGAATGCCGTCTGCGCGATCTATCGCGACGACGAGATCCGCGTGCGCCTCTTCTACGACGAGCGCGGCCGCCTCGGCCAGACGCAGTTCGACATGAACCCCTACAAGTCGCTGCCCCTCGTCGCGGGCGTGACGTTGCATTGGGCGCGCTGAAACCGGGGTCTGACCCCGCTCTGACCCCGTTATTTTTCGAAGAGCTTGTTGGCTTCGGGGTAGGGGACGGCGTCGGTGTGGAAGCGCGCATAGGTGCCGGTGGTGAGGAGGTCCTGGGCGATCCTGCGGGTGAGCATCATGGAGGCGCGCATGGGGCCGGAGCCTTCGCTCACGCGGCGCACGCCGAGGGCCTGCAGCTCGGCGATCGGCGGGCAGCCGGGGACGGTGAGGATGTTGAGCGGGCCGTCGATCTCCTTCACCAGCGTCGCGAGGGTCGCCCTGTCCGCGGCGGACGGCACGAAGAGGCAGTCGGCACCGGCCTCGCGGTAGCGGTTGGCGCGCTTGATGCTCTCGGCGAGACGCTCCCTGTCGTCGCCCAGCTTCAACCAGAAGCTGTCGGTGCGCGCGTTGATCACGATGGGTATCCCGGAGTCGTCCACGGCCTTGCGAATCGCGCGGATCTTCCCGGCCTGTTCCTCGATGTCGAAGAGATGCACGCCGCCCGTGTCGGAGCCGTCCTCGATGTTGATGCCGACCGCGCCGATCGCGATCACTTCCTTCACGGTCGCGACAATCTCGTCGACGCTCGTTCCGAGGCCGGAGAGGATATCCGCGGTGACCGGAACGCCGACGATGCGCACGATCTCGCGCGTGGCCTCGAGGATCACCTCGCGCGGGATCCGCTCGTCGTCCGGATAGCCATGGCTGAAGGCGATGCCGGCGCTGCCGGTGCCGATGGCCTTCACGCCCGCGTGCTCGAAGACCCGCGCGCTCGCCGCGTCCCAAGCGTTGGCGATGACGAGGATCTCCGGTCCCAGGTGCAGTTTCTGGAAGTGCTCCGCTTTCGCGCGCCGGTCCATCATGCGGCCCGGTCGTCGGGCAGCGCCTTGGGATCGTCGTAACTCTTCACCTGAGTGCCGCGATACAGGATCTGCGCGTTGCGGTCGGCGATCTTGCGGTGCAGCTCGAGGAAGGCGGGATCCATGTCGCGCGCGGGCCGCGGCTCGTGCTCGAAGTGGTGCTCGTGGTCCACGCCGCGCACCAGGGTCGCGCTGTCGTCTCCGGCGATCTGCTTCACCGACGTGGGAATGTAGCGGATGGCGAAGCCGATGCGCCGGTCATTGGAGGGATTGGGCGGCGAGCCGTGCACCAGGCGCACGTGGTGCAGCGACATCTCGCCGGGCTCGAGCTCGATGGTGACCGCATCCTCCTCGTTCACGTCCACCGCGACCTCCTGGCCACGCGTGAGAAGGTTGTTCTTGGCGAACGTGTCGCGGTGCGGGATCTGGTCCTTCTTGTGCGTTCCGGGAATGAAACCCATGGCGCCGTTGGCCTTGTTGCTCGGCGTGAGCGCGATCCACGCGGTCACCACGTCGGGGCGGTCGAGCCCCCAGTAGGTCGAGTCCTGGTGCCACGAGACGAAGGCGGGATTGTTCGCCTCCTTGATGAAGAAGTTGGTGGTCCAGCAGAAGAGGTTCGGGCCGTAGAGGTCCTCGATCGCGTCGACGATGCGCTGGTCGCGGACCAGCTCGGCGAGCCAGGTGAAGAGCAGGTGCGACTTGTGCCGCAGCGCGCCTTTCAGCGGGCCCCCGGTCTCGCTCTCGAACGCCTCGAGCCGGCGGCGGATCTCGGCCGCGTCGCCCGCGCCCATCACGCGGATGGGAAACACGCAGCCGTCGCGCCAGAAGGCATCGACCTGGGATGGGGTCAGGATCTTGGGCATCGGGACTCTCCTTCTTGAACCGGGGTCAGAGCGGGGTCAGAGCGGGGTCTGACCCCGGTCTGTCCCCATCACTTTCATCACGTCGGGGGGGTAGGTGTCGCCGGGCTTGCCGCTGTAGATGATCTCGCCGCGCTCGAGGACATACAAGCGGTCGGCGTACTCGGGAATGTGGTGCACGTTCGACTCGGCCATCAGCACGCCGTGGCCCAGGGCGCGGATCGAGGCGATGCCGTCGGCGATGCTCGGGATGATCGCCGGCGACAGGCCTTCGAAGGGCTCGTCGAGGAGCAGCATGCGCGCGTCGAGTGTGAGCGCGCGCGCGATCGACACCATCTTGCGCTCGCCCCCGGAGAGCTGGTTGCCGCCGCGCGTGGCGTACTCAAGCAGCTTCGGGAAGATCCCGTAGGCGAGCGCGATGCGCTCGGCCGCGGGCCGCCCCCCGGGCCGCGTCCACGTCGGCAGCTCGATGTTCTCCGCGACATTCAGCTCCCCGAACACCTGGCTCTCCTCGGGCGCGTAGCCGATCCCCATCTGCGCGATGCGGTGCGTCGCCATCCCCGCCAGCGGTTGTTTCATAAAATAAACCGTACCTGACACGACTTTCAGATAGCCCATGATGGCGCGGAAGGTCGTGGTCTTGCCGGCGCCGTTGCGCCCGACGAGGCATACGAGCTCGCCCGCCGCGACCTCGAGCGAGACGCCGCGCAGGATGCGGCTATTCTGGATGTCGACGGTGAGGCCCTCGATGGCGAGCATGTCAATCGCCCCGCGCGAGCTTGCCGACCCTCTTGCCGACGATGGCGGCGACGATGTCGGGATCGCGGAAGAACGCCGCCGGCGCCTTGTCGGCGAGCACCTTGCCCTCCTTCAACGCCACGATGCGGCTCGAGTATTCGGCGACCAGGTCCATGTCGTGCTCGACGAGGATGATGGCCTTCACACCCGCGCGCCGGGCCGCGTCGACGACGCCTCGCATGATGCCGTGCTTGTCGCCGGTGGAGACGCCGCTGGTGGGCTCGTCGAGCAGGATCACCTCGGGAGAAAGCGCGAAGGCGCTGGCGATGTCGAGGAGCTTCTTCTCGCCCTGCGACAGCAGCCGCGCCGGGATCGCGAGCCGGGCCTCGAGCCCGAAGATGGCCGCCACCTCGCGCACGCGGGCGTTCACCGCCTCGTCGCGCGCGACCGAGGCGAAGAACCGCAGCGACTTGCCGGCCTGCGAGACCACCGCCACGGCGATCGTCTCGGCCACGGTCATCGCGGGAAAGACGTGCACGAGCTGGAAGGCGCGCGCCATGCCGCGCTTGGCGAGCGCCACGGGGCCGATGCCGGCGATGTCGTGCCCCTTGAAGCGCACCACGCCGGAGGTCGGCTTCAGCAACCCGGTGAGCACGTTCACGAGCGTGGTCTTGCCCGCGCCGTTGGGTCCCACGATCGACACCAGCTCGCCTGCCGAGATCGATAGCGTCACGGCGTCGAGCGCCACGAAGTCGCCGTAGGACTTGCACACCGCGGAGGTCTCGATGAGGGCGCTCATCGGCCCCTGGCTTTCGCCCACGCGTCGTGCGCGAGCCCCATCAGCCCGCGCGGGAAGGCGACCACGATCGCCACCAGGATCACGCCGAGGGCGAAGCGCCAGTACTGCGTGAAGCCCATCAGCTCGGACTTGAGGAAGATGAAGGCGAAGGCGCCCACCATCGGCCCGAAGAAGTTCGCGAAGCCGCCCAGCACCGTCATGAAGACGAGCTCGCCCGAGTGGGTCCAGTAGGCGAGCTCGGGGTCCGCCTGCCCGGTGTTGATGGCGAGGATCACGCCGCCGATGGCGCAGTAGAACGCCGAGACCAGGAACGCGATGAAGCGCAGCAGGCGCACGCGCACGCCGAGGTACTCCGCCTTGCGCGGGTTCTCGCGGATCGCGGCAAGCTGCAGCCCGAAGGGCGAGCGCACGATGCGCCACATCGCGACCGCGAGGAGGATCAGGAGCGCGAGGCAGTAGTAATAGAAGGGCCCGACGAGGAACGCGGTCTTGTCGAGCTCCTTGAAGTCCATGCCGAGGAGCGACGGGCGCAGCACGCGGATGCCGGTGTCGCCGCCGGTGAGATCGTAGAACTTGAAGAGGAACGAGTGGAACAGCATGCCGAAGGCGAGGGTGAGGATGCCGAAGAAGATCCGCACGTAGCGCACCGAGAGGAGCGCCACCGGGACCGCCGCCGCGACCGCCGCGACGCCCGAAAGCAGCAGCACGAGCTCGAAGCTCTTCACGCCGAGCCGGCTCGAGGCGACCGCTGCGACGTACGCGCCCACGGCCACGAAGAGCGCGTGCCCGAACGAGAGGAGCCCGGTGTAGCCGAAGAGGAGGTTGAAGCCGAGGAGGGCGATGCCGTAGGCGAAGGCGGGCAGGACCAGGGTGACGTAGTAGGGCGGGGCGAGCTTCGGCACGACGCCGAGGGCGACGACGGCGAGCGCCACGAACACGAGCCGCATCATTCGACCGGCTTCCCGAAGAGGCCCACGGGGCGCGCGATGAGGATCGCGATCACCACCAAGTAGATGGCGAGCATCTCGAGCTCGGCGTAGTAGCGGATCGCTAGCGCGCGCATCAACCCGACCACGAGCGCTCCGGCGAGCGCCCCGCGCCGAGCGCCTGCGCCATCTCGCGGTTCTCCGCGGTGGCGCGCAGGATGCGCCCGAAGCGCGTGCGCTGCAGGAAGGCGCCGATCGCCACCGCGATCGCGATGCTGGCGAGGATGACGAGCACGTTGTAGGTGGGAACCTGCACGCCGCCCACCTCGATCTTGCCGTAGCTCATCACCAGGTTGCCGAGCTGCCGCGGGTTGGCGCCCCAGAAGAAGCGCAGCACGTCCTGGAACATGAGGACCAGGGCGAAGGTGAGCAGGAGCTGGAACGCCTCGTCGCGGTCGTACACCGTGCGCAGCAGGAGCTCGATGGCGGGGCCGATCGCGCCGAGCGCGAAGCCGGCCGCGACGAGCACCGGCAGGAACAGCATCGGCGGCATTCCCGCCGCGATCGCCCAGTTCACCGCGCTGATGCCGAAATACGCGCCCAGCGCGTAGAACGAGCCGCACGCGAGGTTCACGATCTTCTGCACGCCGAACACGAGCTGCAGCCCGGCGGCCACGAGAAAAAGAACGGCGGCGTGGAAGACGCCGCCGATGAGGATGTCGAAGAATGCCGTCAAACGACTAAAGCTTGATGGTCGCGGTCTCGATCCACTTCCAGAAGTCCATCCCCGGCGGCTTCTGCAGCTGGTCGGAATACATCACGTCGACGGGATTGGCGAGCGTCGGGAAGTCGTAGCGATTCCTGTGGGTGGTGATTCCCTGGTAGAAGGTCTGCTCCGCGATGTGGTCCTTGCGCATCGCGCCGGGCCCGCCGAGGGATTCGACCTTCACGCCCTCCATGGCGTTGATGATGTCTTCCTGGCCCGGCCACGCGTTCTTCGCCTTGTACGCGGCCTCCACGCCGGCCTGGTAGACCTTCATCGCGAAGTAGGCGCGGTCCGCCTCCCAGTGCGGGTAGTCCTTGTACTTGTCCTCGTACTCCTTCACGAACTCCCTCTGCAGCGCGGAGGCCTTGGGAAGGTCGAAGTAGAGCGTGTTGTGGCCGAAGATCATGCCCTCGGGGAGAACACGAGATCGGGCTTGGCGGCCTTCAGCGCCGCGACGTGCGAATTGAGATCCGTGGTGCCCACTTTCGGCCACTGGTCCGCGACCACGGTGTGCTCGATGCCGAATTTCTTCAGCAGCGCCTGGAACGCGGCGAAGTTGTTGCGCCCATAGGAGTAGTCGGGATTGATCCCCGCCACCGTCTTGAACTTGCCCTTCCAGTGCTTGACCGCGAGGAGCGATCCCATCACCGCCTCGCACTCGTTGTCGGTGCTCTTGAAGACGTAGCGCGGGTTGACCATCGTCTCCCGCACGCCGTCCTGCGTGGTGCCGTCCCAGAAGATGGTGAGGGCCTTCATCTCCTCGGCGACCGCGCCCATGGCGAGGGAGACTCCCGACGACACGATGCCCTGCACGCAATCGACCTTGTCCTGCAGCACGAGCTTCCTCAGCCGCTCGATGGAATCCTTGGGGTTGGTCTCCTCCTCGACGATGATCTCGACCTTGCGCCCCGCGATGCCGCCCGCGGCGTTGATGCGTGCCACCGCGTACTCGGTGCCGCGCAGGCCGCATTCGCCGATGGTGCCGGCGATGCCCGCCTTGGGGGCGATGATGCCGATGCGAAGCGGCTTCGCCTGCGCCAACGCGGGGAAGCTCATGAACGGCTGCGCCGCGAGCATCGCGCCCGCGCCGCCGATGGCCTTCAGTACCTTCCTGCGGCTGGTAGTCATCGTCTCTCTCTCCTCGTTGTTGTGGCCTCAGTCTAAACGTCGCTCGACACGGTGTCCCGGGTAAATTTCTCGATCGCGTCGAGGAGCCGGTCGCTCGCTTTTGCGGCGCGTTCCTCGCCGCCGTCGGCGATGGCGCGCGCGATGTCGCCGTGCAGCTTGGCGGTGGCCGGCATGTCCGCGGCCTGCTTGTAGTGGATGTACCAGAAGCGCCGCGAGAGCGAGTGCATGAGGCTCATGGCGCCGGCCGCGAACTCGTTGTGGGAGGCGGCCGAGCAGAGCGTGTTGAACTCGCGGTCGGTGCGCATGAAGGCGACGTCGTCGTTGGCCTTCGCGGACTTCTCGAAATTTCGAACCAGCTCGCGGAAGCGCTCGCGCTCCGGGTCGGTGGCGCGGCGCGCGGCGCTCCTCGCGATGAGGCGCTCCAGCTCGCGCCGCACTTCCAGGAGCTTCAGCTGGCTGCCGACGTTGATCTCGGTGACGATGATCCCGCGGCGCGGCAGGATCGACACCAGCCTCTCGCGCGCGAGCCGCTGCAGCGCCTCGCGGATCGGCGTGCGCCCGATGCCGGTCAATACGGAAAGCTCGCCTTCGGAGACCACGCGCCCCGGCGCGAGCTTCAGCGTGACGATGAGCTCCTCGAGATGGGCATAGGCGAGCTCGGTGAGGCTTTGCATCGGACCCTGGGGCAGGCTCGTGCGCTTGTTCATTGGTTTGACTTATTTGTGATCTACAACTAATATATCAGTAGTCAGATACCGCCGCAAGAGGCTTCCCATGATGACCGCGCGCCAGCAGAAATTCCGCGAGAAGTACGTCTCCGAGATCAGCCCCTGGTACAACGGCCTGGTGCACATCGGAATCATGTATGGCGCCGGCATCGCGGCGATCTGGTGGTGTGTGAGCCGAATGCAGGATGCGACGTGGGAGTGGCTGCTGGTGATCCCGGTCGCGATCGGCGGCAACTTCTTCGAGTGGGGGATTCACAAGTTCGTGATGCACCGGCTGCGCGATGTGTTCGCGGTGCGCGCCATCTACGACCGCCACACGCGCCAGCACCACCAGTACTTCACCGACAACGATCCCACCATCAGCACGGTGAAGGAATTCCGCATCGTCTTCTTCCCGTGGCGCGTGCTGATCGTGCTGGCGGCGTTCGGCGGGATTCTCGCCTGGATCGCTTCCCTGGCGATCAACCCCAACGCGGGCTACGTGGTCTTCATCACGATGATCGGCCACTACATGGTCTACGAGACCTTCCACTTCTGCTGCCACGTGCCGGAGAACGCTTTCGTGCGCAACATGCCCTTCGTGAACACCATCCGGCGCCACCACGCCGCGCACCACAACATGGGGATCATGATGCATTGCAATATGAACCTCACGTTCCCGGTCGCCGACTGGGCGATGGGCACGAGCGACCTGAAGCGCGGATTGCTCGGCCATCTCTTCAACGGCTACAGCGACAGGCACGTGAAGGAGGAGCTGAAGCCGGTGATGGCGCGGTTCAGGACCTCGGAGACGCAGGACGCGCGTTGCACCCTGGACGGACCGAAGCTGGAGAAGGACGAGCTGGAGACCCTGGAGCGCACCGTCGGGCACGCCGCCTGAGGCGCCTCGCCCGGCTTGAAAGCCGGTTACTCGGCGACGACCTCGACCCCTTCGAGGTATCTCGACAATTCGCCGACCCACATGCGCGACGTGCCGGTATCGGAGTCCTCGGCCGCCCGCTCGAGCGCGGCGCCGATGTCGGTGAGGGTGTCGAACCCGTAGGAGGCGCCGACGCCTTTCATATCGTGGGCGAGCCGCGCCACGGCCAGGAAGTCGCCGCGCCGCAGCGCTTCTCCCATCACGACCACATCCTGCCTGCGGTTCTGCAGGAATCCGGGGATGAGATCGGCGAATCTCGGATTGGCGCGCACCGGGAAGGTGGCCTTGCGGCCGCTTTCTTCCTTCACCGACGCCGGGGCGACGAGCAGGCGGTCCTTGATCGCTTGCAGCAGCACGTCCTGCTTGATGGGCTTGGTGAGGAACGCCGTGCATCCCGCCGCGATGCACTTTTCGCGATCGCCCTTGAGGGCCGCCGCGGTGAGGGCGATGACCGGCGTGGGGGCGCGCCCGTTCGCGAGCTCCCACTTGCGGATCGCGCGCGTCGCGGTGAGGCCGTCCATGATCGGCATCTGCCGGTCCATGAGGACCACGTCGTATTCGCCGGCCGCGAACTTTTCGCAGGCGGCCGCGCCGTTCTCGGCGACGTCGACCACATAGGGCGTGCCCTGCAGGTACGCCATTGTGATCGTCCGATTGTCGGCGGAATCTTCCACGAGGAGGATGCGCAGCGCCTCCAGCGGCAGCTCCGGGGCGCTGGCGAGCGCCACCAGCGGCGCGGGAGTGGGCCCGGCCCACACCTCGACCGGCAGGGCAAAGGAAAACACGCTGCCCTTGCCGACGACGCTTTCGACCCAGATGCGCCCTTCCATCAGCTCGACCAGGCTTTTCGAGATCGTGAGTCCCAGGCCGGTGCCGCCGTAATTGCGCGTGGTGGACGAGTCGGCTTGCGTGAAGCGCTCGAATACCGCCTCCAGCTTGTCCATCGGGATGCCGATGCCCGTGTCGCAGATCGTGAAGAGGAGCACGCCCGGCACCGACCCGGGATCGGCCGCGATGCGCACGGTCACGCCGCCCGTCTCGGTGAACTTGACCGCGTTGCCGACGAGGTTGATCAACACCTGCTGCAGCCGGGCCGGATCGCCGAGCAGGTGCGAAGGCACCTCGGGCGCAACTTCGAACGCGAGGGTCAGCCCCTTTTCACGGGCGCGAACGGCCACGATCTCGGTGACGATTCCCAGCAGGTCGTGCAGCGAGAAGGGCGTGCGCTCGAGGTCGAGCTGGGCGGCTTCCACCTTGGACAGGTCGAGGATCTCGTTCACGAGGTGCAGCAGGTTGTCGCCGGCGCGGCGGAAGATCTGCACGTACTTGTCCTGCACCGGCGAAAGGGGAGTCTGCGCGAGCAGGTGCGCGATGCCGACGATCGCGTTCATCGGCGTGCGGATCTCGTGGCTCATGCTCGCCAGGAAATCCGACTTGGTCTGGTTCGCGCTCTCGGCCATGGCCTTGGCCGCCTGCAGCTCGGCCTCGAAGCGCTTCCTCTCGGTCACGTCGCGAGCCGACGCGAACACGCCCTTGAGCGTGCGGTCGCGATCGTAGAACGTGGTGGCGTTGTACGACACCACGGTCTGCTTGCCATCGCGGGCGCAGGCGGTGAGCTCGTAATCGGTGACCTTTTTCTGGCTCAACACCAGCTTGATCCCCGCTTCGGCGCGCTCGGGATCGGTGAAGTAGCTCTTGAACGGCGCGCCGATCAGCTCGTCGCGCGTGCAGCCGGTGAGCGCCTCCATCTGCTTGTTCACGTCGGTGATGATGCCCGCGGGGTCGGTCGTCATCAGCGCGTCGATGTTCGATTCGATCAGCGAGCGCGTGTAGAACTGCTGGTCGCGCAGGCGCTGGTCGAGCTTCCTCTGCTCGGCTTCCACGAGCTTCCTCGCGGTGTTGTCGGTGCCGATCAGCAGGTAGCCGATGATCATACCGAGCGCATCGCGCAACGCCGTGACCGAGACCACCGCCGGGAAGCGCGTGCCGTCCTTGCGGATGTAGGTGAGCTCGTAGATGTCCTCGATGCCGCGCGAGGCCTTGAAGACGAGCGCCTCGAAGCCCGGCGTGATGGCGGTGGCGAGCTCGTCGCTCAGCGCCTTGGCCCGGGCGATCACCTCGTGGGGGTCGGAGATGTCGGCCGGGGTGATCCTGTTGATCACCTCGGCGGCGGTATAGCCCAGCATGCGCTCGGCGCCCACATTGAAGATCTGGATCACGCCCTTGGCGTCGGTGGCGATGCTCGAGAAGTTGGCGCTGTTGAAGATGGCGCGCTGCAGGGCGCCGGCCTTCAGCAGCGCCTCTTCCGCGAGCTTGCGCGCGGTGTTGTCCGTGCCGATCAGGAGGTAGCCGATGATCACGTTCAGCGCGTCACGCAACGCCGTCACCGACACGACGGCCGGAAAGCGGGTCCCGTCCTTGCGGATGTAGGTGAGCTCGTAGATGTCCTCGATGCCGCGCGAGGCCTTGAAGACGAGGGCCTCGAAGCCCGGCGTGATGGCGGTGGCGAGCTCGTCGCTCAATGC
>WNFI01117503.1_pt1 | contig 23383 bp, 25 predicted proteins | sample 5400471 | NCBI WGS metagenome assembly WNFI01 (sample SAMN13153348, study PRJNA577476) | soil metagenome | isolation source: 100 cm saprolite on Douglas fir-dominated hillslope | place: USA:California | collected 2013-09-17
CTTCGGCGGCTCACCCCTTGCGTCCGTGTCGGTGGAAGCTCGTTCCTCGACGGCGCTGCTGGTGTCCGCACCTCTGGCCGGCATCGCGTATTCAGTTGTACGAGCAAGTCTACCGAATAATCGCGTGAAAGAACATCAGGCCTTCGGGGTTGCCGCCTTGCGCAACGCCCAGCTCGGCTTCTTGATGACCTCTTCGAGCTTCACGTGGGTGTAGGCGTGGGTCTCGGTCTCGTGCTTCGAGCGCTCCGCGCTCGCGGCGAGCAGTGCGGGCATCGAGCCCTGCTCGGACACCGTGAATCGGGCGTCACAGCCGCCGTAACGGCACGGGAATCCTCCGGATCGCATTCGTTCACATCCTTCGGGCGCCCTGGCGCCTCCGAAGGACCGTAACACGCGTCCTCCGGGATTCCTCCAGACGAAGGTCGAGCGGCTCCAACGGAGCGGTGACATCGCGGGGCTCATCGCGATCCTGAACGACCATGCGGACAAGACGTACGAGCGCGCGCACGCGGCGAAGGCGCTCGCCGATCTGGCCGAACGCCTCGGCCCATCGCGGGCGGACGCGATCGCGGCGCTGCTTCCGGCCGCCGACGAGCCGAGCGAGGTCCGCAAGTGGGCGCTCCTCGCGCTCGCCGAGCTGCACGAGCCCAGCGCGCTGCCCGCGTTCCGCCGGGCCGCCCACGACGACGACTGGATGATCCGGATCTTCGCCGCCCACGGCTTCGACCGGCTCCAGGACCACGATTCGCTCGTCGAGGTGGTCGCCCTGTTCGGTGACGAAGAGTCAGGCGTGCGGGAGGCGGCGGCGGCCGCTCTCGGGAGCATCGGCGACGGCCGGGTCCGGCCGCTCCTCGAGAGCGCTTCCCGGACCGACCCGTACCGCTGGGTGCGCGAGGCCGCGAAGGACGCCCTGGTCGCGCTCGAACGCCCCTAGCGGCTCGGCGGCACGAAGTCGGCGTCCGACACGTTCGCGCTGAACGCGGTCGCCTCCATCGTGATCGACTGGCCCTGCGCGGTGATGACCGTCTTCAACGGGACGCCGTTCGAGGAGTAGCAGGTCGTCGCGTCGCCGAAGCCCGCGGCGGCCGCCCCGAGCCCCTTCACGCTGTAGCACTGGGCCTGCTGCCCCGCGATCGTCTGTGAGCCGGTGAACGACGCGTTGAACTGGTCGGGCTTGTCCTGCAGCTGCACCGCGAAGTCGGCGGCGGGGTTCTGGGCGAACGCGCCCTGGCCGCCCGGCGTCGTCTGGCAGAACGCGCTCCCGCCCGAGGTCGTGCACATCACGGTCGCGTCGGGCAGCGCGTAGATCGAGAACGAGGCGCCGGGACCAGCCGAGAAGTCATAGCGCGCCTTCGGCGGCTTGTAGTACCAGGTCTGCTCGGACGTCTGGGTCTGGCCGCCCGCCGTCGTCGTCCACTTGTAGGTGACCTTGTAGCTCGTGAGCTTCCCGGCCTTCAGCGCATCGAGGATGCTCGGTCCGGACGCCGCGGCTGCAGGCGCGGTCGTGGCGGCGGCGGTAGTCGTCGTCGCCGGGGCCGCGGTGGTGGCGCCGCCGGATGCCGGACTTGCCGCGCCACCGCACCCGGCGGCAACGACGAGGGCGATCGCGCAGAGGGCGAGCAGACGCATTTCGAGCTCCTTCACTTCCGGTGCGGAGCCTAACGCCAGGGCATCGCGCCGACCATATGCTCGGCGCGGCTGATGCGCTTCGTAACGGCGGCTGCGCGCGATGACGGCTCGGTGATCGTCGAGACGGCGCTCGGCGTGGCCCTCATCCTGTCGATGGCGCTCCCCTTCGCCTCACTCGTCAGCTACGCGACCTACGCCGCGCGCGATCTCGCCGCGACGCAGGTCGCTGTCCGGGATGCGGCCAAGGCACGCGCCGCGGCCGGTGGCGGCGCCATCACCTTCAGCTGCGGCCCGTCGCCGAGCGCCGCGGACGCGGCGTGCGTGACGCCGATGAGCCGCGGGACGTACGTGGCCGCGGCGAAGGATACGGCGGTCGCGCTCCCCTTCGGACTGACCCTCCACACGAATGAGCGTGCGGTCGCCCGTGTGGAGTGATCGCGGCCAGGCGCTCGTCGAATTCGCGCTCGGGCTGCCGCTCGTCCTCCTCGCCTCGTTCTACGCGTTCGGCCTGCTCGATGCGGTCCTGACCCAGGAGGCCGTCGAGGCGGCGGCCCGCCGCGCGGCGCTCGCGCTGGCCGGTTCGAACGACGACGCCCAGGCGCGCGGCGCCGCGTCTGATACGAGCTGGCTGCGCGGGCAGTCGATCGGCGTGACGATCGTGCCCGACGGCAGCCAGCAGCGGTGCGGCGGGGCGGCGGTCACGATCAGCGTGAGCGCAGCGGGCCACCTTGGCTTCCTGCTTCCGGTGGCCACGACCTGGACCGCCACCCAGCCCGGAACGATCGAGAACGCCGGGCCCCAGGCGGTGAGCTGCCCATGATCGTGCTCGTAGCCGCGATACTCGCCGCCGTGGCTCTCTTCGGGACCGGTGCGGCGCGAGTTGCGCTGAGCGATCTCGCCGCCCTCGAGACCCAGGAGGCCGCGCAGCGCGCTGCCGAGGCGGCCACCGGGAAGGCCGCGGACCTGGTCTTCGTCGGCGCCAGCACCTCGGCCGAGATCGACGCGGCCGCGCAGCAGGAGGCGACCGCGGTGGCGACCGCGGATCTCGTGCGGGGCAGCGTCGCCAGCGTGGCGGTCACGCGGACCTCGAGCCCGACCGAGCTCGTGCGGGTCCAGGTCACGCTCGTCACGTCCTACGGAGGGCTCGTCGGACCCCTGCGGCTGACGGCTTCCGGCACCGCCGCCGTGCCGCGGACCGGACCATGAGGCTCGGCCGTCTCGCGATCGCGATCGTCGCGGGTGCGCTCGTCACGCTCATCGTCCTGCAGGCGCAGCAGACCCGGCTGTCGGAGGAGGACGCGATCCCGGTCGTCGTCGCGGCCGTCGACATCCCGGCGCGGACCGTGCTCGCGCGCGACGTACTGGCGCAGACGACGATGCCGCGGCGGCTCGTGCCGCCCGGCGCCATCGCCTCGCTGAGCGATGCGGAGGGCCGGCTCCTTCGCGATCCGCTCTACAAGGGCACCGCCCTCGTCGACAAGCAGATCGCGGCGAAGGGCGCCGATCTCTCGGCGAGCCTGCTCATCCCGCCCGGCAAGCCGTACGCCTTCAACCTGCCGGTCGGGTTCTTCCTCTCGGCCCCGCCCCGGCTCCAGCTGCACGACCGCATCGACATCATCGCGTACCCCACCGGCCGTCCGCTCAGCGAGGGCGGCCCGATCCTGACGGACCTCGAGATCATCGACTTCACCCCCCGCTCCGCGGACAACGCGAACCAGTCCACCTTCCTCACCGTCGCCGCGACATCGGATGAGATCGTGCGGCTGCTCGCGGCACGCAATGGGCAGACCCTCGCGATCGCGCTGCGGCCGTTCGGAAAGTGAGCGAGACGGTGCCGGCGCGGCTGCTCATCGCGGCGCCGGCCGCGGCTCGCGCCGAGATCGACCTGTGGGTCAACGCGCTGCCGCATCGCGTCGTGGGCGGTGCCGATCACGGCCGTGACCTGGCCGCGGCCGTGCGCGCGTCGACGCCGGACATCGTCATCGCGCACGTCGGTCTCGCGGATCCGGGTCCGTTCGAGCTCCTCGATCAGCTCTGGGCCCGCGACTCGGCGACCGGCGTCGTGCTCATCGCGCCCGCGACGGACGCCGACCTCGAGCGTCGGGCGCTGCGGGCCGGGGCGCTCGCGGTCCTGGCCTCGCCCCTCGATGGCGTCGCGACCGAGGCGCTCGCCGCGGCGCTCGTCGAGCAGCAGCGCCGCCGCTCGCTGCAAGCCGCGCGGGCGGCGCCGGCGGCACCGGCCGCGCACTCCGGCCTGACGCTCGGGGCCGCGATCGCCGTCGTGTCGGCGAAGGGCGGCGTCGGGCGGAGCACCGTCGCGGTCAATCTGGCGAGCATCCTCGCGAAGAAGGGTCGCGTCGCGCTCTGCGATCTCGATCTCCAGTTCAGCGACGCGTCGACGTGGGGTGCCGAGCCGCCGGAGCGGACCATCGACCACCTCGCGGCGGTCGTCGGCGCGGCCGAGCTGCAGCTCGCCGACATCCAGGCCATCGCGCAGCAGCGCTTCGGCGCGGTGACGCTCCTGCCCGGCGTCGGATCGCCCATCGAAGGAGCGGCATGGGCCGCCGAGCGGGGCGTCCGGGCACTGCGCCTCGTGAGCTCGCTGCGGCGGTGGTTCGACGACGTGGTCGTCGACACCCTGCCCGGCCTGCTCGAGCCCGTCGTCGGCATCGGTCGCAACGCGCAGCTCCTCATCGTGGTCACGACCTGCGAGGTCGGGGCGCTCCGCGCGACGAAGCGGTACCTCGCGTTGCTCGACCGCTACGCGCCCACGCCCCGGATCATCGTCGCGAATCGGTCGAACCGCGGGCAATCCGCGAAGCTCGTGCGCGCCGCCCTCGGCGCGGGCGAGCGCATCGTCTTCCTGAAGGAGGATCGGACCTTCGCTCGGCGCCTCGTCGTGGAAGGGCTCGCGGCCTCGGAGCAGCGCGGGCGCGGGGTCAGCCGCACGTTCGCGAAGCTCGCGACCGCGGTCACCGCGTCGCTCGAGGCGCGCTGATGCTCGCGCCGCGGCCGCTCGCGTCCGACAGCACGCTCCGCCGGGAGGTCCGGCGGGCCGTCCAGGCCGTCATCGATCCCGAGACGGTGCTCGCGCGGCGCGCGACGAGCGAAGCCGCGATCCGCCGCGAGCTCGCCACGCTCACCGAGTCCGCCGCTCGCGAGCGCGGCGCGATCCTTCCCGCGCAGGAGCTCGCCGACCTCCAGCAGTACGTCATCAACGACGTCCTCGGGTACGGGCCGATCCAACCGCTGCTCGACGATCCGTCGATCCAGGAGGTCATGGTCAACGCGCCGCGCGAGGTGTTCGTCGAGCGCGAGGGCCGGATCGAGCGGTCGGACGCGGCCTTCGACGACGAGGCGCACGTGATGGCGGTCATCGAGCGGCTCCTGCGCCGGCTCGGCCGGCGCGTCGACGAATCCAGTCCGGCGGTGGACGCGCGGATCCCGGAGGCCGGCTTCCGCGTGCACGTGATCATCCCGCCGCTCGCGCTGAAGGGACCGACGATCACGATCCGCAAGTTCCCGAAGCTGCTCGGGCTCGCCGATCTCGTGCGGATCGGCGCGGTGAGCGAGGAGGCGGCGAGCTTCCTGCGGGCCGCGGTCGCGGCGCGCGCGAACATCATCGTCAGCGGCGGCACCGGCTCGGGCAAGACGACGCTGCTCAACGCGCTGTCCGAATTCATACCGGACAACGAGCGCATCGTGACGATCGAGGACACCGCGGAGCTCCAGCTGCGGCGGACCCACGTGGTCGCGCTGCAGGCGCGGCCCGCCAACGTCGAGGGGAAGGGCGCGTACACGATCCGCGACCTCGTCGTGCACGCGCTGCGAATGCGTCCCGACCGGCTGATCGTCGGTGAGGTCCGCCGCGAAGAGGCGCTCGACATGCTCCAGGCGATGAACACCGGCCACGACGGCTCGCTCACGACGGTGCACGCCAACGATCCCGCGGACGTGGTCAGTCGCCTCGAGACGATGGTCCTGCAGTCCGGGGTCAGCTATCCGCTCCGCGCGATCCGCGGGCAGATCGCGAGCGCATTGCATCTCATCGTGCACGTCGCGCGAACGGACGATGGCCGGCGTGCGATCGAGAGCATCGCCGAGTTCGGTGCGCTGGGCGCCAACGACGACCTCCCGGTCCGCAGTCTCTTCGCCCGCGACGGCGAGGGCGGCTTGCGGTCGGTCGCGCGCCCGACGTTCGTCGGCCGGCTGCCCCGCCGCCTGCAAGCCGGGCTCGAGGCGGCGCTCCCGCGATGACCGGGGCGCTCCTCGCGGGCCTCGGCGTGGCGGTCGCCATCTACGCCGCCCTCGAGGAGTGGGAGGTCATCCGGCACGGTCGCTGGATCCGGCGCGCGCTCGTCGTCCGACCCTCCGCCGAGCGCAGGCGGCTCTCGATCCGGCCGGCGAGCGTGTGGAACCGGCTCAGCGCCGGCGAGCTTCCGCTCCGCACGATCCAGGTCGCCAGCGGCATCGCGATCCTCATCTTCCTCGTCGGGCTCTTCGCGCGATCGTTCACCCTCAGCGTGCTCGGCACGATCCTCGGGATCGTCGCGGGCTACGCGTGGACCCAACGCCGCCGCTGGACGCTCGGTGCGCGCGTGGAGCGGCAGCTGCCCGAGGCGATGACCGTCATGGCGAACGCGCTCTCCGCCGGGTCGACGCTCTTCCAGGCGCTCGAGGCGGCCGCGCGCGAGACCCCTCCCCCGCTCGGCGCGCTGCTCGCGCGCGCCGTCGGCCGCGCGCAGCTGGCGACGACGATCGAAGAAGCGCTGACGCAGCTGGGAGACGAGGTCGGCTCGCGCGACGTGCGCAACCTCGTCGCCGCGCTGGCCATCCAGCGGACCACGGGCGGCGATCTCGCCAAGCTGCTGCGCGAGAGCGTCGGCTTCCTGCGCGAGGAGCAGCGGCTGCGTGCGGATGCGCGCGCCCTGTCGGCGCAGGCGCGCTACTCCGCCCAGATGATCGGCGCGCTGCCCTTCGCGCTGTTCGCGATCTTCTACGCGATGTTCCCGAGCTTCGTCGCGCCGCTGACCGACACGACCCCGGGGCTGCTGGTGCTCAGCTACTGCCTCGTCTCCGCGGCCCTCGGCTTCTACGTGATCTGGCGGATCGCGACCGCGATCGAGCGGGTCTGAATGACGGTGCTCCTCGCGCTCGCCGCTGGCGTGGTGACCGCGATCGCCAGCTGGCTGATCCTTCGGAGCGGCGAGCGCGATCAGGATCGCATCGAGCGATCGCTCGGTGTCGCGCGGGCGCGCGCCCCTCGCGCGCGCATCTCGGTCGCGCGCCTCGCGGACGCCGCCGGCGTGCTCGCGCCCGAAGGGCTCGTCGCGAGCCTCGGCGGGTTCACGCCGGAGCTGGGCCCCACCGGCCGGAGGCGGATCCGCACGCTGAGCGCGGCGCTCGGTATCGCGGTGCTCGCGCTCGTGTTCGTCCATCCGCTGTGGTTCGTCGGCCTCATCGCCGTGCCGCGCGTCGCGCGCGCGCTCGTCGAGGCCGAGCTGCGCGCCGATGCCGTACGCGCTCGTCGCGCGCTGGACCGCGAGGTCACGCCCGCGATCGACACGTTCGTGCTGTCGGCCCTGGCGAGCGCGGTGCGCCTCGCGGAGGACTACGGGACCCCGCTCGCCCAGGCCCTGCGAGCGCTCGCGATCGAGATGCGCGCGACACGCCGGCAGCGGCTGCAGGAGACCGCCCTACGCGCGCCGGTGACGATGCTCCTGCCGACGGCGGGATTCATCCTGCTCCCGATCTTCGCGATCGTCCTGGGCCCGATCGCGCTGCGCGTCGGGAGCGGCAGCCTCTTCTAGTCGGTCAGCCGTCCACCCAGATCGACGTGAATCGCTCGTTCCGGTGGTGCGGACTACGAACGTTCTTGAGCCGTGGATTGAAGACCTTGTGGATCGGCCGACTTCCGATGGGGATCGCGGCCATCTCCCGGTAGAGGATCTCGTGCGCCTGCTCGACGTAGCTCTGGCGCTTCGTCGGGTCGAGCTCCTGCTGCTCCTTGATGCACAGCGCGTCGAACTCCGCGTTGCTGTACCCCCACAGGTTGAGCGGCCCGGTGGTCGCCCAGTAGCGCGACACGTAATCGTCGATCTCGAAGCTCGTGCTGTGGATGTAGAAGGACAGGTCGAACTTGCCTGCCGTGATGTTCGCGATGCCGGTCGGAACGTTCGGCGGGGTGTTGATGTTCACCTTGAAGCCGAGGTCGCTGAGCTGGCTGGCGATGACCTGTGACTCGCTGTTGCCGGGAGCGTTCTGGGTGAGCTCGATCGTCATCCCGCTGACCCCGAGGTCCTTCAGCTGCCGCTGGGCGGCCTGTTTGTCGAACGGGTAGCGCTGCTTGATCTTGTCCAGCGGCCACGCGTAGTCGGTCAGTGGCACCGGGATCAGACCGGAGCGGATCGGATCCCCCGCCTGCCCGGCCGCGATGACCTCGTCCTTGTCGATGCCGAGCGCGATCGCCTGGCGGACCTTTACGTTGTTCCAGGGCGCCTTCTTCATGTTGAACGCGATGGCGGTCATGTTGGAGAGGTTCCCGTCCCAATAGACGAGGTCCGGCCGGCTCGACTTCAGCTCCTTGATCGCGGTCAGATCGGTGAAGCCGCCGACACCCGGGGAGTGGTAGTCGACCTGACCGGCGCGGATCGCCGCGACGAGGCCGGCCTGGTCCGGGTATCCGAAGACCTTGTAGCTGGACATGTACGGGAGCGGCTTGCCATCGGCGCCCATCTGCCAGTAGTCGGGATTCGGCTTGAAGCTCATGAGACTGCCCCGATCCCACCGCTCGAGCATCCAGGCGCCGGTGCCGACGGGGTGATCCTTGAAGTTGCCGTACTGGTCGTAGATCTCGTGCGGGAGGATCACGAAGTCGAACATGAGCGTCGCCGAGAGGAACGGCGCGTAGGGGTTCTTGAGCGTGAACACGATCGTGTACTTGTCGGGCACCGCGATCTTGTCGACGATCGTGTACTTGCTCTTCAGATAGCCGTTCGCCGCGTAGTGCCGGAAGGTCCAGGCAACATCCTCGGCGACGAGCTCGCGGCCGTTGACCGGCGGCAGGTTCTGCCAGCGGATGCCCTTCTTGATATGGAACGTCCAGGTGATGCCGTCGGCCGATGTCTCCCATGACTCCGCGAGGCCGGGGACCTTTTCGATGTCACCAAAGCTCTTCGCGCGGTCGAAGAGCAGGAACTCGTACGGGGACATGTAGCCGCCCTGTGACGGAAGGAGCGCGCCGATCACCGGGTCCCAGCTGACGGGCTCGCTCGTGGCTCCCGCGATGGCGAGATTGAGCGTTCCGCCCCGCTTCGGCGTTCCGACGCCGGGGAGGATGTATCCCTCGGCCCCCGCCGGTTCTAGCAGCGCGCCTGGCGTCGGTCAATTGTCCTATGAAAGTCGAACTATTCTTACCACCGCCATCGTCAACCGGCGCGCCGCAGCGTCGCCGAACGGCTCGCGACGATCGCGACGATCGCGAGAAGCGCGCCGCCGCCGAAGAGGCTCGCGCTCAGACCGAACAGCGTTCCCGCGGTGCCGAGGATCATCGCGCCGAGCGGGACCAGCCCCAGCATCGATGTGACGTGGACGCTCGTCACCCGTCCGCGGAGACGATCGGGGGTCCGCGTCTGCAGGATCGTGTTGGCCATCCCCCACTGCAGCAGCGCGGCGAAGCCGACGCAGGCCATGACGATGAGTGCGCCGATGAGGGTCCGCTGCAGGGCGAATGTCGCGACGAGGATGCCGAGCGCGGCGACGGCTCCGACGAGGACGACGCCCCGATGACGGATCCCGCCGAGCGACGCGACCGCGAGGGCTCCACCCAGCGATCCGGCTCCCGAGGCCGCCAACAGCCACGAGAGCTCGATGGGGCCGACCCGTAGCACCTCGGCGGTCACCGCCGGCAGGAGCTGCGGATACGGTCGCGCGAGGAGCGCCGCGAAGAACGACAGCACCACGACGGAGCGCGTGAGCCGGTCGCCCCAGATGTAGGCGAACCCCTCACGGATCGAGAAGAGGACGGATCCGGCCGGGCGAGCGCGGATCGCGTGCGGATCCATGCTCCAGATCAAGGCCAGGCCGGCGAGATAGCCGAGCGCGTTGATCACGAACAGACCACCGAGCCCGAACGGCACGTAGAGCAGACCGCCCAGCAGCGGCCCGATCATCTGCGCGCTGTTCAGTGCGGCCGAGCTGAGGCCGACGGCGCTGGTCACCGCCGCGGGCGGCACGAGGCCGGGCGCCAACGACTGGCGCGTCGGCGCCTCGAAGGCGGTCACGATCGAAGCGATCGAGGCCAGCGCCATGATCTCGAGGAGATCGATCCGGCCGAAGATCGTGAGCGCGGCGAGCGAGGCCGCGATGGCGCTGCTCGAGAGCTGCGTCACGAGCAGGAGACGCCGGCGATCCGTGCGATCGGCGACCGCGCCACCGAACACGCCGAGGGAGAATCCCGGTACCGCCTGCGAGAGGCCGATCAGTCCGAGGTACAGCGGCGCGAGGTTCGGCACGCCGTCCCGGAAGGCGAGCTGCACGACGAGGACGCCGAGGCCGAAGGTCTGCATCCAGCGACCCAGTGAGTTGACGATCATGCCGGACCACAGCAGCCGGAAATTCCGGGATCGGAGCGCCGCGAGGGTCGAGCGCGTACCCCGATCCACGGGTGCTCCGAGTGCGAGCTCGATACCGGCGAGCGCGGCGTCGGCGGTGACGTCCAAGGCCGCAGCCGGTACGTCGCGCCGATCGTTCGACATTACTAGAAGTATTGACCTGCCGTGCAAGGACCGCTACAAGGAGTTCTTGGATCGCGTGAACGCGGGCGTGTTCACCCGCGGCTTCGTGCTCATCACCGGCGCGAGCGTCGCGCACACGTTCACGGCATCCCTTGTCGCGTCGACGATGGCACTGCTCGTCGTTCGCCGCCTCGGCCTTCCCCCGCACCTCATCGGCATCACGATCGCGACCAGCGCCGTTGCCGCCCTGCTCGTCCGCATCCCGGTGGGCTCAGGCATCGACCGCTACGGCGCACGGCGATTCGCCATCGCGGGGCCCGCCCTGGTGGGCAGCGCCACGGTCCTCTTCGCGATCGCGGGGCGCGGGCAGCCGACCACACCCTTCGTCAGTGACCTTCCGATTCTGCTGCCACTGGGCGCGATCGTCTGGGGTCTCGGGATCAGCACTTTCACAACAGCCGCGAACACCTACCTCGCGAACACGGTCCCGATCCTCCGTCGCGCGGAGGCGGTCGGCTACTTCGGCGTCGGTATGACGATCGGGCAGGGCATCGGCGCCGGATTCGGCTACACGATCGTCACGACCTACGGCTTCACGGCGATGTATGTCGCCGCCGCGGTCGCCTGCGTGATCGCGAGCGCGCTCGTCGTGCTCCTGCGAGAGGTGCGGCCGCCCGCGCAGCAGCGGCAGCGGATCGGCTTCGAGGCGAGCGTGCTGCCGCCGACCATCGGTCTGCTGAGCCTCACGATCGCGACCGGCTCGGCGCTGACGCTCGTCCCGCTGCTCGGCGCGGCGCGCGGACTCCCGAACCCGGGGCTGTTCTTCCTGGCTCAGGCCGCCGCGTCGATCGTCGCGAGGCTCGGGGGACGCGTCGCCGACCGGGGCCGAGTCCGCGCCATCGTGCCGGGCATGCTGCTGGCGTCCTGCGCGCCGCTGATCCTGACCCAGGCATCGTCGACGGAGTGGATCCTCGCTGCCGGCCTTGCCGCCGGCTTCGGCTTCTCGATCGCCCAGCCCGCGCTCCAGGCGCTGGCCATCGATCTCTCCCCCGCGGACCGGCGCGGAGCCGCGGTCGCGACGTTCTCAGCCGCCGCGGACGTCGGCATCCTCACGGGAACATCTGGCGCGGGCTTCCTGGTCGCTTCCACGTCGTTCGGCGGCGCATTCACCGCGACCGCGGTCGGGCCGGCGCTGGGACTCGTCCTCCTGCTCGTCCTGCTCCGCGCGAGCGCTCCGGCTCCGGCAGCCGCGCCCGATCCCGGAACGGCCTAGAGGCGAAGCCGCGGGTCGAGCACATCGCGCAGCGCGTCGCCGAACAGGTTGAATGACAGGACGGTGAGCGCGAGCGCGGTCGCGGGAGCCACGAGCACGAGCGGATGCGAGAACATGAGCGTGCGACCACCACCGCTGATCATCCCGCCCCACGTCGGCGTGGGCGCCGGGATCCCGAAACCGAGGAAGCTCAGTGACGCTTCGCCGATGATCACGGCGCCCAGTCCGGTGGTCGCGATGACGATGATCGGCGCCGCGATGTTCGGCAGCAGGTGTCGCAGCATCACCCGCCACGGGCGGCACCCGATCGAGCGCGCGGCCTCGACGAATTCGCCGCGGGAGACCGCCAGGGTGGCGCCGCGCGCCACGCGGTTCACACCGGGGATCAGGTTGAGGCCCAGCGCGATCGTGACGACGGCGAGGCTCGGCTGCAGCACCGACACGAGCAGCATGGCCATCAGGAGCCCGGGGATCGCCTGCTGCGCGTCCATGACGCGCTGACCCACGAGATCCCACCAGCCGAGCAGATACGCGCTCGACAGGCCGAGCAGCGTCCCCACGAACCCGCCGACGCCGACCGCGACGATGCTGACCGTGAGCGACACGCGGGCGCCGTAGACGACGCGGGCGAAGAGGTCGCGCCCGAGCTCGTCGCCGCCCAGCAGGTAGGTCCGCCCGGTCCGGGAGACGGCTCCCGGATCGGATCCGATCATCGTGCTGTCGGGGCGCGTCGCAGCATCGGCGGTGGTGATGACGTCGGCGAAGAGGGCGACGAGCACGAAGGCGACGATGAACAGGAGCGCGACCGCACCCAGCGGCTTGCGGCGCACGAAACGCAGCACGTGACCGAGCGCGCTCTGGCGCGGCCTTCGCCGCAGGAGCACGGCCTCGCCCGTCTGCTGCCGGACGGTCACCCCCACCTCCGCCACCTAGCTGAATCGGATCCGAGGATCGAGCCAGCCGTAGAGCAGGTCGACACCGAGATTCGCGGCGACGTACACCGTCGCGAAGAACAGTGTCACGCCCTGGATCACCGGATAGTCCTTCGCGCTCAGCGCCGCGTTCGCCATCGTGCCCAACCCTGGGATACCGAACAGCGCTTCCACGATGACCGTACCGCCGAGGAGCGCGCCGAGCTGGGCGCCCGCGATCGTCACCACCGGGATCAACGCGTTCTTCAGCGCGTGACGCACGAGGACGCGAGACTCCGCCACACCCTTCGCGCGCGCGGTCCGGACGTAGTCGTCGTGCAGCACGTTGAGCATCGTGGATCTCGTCATGCGGGTGAGCACACCCGAGAGCGCCGCGCCGAGCGCGAGCGCGGCCGGTAAGACGCGCTGCAGGTTGTGCACGGGATCGTCGAAGAACGTCTCGTAGCCCGGCGCGGCGGCGTACCGCCAGAGGATGGCTGGCACGAGGATGATCACCGTACCGATGACGAAGCTCGGGACCGAGATCCAAAAGATGCTGAGCAGCCGGGCGACGTAGTCGAGCGCGGAGTCCTGCTTCACCGCCGACAGGATCCCGAGCGGAAGGGCGATCAGCGTGGCGAAGAACACGGCCAGCACCGCGATCTCGGCGCTGATCGGGATGCGTCGCAGGATCTCGGGGAGCACGGGCTGATGCGACACGAGGCTTCTGCCGAAGTCACCCTGCACGATCCCGCCGAGCCACCGCACGTACTGGAGGGGCGCCGGCACATCGAGGCCGAGGTCCTTCATGATCTGCTGGCGCACCGCTTCATCGATCGGACCCAGCTCGACGTTCCCGACCAGCACCTCGCCGGGCACGAGGCGGATCGCGATGAATACCAAGAGCGACGCCGCCCACAGGACGGGGATCGCGAGAAGCAACCGCCGGAGGATGTAGGTCGCCATCTCCCGGCGCCAGCCTACACTACAGTTCGAATTCGCTCGAACTACTGAGGATGAACACGCCGAGGGGTGGAACGTGACGACCGTCTTCGAAGCGCGGCGAGCCAATGGGCGCTCGGACCCGGCGCGGCTTCGGCGATTCATGGATCCCCGTTCGATCGCGATCGTCGGCGCTCGAGACAACCCCGGTACCGCGGCCCTGGTCACGAAGATGGCGGATGCGGGCATCGAGCTGTTCCTCGTGAACCCGAATCGTCCCGAGCTCTTCGGCGCCAAGACCTACCCGAAGCTCGAAGCGATCGGCGCTCCCGTCGACGCGGTGCTTGCGATGGTGAACGCCGAGGTCTCCGTCGCGGTGGCCGCTGAGGCCGCGGCGATCGACGCCGGTGGTGTCGTGGTCGGCGCGGCCGGGTTCGGCGAGGCCGGCAAAGCCGGCGCCGCCCTGCAGGAACGGCTATCGACGGTCGCGGCGAAGGCGGGCATGCCGGTCCTCGGACCGAACTGCCTCGGCTTCATCAACGCCACCAGTGGCGCGTGGGTCTCGATGACCCCCAGCTTCCCGCTCCGTCGCGGGTCCATCGGCGTCATCTCGCACAGCGGTGCCCTGCTCCGCCCGTCGATGTCCGCAGCCGAGCAGCGGCGCATCGGCTTCAGCTTTCTGATCTCGGCCGGCAATGAGGCCGTGACGGACATGGCGGACTACGTGGAGTTCCTCGCGGACGATCCCTCCACCCGCGTCATCTGTCTCATCGTAGAGATGGTCCGGCGGCCGCAGGCGCTTCTCGCGGCGGTCGATCGCGCGGTCGCGGGCGGCAAGGCGGTGCTGGCGCTTCGTCTCGCGCGCGGCGAGCGTGCGCGAGCCGTCGCGCGGTCGCACACCGGCTCGCTGGTCGGCGACGGCCGTGCCTACGACGTCGCCTTCCGCCAGCACTCGATCGTCCTGGCCCACGATCTCGATGACCTCTTCGACCGGGCCTCGCTCCTCGATCAGATCCCGACCGAGCGATGGACGGCGGTCCGGGGCCTGGGCGTCATCACCGCCTCGGGCGGTGGCGCCGGTCTCATCAGCGATCTGAGCGAGGCCGAGAACGTGCCGCTGCCCGCGCCGCCGGAGCTGGCCGCGTCGCTCGGTCCGATCATCCCGGGCCTCACGATCCCGAATCCGCTCGATATGACCGGCTTCGCGGTCGGCAATCCCGAAAGCGTGGACGCGATCTTCCGGGCGTTCGACGCGGCACCGGAATTCGACACCGACCTCGTCGTGTGGGGTCTGAGCGCCCACGACGAGGCGTTCGGCAAGACGATGATCGACGGGCTGCTGAAGCACGCGGCGTCCAGCGACCGGCTGCACCTGCTCTCAGCGGTCGACGGGTCGCAGCCGGCGGCGTGGACCGAGCGCGTGCGGACCGCGGGCGTCGGCGTCGGCCACGGACTTCGCGGCACGCTGCGTGGCCTGGCGACGATGCGCGCGGTCGCCCGCGGACGCGAGCGGAGCGCGACGCTCCCGATCTTGCACACCCAGCCGATCGCGCGTCCGAGCGCCAAGGCGGTGCAGGTCCCCGAAGGCGCGATGCTGCCGTTCGCGACCGCGATGTCGCTGCTCCGAGGGAGCGGCATCCCCGCCGCCCCGTTCCGTGTCCTCGACGGCAGCGCGGTCCCGGATCCGTCGACGCTCCCGTTCCCGGCTCCCTACGTCGTCAAGCTCGCCGACGTCGCGCATCGCAGCGAGGTTGGCGCGGTGCGACTCAACGTGACCGAGGCGACGCTCGCGGACGCGGTGCAGGAGCTGCAGGCGCTCGCGGCCCGCTCCGGCCTCGCGCCCGCGATCGTCGTGCAGCCTCAGCTGAAGTCGAGCGGAGAGGCGTTCCTCGGCATCCAATCCACCGAGCTCGGGCCGCTCGTCCTCTTCGGCATCGGAGGCACGATGGTCGAGCTGATCCGCCGGATCTCCATGCGCATCGCGCCGTTCGGCCCGCGCGAGGCGGCCGAGCTGATCGACGAGCTCGACGCGCCGCAGCTGTTCACGGGATTCCGCGGGCAGCGACCGTGGGACCGCGGGGAGCTCGAGAAGATCCTGATCGCGACGTCCCGGCTCGCCGCCGGGTCGACGGCCTGGCTCGGGAGCCTCGACGTGAATCCGCTGGTCCTCACCGCCGACGGCTTCGTCGCGGTGGACTGCCTCTGCCTGCTGCGGGACGACGCGCCGGCCGGGCGCGCCTAAGGCTCGAGCACGACCTGCCCGACCGACTCGCGGGCGGCGATGCTCCGGAGCGCGTCCGCGCCGCGGTCGAACGGGAATCGCGTGCCGACGATCGGCCGCACCTTCCCCTCCTCGATGAGCGCGATGAGCCGCCGATCGATCGCGCGCACGGTCTCGGGGTGGCGACGGAAGTAGTCGGTGCGATACGCGCCGACGACGTCGATGTTTCGAAGCATCACCCGGTTCGCGGGGATCGCCGGAATGCCGCCGGTGAAGCCGAAGATGATCCAGCGGCCGCCCTCGCGCAAAGACCGGATCGTGTCGAGCATCGTCTCACCGCCGACGGGGTCGAAGACCGCGTCCACGCCCGCTCCGTCCGTCAGACGCAGCGTCTCGTCCTTCCAGCCTGTGTCGGCGCGCAGCACGTGGTCGGCGCCCGCTTCCGCGGCGAGCTTGGCCTTGTCGTCGCTCGAAACGATCGCGATGGTCCGGCAGCCGAGCGCCCTGGCGATCTGGAGAGTCGCGATCCCGGAGCCGCCGGCGGCGCCATGCACCAGCACCGTCTCGCCGTCCTTCACCCGGCCGCGCACGTCGAGCGCGAAGAGCGCCGTCTCGAGGTTGCGCAGGCAGGCGGCCTGGGCGAACGAGAGGTCGTCGGGGATGCGGAGCAGCGCGCCGGCGGGCACGACGACCCGTTCCGCGGCGGCGCCCTCGGCGCTCGGCGCCGCGACGCGCTCGCCGGTACCCCAGCCCGATCCGGCCGGCGCGGCGATCACGACGCCGGCGACCTCGCCGTCGAGGGTGTACGGCGGCTCCCAGCGGTCCTGATACTTCCCGATGCTCCGGAGCAATGTCGAGTAGCCGATGCCGACCGCTTTGACGTCCAACAGCGCGCCGTCACCCGGAGTTGGGTCGGGAAGGGTCTCGAGACGCAGCCCGTCGGCTCCGGTCAGCTCCGCGATCCGCAGCGCGCGCATGCGCGCGATCTAGGCGACTGCTGCCGCGGTGCGCTGGACCGATCGGCGGCGACCGATCTCGACCTTGCGCGAGCCCTCGAGCCGCCCGAGAAAACCGGGGACGTAGCTCTCGAAGACGTCGCGCCGCAGCGTGTAGTGGTAGTTGCGGCCGTCCTTGCGGACCGAGATGAGCTCGGCGTGATACAGGATCTTGATGTGGTACGAGATCGTCGATTTCGAGATGGGCAACGTGGCCGCGAGCACGGTGCAGGGCAGCTCTTCGACGCCCTGGATGAGCCGGATGACCTCCATCCGGACAGGCTCGCTCAGGGCGGCGTACACGGCGGCGTAATGCTCGAATTCAGCCCGCCGGGAGGTCGTGCCTTTCGCTCGCGTTGCCATCAGCACGTATGTTAGCCTGCCGCCGATAGTTCTGGAGATTTCAAACTATCCCGTGAGGTGAAAGCGTGACTGCCGTGGAGATCGCGACCATCGGGACCCTGCCACCGATCGGCGACGTGCCGAAGCGGATGCTCGCCCAGGTCGTGCGCTCGGACCGCCTCGGCGACCCCCGGTCGGCATTCCGGCTGGAAGAGATCGACACGCCGCAGCCGAAAGCGGGCGAGGTCCTCATCGGCGTGATGGCCGCCGGCGTCAATTTCAACAACGTCTGGGCGGCACGCGGCGTCCCGGTGGACGTCATCGCGCAGCGGCAGCGCGCCGGTGAACCGTATGACTTCCACGTGGGCGGCAGCGACGCCTCGGGCATCGTGTACGGCGTCGGCGCAGGCGTCACCGGCATCAAGGTCGGCGACGAGGTCATCGTGCACCCGGGCTATTGGGATGCCGAGGACCCCTGGATCAAGAGCGGCAAGGACCCGATGATCTCCGCGTCGGCGCGGATCTGGGGCTACGACACCAACTTCGGGTCGTTCGCCCAGTTCGCGATCGCGCAGGCCCACCAGGTCCTCCCGAAGGCCGAGCGACTCACCTGGGAGGAGGCGGCGGCGCCGACCCTCGTCGGCTGCACCGCCTACCGGATGCTCTTCGGGTGGAAGGGCAACGAGCTCCAGCCGGATGACGTCGTCCTCGTCTGGGGCGGCTCGGGCGGCCTCGGCACGCAGGCGATCCAGCTCGCCAAGTGGCGCGGCGCGCGGCCGGTCGCGGTCGTGTCCGGTCCCGAGCGCGGTGAGTACGCGAAGTCGCTCGGCGCGGTCGGTTGGATCGACCGGCGCGAGTACTCGCACTGGGGCATCCCGCCGCACTGGGATGACGTCGACGGCCAGAAGAAGTGGACCGCGGAAGCGCGCCGCTTCGGCAAGGCGATCTGGGACATCGTCGGCGAGCGCCGCAATCCCGCGATCGTGTTCGATCACCCGGGTGAGGAGACGGTGCCCACCAGCATGTTCGTGTGCCAGGAGGGCGGCATGGTGGTGATCTGCGCCGGGACGAGCGGCTATTCCGCGATGGTCGACGTGCGCTACCTCTGGGTGCGCCAGAAGCGCTTCCAGGGCTCCCACGGCGTCAACGACGAGCAGGCCCGGGCGTACAACGATCTCGTCCGCCAGGGTGCGATCGACCCGTGCCTCGGCCGGGTCGTCCCGTTCGACGAGCTGGGGCAGGTGCATTGGGAGATGGGCGAGGGCAAGGCGCCACCCGGCAACACCGTCGTGCTGGTCGGCGCTCCGAGACCGGGGCTCGGCCGCACGGGCTAGCGATGCAGGTCCCAGGTGCGGTCCTCGACAGCGAAACCCTCGTCGCGCAGGACGTCCGGATCGAGACGACCGCCGGCGGGCTGAACGCGTACTACGTGCGCGCCCGCGGCCTGGAGCAGGCACCGTCGATCATCGTGATCCACGAGGGCTTCGGTCTCGTCGAGCACATCCGCGATGTCTGCCGGCGCTTCGCCAACGTCGGCTACAACGCCATCGCGCCGGACCTCTATACGCGGATCGGCACGCCGGACGCGGCGGATCTACCGAGCGTGCTCGCGACGGTCAACGGGATCCGCGATGCGGATGTCGTCGCCGACCTCGAGGGCTGCGCGACGTTCGCGCGCTCGCGGCCCGAGTCGACCGGCCGGGTCGGCGCGCTCGGGTTCTGCTCCGGCGGCCGGCAGAGCCTGCTGTTCGCCTGTCGCACCGACGCGCTCGACGGCGCGGTCTCCTGCTGGGGCGGCTCGATCCGTACGGCCGACGCCACGCACCGCACGACCGAGTCGAGGCCGGTACCGGTCATCGATCTGCTGCCCCACCTCGGCTGCCCCCTGCTCTTCGTCCGGGGCGACGAGGACCAGCATCCGTCGGCCGAGGATGCGGCTGAGGTGCGCATGCGCCTGATCTCCGAGGGCAAGGTCGGAGAGGTGCGTGAGTTCAAGGGAGCGGGTCACGCCTTCTTCGCGGACTACCGGCCGACCTATCGGGAGGATGCCGCGTTCCGCCTCTGGCCGGTGCTGCTCGACTTCTTCGATCGCAACCTACGGTAGGCGCGCCGCCGCCTCGAATCGTCCGAAGAACTCACGGTCCGCGTCGGTCCACCCGCCGGGTCGTTTCGCCAGCGCCGCCTCGACGCCCGCGGCAAGCAGCTTACGCAGCTGCGGTGCGCGCGCCGGATCGAGCGCCATCGGCTCCAGCGCCCGGACGTCACCGCTGAACGCGTACTCGACATCGCGCGGCACATAGATCGATCCGCGTACGCGGCCGCGCGCGATCGCGAATCGGGCGCGAACGATCTCCTCGATGGCACCGGGCTCGCCCGCGCTCGAGCTCGCCCCGGCCAGGGCCGCGGCAGCGTGGCCGATCGAGCGGATCTCCATCTCGGCGGGGATGCTCTCGGTGTGGCCGGCCGCCGCGGCGGCGAGATGCGCGGCCGCGAGGATCAGGGCCGCGTCGGGCTCGCCGGCGAGCCGGGCGCGCTGCGCCGCTTCGATCGCCTGCGCCAGGGCGGAGACGATCGCGTCGCGTCCGGACGCCGGAGCGATCTCCGCAAAGGCAGCGACGGCCGCGGCGCGGGAGCCGGCCGTCGTACCGTCGGCCGCCGGGCGCGCCCGCTTCGAGAGCCAGCTCATGTCCGCGATCGTAGTCAAGACCGACCAATGGTGGTCAAGGATCGTTCGACTTTCATAGGACAATTGACCCACCTCTGGCGCGCTGCTAGAACCGCGACAGCGGAGCGTGGGAGAGGGTGACATGGACGATCGCATCGGTCTGAGCCGTCGGACATTCCTGAAAGCGGTCGGCGGCCTCGGGGCCCTCGCCCTGATCGAGGCCTGCGCGCCGGGCTCGACCATCACGCCGAGCGGCGCGATCGGGAGCAACGCCGGATTCCTCATCCCCGGCGCCGGGGCCCCGAAGCGTGGCGGCACCCTCAGCATGGCGCTCGCCGGCGCCGCGGCGGAACCGCCGAACTGGGACCCGGTGCTCGGCGGGCTGCTGCCCTGGGCGGGCGGCTGGATGGGACCGTACGAGTACCTGCTGGCCGAGCGCGGGTCCACGTTCGGCGACACCGAGAAGGCCCCGGGCCTCGCGGAGTCGTGGGAGACGACGAAGGACGGTCTCACCTGGACGTTCCACCTGCGCAAGGGCGTGCGCTGGCAGAACCTGCCGCCGGTGAACGGCCGCGAGCTCGTGGCCGAGGACGTCGCGTGGACGTACCGGCACTTCGCCGCCAACTCCGTCCTCAAGAGCAAGTACACGATCGTCGACAAGATCGCGGTCCCCGACAGCTACACGATCGTCTTCACGCTGAAGAATCCGTACGCGCCGTTCCTGCCCGTCACGCTGGCCCACGACTTCGTGATCCTGCCGCACGAGATCTTCGACAAGTACGGCAACTTCAAGGACGTCGCCGTCGGCACCGGGGCCTGGATGGTCGACAAGTGGGACCGCGGCAGCCTGATGAGCTTCAAGCCGAACCCCGACTACTGGCAGATGGGAGCCGACGGGAAGCCCCTCCCGTACATGGCCGCCTACAAGGTCTTCAACTATCCGGACCAGGCCGGCATCAATGCGGCCATCCGCGCCGGACAGGTGGACTACATGGGCCCTGGCGTGGTGAGCCTCGACGTGCTCTCGCTGCGTGACGTGAAGAAGGACCGGCCCGATCTCGTGTACTGGGATGGGCAGCTCGCGAACTTCACCGGGATCGAGTTCAACATGAAGAAGGCGCCCTGGAATGACGTCAAGGTGCGGCGCGCGATCGCCCTCGGCATCGACAAGGACGAGGTCATCGCCGCCGGCCAGTTCGGGGACCCGATCCGCTCCGGGGTGGTCCCGGTGCCGCTGACCGACTACGCGTGGTCGCTCGACAAGATAAAGCAGCGCTACCCGTTCGACAAGCAGGCCGCGCAGAAGCAGCTGCAGGACCTGGGCGTCGCCGGGATGACCATCGAGCTCGCGCAGAACTCACCCGGCGCCAACGAGTCCCAGGTGATCGCGAGCCAGCTCACCGACCTTGGCTTCAAGGTCAAGATCACGACGCCGCCGAACGTGCCCACCGGGATGGCGACGATCGCGGCCGGGAAGTTCGATCTCTCCTTCTACATCCACAGCACCAGCTTCGAGATCGACGACTGGCTGTCGCGCTACTGGTCCACCACGGGACCGCTCAACACCTGGGGCTACAGCAACCCCGCATTCGACAAGCTGTGTGCGCAGGAGCAGCAGGAGCTCGACCCGGCCAAGCGGAAGGCGATCATCGATCAGGCGCAGGAGCTCCTCCATCAGGACATGGTCGCGGTCCCGATCGGCAGCCGGCCGGTGCACAAGGTGATCAACCCGCGGCTCAAGAACGTGCGGATGCCGCACTACCAGAACGAGCGCTTCACCTCGATCTGGATCGACGGCTAGCTGGTGGCGGCCCACGCCCGCGAGTTCACCTGGGACGATCTCGCGGCCGTCATCGGCCAGGACTTCTCAGGCGGCGCGGTCGATGAGGCCATCGATCCGATCGAGGGGAGCCTCATCCGCCGCTACTGCGAGCCCCTCGAGATGGACTGCCCGCTCTTCTACGACGACGACGTCGCCCGGCAGCACGGCTACCAGGGGGTCTTCGCGCCGCTCAGCGGCATGCGGTACTTCGCGTACCCGGCGCTCTGGCGCCCCGGCGATCCCACGCGCTACCCGAACGCCGAGCCCGACGACTTCGCCGCCGGGCGCCGGCACCAGCCCGCGCGCCCGCCCGCGCCCGAGATACCGATGCCCAAGACAACGGCCTTCTTCATCACCGACATCGAGGTCGAGTACCACGGCGAGGCGTACGTCGGCGATCGGCTGAGCGTCCGCGGGCGGAAGCTCATCTCGGTGACGCCGAAGCGCACGAGCGTGGGCGAGGGTGCGTTCGTGGTCTGGCAGCACGAGATCATCGACCAGACCGGCCGGCTCATCGCGACGCTGAACGCCGGCGGGTTCCACTACAACCCGACGACGGCGGGGGGTTGACGATGGACTGGAGCATCCAGCGCCGATTCGAGGACGTGCAGGTCGGGGACGAGATCCCCTCGATCACGTTCAACATCACCGTCGAGCGCCTGATCGAGCACGCGGCAGCGGTGTGGCAGTTCCATCCGATCCACCACAACACCCGGTTCGCGCAGGGGACCGGGGCGCCGGACATGTACGCGAACAACACGGTGATCCAGGGGTGGCTCGAACGGACGGTGCGCGAGTACATCGGGCTCGACGGCCGTATCCGGCGGGTCGGCCCGGTGCGCATCCGGACCTTCAGCTGTCCCGGCGACACGGTCGTGACGCGCGGGACCGTGAAGCGGAAGTGGCAGGAGGGCGGCCTCGGCTACGTCGAGCTCGAGCTCCTGGCCGAGCACCAGCGCGGGGTGTGCGTCGCCCCGTCGCCGGTCGTGGTCACGCTGCCCTCGCGCTGACGATCGGGCCGCGGATCAGACCTTGGTGACGTCGTCGTCGAACATCGCGTCACGCTCGGCGACGGCCGCGGCCATCCCCTTCTCGCGCAGCGTCTTGGCGAACGGCGTCTCCTCCGTCGCCGGAGGCGTCTTCCTCACGAATGGATCGAGCTGGAGCATCCAGCTCGTTCCCATGATCTCGTAGACCCGGCGGATTCCCCACTTCGCGCTCGCGAAGTTCGGCACGTTCGCGCAGTTGCGGGCCCAGCGCTTCGTCTCCGCCTCGAGCTGCTCGAGCGGCACGACCCGCTGTACGAACTGGAACTGGAGCGCCTCCTCCGCGTCCATCCAACCGCCCAGGAGGAACAGCTTCTCGATGACGCGCATCGGGAGCTGCTGGTACAGCGGGAGCCAGCGGTAGGACGGCGCGACGCCCTTGAACACCTCGAGGCTGAACCGCGTGCCCTCGGCCGCGATGATGAAGTCCGCGCACGACACGAGGGAGAACGCGGCCGGGCCGAGGTAGCCGTGCACGCCCGCGATCAACGGCTTGCGGAAGTACCACGCGCGCGGGAGGTGCGGTGCGCGAGACGGCACGAGGTCCGGATCCGGGACGGACGAGAACTTCTTGCCGAAGAACTCCTCCTTGAGATCGTGTCCCGCGGAGAAGATCTTGCCGGCGCCGCGGAGCGTCGTCGCGCGGATGGACTTGTCGGTCTCGGCCTCATCGAGCGCCAGGTCGATGTCGGCTTCCATTTGATGGGACATCGCGTTCCGCTGCTCCGGTCGATCGAGCACGATGTCGGCGACCCCATCCGCGACGTCCACCTTCAGGGTCTCGAACTCGGTACGCATTCGT
>WNFI01041316.1_pt2 | contig 23379 bp, 22 predicted proteins | sample 5400471 | NCBI WGS metagenome assembly WNFI01 (sample SAMN13153348, study PRJNA577476) | soil metagenome | isolation source: 100 cm saprolite on Douglas fir-dominated hillslope | place: USA:California | collected 2013-09-17
GGTGCGCGGCTTGTAGGCGCCGCCGCGGAGCAAGGACGCGCCGGCCTGCTTGGCCATCAGCGCGGCGGCCAGGGTCTGCTCGGGCGTCTCGACGCTGCACGGCCCGGCGATGAGCGTCACGGTTGACGGGCCGATCGGGACACCGCCCACCCAGATGACCGACCGCTCCCTGTGATGCTCCCGGCTCACCAGTTTGTACGGGACCGACACCCGGATAACATCGCTGACGCCGCTCCTGCTGCGCAGGTTGAGCGCACCGAAATGGTCGACGTCGCCGACCAGGCCGATGATCGTCCGGGAGACGCCGCGGCTTACGAACGCCTCGCCGCCGGCCGATCTGACCAGTTCTACAACCGAGTCGATATCTGCCTGGGTGACCTCGGGGGCCATCACGATCACCATGTCGTCCTCCTTGCCCTCACTAACGACCAAAAAGCCCCCGGCCATCCGGCCGGGGGCTTGGAGTGTTGCCGCCTGCTGCGTCTAGCGCATCACCGAGCGGGCTTCCTCCCCGGGGCCGGGCGAGAAGCCGTAAAAAAACTCATAGGCGTGACGCACGCTCGGAAGCTTAGCGCACCCCGGGTAGTCTGCGGTGGCCGGTCGCCGATCTGGGTGCCGGAGGCGGATGGCAAGATGGCTGCGCTGGCCAAACCGGCGTTGGCAGGGAAACGTCTGGTCGGCCGCTCGAGCAGGAAGGGACAGGTCAGCCGGTCATGAGGCAGGCGGGGGTCGGGGCGCCCGGGGCGCGGCGGTTCCGCGCGGACGGCGGCGGCGCCGGCATTCAGGGCCCGGAGCCTGACGACGGCGCCGCGGGCACGGGGAGCATGCCGGGAGCGCCGGGCGCCCCGGGCGCCCCAGGCGCCCCGAGCCCGGCTGGCGTTCCGCCACAGCGGCCAGCAGCAGCGGAGCCTGCCGGCGACCAGTCAGTCCATGAGATGCCCGGCCAGGCGGGCGATGAGCCGCTCGTAGCCGGCCGTGACGGGCCGGCGCGCGGCCACGGCGATCACCCGAGGCTTCCGCCGGGCCAGTATGTTCAGGCGAGGATGCCGGTGCTGCATTACGGGCCGGTTCCGGCGTGCAATCAGCAGACCTGGGATCTGCGGGTCCACGGCGCGACTGCGGCGGGCCGGGAGCGCCGGTGGACCTGGGATGGCTTCAGGGCGTTGCCCAGAACCGAGATCTTCGCCGACTTCCACTGCGTCACGAAGTTCTCCGTGCTGGGGATCACCTGGCTCGGAGTCCCAGCCGCCGAGGTCCTGCGCGCCGTGCCGCCATCGGAACGGGCGACGCACGTGATGATCTGGGCCGACTTCGGCTACGGTGCCAACCTGCCGCTTGATGTCTTCGGTGCCGCTGACTCCCTGCTCGCCACTCATCGCGATGGCCGGGAACTGAAGCCGGACCAGGGCTATCCGGTCAGGCTCGTCGTTCCCTCACGGTATGGCTGGAAGAATGTCAAGTGGGTGCGCGCGATCGAGTACATGATCGGCGACCGGCGGGGTTTCTGGGAGGAGCGGGGCTACCATAACAACGCCGACCCGTGGCGTGAGCAGCGCTACTCGTATCAGGAACTGCCCGGCGAGGGTCCCGCACTCTGACTGTGCGCTCGCCCGGGGCCCAAGGCTAGCGGTCATGGGAAGCCGCTGAGGATCCCGACGACAATCGTGATAACCGTCCCCTGCGGCTGGTTGCCCGCCGGCGCGTATTTGCCGACCGTATCGCCGGGTCCCGCATGGGTGACCGCGACCTGGAACCCGGCCTGCTGCAGCGTAGTGATGGCCTGCGCTTCCGGCATGCCCTGGACGTTCGGCACGGCAATCATGGCCGGCCCGGGCGAGAAATGAACGGTGACGACCTCGCCGGCAGTGATCGGGGTGTTCGGCGGCGGCGACTGGCTGGTGATCGTGTTCGCCGGCTCGCTGCCCTTGGCGTTCGCAACGGCATTGATCTGGTAACCGCCCGCCTGGGCGGCTGCCTGGGCGGCCGCGACCTGCGTGCCGACGAAGTTCGGCAGGCCAGGTCCCTGGCTGACGATAAGCGTGACCGGCTTGCTCTGCGGGATCTTGGTGTAGGCGGCAGGAATCGTGCCGATGACGCTCCCAGCGGGTACCGAACTGGAGGTCTCGAGCTTGTCCGGCCCCGGCCTGAGGTGGGCCTGCCCGAGGAGGGTCCTTGCCGCAGCCTCTGGCTGACCGCTCACGTCGGGTACGACGCGTATCACCGGTCCGAGCGAGAGGATCACCGTGACCGGCGATCCGCCCGGCACTTTGCTGCCGCTCGGCGGCAGCGTCCTGATGACCTCGCCCTTGGGCAGCGGGTTGTTCGTGCGTTCACCGAGCCTGAAGTGCAGGCCCTGATTCTTGAGTGCCGCCTTCGCGGCGCTCAGGGTCATCCCGCTCAGCGCCGGGACCTGCTGGTAGCGGCCCGAACTAAACCACCACGTCACCAGGGCGATCACCAGAACCAGGGCCAGCCCGGCCGAGACGTACATCAGGCGCCCGGTGAACAGGATCCGCGACAGCCAGGGCTCATGCTGCCCTGCCGCCCGGCGGCCGCGGTAGCGACCACCATCGAACGGCTGCTGGTAACTGACGCCGGGCAGGTCGCCGTACCCGGCAATCTCGGTGGCATCACCGACGATCAGCGTGTGGTTGGCCATCGACTCGCGGTCGCCATACGGCGCAGGCCGCACCCCGGACGGCTCGGGGCGCAGAGATGGGAGGGCCGACGCGCCTACCGCGCCGGACGCAGCGTCGTCCGGCGGCGAGGATTCCCAGTGCCTCGGCGTCTGGTAGTCGCGTGGGTTGTAGTCGCGGCCGGCGGTCGCCCGGCTGAAGTCTTCGGGCTCATCAATGTCGTAGGGCCCGACGCCACGGAAGGCGCTGCCGTGCGGTCCTGAACCGGACCCGGGCCCTGTCAGCTGATAGGGATGTGAGGCCGAGTCCGGCGCCGGCGCCCAGAGCGGTCCGGAGCCCCCGGAGCCCCTGGAGGCGGAGTGCAGCGGGAGACTGGGATGCGGCTCGGCCGCCCGGTCAAAGGGCGCCGGGTCATAGCCGGCCGGGGCTTGGTAGGGCGCCGTTCCCGGCGTCTGTGCGTCCCTGACCTCCTGGATCGCGCGCAGGAACTGTCCGGCATTGGCCGGCCTGAGGTCCGGGTCGCGACTCGTGGCCATCGCCACCAGGGCGTCTACGGCGCCGGAAAGACCGGGCAGCACGCTCGACGGCGGCGGCACGACCTCATCGACATGCTTGTACGCGACCGCCAGCGGGCTCTCGCCCGCATGCGGCTGGAAACCAGTGAGCAGCTCGAAGAGCATGATCCCGGCGGCGTACACGTCGGTGCGCGCGTCGGATGTCCCGCCGGCAACCTGCTCCGGTGCCAGGTAGGCCGCCGTTCCGATGACCATGCCGCCTCTGGTCTGGACCCCGCCGGCCACCGATCTGGCGAGCCCGAAATCGGCGACCTTCACCGTGCCTGACGACCCGGTCAGCAGCACGTTCTCCGGCTTGACGTCCCGGTGCGCGAAGCCAGCGTCGTGCGCGGCCGCCAGCCCTGTGAGCACGCCAGCCATGATGTCGAGCGCCTCGCTGGCGCTCAGCCTGCCGCGCTCGTTCAGCAGCTGCCGCAGCGTCCGGCCCGGGACGTACTCCATCGCGATGTAGTGCAGCCGCTTATCCGAGCCCTGGTCGAAGATCGCGACGACGTTCGGGCTGGACAGCCTCGCGGCCGAACGCGCTTCGCCGATGAACCTGCGGACGAATTCAGCGTCGTCCGACAGCTCGGGATGCGCGATCTTCAGCGCGACCACGCGGTCAAGCCTGGTATCGGTACCGAGATACACAGTCGCCATTCCGCCCCGCGCGATCCGCGAGTCGACGTGGTACCGGCCGCCAAGCAGCTGGCCCACGGGTGGCGAAAGGGCGGTGTCCATCGGCAACAGTACCGCATCGCCGCCGCCATCAACTCGGGATCGCGGGCCCTGGTGACGGCCGTCGCCAGCAGCACGGCGGCGCAGCCGAGCTCCATGGCCAGCGCCGCGTCGCTGGCCGTGCCGATTCCGGCGTCGAGTATCACCGGCACCGACGCGGCCTGCACCATCAGCTCGATGTTATGCGGGTTGCGGATGCCAAGGCCCGACCCGATCGGCGCGCCGAGCGGCATGACCGCCGCGCAGCCTGCCTGCTCCAGGCGCTTGGCGAGTACCGGGTCGTCATTGGTGTAGGGCAGCACCGTGAACCCGTCGGCGACGAGCTGCTCGGCCGCGTTGAGGAGCTCGATCGGGTCGGGCAGCAGCGTGACCTCGTCTGCGATCACCTCGAGCTTGACCCAGGAGGTGCCGAGCGCCTCCGCGGCCAGCCTGGCGGTCCTGACGGCCTCGGCAGCGGTGAAGCAGCCGGCGGTGTTCGGCAGCACTCTGATGCCGCGTTCGGCGAGAACGTCGAGTACCGATCCCGGCGAGGAGGGGTCTACGCGGCGCATCGCGACGGTCGTCAGCTCGGTTCCCGAAGCCGTCAGCGCGCGGCCGAGGATGTCCAGGCTTGGCGCGCCGCCCGTTCCCATGATCAGCCGCGATGCGAACTTCTGCCCGCCGAGCACGAGCGGGTCGTCGGCTAGCCACTCGCTCACATCCGCCTCCCCGGAGCGTGCCGCCCGATCTGGCTGGCCCACATCAGCCTCCCTGAACGGCCATGAGCACCTCGACCTCGTCCCCGGCCGTGAGCCGGGTCGATGGCCAGGATGCGCGGCGCACCACCTGGCCGTTGACCGCTGCGGCGATTCCGGTGGCGGCCTGCGAGATCAGCGAAACTGCCCGCTCCAGCGACGCTTCGTCGGCCACCTGATGCGGAGTCCCGTTGATCACTATCTCCATGGCAGCTCCTGCCGTGCGAAGCGATGCGCGCTGAAGGGCGCAGCGGCCTGGTCCATGATTCCAGTCACCAGCTGGTCGGCGATCAGATCGGCTGTCACGGGGGCGAGCAGCACGCCGCTGCGGAAATGGCCGGTGGCCAGCACGAGACCGGCCAGCTGCGACGGGCCGAGCACCGGAGCGTTGTCCGGGGTTCCTGGCCGCAGCCCGGCCGCCGCCTCGGCGAGCTCGAACTCGGTGATGCCGGGGACGATCGCCCGTGCGTCACGCAGCAGCTGCCAGACCCCGCCGGCCGTGACGGTCGTATCGGCGCCCATCTCCTCCTGCGTGGCGCCGAGCACGAGCTCGCCATCTTGTCTCGGCACCAGGTAGACCGGCGATCCCTGCACGATTCCGCGTACGGTCCGGTTAAGCAGCGAAGGCGAGAGTCCGGCCGCGAGCGTGGCTCTGGTGGGACGCAGCCGGACGATCTGGCCCTTGACCGGCCGCAGCGGCGGAACGACGTCCTCGGGCACGCCTGCGATCGCGGCCGACGACCAGCCGGCGCTGAGCACGACCTGGGGTGCCGAGACGACGGTGCCGTCGGCTAGGTCGGCCCCGAGCGTCAGGTCGCCGTCCGTGCGCAGCCGTGCGGCGCGCTGCGGCAGGTGCACGGCGCCAGCTGCCTTCGCGGCGGCGAGCAGCGCGCTGGTGAGCAGTCGCGGGTCGACCGACGCGTCGTCCTCCACCAGCAAGCCGCCGCTGATCGCGGGTCCGAGCAGCGGCTCGGCCTGACGGCATTCCCGGCTGGACAACCTGCGGGTGGGGACGCCGAAGGACTCGCGCAGCAGTGCGTGCTCGACCAGCATGGCCATGTCGTCGGCGTCGTAACCCACCTGCAGCGTCCCGGTCTGGCGGAAGCCGGTCGGCAGACCGGTCCGCTCGGTCAGCTCAGCGGCGAAGGCGGGATACCGCCGCAGCGACATGCTGCCGAGCTCGAAGAGGTGGCGCTCGGCGTAGGCGGCCTCCGCGACCGGCGTGAGCATCCCGGCCGCCGCGTGCGACGCGCCGCGGCCGGGATCGGGATCGGCCACGGCAACCCGGAGGCCGCGCTGGGCCGCCCGCCAGGCGATGGCCAGACCGATGACACCGCCGCCGATGATCAGGACGTCGGACGTCCGGCCGCTGCCGGCTGAGCTGGCCGCGCGTGCGCCGTTGGCGGATGACATCGCGCTCCCTTCGCCGGCATGACCCGGATCAGGTTCTGCGGTCGGCGGCTCCGCAGCCGCCCTCTCAGTCCGGTCTGCACCGGACTCCCGCGCGTCGGGGTCCAGCTTAATGCCCCGGTACGATGCACCGGATGCAGTCGGCCGCCGGCGAGCCGGGTCCGGGCTGCCAGCGCGAGCCCTGGAGGGCCAGATGACGTCGAATGCCCGGGCTCCGGCCCGGATCGTCATCGCGGGCGGCGGCCTGGCTGGCCTGCGCACGGTCGAGGAACTGCGCGCGCTCGGCTATGCCGGCGACATTACCCTCATCGGGGCCGAGAACAGGCCGCCGTACGACCGGCCACCGCTGTCCAAGCAGCTGATGATGGGCGCGGTCCATGACACCTCGCTCCGTGCCGAGCTTGGTTCGCTCGGCGCCGACTTCCGGCTCGGCGAGCGGGCCGAGCAGCTTGATGACGGCATGGTCCGTACCGACCGTGGCGAGTACCGCTTCGACCGGCTGGTGATCGCAACCGGAGCGCGGCCGGTCGCGCTGCCGGGTCCTGGCAGGCAGTGGTTCCTGCGCACGATCGACGACGCGCTCGCGCTGCGGGAGACGCTCGTGCCCGGTGCCCGGCTGGTGATCATCGGCGCCGGCTGGATCGGCGCCGAGCTGGCCACCGCAGCGGCGTCAGTGCAGGACGGTGGTCTGGTGCTGGCCGGCGGAGGGTGGCTGGCTGCTGACGAGATCGTCACTGCCGTCGGCGTCAAACCGGACGTCGGCTGGCTGCAGTCCTCTGGCGTCAAGCTCGAGAACGGCGTGGCCGTGGACGAGCAACTGCGCTGCTCGGTGCCGGGCGCTTACGCGGTGGGCGACTGCGCCGCATTCTGGTCAGGCAGGTTCGGCCGCCGGATGCGTACCGAGCACTGGGACACGGCCTTGCGCGCTCCGGCCGTGCTGGCCGCCAACCTGAACGGAGCGGCGCAGCGTTACGACCCCGTGCCGTACTTCTGGTCGGAGCAGTTCGGGCGGATGCTGCAGTACGTGGGTGATCACCGCGGCGCTGACCGGCTGGTCTGGCGCGACCCCGGGTACGGACCGCACTGGGCCGCGTGCTGGCTGGCCGGGGAGCGCCTCGTGGCGGTATTGACCGTCGGGCTGCCGCGTGATCTCCAGCAGGGCAGGCGGCTGATCGAGTCGGCCGTCCCGGTTGATCCTGGCCGGGTCGGCGATCCGACCGTTCCGCTCCGCGATAGCGCCCGATGAACCGCCAGAATCACTGGTTTGGCTGACGGCGAAGATGGGAAAAGGATCTGGACGTGGCACAGATCGACCCCCGGTCCGACGCCATCGTCGGTCAATGGTTGACAATTCCCGAGGTCGCAGAGCGGCTTAGCCTGCCAGCGAACAGGATCAAGCAGTACCTCCGCGACCGCAAGCTGCTCGGTGTCGAGCGCCCTGACGGCTCGTTTGGAGTTCCTTCGGCGTTCCTCGACGGCGATCAGATTGTCCGCGGCCTGCACGGCACGCTGACCTTGCTGTTCGACTGCGGCTTCACCGACGTCGAGGCGATGCGCTGGCTGTTCACCTCCGACGAATCGCTGCCGGGCAGCCCGATCGAGGCGATCGCCGCGCACCGCTGCAGCGAGGTCAACAGGCGGGCCCAGGCGCTCGCCTTCTGACCTCTGGCGTCCTGCGACACTGGCGGCCGGCCCGGCGGGTCCTGCGCCGCCTCCGGGGCCGGGTTGTGCCTGATCAGGCGGAGCCCGAGGCGGCCTTCTGACGGCCAGATCGACCGGAATGACAGGATGGCAGGGTGAACACCGCCGCCGAGGTCAGTCCCGACACCCTGCGCGACCGGCTCGCGTCGGCGCGCCTTTACTTGTGCACCGACGCCCGGCAGCACCAGGGCGACCTGGCCGGGTTCCTCGACGCCGTGCTGGCGTCAGGCGTGGACATCGTGCAGCTCAGGGAGAAGGGGCTGGAGGCTGCCGAGGAACTGAGGTTGCTCGAGGTGTTCCGCGCGGCCTGCGACCGGCATGGCACGCTGCTGTCGGTCAACGACAGGGCCGACGTGGCGTTCGCTGCCGGGGCTGACGTGCTGCACGTCGGCCAGGGCGACCTGCCTCCGGCTGTGGCGAGGCAGATTCTCGGCGCCGGTCCCGTCATCGGCCGGTCGACGCACTCCGAAGCTGAGGCGGCCGAGGCGGCATCCGATGCAGCGATCGACTACTTCTGCGCCGGTCCCGTCTGGCCCACGCCGACCAAGCCAGGCCGCTCGGCTCCCGGCCTCGGCCTGGTGAGCTACGCGGCGGGCCTGGCCGCTACGAAGCCGTGGTTCGCGATCGGCGGCATCGACGAGGCCAGGCTGGGCGACGGACTCGAGGCCGGCGCCCGCCGCGTCGTGGTGGTACGCGCGATTACCGATGCAGGCGATCCCGGCGCGGCTGCCGCGCGTCTCGCGGCCAGGCTGGCCGAGGCTCGCTGAGGCGGCGGCACGGATTGACCGTCGTCTGAATCCGCCAGCCGTGTCCGTTCCAGACTTTCGGCGAGCGTATGGTTACTGGCCCCGAGCGCCGCCTGCCCGCTGAATCCGGACGCCATGCAGAACGAGGTGGCTGGGCACGACACGCCGAGCAGGGCCGAGTTCGCGCGGTTCGGCAGCGTCGTCAGCTGCCACCGCCCGCCCGTCCACTTCTCGGCGAACTGGCGCTCGCCGGGACCGGTCGCGAACCCTACTGCCATGCAGGTTGTCGCGCCGGCGCAGGAGACCGCGTTGAATATGGATTGCTTCTTGCCCCGGACGTTCGGGGTCTTAGTCAGCGACCACTGATGGCCGTTCCAGACGTCAGCGAAGCTGAGCACGTGCCCAGCCGCGTTCTTGAAGTCGCCGACGCCAACGCAGTCCGTGGCCGAGACGCACGACAGCCCGCCGAGCTCGCTCCAGCGCGACCCGGCCGGAGCCGGGGTGTTGAGATGAACCCACCGCGAGCCGGTCCAGCGCTCGGCGAACATGTGCTCGTGCGCGAACGTCGACTTCGAATACGCACCGACCGCCAGGCAGAAGGCCGGCCCTAGACATGAGACATCGCCGAGCCAGCCCATCTTGGCTCCGCTCGGATCACTCCACTGGGTGATGTTCCACGTGCCGCCGCTGAGTGACTCGGCCACCATCGCGGGCGCGCTGGCCGTTTGATAGTGCTCGCCGACCAGCACGCACGTGTCAGCGGCGCTGCACGAGACCGCGAGCGGCCAGGTAACGAAATCCCTGGGCTGCTGGCCGGGGACGGTGTCGGTGCCCCACCCATGGCCGTCCCAGTTCTCCGATAGCCCGAACCAGAACCCGCCCTCTGGCCGCGCGAAGAAGAAGCCGACCGCGGCGCAGAACGTCTTGCTGGTGCACCAGACGCCATCGAGAGTCGCGTCGTCCCCGAGAATCGCCGGCACGGCGGGCCCGGCCGGATGGACGATCCGGGCCGGCGGGGGAGCGTAGCCGCCTCTTGCACCTGTTGCCTGCGCTGCCGATGTCAGAGGCAGGACCAGCGCGGCCGCTGTCACGGAAACGGCCAGCATTGCGTATCGCATTCGCGACATGGCGACTCCCGGTTGCAGGCCCGGCCTCTCACCAAGGCATTACAGCTTAAATGCGCAAGTGTCCCCTATCAATAGCTAGGACGCTTAAACCGGGCTTGCGCTAGTTGAGCGGTCTGACCGGTTGAGTTGCCCGTCCGAGGTCGATCGGCCAGCGCCCGCGCGAGGTCCCGCAGATACGCGCGGAACGGCCGGGACCCCGATAGCCTGTGTTAATGCCATCACGGCTGCCTCAGCAAGCAGCACTGATCAGGGATCTACTGGCGGCTGGCCGCCGGTCGTTCTCGTTCGAATTCATGCCGCCCAAGACAGATGCAGATGAGCAGCAACTGTGGCTGGCGATCAGGCGACTCGAGCCGCTGCGGCCTACCTTCGTCTCGGTTACCTACGGTGCTGGCGGTACCACCAGGGACCGCACCGTGCGGGTCACCGGCCGGATCGCGGCGGAGACGACGCTCACGCCGGTCGGGCACCTCACCGCGGTCAGCCACTCCATCGCCGAGTTGAGGCATGTAGTCGGCTCCTACGCGGCGGTCGGCGTCAGGAACGTGCTCGCACTGCGCGGTGACCCACCAGGCGATCCGGCCGCGGAATGGGTGGCCCACCCCGACGGGCTCGGGCACGCATCGGAGCTGGTCCGGCTGGTCCGCGAAGCCGGCGACTTCTGCGTGGGCGTGGCCGCCTTCCCGGAAGGGCACAGCCGCGCCGTCAGCAGGCAGGCTGACGTCAGGTTCTTCATCGAGAAGTGCGATGCCGGGGCGGATTTCGCCATCACGCAAATGTTCTTCTACCCGGATGACTACCTGCGCTTCAGGGACGAGGTGAGCGCGCTCGGCTGCTCGGTACCGATCATCGCGGGCATCATGCCCATTACCAGCGTGCCGATGATCGACCGCGCCGTGCTGCTGTCCGGGGCCAGGTTCCCTGCCGAGCTGGCCGATCGGCTGCACGCGTGCGCCGACGATCGCGCGGCCGTGCGGCAGATCGGCGTGGAGTACGCGGCTGGGATGTGCCAGCGGCTGCTGGACGCGGGCGTTCCCGGCCTGCACTTCTACACGCTCAACGGGTCACGGGCGACCAGCGAGATCTATCAGACCCTGGGGCTTGCCGAGCGGGGCAGGCTGACGGTGACGGGATCACGCAGCGGCAGCACTGCGCCCATGACGGCGTAGGGCGGGCTGCCGCCAGGAAAGCTGTATCCGGTCAGCAGGTCATAGAACCCCATCCGCCGGTACAGGCGGCGGGCGGTCGTTTCGCGGTCGGGGGTGGACAGCAGGGCAGTCCGCTCCGGCCGCCCGTCCGTCAGCGCTGTCAGCATGCGGGTGCCGAAGCCACGCCGCTGCTGGTCCTTGCGCACGTGCACCTCCGCCACTTCCAGGCAATCGGCGAGCCAGCTGGCCGTCGCCGCCGGGCCCATCGTCCTCTGCAGCGCCGCCGAGACGGCGTCGTACCACCACTGACCTGGCTGGCCGCGGAAACCGTAGCTGAAGCCGACCACGGCGCCGTCGTCATGCCCGCCGCCAGCGGAGCGCGCCTGAAGCGCCTTGAACTCGGGATACCCGGCATGCCGGCGCATGAGCTCCCTGCGGCCGGGCAGCAGCGCCGCGTCGGCGTCCATTGCGTCGGCGTAGATGGCGAGCAGAACATCGATCTCGCCGAGGAACTCGCTCGGCTCAAGGTCGCAAAGCACAGCGGCGGTCGCCATTCCGCCCAGCGTACGCGAACCCGAGCCCCGGCCGGCGGACTGCCCGCCGCTGCGCGCCGCGTGGACTGTCAGACCCCTTCGATAGATTCGAACGCAGCAGCAAACGAATAGACAGCTCAACGAATTTATGTTCGAATACAAGGGTGGAAGCGCCCGGGTCCGGCACCGCCGGGCCGGCGGGCGGCAGCCGGGCGAGGCGTGGGGAAGCGTCGCGCCCGGCCCGCCCGCAGGAAGGGGAGGACGTTGCCATGAGCACGATCACGCAGGTCGGTCAGGACCGCGTGCGGTGCAGGATCGCGCCCTCGGCGCTGGCCCTGCTGGAGTCGGCGCGGCAGGGTCTGGCATCAGCCGAGGGCGAGGTGTCGGCGGGCGCCAGGTATGTCGGCGCTCACCTAGCCGCGCTGCGCGCTGCGGCCGCGATTGTTGCGGCGCGGGCCGAGCCGGCCCCGTCGCGCCGGAGGCGTCCGCAGAGCGTGTGGGAACTGCTGCCCAGGGTGGAGCCCACGCTGAGTGAGTGGGCCGCGTTCTTCGCCGCCGGCGCGGGCAAGCGGGCTGCCGCGGAGGCTGGCCTGCCGCGCGCCGTGTCCGGCCGGGAGGCCGATGAGCTGCTCAGGGACGCGGGCACCTTCGTGGCGCTGGCCGAGAGCGCGCTCGGAGTCCCCGCGCAGTCGCCGCTGCCACTACAGGCGGCGATCTAGGGTCGCGTCAGCGGCGACCGTCGGCGGCGCAGGAGGCGCGTATCAGGCGTCACGCGTCATGCTGAATCGACCGCACCGCGCGCAGCGGAGTCCAGGATTCCCCAGCTGATCAGTTCCTCGGTCAGATCGGCAGGCGACTTGTCGTAGATCACCGCGAGGGAACGGAGGTCTTCCTGGCGGATGGAGAGCACGCGGCCGTTATAGTCGCCGCGCTGGCTCTGGATGGTCGCCACGTACCGGGCGAGCGGGCCAGCCTGGTCGCGCGGCAGCTTGGCCATCCTCTCCAGGTCGATGACCAGCTTCGGTGCAGGCGTGAGCACACCCGGCGCTGCATCGCCAGGCAGCAGTTCAGAGACCGGCACGCCGTAGAAGTCGGCAAGTTCGGCCAGCTTCTGGACGGTCACCGACCGGTCGCCGCGCTCGTAGGAGCCGACCACAACGGCCTTCCAGCGCCCCCTGGACTTCTCTTCCACGCCATGCAGGGACAGGCCTTGCTGGGTGCGAATGGCGCGCAGCCGCGCGCCGAGGGTCTTCGCGTAGTCAGATGGCATGGTTAGGGATCCCTGGCTTCAATGAAATGTTCCGACGGTTACGGACAGTGACGGTAGGGGGAGAGCACGACAAGGTCAAGCCGATTGGCAAAAAGCGGTCTAACTTACGCGCCGCGGCTCAAGAGGGGGGCAGCCGACGCAAGTCGATTACAGCCTAGCTTGGATTGGCATATCACCGATGTCCCGTCCGGCCGAAGCGCGTGCCGCCTGGTCAGCGAATCGAGCCGCCCGCTGCGACGGCCGGACCGACACCGCGAAGATGCTGCGACGCGAGCGTGGTGCTGGCTGGGACAGATGCGACTTGCTGGTAGGTTGGTGCCGTTCGACGTCCTTTAAGGCCCGTCCCGTGAGGCGGGGAAGGAGGTCCGCTGATGGCTGGCATCACGAGTTCGGCTGACCCCGCGGCTAGCGCGGCTACCGCCGGGGCTCCCGGGGCTCCCGGGGCCGCGCCCCCTGCCACGCGTGCTGGCGCCGCTCGGGCAGGCAAGTCGGTGCTGGGACCCGATGAAATCCGCCGGGCGCTTACCCGTATCGGGCACGAGATCCTGGAGCGCACCGACGGCGCCGGCGATGTGGTCCTGCTCGGCATACCCACCAGGGGAGTACCGCTGGCGCGGCGCCTGGCTGAGCGGCTGGCCGACACCGAGGGCGTTCGCGTTCCCGTCGGCTCGCTTGACATCACCTTGTACCGCGATGACCTGCGGCTGCGGCCGGCCAGGACGCTGGGGCACACCGAGGTGCCAGGCTCGGGCATCGACGGGAAGGTAGTCGTCCTCGTCGACGACGTCCTGTTCTCTGGCCGGACGGTGCGCGCGGCGCTCGACGCGCTCGGCGACATTGGCCGGCCGCGGGCCGTACAGCTTGCCGTGCTAGTCGACCGGGGCCACAGGGAACTGCCGATCAGGCCCGACTACGTGGGCAAGAACCTCCCGACCGCCAAGAGCGAGGTGGTCCGCGTGCTGCTGACCGAGACCGACGGCGAGGATTCCGTCACGCTGGCGCGGCTTTCTGAGGAGGGCCGGTGAACAGACACCTCATCTCCGCCGCCGACCTCAGCCTGGACGACGCCATCGCTATCCTCGACACCGCTGAAGAACTCGCGCGGCTGGCGGAACGGCCCATACCCAAGCTGCCCACACTGCGCGGCCGGACGGTCGTGAACCTGTTTTACGAGGACTCGACCAGGACCAGGATCTCGTTCGAGGCGGCGGCGAAGCGGCTGTCCGCCGACGTGATCAACTTCTCGGCCAAAGGCTCGAGCGTGGCGAAGGGGGAGAGCCTGAAGGACACCGCGCTCACCCTGCAGGCCATGGGTGCAGACGCCGTCGTGATCAGGCACAGCGCCTCCGGCGCGCCGCACCGGCTGGCCCGCTGGATCAGGGGCAGCGTGGTCAACGCAGGCGACGGGACCCACGAGCATCCGACGCAGGCGCTGCTCGACGCGTTCACGATGCGGCGCAGGCTTGGCCGGCTCGAAGGGCTGCGGGTCTCGATCGTCGGCGACATCCTGCACAGCCGGGTCGCCCGCTCGAACGTCTGGCTGCTGCGGACGCTCGGCGCTCAGGTGACGCTGATCGCGCCGCCCACACTGCTGCCGATTGCCGTGGACGGCTGGCCGTGCTCGGTGAGTTACGACCTTTCCTCAGTCCTGCCAGGCAGCGACGTGGTGATGATGCTGCGGGTGCAGCAAGAGCGGATGTCAGACGCCTACTTCCCGAGCGTGCGCGAGTACCGGCGCAGGTACGGCCTCGACGGCGACCGGATGGCGCTGTTGCCCGACCACGCGATCGTGATGCACCCCGGCCCGATGAACCGGGGCGTCGAGATCGCTGCCGATGTCGCCGACTCGGCGAGATCGACGATCGTGGAGCAGGTGACCAACGGCGTCTCGGTCCGGATGGCCGTCCTGTACCTGCTGCTGAGCGGCTCGCGAGAACCGGACGACCCCGCCGTTGCCGGCGACAGAGAGCCGGTCACGGCCGGCGAGTTGATCCGTAACACCGCAGGATCGCAGGTAAGGCTGTGAGCGCCGCGAGCGGCAGCCGCCGGCCTGCTGCGCCGGCGCAGGGCCGGTGGCTGATCAGGGGCGCCAGGCCACTCGGCGGGCAGCCCGCCGACATCCTGATCGACGGCGCGGTGATCGCCGGCGTCGCAGCGTCCGGGCGCGACGGCCGTGATCTCGCGGCGGGCGGCGACGTCGCCGTGCTCGAGGCCAGCGACCTGATCGCGCTGCCCGGTCTGGTCGACCTGCATACTCATCTGCGGGAACCGGGCAGGGAAGACGGGAGTGGTCGAGCAGGTGTGGCGGCTCGGCAGGCAGGCCGGGTACTGCGACGTCCGCCCGGTCGGCGCGGTGACCGCTGGCCTGCACGGCAGTCAGCTCGCCGAGCTCGGCGCGATGGCGGACTCGGCGGCCAGGGTCCGCGTGTTCTCTGACGACGGGCAGTGCGTGTCAGACGCGACGCTCATGCGGCGCGCCCTGGAATACGTCAAGGCATTCGACGGCGTGATCGCGCAGCACGCACAGGAGCCCAGGCTCACCCAGGGAGCGCAGCTCAACGAGGGCGAGATGTCGGCCAGGCTGGGCCTGGCCGGATGGCCGGCCGTCGCGGAGGAGGCGATCATCGCCCGCGACTGCCTGCTGGCGGCGCACGTAGGCTCAGCGCTGCATGTCTGCCATGTCTCGACCGCCGGCTCGGTCGAGATCATCCGCTGGGCCAAGTCCAAGGGCTGGCGGGTCACCGCCGAGGTCACCCCGCATCACCTGCTGCTGACCGACGAGCTGGCCGCTAGCTATGACCCGGTCTACAAGGTCAACCCGCCGCTCCGGACGGCCGCCGACGTCGCGGCACTGCGGGCAGGCCTCGCGGACGGGACCATCGACTGCGTGGCCACCGATCATGCCCCGCACCCGGCCGAGTCGAAGGAGACCGAATGGTCGGAGGCCGCGTTCGGCATGACGGGCCTGGAAACGGCGTTGCGGGTGGTGCACGAGGCGATGGTGAGCACCGGCCTGCTCGACTGGTCGTCGGTGGCCGACCGGATGTCGGTCAGGCCGGCCGGGATCGGTCGGCTCAGCGACCTCGGGGCGGGCCAGCTGGACATGCGGCACGGCTGCCCGATCGCGCCGGGCTCCCCGGCCAACCTGGTCCTGTACGACCCCGAGCCGATCCGGCCGGTCGACCCCGCCGCGCATGCCTCGCGCAGCCGCAACTCCCCGTTCGCTGGCCTGAAGCTGCCAGGCCAGGTGATCGCCACGTTCCTGCGCGGGACGGCGAACGTGCTGGACGGAAGGCTCGCCGCGTGAACCCGGGGGCCCCGCCTGCCCTGCTCGTGCTCGAGGACGGCACGACCTTCCGCGGCACGGCCTACGGCGCCGAGGGCGAGGCGTTCGGCGAGGCCGTGTTCAACACCGCGATGACCGGCTACCAGGAAACCCTGACCGACCCGTCGTACTGCCGCCAGATCGTCGCCATGACGGCGCCGCACATCGGCAACACCGGGATCAACGACGAAGACAACGAATCCCGCCGGATCTGGGTCAGCGGCTTCGTGATCCGCAACCCGAGCCCGGTCGTCTCGAGCTGGCGGGCGGCCCGCTCGCTCGACGACGAATTGCGCGCCGCCGGCGTCACCGCGATCGCGATCAGCGGCACCAGGGCGCTGACCCTGCACCTGCGCGAGCGAGGCGTGATGCGGGCCGCGATCAGCTCGACCGGCGCGGAGCCGGGCACGGTGGCCGCCCGGGTCCAGGCGAGCCCGTCGATGATCGGTGCCGACCTGGCCCGCGAGGTGACCACCCCGGAGCCCTACGTTGTCGCGCCGCCCCCCGACGTGCCGGTGCGGTTCCGGGTCGCGGCCGTCGATCTCGGCATCAAGGCGGCCACGCCGGCGGCCCTGGCCAGGCGCGGCTGCGAGGTGCACGTCCTGCCCGCCACCAGCACGGCCGGCGAGATCCTGGCCCTCAGTCCCGACGGCGTCTTCTTCTCCAACGGCCCGGGCGACCCGGCGGCGTGCGGTTACGCGGTCGACGCGATGCGCGGCATCCTCGCCGCGGCCGTGCCCCTATTCGGAATCTGCCTCGGCAGCCAGGTGCTCGGCCGCGCGCTCGGCCTCGGCACCTACAAGCTCCGGTTCGGCCACCGCGGCCTCAACCAGCCGGTCAAGGATCTGCGGACCGGCAAGGTGCAGATCACCAGCCACAACCATGGCTTCGCGGTGGCGATGCCGGCGGCTGCCGCGATGCCGGCGAGTGCCGCGATGCCGGCGGGTGCCGCGATGCCGGCGGGTGCAGCGATGCCGGCGGCCGGCGCGGCGCCGGCGGTCGGCGCGGTCCGGTTCGATAGCGAATTCGGCGCGGCCCAGGTAACGCACGTGAACCTGAACGATGGCGTCGTGGAAGGACTCAGGCTGCTGGGCAGGCCGGCGTTCGCCGTGCAGTACCACCCGGAGGCGGCTCCCGGCCCGCACGACGCCCTCGGCCTGTTCGACGCCTTCTGTGACCTCATGGAGCGCGCCAGATGAGCACTCCCGGTCCGATTCCAATGATCACGGAAAGTAGCCAGCAGATCCTGCCGGGCGCCTTCCGTGATCATGGACTTCAGTTCGCGCGCCCGGGACGGGGGCAGCATGCCTAGGCGGGCGGACATCAACTCGGTGCTCGTGATCGGCTCGGGCCCGATCGTGATCGGGCAGGCGTGCGAGTTCGACTACTCCGGCACGCAGGCCTGCCGCGTGCTGCTGCCCACGCTGGGCGGTCAGACCGCCCTGAACGCGGCCGTCGCCCTGCACGAGGCGGGCACCCTGGCCAGCTACGGGGTTGAGCTGATCGGCGCAGACATTGACGCGATCCGCGCCGGGGAGGACCGCCGGGCGTTCAAGGAGATCGTGACCAGCATCGGCGGCGAGGTGCCCCGCAGCGAGATCTGCCACTCCATGGCCGGCTGCGAGTCCGCCGCCGCCGAGCTGGGCCTTCCGCTGGTCGTCCGCCCGTCGTTCACGCTTGGCGGCTCCGGCTCGGGCATCGCCTACGACATGGCCGACCTGCGCAGGCTCGCCGGCCACGGCCTGGACGCCAGCCCCGTCGCTGAGGTGCTGCTCGAGGAGTCGATCCTCGGCTGGAAGGAGTTCGAGCTCGAGCTGATGCGTGACCGCAACGACAACGTCGTGGTGGTCTGCTCGATCGAGAACATCGACCCGATGGGCGTGCATACCGGCGACTCGGTGACCGTGGCGCCGGCTATGACGCTGACCGACCGGGAGTACCAGCGGATGCGCGACCTGGCGATCGCCGTCGTGCGTGCCGTCGGTGTCGACACCGGAGGCTGCAACATCCAGTTCGCCGTCGAGCCGCGCACCGGCCGGATGGTCGTCATCGAGCTGAATCCCCGGGTATCCCGGTCGAGCGCCCTGGCGTCGAAAGCGACGGGCTTCCCGATCGCCAAGATCGCGGCGCGGCTGGCCATCGGCTACACGCTCGACGAGATCCGCAACGACATCACGGGCCAGACCCCGGCCAGCTTCGAGCCGGCCCTGGACTACGTCGTGGTCAAGGTCCCGCGCTTCGCGTTCGAGAAGTTCCCCGGCGCCGACCCCGTCCTGACCACGCACATGAAGTCGGTCGGCGAGGTGATGGCGATCGGCCGCTGCTTCACCGAAGCGCTGCAGAAGGCGCTGCGCTCGCTCGAGCAGCCCGGCGCGCCGCTGAGCTGGCGCGAGCCGCCCGGCGACAAGGACGAGCTCGTGGCCCGCTGCGCCGTGCCGCACGACGGCCGGATCGGGGCGCTGCACCAGGCCCTGCGGGCCGGCGCCACCGTGGCCGAGCTTGCGGTGGTCAGCGGCATCGATCCCTGGTTCATCGCACAAGTCAAGAGCATCGAAGATCAGGCTGAACAAATCGCGCGGGCAGGCCCGCCCACCCCGGCCAGCCTGTGCGCCGCGAAGTCCGCCGGATTCTCCGATCCTCAGCTCGCCCAGCTGCTCGGGATGTCGGAGCAGCAGGTCAGGGCGTTGCGATGGGACCTGTGCGTCCGCCCCGTGTATCACATGGTGGATACCTGCGCCGGCGAGTTCGCGGCCAGCACACCGTACTTGTACTCCAGCTACGACGAGCTATCTGAGGTTCCGGCATCGGCTAGGCCGAAGGTGATCATCCTGGGCAGCGGGCCGAACCGGATCGGCCAGGGCATCGAGTTCGATTACGCCTGCGTCCACGCCTGCTTCGCGGCGTCGATGGCCGGCTTCGAGACCGTGATGGTCAATTGCAACCCGGAGACTGTCTCCACCGACTACGACACCTCGGACCGGCTCTACTTCGAGCCGCTGACGCTGGAGGATGTGCTCGAGGTCGTCGCGGCCGAGCGGGCGACCGGCGAGGTGGCAGGCGTCATCGTCTCGCTCGGCGGGCAGACGCCGCTCGGGCTTGCGCAGGCGCTCACGGCCGCAGGCGTGCCGATCCTCGGCACCTCGCCGGAGGCGATTCACCTGGCCGAGGACCGGGCCGAGTTCAGCTCCGTGCTCGAGGCTGGCGGGCTGCTCGCCCCCAGGCACGGCACCGCGCTGTCGGCGGCCAATGCGGCGGCGATCGCGGCGGAAATCGGGTATCCGGTGCTGGTGCGGCCGTCCTACGTGCTGGGCGGCCGGGGCATGGAGATCGTCTATGACGAGCCGACCCTCGAGGCCTACGTGGAGCGGGCCACCCTGGCTAGCCCCGAGCATCCGGTACTGATCGACCGGTTCCTCGATGACGCGATCGAGATCGATGTGGACGCCCTGTTCGACGGGCGGGAACTCTATCTCGGCGGCGTGATGGAGCACATCGAGGAGGCCGGGATCCACTCGGGCGACTCGGCTTGCGCGCTGCCCCCGATCACGCTGGGGCGCGAGGTCATCACCGAGGTCCGCGAGTCCACCGAGGCGATCGCGCGCGGCGTCGGCGTGCGGGGGCTGCTGAATGTGCAGTATGCGCTGGCGGCCGGCCTGCTATACGTGCTGGAGGCGAATCCGAGGGCATCGCGGACCGTGCCGTTCGTCTCCAAGGCCACGGCGGTTCCGCTGGCGAAGGCGGCGACGAGGATCATGCTGGGCGCGACGATCGCCGAGTTGCGCGCGGAGGGCATGCTCGAGGCGTCCGGCGACGGCGGCAACCTCCCGCTCGACGCCCCGATCGCGGTCAAGGAGGCGGTGCTGCCGTTCGGGCGGTTCAGGGACCAGAGCGGGGCCGGCGTCGACACCCTGCTGGGCCCCGAGATGCGCTCGACCGGCGAGGTCATGGGGATCGACGAGTTCTTCGGCACGGCGTACGCCAAGTCGCAGGCGGCCGCGTACGGCCCGCTTCCCGTCAAAGGCCGGGCCTTCGTGTCCGTCGCCAGCAAGGACAAGCGGGCGATGATCTTCCCGGTCAAGCGCCTCGCCGACTTGGGGTTCGAGATCTGGGCGACCAGCGGTACCGCGGAGGTACTGCGGCGCAACGGGGTCCGTGTCACGATCGTGCGTAAGCACAGCGACGGCCATGGGCCCGGAGGCGAGCCGACGATCGTCGAACGCATTCTGGCTGGCCAGGTCGATCTCGTCATCAACACGCCGTTCGGCCGAGCCGGGCAGCCCGGTCCGCGCCGGGACGGTTACGAGATCCGGACCGCCGCCGTGCGCCGCGGTCTGCCGTGCGTGACGACGATGGCCGGGCTCGCCGCGGTCGTGCAGGGAGTCGAGGCCATCATCAGGAACGAGGTTGGAGTGCGGTCACTTCAGCAGCATGCGGAGCGGATCAACCGGGGCCGCATGGGTGAGCGTGGATGACAGCGGCCGAACCGGAGTCCGAGTCCGGCCCGCTGCAGGTCCGCGGCACGGTGCTGACCGTGCGGAAGGTCGACGCATACCACGCGATCACGATCGTCGCGCCAGGAATCGCCGCCCGGTTCAAGCCGGGCCAGTTCGTAGCGCTCGCGGTCGGCGGCCCCGAGACCTCGATGGTGCTGCGCCGCGCGTTCTCGATCCACGACGTCAGGCCCGACCACGGGGGGACCGTCGAGTTCGTCTTCGCTGCATCAGGACCGGGGACCCGGTGGCTGGCCGAGCGCCGCGCCAGGGACGTGCTCGACCTGACCGGCCCGCTCGGCCGGCCGTTCCCGGTTCCCAGGGATCCGGTGAGCTGCCTGCTCGTGGGGGGCGGATACGGCAGCGCGCCGCTGTTCGCGCTCGCTGACCGGCTGCGGGAACGGCGCTGCTCGGTGGACTTCCTCCTCGGCGCCGCGAGCGGTGACCGGGTTTTCGGCGCGCTGACCGCTCGGCGCACTGGCCGGTCGGCGACGATCACCACGGTGGACGGCTCGCTCGGCGTCCGCGGGATCGTGACCGACATGCTCGGCCAGGTGATCCACGAGGCACGGACCGACGTGATCTACGCGTGCGGGCCGATGCCGATGCTTCGCCAGGTGACGGCGCTGGCCCGCAGGTATGACATTCCCGTGCAGGTGGCGGTCGAGGAATCGATGGCATGCGGGGTCGGTGTCTGCATGACCTGCGTGCTGCCTGTGGTCGGCTCCGACGGGATCACCAGGATGGTCAGATCCTGCGTCGACGGGCCTGTGTTCCGCGGCGAGCAGGTGCGCTGGGATGACATCGGCACCATCCCGTTCGACGCGTTCGGCGCGCCCGGCTGGGAATCCAGGGCCAGGCGCGGCCCGGGCCCAAGGCAGGCGGCCGGCCACGGCGGCGCGCCCCAGGCCGGCAGCCGGGCGGCCGGCGAGGCCGCCCAGGCCGGCCAGGCCGTGCAGGCGCGGCATCCTGGTCCGGTACGGAGGCCGGGACATGGCTCCTGACCTGCGGACCAGGCTCGGGAACGTCGAGCTGCCCAACCCCATCCTGACGGCCTCCGGCTGCGCGAGCTCCGGCCGAGAGCTGGCCCAGTTCATCGACGTCTCCAAGATCGGCGCGATCGTCACCAAGTCCGTGATGCTGGCGCCCAGGGCGGGCCGCCCTACGCCGCGGATGGCCGAAACGAGCAGCGGCATGCTCAACTCGATCGGCTTGCAGGGCCCGGGGATCGACGCGTTCTTGCAGCGGGACCTGCCGTGGCTGCTCTCCCGCGGAGCCAGGGCCGTGGTGTCGATCGCGGGCAACACAGTCGAGGAGTACGCCGAGCTGGCCGCGCGGTTGTCCGACGCCGCCGGCGTGACCGCGCTCGAGGTCAACATCTCATGCCCGAATGTCGAGCACCGGGGTCAGGTGTTCGCGTGCGACGCGGCAGACGCCGGCACAGTGATCACGGCGGTCAGGGCGCGCACCCGGTACGACATCCCGGTGTTCGCCAAGCTGTCCCCGGACGTCACCGATATCGTGGCGATCGCCCGCTCGTGCGTGTCCGCCGGGGCCGACGGCCTGTCCATGATCAACACCTTGCTCGGGATGGCGATCGACACCGATACGATGCGGCCGGTGCTGGCCGGGCTGACGGGCGGCCTCTCCGGACCGGCGATCAGGCCCGTGGCCGTCCGCTGCATCTGGCAGGTCCGCGAGGCGCTGCCGGACGTGCCGATCATCGGGATGGGCGGGGTGATGACCGGCCGGGACGCCTTGGAACTCATGCTGGCCGGGGCGTCGATGGTCAGCATCGGGACGGCGATTTTCCGCGATCCGTCGGCGTGCGCCAGGATCCTGCGGGAGCTCGATGACGAGCTCGCCAGGCGCGGCATCGAACGGCTGTCGGAGGTGATCGGCATGGCGCACGAGATGAAGGCCTCAAGCCGGAGCAGGGGACATGTGCCCTAGCTGGCACGATGCCCACGACGCGAGATGAGGATAGACAGAACATGACAAGCCGCGCCCCGATCGCTGTCGCGCTCGATGCGCCGGATCTGGACACCGCCGCGCGCTGGGCGGACCTGGTGACCCCGCACGTCAGCACGCTCAAGGTCGGGCTTGAGCTGTACTTGCGGTTCGGGCCGGAGGCGGTCGCGTCGGTGCGCGGGCCGAGGGGCGTGGATGTCTTCCTCGACCTGAAGCTGCACGACATACCAGCGACCGTTGGCCGCGCGGCGCGCGCGGTCGCCAAGGTCAGGCCCGACCTGCTCACCGTGCACGCGGCGGCGGGCGCCGCCGCGATCGAATCGGCCGTGCAGGCCCTGCCGGATACCAGGATCGTGGCCGTGACGATCCTGACCTCGCTCAGCAACGGTGATCTCGGCGAGATCGGGATGGCTGGCCCGGTCAGCGACGCGGTGCTCAGGCTCGCTGTCCTGGCCGTCGGGGCCGGAGCCCGCGGCCTGGTGTGCTCCCCCCAGGAGGTCGCGGCCGTGCGGTCCGAGGTCGGCCCCGGCATCACCCTGGTCACCCCCGGCGTACGCCTGTCCGGCGAGGCCAGCCACGACCAGGCCAGGATCGCCACGCCCCAGGAGGCCCTGAACGCCGGTGCCGACCTGCTCGTGATCGGGCGGCCGATCACCGGCGCTCCCGACCCCGGTGCCGCCGCCGCCGCGCTGGCAACCGCCCTTCGCCGCCGTCAGCCCGCGGCAGGGTGATCGCGGCTTCGATGCCGCCGAGCCACTACGGCAAGGGGTAAAGGCCGCATACCGCACGCCGTCGCCGACCACACCCAAGGCCATTGTTTCCTGGCCAGCGCGACCTCTGGCGATTACGCTAAGCACCCGAACGTACTCACAACGTGATTATGGTTGAATTGTGACACGTTAAACGGGGGTTCGCATTGCTCTATCGGGCTTAACTCGCTAGTTTCCCCTCGCGAACAGAGTTTTTCGATACGAAACCCGAGGTGACCACCAGTGG
>WNFI01368480.1_pt1 | contig 23366 bp, 21 predicted proteins | sample 5400471 | NCBI WGS metagenome assembly WNFI01 (sample SAMN13153348, study PRJNA577476) | soil metagenome | isolation source: 100 cm saprolite on Douglas fir-dominated hillslope | place: USA:California | collected 2013-09-17
CGGCCCGGCCACTTGCTGAGCAGCTATCTGCTGGTCTACGGATTTGTCCTGCTGCGGCTCCTGCCGTTGATGAACACTCTTTACGCCATGCAGGGACATCTCTTCTACGTGGCCGGCGGCATCCGCGAAGTCGATCGTTTCCTGAGCATGCCGGTCTATCCGGAGCGCCCCTTCGGCAACGTCAGCTTTTCGGAGATCCGCGAGGCCCTGCGGCTTGAAGGTGTCGGCTACACCTACGGCACCGGGACCGAAGCTCTGCGCGAGGTCGATTTCGAGGTCCGGACGGGACAGACCGTCGCGATCGTCGGCAGTTCCGGCTCCGGCAAGTCGACGCTGGCGTCACTCCTGCTGCGGCTGCGCGCACCGTCGGCGGGGCGCATCACCGTTGACGGCATCGATTACTGGCAGTTTTCCGCCGAGAGCTGGCACCGATCGATTGCGCTGGTGGAGCAGGATGCCTTCCTGTTCCACGGTACGCTCCGCGAGAACGTGCTCTATGGGTGGCAGCACGTGACCGACGGGGCGCTCGAGCGCGCGATCGAGGCCGCCAACCTCTCGGACATGGTGGACGCATTGCCCGCCGGGCTCGACACCCTCGTCGGCGAGCGCGGCGCCATGGTTTCCGGCGGCCAGCGCCAGCGGATCGCCATCGCGCGCGCGATCGTCCGCGATCCCGGCATTCTCGTGCTCGACGAGGCGACGTCGCACCTCGACTCCGTCTCCGAGCAGCTCGTCCAGCAGGCACTGAACAATGCTGCCCGGGGCCGCACGACGATCATCATCGCCCACCGTCTGTCGACGATCCGGGACGCGGACTGGATCGTGGTGTTCGATCACGGACGCATTGTCGAAGAGGGCACCTGGGCATCGCTCCAGGCCGCGAAAGGCACGTTCGATCGCCTGGTGCACGGGTTGACGGCGTGAGCGGCCTGCAGGGCCGCCGCGTCCTGTTCGTCTGCGAGCTCGGTCCGCCGTTTACCGGCAACACCTACCGGACGACCGGCGTTGGCGGCACCGAGTCATGCGTCGTCCTGTTGGCCGAGGCGTTCGCCGAGCGCGGCGCGTCCGTGGTCGTCGCCAATCGCGTCCCGGTGGCGAGCGTCGAGAGAGCGGTGCAGTATGTGCCGCTCGAGGCCATCGGAACCGCGGCCTCGGACCTGATCGTCTTGTGGAAGCGGTGGTCGGAGGCGGCCGCGGGACGGCCGGGCGCCAAAGTGTTCCTCTGGACGGATGCGCACATCGCGGACGACGCCAACCTGGCGCGTTGCCGTGAATGGGCCGACGTCTCGTGCACGTTGTCGGAGTTTCAGCGCCACCGTCTCGCCGCCGCGACAGGCGGCGCACGGCTGGTCTCGCTGGCCTGCGCGCCGATCGCGACCGCGGACTATGCCGCGACGTCGCCCCAGACAGAGAAGACGGAGCGGCTGCTGCTGTACTGTTCAGTACCGGACAGAGGGCTGTATTACTTGAAAGATCTGTTTCCGCGGATCCGCCGCCGCGTGCCGGACGCCCGTCTCGTCATCACGTCAGATTTCACGCTGTGGGGCGCTGAACCGGCGAAGGCGACTTTTCTTCGTTTCTTCGAAGATAGCGAGGGTGTGGATTACCTCGGGCACGTGTCGCGCGCCGAGCTCGTCGCTTGGCAGCGACGGGCGCGCGTGATGGCTTACCCATGCCAGTTCGAGGAGGGATTCTGCCTCGCGGCCGCCGAGTGCATGGCGGCCGGCGCCGTGCCGGTGACCACTGGGCGGTATGCGTTGGTACAAACGGTCGCCGACGGCGGCGTGCTGATCGGCGGTCACCCCAGAGGCTGGCTGTATCACCGGCGCTTCGTGCGTGCCTGCGTTGAGCTGTTGACCGACGACCAGCGGTGGCAGGGATACGTCGAGCGGGGACGGTCGCGCGCGCTGCGCGATTTCGCGCCCGGCCATGTCCTCGACCGCGTGCTGCAGGCGCTTGAAAGCCACGCTCCTCGCTGAGACCACATGCTGGACGTGCCGGTACTCCTCATCGTCTATCGCCGTCCCGACCTGACGTCGCGTGCCCTCGATGCGATTGCCACGGCGCGACCCCGCCAGCTCTTCGTCGCCGCGGATGGCGCGGCATCGGACGGGGAGCGGTCGGCCTGCGCGGCCGTCCGCGCCGCCGCCACGCGCGTGACGTGGCCGTGCCAGGTGTATACGGACTTTTCCTCGACGAATCTCGGGTGCTCGGCGCGCGTGACGTCCGCGATCGACTGGATGTTCGAGCACGCCGATCGTGGCATCGTCCTCGAGGACGACTGCGTCGCGGCGCCTGACTTCTTCTCGTTCTGCGAGACCCTGCTCGAGCGCTACCGCGACGACACGCGCGTCATGCACATCAGCGGCGAGATGTACCATCAGGCGAGCCGCGGCGACGCGTCCTATTACTTCTCCAAGTACGCGCTCACCTGGGGCTGGGCGACGTGGAAGCGGGCCTGGGAGCGCTGCGATCGCGATCTGGCCACCTGGCCGGCGTTCCGGGACAGCCCGGAGGCCGCGTCCCTGTTCGATACCGAGGATGAGCGCCGGTACTGGACCGCGACGTTCCAGCAGCGTCACGACGGACAAATTACCGAGTGGGACTACGCCTGGTGGTACAGCTGCATGACGGAGGGGCTGTCGATCCATCCGACCGTAAATCTGGTGAGCAACGTCGGTAGCGGGCCCGCCGCGCATCATACCCAGAGCGACATGAGCTGTCACCGGCCGATTGGCGCGCTTGCCGCGCCATTGCGGCATCCTGCCTGGGTGCTGCGCAACCGGGCCGCGGACATGGAGACCTTCGACCACCGCCTCGTGGGGGCAGTGCTCAAGCGCCAGCGCACCTGGCGGCACCAGGCCCTCCGTCCGGCCCGGTGGGCTCGACGCGCCCTTTCCGGCCGGTTCCACCGATAGGTGGTGCTCAGATTTGCCCGGAACTTCACCATTTCTATCCGGCAGGGTGTCCGTTTAGTGTGTCCGTTCTGATTCGTACTCCGTATCCCTATTGACACAACGACCCGTCCCCCCCACAATCATTAGCATCTCCCCGTTTTTGACCTCCGGCCCGTCACGCCTCTTGTGACTGACGGAGCGAAGCTCTATCAACCAGGTCACCATCATGAAAAGAGACCCCAGGGATTCATGGCCCCTGTCGCTGGCGGGGCCGTCCGCCGCGGCGGAGCGCGCGCGCGCGGCGTTCACGGCCGCCGTGCGCAGCAGCCTGCCGGTGCTGATCGTCGCCGACCGCGGCCTCGACGCCGACGCCATTGCGCGGGCCGTCCACGAGCGCAGCCGCCCGGGCACGCCGATTGTCACGATCGACTGTGCGGAGGCGGACGCGCAGGAGGTCGATCGCCAGCTGTTCGGAACTCGACCGCGCGGCGGGGCGCACGCCGACCTCGACGCGGTCGGATCGTCCTCGGTGCTGCTGCGCGTGCGCGCGGGCACGCTCTACCTGAAGCACATCCTCGATCTCCCGGCGGCAACACAGCGGCGGCTGGCGCGCATCCTCCGCGATCGCGAAGTCAGCGTGACGGGACGGCGCGTGCGGGTGCGGGGGCGGATCATCGGGGACGCGCCCGCGTCGGTCGCCATCGAAGTCGGCGACGGGCACTTCCGCTCCGACCTGTTCCGCCGTCTGTCGCAGACCTGCATCCTGGTGCCCGGACTGCGGGAGCGGCCCGAGGACATCCCCGAGCTGGCGGTCCGCATCGCCGCGGAGCTGCGCGGGGGAGAGCCGCCGGTGTTCACGCAGGCCGCGCTGACGGTGCTCTCGGCCCCAGCGTGGCCGGGCAACCTCGACGAGCTGCGGCTCGTGCTCGATCGCGTGCTGGGCGCGTCGGCGGACGGTGCGATCCGGCAGGAAGAGGTCCTGGCGCACCTGCCGATTGACCGCGCGTTCGCCCGCATCGCGCCGCAGATCAGCCTGCGCGAGGCGCGCCGGCAGTTCGAGCGCGAGTACATCGCGTCGGTGCTCGAGCGGCACCGCTGGCGCATGAGCGAGGCCGCGCGCACCCTTGGCATCGAGCGCGCGAACCTGTATCGCAAGACCCGTCAGCTCGGGATCATGCGGCGCGCCGGGGCGCCTATCGCTTCATGAACGGACGCACCTTTCGCGCGATCGCGGCGGTGGGTATTGCCGGGGCGGTGCTGAGCGCGGGCGTGGCCCAAGCCGGCCAGGGGCCGGACACCCCGCCGCCGGGGACTTTGGCGATGGGCCCCCTGTGGCTGACGCCGAGCCTCATCGTCAAGGATATGGGGGTCGACGAGAACGTCTTCAACGAGCCGGTGAATCCGAAGCACGATTTCACGTTCACGATCACGCCACGGGCCACCGTCGTCTTTCGAGCGAGGCGCCTGCGTCTCGAATATTTGACCGCGACCGACTACGTGTATTACCGCACCTACTCCAGCGAGCGCGGGACGAACACTTCGTCGAGTGCGCGCCTGAGCTTCGATCTCGGCCACCTGAAGCCGTACGCCACCATTCAGGGCGTGAACAGCAAGTCACGCCTCAACAGCGAAATCGACACGCGCGCCCGCCATCGGGATCTCCAGTACGGCGCCGGCGTCGAGCTCAAGATCGCCTCGCGAACCAGCCTGCTGCTCAATGGCACTCAGACAACGGTCTCGTACGAGCCCGATGCCACGTTCCGCGGCGTCGAGCTGCGGCGCGGTTTCGACGGCCGCAAACGATCCGTCGACGGCGGGTTGGCGATCGTCCTCACGCCGCTGACGACGTTCTCGATGCTCGTCGCGCGCGAGCAGCAGCGCTTCCAGCTGTCGCCGGACCGCGACTCGAACTCCTGGCGGATCTCGCCGACGCTGACGTTCAGTCCTACCGGCCTGCTGACGGGAAGCGCCACGGTCGGCTACCGCCATTTTCATCCCCTGTCGCCGACGCTCCCCGACTACTCGGGCGTGGTCTCGGCCGTCACGGTCGGCGCCACACTTTACGGGCGGCACCAGGTGCAGGCGCTGTTCAGCCGCGACGTGCAGTACTCGTACGACCTGACGACCGACTACTACGTGGGGACGGGCGGCACGTTGATCTGGACGCTGGCGATCGCAGGGCCGCTCGACGTGCGCGGCACCGCCGGACGCTACCTCATGGACTATCGAGGCGGCGTTGAGCAACCGGGCCGCGACCGGACGACCCTTTATGGTGGCGGCATGGGCTTCCGTTTCTCGAACCGCGCGCGCCTCGGCCTCAACGTCGAGTGGTCGCGCCGCGACTCGAGCAAATCCTCCGACCGCGGGTTTCGCAACCGCCGGATATTCACCGGATTGACCTGGGGTACAACGTCATGATCACGATCGCGCTGCTTGTGCTCTTCGCCCAGATCCCCCACCCGCCGCCGCCGCAGTCGCCCGCCACGACCACCGCCGTGCAGGACGACTACAAGATCGGCGTCGCGGACGTCCTGACCATCACCGTGTTCGGAGAGCCGGACGCCTCGCGCCCCGGGGCCACGGTCGACAACGACGGCACGGTCGATATGCCGTACATCGGCCGCGTGAAGGCCGCCGGGCGCACCTCGCGGGCAATCGAGAAGGACATCCACGATCGCCTGGCGAAGGGGTTCCTGGTGAATCCCTCGATCAGCGTCGAGGTGATCAAGTACCGCAGCAAGACCGTCAGCGTTCAGGGCTACGTGCGGCAGCCCGGCGAGTACATCCTCGAAGGCAATGCGTCCATCACCAGCGTGCTGGCCAAGGCCGGGTCGATGACGCTCGACGCGGGCTCCTACCTGATCATCAGCCGGCGGGGGGCCAACGGCGCCACGGAGCAGATCAAGGTTACTCGCAAGGCGATCGAATCCGGACAGGCGCAGAACATCCTGCTGACCGACGGCGACACGGTGCTGGTCCCCAAGGCGGAGACGTTCTTCGTGGCCGGCATGGTCCGCAGCCCTGGCTCATACACCTGGGAGGAGGGCCTCACGGTCGAGCGGGCGCTGACGCTCGCCGGCGGCCCGACGGAGCGCGCCGGCGTCGGGCGCACGCAGATCGAGCGGACAGTCGACGGCAAGCCGCACAAGATCAAGGCCCAACTCAGCGACCTGGTCCTGGCGAACGACTCCATCCGCGTGCCGCAGCGCTGGTGGTGAGGCTGACACCGACATGAACCACGCCGGGCTGCGCGTCCTTCACGTGACCGCGGGGAATCTCTTCGGCGGCGTCGAACGGATGCTGCTGGGGATGGTCTCGGCACAGCAGCAGGACTGCGCGCACGAGGTGGCGCTCAGCTTCGACGGGCGTCTGGCCCGCGAGCTGCGCGACGCCGGATCGCCGCCGCACGTCCTCGGCGACGTCCGGTTCCGTCGTCCTGACATGGTCTGGCGCGGGCGCCGGGCGCTCCATCGCGTGCTCGCGGCCGGACGGCACGACGCGGTGATCTGCCACGCGCCATGGTCGTGCGTGCTGGCCGGACCCGTGGCCCGGCGCACCGGCCGGCCGGTGCTCATGTGGGCGCACGACGCGCCGCAGCCGGAGGCCTGGCCCGAACGGAGGATCGCGGGTGTGCCGCCGGACCGGTTCATCTGCAACAGCCGCCACACGGCGGCAGCCGTCGCCCGCTGGATGCCCGGAATCCCCAGCGACGTGGTGCATCCGCCGGTGGCCGCCGCACTGGCCGTGCCGGCCGGAGAGCGCCGCAGCCTTCGTGTCGAGCTCGGCGCGGACGAGGGCACGACCGTCATCCTGCTCGCAAGCCGCCTCCAGGCGTGGAAGGGTCATCGCGTCCTGTTGCAGGCGGCGGACCGGTTGCGCGGCGACGTGGCCGTCTGGATTGCCGGCGGCCCACAGCGTCCCGCGGAGGCCGAGTACTTCGAGGAGCTGTCGCGACTGGCGGCCGACCGAACGTCGACGATCCCGATAAGGTTTCTCGGCGAGCGCACTGACGTGCCGCGTCTGATGGCCGCCGCGGACATTTATTGCCAGCCGAACACCGCGCCCGAGCCGTTCGGGATCGCTTTCGTCGAGGCGCTGGCCGCCGGCGTCCCGGTCGTCACGACGGCGACGGGGGGTGCGCTGGAAATCGTCGACGAGCGGTGCGGGATCCTCGTCCGCGAGCCGTCGCCCCTCCTCGTCGCCGAAGCGCTGCAGCACCTGATCGACGCGCCCGCGCTTCGCGCATCGCTCTCGGCCGCGGCGCCGTCGCAGGCGCAGCGGATCAGCGATCCCCGGGCCCGACTCCTCGAAGTGCGCGATCTGGTGCGCGCGCAGATCGCCCGCAGCTCCGCCGCATGACCGGCCCAGCTGACGCCGGCGTCGAGCAGCGGGCCCGCCTGAGCCTCGGGCGCAGCCACCAGCGGATTTATCGAACCGTGGCGGCCGTGCTCGCGGCCCGCGCCGCCGGCGGCGTGCTCGCGGACGTCGGATGCGGCAACGGGGACCTCTGGCAGGCGCTGCGCGGGCTCTTCCGATTGTGTCTCGGCGTGGATGCCGTCCGCTACGACGGGTTACCGTCCGACGTCGAGTTCTTCCCGGCCGATCTCGACGCCGCCCGGCTGCCGCTGTCCGACGCGAGCGTCGACGCGGCCGCAGCGGTGGAGGTCATCGAGCACCTGGAGAATCCGCGTGCCTTCGTTCGCGAGCTGACGCGGATCGTGCGGCCCGGCGGGTGGGTGGTCATCACGACGCCGAATCAATTGAGCGCGCTGAGTCTTCTGACGCTGGCCTGGAAGGGGCGGTTCTCGGCGTTCCAGGACAGCGCCTACCCCGCCCACCGCACGGCCCTGCTCGAAATCGACCTCCGGCGCATCATGACCGAGTGCGGCCTTGCCGATCTCACGGTCGTGTACACGCGACTGGGCCGACTGCCGCTGAGTGCGTGGCACTATCCCGAGGCCGTCGCGCGGCTCGCGCCGCGGCGTCTGTCCGACAACATCGTCATCGCGGGGCGCCGATGACGAGCGCCGCCGTCACCGGGAACATGCGGGTGACGTTTCTGAGCGTTTCCTCGGAGATGGGCGGGTCGGAAGTGAGTCTGCTCGAGCTCCTCCGCGGGCTGGGCCGGCTCGTCCCGTCATGGCGCCTCGACGTCGTGGTGCCGCGTGAAGGTCCGCTGGCTTCGCTGGCCCGCGCCTGCGGCGCCGCGGTGCACGTGCTGCCGTTGCCGTCCCGGTTGGCGCGGCTTGGTGAAACGCCGGGCCGTGGTGCCGCCGTCATGTTCGGGCGAGGGGCCTCGCTGGTGCTGGCCGCCGCCAGCGTCGGCTCGTACAGCCGCCGCCTTGCCCGTCTGCTCGCGAACCTGGCGCCCGATGTAATCCACACGAACGGATTCAAGCTCCATGTCCTCGGCGCCCGCGTGGCCTCTCCGTCCGCGGCGGTCGTCTGGCACATCCATGAGTATGTCGCCCGACGGCGGATCAGTCGCGTGCTCCTCCGGCGCTACGCCTCGCGCTGCGCGTGGATCGTGGCGAACTCGCGCAGCGTCGCCGCGGACGTGCAGTCGGTGCTGGGCGAGGCCGCTCCCGTGACGAAGATCTACAACGCCGTCGACGCACGGGAATTTTCCCCCGACGGCGATGCCCTCGATCTGGACGCGCTCGCCGGTCTGCCGGCCGCGGAACCGGGGACCGTGCGGGTCGGCCTCGTCGCCACCTACGCCCGCTGGAAGGGTCACGCGACGTTTCTCGAGGCAATCCGCCGTATCAGCCCGTCCATCGGTTGCCGCGCCTATATCGTTGGCGGCGCGTTGTACGACACCGTCGGCAGCCAGCACACCAGCGCCGAGCTCGAGGCGTTGATCGACTCGCTCGGCCTCGGCGGTCGCGTCGGGCTGACCGGTTTCGTCGATCGTCCGGCGGCCGCGATGCGCGGGCTGGATGTCGTCGTGCACGCGAGTACGCTGCCGGAGCCGTTCGGCATGGTGATCGCGGAAGGGATGGCCGCCGGCCGCGCCGTCATCGTGAGCGCCGCCGGAGGAGCCGACGAGCTCGTCACTGAGGGCGTGGATGCGCTGACCCACGTCCCCGGCAACGCCGAGGATCTCGCGCGCGGCATCGAGCGATTGGCCGGCGATCCGGCGCTTCGCGCGCGCCTGGGTGCCGCGGCGCGCCGGTCCGCGCTCCGGAAGTTCGATCCCGACGCCTTCACCCGCGCGTTCGTCGATGTCTACCAGGAGGCGCGTTCGCGCGTGACGAGTGATGTCCGCCACTGAAGCGCAGGCGCCGGCGTTCAGCGGCGTCGCCGCGCCCGCGCCGTGGGGCTTCGCCGAGGTCTTCATCATCAGCCAGACGGCCCTGCCGGCATTGCTCTACCTGCCCGGCAGCCAGTCTTTCCGGCTGGCGATTCGCTTCAGCGCGTTCGCCATCAGCCTCGCCGCGTTCGCCTGGTACGCGATCGAGTCGACGACGCAGGCGCCGCGATCGCAGATGCAGCCGTGGGTCGCGGCCATCATGTCGCTGCTCGCCCTGATGCTGTTTCACCCGGAGACCTCGTCCCTCCCCGGTGGCATCGCGCATATCGCCGTCTACTTCGCGGTGCTGGCGCCGCTCTTCTGGGCGCCGGAGTTCGTCAAGTCGCCCGAACAGCTCGCGCGCATCCTCTGGATCCTGCTGCTCTGCTCCGGCGCGAATGCGGCCGTGGGCGTGCTGCAGGTGTACGATCCCGCCCGCTGGCTGCCGGCGGAGTTCTCGCGGATCGTGACCGCCACCGAGGCCGGCATGGGCGCCGTGACGTATATCGGCGCTCAAGGCCAGAAGGTCGTGCGTCCGCCCGGGTTGTTCGACACGCCCGGCGCCGTGGCCGGCCCGGCCATGTTCGCGGCCCTGCTCGGGCTCGTCTTCGCGGTGAGCGCGATTCCGATATGGAAGCGCGCGCTGTCGCTCGGGGTCGCGGGCGCCGGCCTGGCCGCCATCTATCTGAGCCAGGTTCGAGTCAGTCTCGTCGCGACCACCGTGATGATGGCAACCTACACCATCGTGTCGATGCGCCAGGGACGGGTCGCGCGCGCCTCGCAATTCGGCATGCTGGCCGGTGTCGTCGTCATGGTCAGTCTGTCGGCGGCAGTGGCGCTGGGCGGCGCCGCCATCTCGGACCGCGTCAACTCTCTGTTCCAGGCCGATCCGTTGACGGTGTACCAGGGCGCGCGGGGCAGCCAGTTGACCTACACCTTCTTCGAGCTGCTGTTCCAATATCCCCTGGGCGCCGGCCTCGGAAGATGGGGAATGGCGTCGGGATACTTCGGATCGACCAATCCGAACAGTTTGCCGATATGGGCCGAGATTCAGTTCACGGGCTGGATGATCGACGGCGGCGTGCTCATGATCGCGGTGTATCTCGGCGCGCTGGCGACGGCGACGGTGTCGCAGTGGCGAATCTCACAGGCCACGCAATATCCGCGGCTGGCGGTCTGCGGCGCGGTCATTCTCGCCGCCGGCCTCGGGCCGGCCATCATGATCATCAGCTTCACGCCGTTCGTAGCGCAGGTCGGGATCCAGTACTGGTTTCTCGCCGGCGCTCTCCACGGGGTGGCCTGCCGCTACCGCCTGAACGACATATGACGCGGTGGGCCCTTGCGGCCGGCGACTTCACTCCGCAGGGGGGGATGGACCGCGCCAATCACGCCCTCGCGCGATATCTGGCGACATCGGGCCGCGACGTCCACCTCATCGCACACCGCGTGTGGCCGGATCTGATGTCGCTGCCGGCTGTGACTGTTCATCAAGTGCCGCGTCCGTTCGGGGCGCACCTGCTCGGCGCGCCACTCCTGGCGCGGGCCGCGGCGAGCACAGCGCGCCGCCTCGGTCCGTCGGCGCGTCTCCTCTCGAACGGCGGCAACACCGGCTGGCTTGCCCCCACGTGGGTGCATTACCTGCACGCCGCGTATGAGCCGCACGTGGCCGCCGGCGCGCGGGCGCGGCTGTCGGCCGCGGCCGGCCGGCGGCGGTACCTCGCCCGGGAACGTGCCGCCATCACCGGCGCCCCCGCGATCATCTGCAACAGCGCCACCACGGCCGCGGCGGTGCGCCGCTGCTATGGCGTCGACGTGTCGCGCGTCCACGTCGTGTATTACGGTGTCGATCCCGATCAGTTCGGCGCCATCACCGAGGAGGCGCGACGTGACGCCCGGCGGACGCTGCGGCTGGACGCCGAAACGCCGGTCGCCGTCTTTATCGGTGCGCTTGGCGATCGCCGCAAGGGGTTCGACGTGCTCTTCGACGCGTGGCTGCAACTATGTGCGGCCCCTGGCTGGGACGTGAACCTCGCGGTTGTCGGCGTCGGCGCGGAGGCGGCAGCCTGGGAGCAGCGCGCCGCCGCCGCCGGTCTCGGCCACCGCATCGCGTTCCTCCGCTTTCGATCCGATATTCCGCGGATTCTGGCGGCCGGCGACGTCCTCGTGCACCCCGCGCGGTACGAGGCGTACGGCCTCGGCGTGCACGAGGCCCTGTGCCGCGGGCTGCCGGCGATCGTCTCGGCGGGCGCCGGCGTGGCGGAGCGTCTCCCGGACGATCTGCGGGCCCTGATGCTTCCTGAACCGATCCGGGGGGATGATCTCGTGGCTTGCCTGCGATTGTGGCGCGGGGACATAGCGGGCTGGCGCGCGCGGGCGGGCGTCGTCGGCGACACGCTACGGCGGCGTACCTGGGATCACATGGCCGCGGAGATTGCCGGGATAGTCGAACGGACGTGATGCCGCCTCCTCCATTCGAGCCGGTGCCGGCGTGCTGGGTGTGCGGCGGCGGTGCCTTCGTCGCCGTCCACGAGGCGATCTTCGACTTGTCGGAATACGTGCGCCAGGATCCCGAGCTGGCGGCGTATTCGGGCGAACCCATCACCCTGCAGCGCTGCCGCATCTGTGGATTTGCCCAACCCGCGGCGCTACCGGCGCTGCCGAACTTCTTCGACCGCATGTACGATCAGCGCTGGGCCGACGACTGGATTGCCGGGGAGCACCAGGCCAGCTACAAGGATCGGATCTTCGCGGATATCCTCGCCGCCCTGGCGCAGCGGGTCACCGGCGGGCGCGCGCTGCTCGACGTCGGCGCCCACGCGGGGCGGTTTCTCCGCCTCGCGCGCGCCGCGGGATGGGACGGCGACGGCCTCGAGCTGAACCCGAAAACTGCGGCGTACGCCGCGCAGGCCTCTGGCGCGATCGTCCATCAGGGCAACATTCACACGTTCACTCCCGCGCGGGGCTATGACGCCGTGACGCTGACCGACGTGCTGGAGCACGTGCCACGGCCATTGGAGGTGCTGGCGCGCCTGCGGACGTTTCTCTGTCCCGGCGGCTGGCTGGCGATCAAAGTGCCGAGCGGTCCCGCCCAGCGCATCAAGGAGATGCTCCGCGCGCGCCTTCGTCCGACCTACCGCGCGACCCTCGCCGACAATCTGGTCCATGTGAATCACTTTTCGGCGGCCTCACTGCAGCGCGCACTGACGGCTGCGGGCTTTCGCGACGTAACGGTGCTGGCGGCCGCGCCCGAGCTGCCGGAGCATGCCTCGGGCGGAGGCCTCGACCGATGGGGTCGTCTCGCGGCGTGGCACGTGGCGCGCGCGCTTCCCGGCGGTGCGGCTTCGCCGCTGGCCTTCAATCTCCAGGCATATGGCCGCCGCGGCTGAACGCGCGCCCGCGCTGAGCGTCGTCATTCCCACCTTCAACAATGAGAAGGTGCTGCGGGAATGCCTCGACGGCTGGCAGCGGTTCGGTGGTGACGACATCGAGATCGTGGTCGTGGAGGATGGATGCCGCGACGGTACCGCCACGCTCCTCGCGCAGGTCGGCGCGACGTCCTGGGGTGCGCGGCACCTGCGGTGGATCCACCAGAACGATGCCCACGAGTTGCAATGCACGAACGCCGGCATGGCGATCGCGCGCGGCAACCTGGTTGCGGCGTGGCAGGACGATATGTTCCTGCGCGCCGGGTGGCTCGTCCCCGAGTTGTGCGCGATGTTGACCGGCTACACTGAGCTCGGGCTGCTCAGTCTGAGCCGCGGCCTCAACTGCATCCCCATCGACGAGCCGATCGCGCGCTGGGAAGACCTGATCGACTGGCGGCGCCTGCAGAGCACGATCGGTCCCGCGCCCGGCAACTGGTTCCGGCTGCAGGAAGTGGACATCGTGGTTCGGCCGTGGGTCGTCCGGCGCGCCTGCCTCGATCGCGTGGGGCCGCTCGACGAAGCGTTCCGGCCGACCGAATGGGACGAGGCGGACCTGGCGTATCGGATCCGGCAAGCGGGTTGGAAGGTCGCGACCTGCGGCTATGAGCGACTCGGCGCGTACCACCATCTGGGGAGCACCACCATCGGGGCGCAACCGTCGCCGGCATACCTCGAGCGTGTGCTGCGGAACGGCCGCCTGTTTCACGAGCGGTGGGACGCGACGATTGTTCGACAACATCCTCGCTCACGGCGGACCTGGATGCGCCGGGCCACCGCGGCCGGGTGGACGGCCACCGCGCGGCGGATTGCCGGCGCGGTGGGGAAATCGGTGCGCCGCACGCGGACCTGAATCATGCAAACAGGCATCGGCCGTCATTACCGCCAGCCGAGCTGGATCGAGCGAATCGCATCCGGTTCCGCCGGCCGGGCGCCTACCTGGCTCCGCGCTCCGCTGAAACGCGCCTTCAACGCGCTGCTCGCGGCCCTGCCGGGCGACCACCTCACGTGCCGTCTGCCGGACGGAGAAAGGATCCGTGTCGATCCGGACTACCGGCACCTCGCGTGGAACGCTGAGGAATACACCGCGCTCAAGCGGCATACCCGGGCCGGCGCGACGGTGCTCGATGTCGGCGCCAATGTCGGTTCCTACACGCTGTTGTTTGCGCGCTGGGTCGGGGACACGGGGCATGTCTATGCATTCGAGCCCGCGGCGGCCAGCCGTGCCGGCCTCGAGCGCCACGTCTCGATCAACGGGCTGTCCAGTGGGGTCACCGTGCGCGCGGAGGCGATCAGCGATCGGACCGGGTCCGCACCCTTCATCGATGCCGGCACTCACGGCGACAACCGGCTCGTGCGGGTGGCGACCGCCGAGACCAGGAGCGTACCATCGTTGAGCCTCGACGACTTCTGCGGCGCGTCCGGCATCTCCCCGGACGTGATCAAGATTGACATCGAAGGAGCGGAGCTGGCCGCGTTGCGCGGCGCACGGCGCACGATTGCCGGCCGCGGCGCGGCGCTCGCCCTGTTCGTGGAGCTGCATCCGGGCATCTGGCCGTCGCTCGGAGTGACGCGCGGCGACATCGAGGAGGAGCTGCGACGGCAGAACCTCGTCGTCGAGCCGCTGCCGGGCGTCGCCGATCCGTGGGCTGTTGAGGGGGTCTGCGTGCGGCTGCGGCCGGCCTGATGCGCATTCTCATCGCTAATGACGCGTTTCGCGGCGGCGGCGGCGTCGAGACCTATCTCGCGACGCTCATTCCCGCACTGCGGGCCGCCGGGCACGACATTGGCGTGCTCCACGACAACCCGGCCGAAGAGTCAGCGCCGCAGCGCATCGCGCCCGAAGGAATCTGGCGCACAGGTGTCCGCGACGAAGGGCTCGACGGCGCACTGGCGCGTGTGCGCGGGTTCGCGCCCGATGTCTGCTTCTCGCACAACATGCGGACGCTCGCCATCGACGCTCGCCTGCTCGCGGAGTGGCCGGTGGTCAAGATGATGCACGGCCATTTCGGGACCTGCGTCAGCGGTCAGAAGGCGTTCGCGTTTCCCGGCGTCACCGCCTGCACTCGCAGCTTCGGGCCGGGATGCCTCGCCCACTACCTGCCCAGACGATGCGGCCATGCCAGTCCGATCGTGATGATGCGGGAGTACCGCTGGGGCTCCGAACAGCGATCCCTGTTCGACCGCTACCGCGCGATTGTCGTCGCCAGCCGCTTCATGCGCGACGAATACGTGCACGCCGGTGTGGCGCCCGGCAGTATTCACGCGATTCCACTCTTTGCTCCTCCTCACGTTCCCGACCGTATCCCGGACGAGGGTCCACGGCCGATCGACCTGCTGTTCCTCGGGCGCATGACGAAGCTCAAAGGGCCCGATCGCGTCCTGAAGGCTGCGGTTCACGCGTCCGCCCGTCTCGGCCGGCGCCTGTCCGTTGTCTTCGCCGGTGACGGTCCGGAGCGCGATCGCTTACGGGGATTGGCGGCGTCACGCGGGGTCGATGCGCGGTTCCCCGGCTGGGTGATGCCCCGGGAGCGCGATCGAGTGCTGCGCGATGCCGCCATCATTGTCGTCCCGAGCCGCTGGGCCGAGCCGTTCGCGCTGGTCGGCCTCGAGGCAGGCATCTTCGGAACGCCGGCCGTGGCTTTCGACACGGGTGGCATCTCGGATTGGCTGACGGACGGTGAGAACGGACGTCTGATCAGTCCGGCACGCGGCGCCAACGGTCTCGGCGATGCCATTGCGGAGATTCTCGGGAATCCCGAGCTGCACCGCCGTCTCGGCGCCGGCGCGCGCGCCGCGGCGGCCCGGTTGAATCTCGATGCACACATGCGAGCGTTGACGGCAGTCCTGGAACGGGCGGCCGCGCCCGATGCCCCGATCCGGTGAACACCTGGCATGTCGTCGCGCCAGAATTTCCGCCGGATTGCGGCGGCGTCGGCGATTACACCTCGTTACTGGCGACGGCTTTGGCCGAGGACGGTGCCCACGTTCACGTCTGGTATCCGGCCGGGTCGGTCGGCGCGGCGGAACAGACGCTCGGATCGCGATTGACCGTCCATTCCCTTCCGGATCGATTCGGGCGGGGCAGTCGTCGCGCGCTCGCGGCGGCGCTGTCGACGACGCCGGGAATCGTCCTCCTCCAGTACGTGCCCGGCGCGTTCGGCGCGCGCGGGATGAACCTGCCGTTCTGCCGGTGGCTGGCGGGCATGCGGCGCGGCGGCGCCGACGTGCGTGTCATGTTCCACGAGCCGTTCTTCTATTTCGGGATCTCGCGGCCGTGGCGCAACGTGTTCGCGGTCGTGCAGCGGGTCATGGCGGCGATCCTGCTGCGCGCGAGTACCCACGTGTATTACTCGACCGAAACCTGGACGCGCCTGCTGTCGCCCTACGGCCCGCAAATCGATGTCGACGTGCTGCCGATCCCGGCGACGATTCCGGTGGATGTCCCGCAGGACCCGCTGGCGCGGGCCCGCGGCCGCCGCCGCGGCGGCTTCGTGATCGGTCATTTCGGGACATATGGCGATCATGTCGGTCGCCAACTCGACCAGATCCTGCCGGCGCTCCTCCGGCGCCTGCCTGATGCGTGGGTGGTCCTGGTCGGCGCGGGTGGCGAGGCGTTCCGCCGCACGCTGGCGGCGGATGTTCGCGACCGCGTCGACGCCACCGGCCGGCTGCCTGGTGTCGAGGTGGCCGTGGCCTTGCGCGGGTGCGACTTGCTCGTGCAGCCGTACCCGGATGGCATCACCACGCGGCGCACGTCGGCCATGGCGGCGCTCACGACCTGCGTGCCGCTGCTGACCATAACCGGACCGCTCACGGAACCGGTGTGGGCGCAAACAGCCGCGGTCGCGCTCGCTCCCGCCGGTGATGTGGATGCGCTGGTCGACATCGCCGTCCGCCTGGCCGCCGACCCGGAGGCACGCGCGGCGCTCGGTGCCCGCGGCCGCGCCCTCTACGACGCGCGGTTCGCGCTCGACGTCACGATCGCGCGGATGCGCCGTTGATCGAATCGCCGCTGGCAGCTGATCTCCCCCTGGATGGCGGCGAAAGCGATTGTCCGGCAAATGGCTCGCCGCCGATACCACGTCGTGGACGCGGCAAGCGCCGAGGGACTGTTCCTGGGGTTGGTTGGTCTGCTTGGCGATCGCGATCGCGCCGCCTTCGTGGCCCGCTCGAACGGACTGGAACACCTCAATTACGCGCGCATGCTCGACGACCACTTCGAGGGCCTGCGCCGCAAGTCGTGGGTGCGGCGGATATGGTATCCCGCCAGCCGGTTGTCACAGGTCGCGGCCGCGGCTCGTCTGGCCGACGGACTGATTCTTCTGACCGACGTCGATCGCGCGTTCGCTCTTGACAGAGGGTGGCAGCCGCCGGAGCGCGTGACCGTTGTGCCTCACGGGATCTCGGCGCGGTTTCTCGCCGAAGCCCCCGCTGCGGACGCGCCGCGCGGTGCCGGGATGCTGTTCTGCGGCACTTGGGGTCACATGAAGGGCATTTCGTACCTCTGCGCCGCGATGAACCGCCTGCATGCGCTGGGCAACCCGGTGCGGCTCACCGTCCTGGGTCCGGGCGCGCCGCGCGAGATCGTCCTCGACATGTTCGAGCCCGCAGTGCGTCCCTTCGTGACCGTCATCGACCGCGTGCCGGAAGACCGCGTGATGGCGGAGTATCGTCGTCATGACGCGCTGCTGTTCGCGTCAACCTATGAAGGATTCGGGCTCGTCGTCATCGAGGCGATGAGTCAGCGGCTTCCGGTCATCGCCACGCCGGCCGGATGCGCCGCAACCCTCATCCGTGACGGCGAGACCGGCCTTGTCGTGCCGGCGCGCGATCCCGACGCCCTCGCAGCGGCCATCGCGCGCCTCGCGGCGCATCCGCAGGAGGGCCGTCGAATGGCCGGCAACGCCGCCGCACGTGTGGCCGGCATGACGTGGCGCGCCACGGCGGAGCGCACGCTCGACCTGTATCGGTCGGCTGTTGCGGCGCGAGCGCGCGTTGACACGGCGCGAGCGCGCAGATGACACGCCGCCTCGCCATAGGTATTACGACGAAGGACCGTCCGGCCGCTCTGAGCACGTGCCTGGCCTCGCTCGAGGTGTTGGGCCCGCTGGATCCCGACGTTCTGGTGTTCGACGATGGCTCGGCCCCCGCGGCGGTCGGCGCGCCCATCCCCGGTGTCGCCGCCGTCCGGATGCTGCGGGACGAGGCGAGCCCGGGCTACATCGTCGGGCGCAACCGCCTCGTGCGCGCCGCATCCGCCCCCGCCGTTCTGCTGCTCGACGACGACACCCGGGTGATTTCACGCGAGAGCGTCGAGCAGGCGCTCGCCGTTCTCGACGGGGATTCGCGTGTCGCCGCCGTCGCCTTTGCCCAGGCCGAAGCGGACGGCCGCCCCTGGCCCGCGAGGATGCAGCCCTCTCCCGTGAGTTACTCCTGTATCGTTCCCAGCTTCATCGGATTCGCCCACTTGCTGCGCCGTGACGTGTTTCTGGCGCTGAACGGCTATCGGGAGGACTTCATCTATTACGGCGAAGAAAAGGACTTCTGCCTGCGCCTCCTCGACGCCGGTTATCGGACCGTGTACCTGCCGGACGCGAGAGTCGCGCACGTCACGGCCGCCTCCGGACGCAGCCAGACGAGATACCTGCGGTTCGTCGTACGCAACGACTGCCTCAACGCGCTCCAGAACGATCCGTTTCCGCGCGTGGCGTGGACGCTGCCGGCGCGCTATCTCCTGTACTTCCGCATGCGGCGCGGCTGGGGCATCCGCGATCCGTGGGGCTGGGCCTGGATTGCCCGCGAGCTGGCAGATCCCTTCATGCGGGCGCTGTGGCGCCGCCGCCCCGTGTCCGCAGCGACGATCCGCACCTGGCGCAGGTTGAAGAGAACTCCCGTTCCCTACCCCGCAAGGGAGGCGGGGTATGCCGCGAATGGGTAGCCCGCGGCGCATGGTGACGATCGGCCACTCGTACGTCGTGGCCGCGAATCGCCGGCTCGCGCATGAGATGGCCGTTCAGGCCGGCGGCGCCTGGGAGGTCACCGCGATCGCGCCGTCCCGCTACCGCGGGGACCTCGGACGAATCGACCTGCAGCCGATTCCCGGCGAGGCCAGCCGCCTCGCACCGCTTGACGTTCACCTCGACCGCATTCCACATGTCATGTGGTACGTCGATCTCGGCGGCTTACTCGACGCCTCGTGGGACGTCGTGCACTGTTGGGAGGAGCCGTACGTCGTGTCCGCCGCGCAGGTGGCGCGTCAGACGCCGCGCGACGCGAAACTGGTCATCGCGTCGTTTCAGAATCTGGCCAAGCGCTATCCCTGGCCGTTCAGCGCGTTCGAGCGCGCGACGATGACGCGGGCCGACGGCTGGATTGCGTTCGGCCAGACCGTCCATGACGCGCTGGCCGAACGGCCCGGGTATGGCGACAAACCGTCGCGGGTGATTCCGCCCGGCGTCGATGTCTCGCGCTTTCGCCCTGACGCCGGCGCCCGGCGCCGGATCCTGGATCCGCTCGGCTGGTCGCCGGCCGATCGCGTGATCGGATTCCTCGGACGATTCGTGCCCCAGAAAGGCGTTGCCTGCCTGCTCGACGCGCTGCGATCCGTGACGACGCCGTGGCGCGCCTTGTTCGTCGGCGGCGGCCCCATGGAAGGCGTCCTTCGTCAGTTCGCCGAGGAGCATCAGGGCCGCGTGCACATCGAGACCGGCGTGGCTCACGACGACGTGCCGATGTGGCTGAACGCCATGACGCTCTTGTGCGCTCCCAGCCAGACCACGTCCGGATGGCGCGAACAGTTCGGCCGCATGCTGATCGAGGCCATGGCGTGCGGCGTGCCGGTGGTAGCGAGCAACAGCGGCGAGATGCCCTGCGTCGTGGGAGACGCCGGCGCCGTCGTCAAGGAAGACGATGTGGCGGCGTGGAGTCGGACGATCGATCGACTGCTCGGTGACGATGCGATTCTGCGGGACTATGTCGGGCGCGGGCTGGAGCGCGCGCACACGCGGTTCGCGTGGCCGGTGGTCGCCCGCGCCCACCTGGCATTCTTCGACCAGGTGATGGAAGGTCGGCCCGCATGATCGTGCCCGGCGGCTTGCGCCGCCTAAGATTGCAGGCGCTGATGGCCCGACAGCTCCACAACTGGCGCGAGGCGTGGAGCGCCTATTCGTCCGCGTCTCCGATGCCGCCGCTGCGTTTCAGAAACGGCCTCGTGTTGCACAGCGGGCCTGGTGACTCGGCGGGATTCCTCTTCCTGGAAATCTTCGCCAACGGTTGCTATCGGCGCGGCCTGCCCGCGGCGCTCAGTGGCGACGTGGTGGATATCGGCGCCAACATCGGCGCGTTCACGCTCGACGTCGCGTGGCGGTATCCGGCGGCGATCGTTCACGCATATGAGCCCGATCCGCGGACCTGCCAAGTGCTGCGCCAGAACATCCAGGCGAATGGACTGTCCTCTCGCGTGCGGATCTGGAACGAGGCAGTGGCGGGCGAGTCAGGCACCTTGCGGCTCTGGCGGGGATCGGGCAGCATCGTCGCCAGCGCCCACCTCCCGGCCTCTGGCCGCGGCGAAGGCTGCGACGTGCCGGCGGTGACGGTGCAAACCGCTGTCGCGCGGACCTCGGGACGCGTCGGGATCCTGAAGATGGACTGCGAAGGGGCGGAAGCTGACGTTCTCGAAGCTGCCGGATCCACCCTCGACGCGGTGGAGCACATCGTCGCCGAATATCACTGCGCGCTCGTGCCGAACGTCGTCTCCCGGATCCGCCGGGTGCTCGAGCCGGCATTCACGGTGACGGCCACCGAGGGCCGGCGCTGCGGTCCCATGATCCGGGCGCGACGCGCGCGCCCGATACGAGCACGGATGTGAGCGGCCGGCGCCTGCGTGTCGCCATCATTGCCGACTACGCCGAAGAGCGGTGGCCGAGCATGGATCTCGTCGCGGACATGCTGGTGTCGCACCTCGCCGCCGAGCACGCGGAGACGGTTGACCCGACGCTCATACGGCCGGTGATGCCGAGACGCCTGACCTGGATCGCCGGCGGCCCCAACGGCGCCCCGGCCGGCGTCGATCGAATCGCGGCGCGCTTCTTCGACTATCCACGAGTGCTGGCGGCGCTCCCGGCCCGCTTCGATGTGTATCACGTGGTCGACCACAGCTACTCGCAGCTCGTCCACGGGCTGCCCGCCAGCCGAACCCTTGTCACCTGCCATGACCTCGATACGTTCCGATCGGTCCTGCAGCCTGATGAGGAACGGCGATCGTTGCCGTTCCGCTGGATGACGCGCCGCATCCTGTCCGGACTGCGTCTGGCCTCGCATGTGGCGTGCGACAGCGAGGCGACACGCGGCGCGCTCTTGGCCCTGGCGGGCTTTCCGGAGGGCCGCCTGTCGGTGATTCCGAACGGGACCGACACCGGCGGGCAGCCCGACGCCGATGCGGCGGCGGACGTCGAGGCCGCGCGGATGCTCGGGCCGCGGCGCGGCATCGAGCTGCTGCATGTCGGCAGCACGATCCCGCGCAAACGCATCGATGTGCTCCTCGAGGTGTTTGCCGGAGTCCGTCAAGCGCGGCCGGCGGCGCGGCTCACCCGGGTCGGTGGCCCGTTCACGGCCCAACAGCGCGTGCGCGCGCGCGACCTCGGTGTGCTCGACGCGATCAGCGTGCTGCCGTTCGTCGACAGGGCGACATTGGCGGCGGTGTACCGCCGGAGCGCGCTGGCGATGCTGCCGTCGGATCGTGAGGGATTCGGCCTTCCCATCGTCGAAGCGCTGGCGTGCGGTACACCGATGGTCGCGAGCGACATTCCGGTGCTGCGGGAAATCGGCAGCGACGCCGTGACGTATTGCCCGCTGGACGCGCCGGGCGCCTGGGTCGAGACTATTCTTCGGCTCCTGCGCGAGCGCGAGACCGACGCCGCCGCCTGGCGGACGCGTCGGACCGCCGGCCTGGCGCGAGCGGCCGAGTTCAGCTGGTCGCGATATACGGAGGGCGTCGTGGAGCGGTATCGTGCGATCGCCAGCGGCGCCGCGCGCGAGGCTGGCGCGCCGTGATGCGGGTGCTCCACGTCGGCAAGTTCTATCCGCCGCATCCCGGCGGCATGGAGCGCGTCGTCGAGACGTTGTGCCAGTCGACCCGCGGGCTGGTGGAGAACCACGTTCTGGTCGCCAACGCCGCGCGGGCCACGATTGCGGAGGTGATCGACGATGTCCGCGTGACCCGCGTCGGCACCATCGGGGCGGCCGGATCGGTCCACATTGCGCCGGCGTTCGCGCGATGGCTGCGGAAGATCCCGGCGGATCTGATTGTCCTGCACGAGCCCAATCCCTGGGCGTTACTGTCGTATGCGCTGGCGCGCCCGCCGGCGCCGCTCTTCGTTTGGTACCACAGCGATGTCGTCCGTCCGGCGCTTCAGTACGCGTTGTTCTATGCGCCGCTCGCGCGGTTCGTCTACGGCCGCGCCCGGCGGATCGTCGTGTCCTCGCCGGCGCTCGCGCAGCATGCGTCGGCACTCGCCCCCTACCGGGATCGCGTGCGCGTCATCCCGTTCGGGATCGATCCCGCGGCGTGGATTCCGGCGGCGGGCGCGCCGGCGGCGGCGCGACGGGAACCGTTCGTGCTGTTCGCGGGGCGCCACGTTGGCTACAAAGGCGTCGACGTCCTGTTGCGGGCGCTGGCGCGGAGCGCCGGGCGCGCAGTCATCGTCGGCGACGGCCCGAAGCGCGGCGAATGGGAGCAGCTCTCGCGGCAGCTCGGCCTCGACGGCCGCGTCACCTTCACCGGGGAAGTGGCCGATGCCGAGCTTCAGCGATTGATGCACGGGTGCGCCGCGCTGATCCTGCCCTCGGTGACCCAGGCCGAAGCCTTCGGCTACGTGCAGCTCGAAGCGATGGCCGCCGGCAAGCCGGTCATCAGTACCGATGTGCCGAGCGGCGTCTCGTGGGTCAACCAGGATCAGCGCACCGGGCTGGTGGTGCCGGCGGGCGACTCCGACGCGCTGCGCGCCGCGATCGACCGGCTGCTCGTCGACCCGTCGCTTCGGGCGCAGCTCGGCGCGGCAGGGCGCGCGCGCGTCGAGGACGAATTCACACTGGCGCGGCTGCGCGAGCGTTTGCGCCTGCTCTACGAGGAGGCCGCCGTCCTGCCGCCGTGGCCGGCCGCATGCTAAAGCGCGCGTTCGACGTCGCGCTTTCGGGCGCGGGTCTCATCGCGTCGGCGCCGGTGTGGGCGGTGCTCGCGGCCGCGATCAAGCTGGCGGACGGCGGTCCCGTGTTTTACCGGCAGGAACGCGTCGGGTTGGGGGGCCGTTCGTTCATGGCGGTGAAATTCCGCTCGATGCGCCCCGACGCCGAGGCGGGCGTCGGCGCCATCCAGGCAAGCGAGCGGGACCCACGCGTCACCCGCGTCGGCCGCTTGATGCGGTCGACGGCGATGGACGAGCTGCCGCAGTTGTGGAACATCTTCCGCGGCGACATGAGCTTCGTCGGACCGCGGGCGCTGCGGCCGGGCGAGATCGAGGCCGGACGGAACGGCGTCCTCGAGCGGCTCGAGGACGTACCCGGCTTTGCGCTGCGCGTGTCGGTCCGGCCGGGATTGACCGGCATCGCGCAGGTCTACGCGCGGCGCGATGTGCCGCGCCGTCAGAAGTTCAAGTACGACGGGATCTATGTGCGGCGCCGCTCCTGGTGGCTCGACGTTCGATTGATTCTCATCTCGTTTTGGATTAGCGTGCATGGCACATGGGAAGTCCGCGG